>Ga0182030_10009274_pt1 | contig 20169 bp, 12 predicted proteins | sample 812S3MmetaG_FD_121299 | JGI IMG/M metagenome (GOLD analysis project Ga0182030, IMG submission 121299) | Permafrost microbial communities from Stordalen Mire, Sweden - 812S3M metaG (Illumina Assembly) | ecosystem: Environmental > Terrestrial > Soil > Wetlands > Permafrost | place: Sweden... | reverse complement strand
TCCGCGTCTTCCTCCGCGTCTCTGCGTCTCCGCGTCAGATCGACTCCTGCCCTGTTTGGTTCCGGCTTCGCCGGGTCAGGGAGCGGTGGCTCCGAACAGCACGGTATCAGGCGGTCAAACAACTATTTCAGATCGATTTCCAGAACTTGAATCGAATACGGCGGCAGCACGTGATCCAGGCGCTCGCCTTTGACGGAGAGTTTCGAACGGACCGGCACAATGCGGTTCGGGTTGACGATGGTGTTGGTCGCCCAGATGGTGTTCGCCTTCAGGGTGTCCAGTTGGGCGGCATGACTTCCGGCGCCCAGGCCGCTCAGCGTAATTGTGATGGGCTGCGAAGTGGAGGCCGCGTTGACCAGCTTCATGCAGGCCTTGGAGCCCTTAGATGCGGTGACGGAGTAGAAAAACTTGTCGCCGGCGCCCGACGCGGCGGACTCCATGGTCTGATCGCCCAGGCAGGAGGAGAACATGACTTGGGCATAGTAGGCCGGCGATCCGTAGCTGTTCAGAGCGTCGTAGCCGATCAGGTCGGTGCTCCACTGCATCCCGCCCGGATCGACGTTCACGAACAGTGGCGCGTACGCCGCCATCACGACGAGATCGCTATTCCGTTCCAGGCCCGTCAGGAAAGCGGCATCTCCCAGGGCCGCCCCGAGATTCGGAGTCGGCGTTCCTTCCCGGGTCGCCCACTCGCCGACGAAGATCTTGGGGCCTTTCCGATCGGCGTTGTCGTAAAACTTCGCTAGCTCGAACATGCCCTGCTCCCGCTTGTAGTAGTGGTCGTCGACCAAGTCGGGCGTCGTGCCCTTCACCCCCATGGTGGCGATCACCTGCAGGTTCGGGTACTTCGCCTTGATCCCTTTGAAGAACTGAGCGAAGCGGCCATCGTACGTCCCGGCGCGGTCGAACGAGTCTTCGTTGCCTACTTCGACGTAGCGCAGCTTGAAGGGCGCCGGATGTCCGTCGCGGGCGCGCACCGCGCCCCACTTCGTGTCGGTCCCACTGGTCGCATACTCGATCTCGTCCAGTGCGTCCTGCACGTAGGGGTCGAGGTCGGGGCCCGGCTTCACCACCTGTCCCCCGAGCGAGTACCCGGCGTACACGGCGAGAACCGGCTCCATACGCAGATCCTCGCACCACAGCAGGAACTCCAGCAGGCCCATGCCGTCGGAGGAGTGATAGCTCCAGGTGGTCGGGTGGGTCGGCCGGTCGACCCACGGTCCGACCATCTTCTTCCAATCGAACCGGGTCTCGATGCGTCCGCCTTCCAGATAATTGCCTCCGGGAAAACGCAGGAAGGAGGGACGCATCGCAGCCAACTTCTCCATGATGTCGATCCGGTTGCCGTTCTGCCGGCCGTGGTACGTCGGCGGAAACAGGGAGACCAGTTGCAGCCACAGGGTCGCCGGTTTGTCGATGGTGATCTCGAGGTGGTTTTCCGAAGACGCCGCCGCGTTTCCAGACTGCATTTCGAACTTGTACTCTTTCCAGGCGGCTCCGGCAACCGGAACGGACACGCTGGCGAGCACTTGGCCCGACAGGTCCGCCACCAGTGCGACCTTCAGCGGCAGCGAGCCATCGGAGCTGGTCTTGGCGAACAAGGAACCCGTGTACCGGGCGTTCGGACGCACTGCAATCCCCCAGTAGCCCTCGTTCAGCAGGCCTGCCGGGCTGGTCGCGTCCGCCCTGGTCACCTCGAGCTTCGCGCTGCCGGAGACCGCCGTGGACGGCCCGTCCTTGGAATCGACGCTGACCTTTGCGGCCGACGCCCCTTTTTCGATGAGGAACCAGTTGAGGATGCCGCTCCAATCCGATCGGAAGGTGCGGTTCCGGACCAGCTCGGCATACAGGCCGCCGTCATACGAATAATTGATCTCTTCCGTCATCAGGCCGTACAAGGTGGGGCTCACCGGGGCTTTTGGCCGGCCCAGGTCCACCTTCAATGTGGCCGGCGTTTGGGCCAAGAGCGCCGGCATCAACAGGACGGTGATTACAAGTGCGATAGAGGCCCTGCCGATGCGATTGTTCATGATGTCCATTCCATACAAATTTTCGTTTCAAGAAGGAGTCGCGCGCTCCCTCTGACGGCTTGGCGGCTCGGCGGCCTTTCCGAACGCCGTGAACTCGACGATACCCGGACCAGAATCTGCCGGAATGCCATCAAATCACCCTGCCTGCATTTCGCGGTGAAGGGTTGGGTTCGTCGCTTCACCGCTGACGACGATTCAGGATCTCCTCGATCTGCTCTTTCGCGACCGGCAGCTTGTCGATGTTCTCCCTCAGCCAGCCGGCAAAATCCGCCTCGATGGGCGCGGTCCAGCCGGTGTCGATCTGGCCCGCCGTGTATTTGCCCTCCCGCAAGCGCTGATGGCCGAACAGGTCGCGAAGATGCGTGATCTCGGAATACTGCACCACCTCCTCCGCCACTTGGGGAGGGATGAAGAGCACCCCGCCGTCGCGCCCCAGCACCACGTCGCCCGGCATGACTGTCGCCTTGCCGATGCGGATCGGCGTGTTGATGCCGATCATCGTGGAATTCAGACGCGCGCCGGTCGCCAGACTGCCGAAGTGGTGCGAAGGATCGTAGTAACGAACGAAGGAAACAAACTCCTCCAGTTCCTTGAGGCCGTTGATATCGCGCACGGCGCCGTCGTAGACAATCCCGTTGTGGCTTCGCGCGTAAATCGCATTGCCCACGTTGTCCCCGATCGATGGCCCATCCTGTTTCAGCCCGAAGTGATCGCATACATAGACATCTCCGGGTTGCAGCATGTCGACCGGCCAGGCGTTCTGTCCTCCGATGCGGCCGTCCTTCTTACCCTGCTGCTCGATGACCTTCTGGATGTCCGGCCGGCCGGGCAACCACTGCGCCGTGAGAGCGCGGCCCACCAGCACCTTATCCGGATGAATGGTAAACCAGCCGTCCTCGTATTCATGGTTGAACCCGGCGGTACGCAACTGCGCCCACGCCTCTTCGAGGGTCACCGATTTCATGCGCTTCAGGATGCTGTCTGCAACCTTCGGACGGCCGTCGGGGAAGCGCTCGCCCTGCCAGTCCGGCGTGTACTGGATGAGCAGTTCCTTGGTCAGGATTCCAGGCTGCGCAAACGCCGAACCCGCGCACAGCACTGCGAGTGCGAATGTCGAGATCCGCATGATCAACCTCTCCTCGTTGGTTCGAACCACGGCGTGCCCGGCACCTGCGCCTTGCGCGCCCCGTCGTCATTCATCTCGACACCGAAACCGCTCCGCTCCGGTAGCGGTATGTAGCCCTTCTGGATGATCTCACCTTCCTTCACCCAGTTGCGCCAAAGGTCGAGCGAATCGATCCAGTGCCATTCCTGGACCAGGAAATTCGGGATGGCGGCGCAAACGTGCGCGGTAGCCATCATGCCGATCGGGGAGGTGACGGCATGCGGCGCCACGGGCACGTAATACGTGTGCGCCATATCGGCGATCTTGCGCGCCTCGAGCAGGCCGCCGCACTTCTGGAAATCGGGCATGATGATATCGGCCGCGCGCTTTTCCAGGATCTCGCGGAACCCCCAGCGCAGGTAGACGTTCTCACCGCAGCAGATCGGAGTGCTCGTGGAGGCGCGAACCTCACGCATGGCATCGATATTTTCCGCCGGGACCGGTTCCTCCAGCCACATCAGCTTGAACGGCTCCACTTCCTTGGCGACGCGCTTGCCCGTGGTCGCGTCGTAGCGCCCGTGCATGTCCACGGCGAGGTCGAAATTCTTAGGGTAGAGTTCGCGGGTAAACGCCACCTTCGCCACCATGTGACTGATTTCGCCGTTCGAAGCAGTCCAGTTTACGCGGTCCAGGCGTGCCGGGTCGAGCGCGTCGTCGATATCGATCTTGGCGGCCGTGAATCCCATTTCCTGAATCTGCTTGATACGCTCCTTGGATCCCTCGTCCCCGGGAATCATTTCCCGCGCGCCGGAATCGGCGTACACGCGCACGCGGTCGCGCACCCGGCCACCGAGCAACTGATACACCGGCAGGCCCATCGCCTTCCCCGCAACATCCCACAGCGCGATTTCGACGGCCGTCAGCGCCGTCACATACTGGCCGCCCTGCGCGCCGGCGAATATGCCCGAAGTGCGGATGCGTTCGAATGCGGCCTCGATGTTGAGCGGATCCTGCCCCATCAGCATGCCCGCGAAGGACCGGATCATTGGAACGTTACCCGCGGTTGCGTCCGTGGATTCGCCCTGCCCCACAATGCCCTGATCGGTGTATACCCGTACGTGCACCTGGTAGCCGTGCACGCGCACTTCGGCCGTGCGGATATCCGTGATCTTGAGTTTGGGCCGGTTGTATGGAGTAGTGGCCTGCTCCACGGCGGCCGATAGGGATGGCAGTCCGGCTAAGCCCGCTATCGGGAGCAGTCCGCCCTTCAGTAAGGTTCTTCGATTGAGTCGTTGCATCAATTCCTCCCTGCCAGGATATTTGTAACAGGTCTCACGCCCGCTCAGTCAAATCGGAATGAACACTGTAACCCCAACTGCAAGCCCGCCGCATGGCGCCCGCCGTGGACGAAACCGCTTCGAAGCTCTGCTGGGCAGCCGCTGCGGGCAGTCCGGGCCGCGCCGCTTGACTTGGATTTTGTTTTGGGATACAACAAATTGAAATCCCGGTCGATCTGACTTCTCGCGCGTCCTGAGTTTCCCGGCAGATGCGATGAGTCCGGAAAGGAGCGATATATGCGTGATTCCGGACTGGCTACAGCATGCGGTTGCGGAATACCGGACGGCGCTGCGCCTCGATCCTGATGCCTCAACCGTGCACAACAACCTGCGATACGCGCTTTCGAAAATGCCCCAAGGTCCAGGCGGCGCCATCCCCGGATACCGCCGCGAAACGGTGCGTATGCCAGCAAGACTACATTGAGCGTCGCGCAGCCGGGGTATCATACCCTCAAGATCTGGATGGTCGATCCCGGCGTCGTACTCGAAAAGCTCCTTGTCGATCTCGGCGGGCTGCGTCCCAGCTACCTCGGTCCGCCCGAGAGCTTCGCGGTCGATTAGCTCAATCAACAAATCTATGAAACGTGCTTTTGAAGTGAAGAATCCCGATCTGGATCTCAGTCCGCTGACCGGGATGACCAGGCAGCATTACATCGAATGCGCCAGGTATGTGCTCGAGAGAGCATTCAAACACGTGAAATCGTTTGATTCACCTATCGTGTTTCCGCTGGTCCCCGGCAAATCTTACCCCCAGCCAAACGACCCGGAATGGCGCCATCGCTCCCACGAATTCGAGGCCCTCGAGAGGACGTTTAACCTGGCAGCGCCGCTGATGCACGTGGATCCGGAGATCGCCATACGAGGGATCAAGCTGCGGGATTACTACTGCCATCATTTCTACAACGCGCTCACACCGGGCCACGCCAACAGCCTGCCCATGCCTGAGGATCTGCCGGACGCCACCTACCAGTTCACCTGCGAATTCGGCGGCTTGACCAAGACCCTGCTGTTGATGCCCGATGTCATGTGGCCGTGCCTGACGCCGCGCCAGCGGGATGAAATGGCCGTTGCAATTTCAAAATGGGCGCACCACCGCACGACGCAGAACAACTGGCGGCTCTTCAATATCTGCGCGCTTTCGTTCCTGAAAAAGCACGGGTACCCGATCGATGACGGCCTGTTGACAAGCCACCTGCTGTGGATTGCGTCGTATCACGCCGGCAACGGGTGGTACCTCGAGCAAAGCTATAACTACTACACAATCAGCCTATTCGTTGTTTACGGAACGATTTGGAGTGGCGCCTTTGGCCGCGAGCATTATCCCGAAATCGCCTGCCTCCTGGAAAAGAGTTTCGAGGAATTGCTGAAGACCTATGCGAACTTCTTTGGCCGCGACGGCTTCATCAACATGTGGGCGCGGAGCATCTGCTACAGGCTGTGGATCTCGGGAGGATTTCCCGTCTCGTTCATGCTTCGGTCGAAGTCGCCACTGGACCCCGGGTGGGCAAGGCGACTCTGTTCCGGATCGCTTCTACAATTCATGACCCGTGAAGACTTCTACGAAAATGACATCCCGAGCCTGGGTTTCTACGGTCATCGCGAGTTTGCGATACAAAGCTACAGTTGCCCCGCGAGCCCGTTCATCATGTTCCTGCCGTTCATCAGCCTGGCCCTGCCGGAAGACTCGCCGTTTTGGACGGCCAGGGAGAACGACGGAATTTGGGTGGATCTGGGAGCCCGCTCCAAACGGACAGTGCTGGAAAAACCAGGGCTCGTTCTGGTCAACCACGGCAGCAGTGGGGCTTCTGAAATCATCTCCGGCAAGGTCTACGACGACGACCACAACTACTCCAAGCTGGTATTCAATACTCATTTCCCCTGGGAGGACCACAACCCACACGGCGGCACATCGCAGGAGTACAGCTTCCGGAGCCTCGATCCGCGCGACTTGAGGGGAGCCGACATCAACTTCTATCTCACGGGACGCGCCGTGGACAATGACGCATCGAAGAACGCGGGTTATTCAACCGCGCAGACCATTCTCTTCAATGGCGTGCGGGACGGCGTCCTCTACCGTCAGTTGATCATGCGCAAGCCGCCGAACAACGGTGTTGGATACATCATCGACCTCGCGGAGATCACTGTGCCGGGAGGAGTCGTCCGCGTCGATCGCTGCCGCCTCGCTTTCGAGCACGACCTCACCCTGGGTCATTTTGGCTTGCCGCATTTGGGCGGGAGGATGGCCGAAGTCGAGGAATTTGAGGACGAGGACCGGAAGGTGATCACGGCTTCCATCCCAGGCAGGAGAGTCGGGCTGATCGCTTACGGTGGCTGGGACGGCGTGCGGAGCCTTGTCCACCGCGGGTTCAACGCGGAAGCCGGCGAAAGCACGGTGCTGTTTGCCCACCGCAGACGGACGGCCCCGAACCCGCCCATGGAGTTGATGGTCACGGTGATGCTGCACAAGACCGATGACGCCGCCTGGACGACAGCGGAACTGTCTCCCGTTCAGGACATCAGGGTCATGGAGGTCACTCCGTCGGGTTCCGTCCTCGGCGCGCAGGTTACTTTGGCGGACAGTACGATCTATCTGATCGATTTCAAAGACATCGACGGTTTCAAGAGGTGCTAGCCGGCCTGGCGCGGACGGCTGGACTTCGGCGGCGGCGCGCTGGGCGACCCCGCGCTCACCACCAAAATCAATCGCTCAAAGCGGGTTTGGCCCGCGCCAGGCCTACCGTGCCGCTATTGGCCGCCGCGGCCGCCACGGCCACCGGTGGGGCCGCGAGGCGCCTGCGCCTGCGTCAGCAGCGCCGCAAATTCCGCCTTGGTCATTTTTAACTTCTCGGGGTGAGCCCCAACCCATTTCTCAAACGCGGCGTATTTTTGCGGTGTCCAACCGCCTTCGAATTCCGCACCGTTCTTGCCTTGCGTATTCAATTCAAAGTTAAATGCGTCTTGCAGGTTGGTAAATTCGGCCTTGGCGATGGCTGCCGCGGCCAGCGCCGCCGGTATAAAGATCACCCCATCCTGCTTGGCCAGGATCAGGTCGCCCGGCAACACAATGGCCCGTCCGATACGGACCGGAACGTTGATTCCTGTCAGTTGCATTTGCGCCCATGCCGAGGGATCGTAGCCCCGATAAAAACCATTGAGGTTGGCGATTTGCCGGTTTTCCTCCGCATCCCTGATTCCCGCGTCGAAGATGAAGCCGGAATGAGTATGCGCGGCGATGCCGCTCCCCAGATTCGAGCCAATAAGGGTGCCTTCCACAACTTTTCCATAGCCGTCGCAGACCATGGTGTCGCCCATCTTCAGCTCATTGATCACCCAGCTATTGGTGCCGCTGACCCGTCCCTCGGTCTTACCCTCGGCTGCGATGGCGGCAGCCATGTCGGGCCGCCGCGGCATGAATTGGGCGGTGAGCGCCCGGCCCGCAAAGGGCTTCTCAATGTGCAGCGCCTGCCAGCCGCTTTCAAACTGGCTCACGTAGCCTAGACCGCGCAGATAGTCCCAGACGTCCTCAATCGATACGTCCAATGCGCGTTCCAGCAAATTGTCCGCGACTTTCGGGCGCCCGTCGGGGAAGCGGTCGCCTTTCCACTCCGACGTGTAGAAAGTGACCTGTTCCTTCGTCTGCCGTACCTGTGCGAAGCCGGCCGACGTTCCCAACACGGTGCAGGCGATCAGAATATTTGAAACGATCTTTCTCATGGAACTCCTTTTCTACTGCCCATCCGGAGAATTACCAGTATAGTTCAAGGTCACAAAGTCTGAGATCCACCCAATCCGCGACATCGAGAACGCCGTTGTGGCTCCCGAACCGTAGCGGCATGCGAGGGCGGGCATCAAGCGGCTTTCGCCAGCGGGATCCCCGCCTGGAAGGCTGCTCTACTGGATGGCGTTTGCCGGGATGCCACCGGGCTTCACGGCGCCGGCTTCCACCGACACCCCGCGATCGCCAGGTCCCACCAGAACGCCCTGAGCGTCATAGAACTTGACCTGATAGAAGGCGACATGCGCGGGGAGGACGGGCAAGGTAATGGAGCAGCTCTTGGCGCAGGGCATACGCGTGTAGGTTTCGGTCTGCGCGTAGTAAAAAGGCATGGCATCGTTGACCGTGGCGGAGACGGCAACGCAGGTTTCGCGGCGCGAGGTGCAGTAGTGCTGCCCGGCGTCGCCCTGTTCGCTATAGCCGAACTCGATGGTGGCCGAAGCGATGTGCTGGCCCAGGGGAGGGGTGATGAGGATGGGCGAACGGACGAAGGTGGAACGATCCACGGTGTCCTGCGCGGCGAGCGGGGGGATCTTGGCCATCCAGACGTTGACTGTCGTTACTCCCTCCACACCCACGTTGAACAGCGCCCACGAAGCGTTGGGAAGCGATTTCGCGGTGGAGTAGTAAAACATGTCTTTGATGCCGGCCAGCCCGTGGGTAACTATGCGGCTGTGAGCGACGCTATCGGGGGAGGTGGTCCCCAGGTAGACCTGGGCCATCCCCTGAGCCCAGGTGCCGGCGTTGCCAAAACACAAATCGAGATTACCGGGGTTTGGCCCGTCGCCGCCCGTGCAATAGAGGTACTGCACCTTGGGAGCGTTGATGAAGATGTCCCCGGGCTGGGAGCCGGCGCGGCACTCGCCCGCGACATTGGCGACGCAGTATTTGTAGGCGTCCGCGGGCTGGTCGGAGATAAGACTGCCGGGACCGCTGATATCGAGGAGGGAGAATCCGCCGCTTGAGGCGATGGTGGCCACTTGTTTGCGGCCGAGCGGGGCGCCTGGAACGAGGATGTACTTATAGAGTTGGCCGGAGACCAGGGTGGCGCCGGGGTTAGGGGAGAAGAGATTACCGCCATCGAAAGGCATCATGTCCAGAAACCAGCGCTGTTCGGATGCGGGAGTCTGGGTTGCGTCCTGTTGATAGCTCGGGTGCTTACTGGTGGTGCTGCCATAGTCGATTCCATGGACTCCGGCAAAGCCGGGAGAATCGTCGATCACCAGCGAGAGCGGCTGGTTGAGGTGGTCGATGACGGTTCCGTACACGGCGGCCCAACCGGAGCCGTATTCGGTGACGCGTCCCAGCGGTCCGTCGTCGTCGTGACCGCCGCCATCCCAATAACTGTCGACGACGACGTTGGTGTTGGTAGTGTCCTGGCCGTGAGGGTCGTTGAGAAACTTCCAATACGTCAGGAAGAACCCGGCCTTGCACCCGGCCCACACCACTTCCCCCGCGGAGAACGCGGTCGCTGTGCTGTGGGTCACGTTCCAAATCTTCTGGTTTACCGTGCGTGGCCGGCGCCGCGGATCGCCATCGACGTGCAAAATGCTGCCCGAGGAGATCCCTGTGATCGTAATCGTGTCGGCTGCCGACTGCCCAATGTAGAACACGTCCCCCACCGCGGCAGACTGCGCATAGGTGTCGGTCGGGTCGAGGCTCTTCGGGTCGCCATCCACCGTGATGGACGCCTGCCCCGCGCCGATAGCTGAAGTCAGGTGGGTAGCCAATGGAGCGGACCCGAAGTTGCCGCTATTGTAGGTCGCGGCGAAGTGCCCTATCTGAAAATTGAGGCTGGCCAGCGGATTGTTTGGAATCTGCTGGATACTGTGCAACATACACCACCGCGTCTCCGGCGCCGCGGTCACGTTCATGGCGGCCACGATCCGGGGGCAGGCATCTCCACCCGTGCAGCCTGGGGCGATCACCCGGCCGTCCCCGCCGTAGAGCACACCCAACCATCCGTACGAGTCCTGGACGCCGCGCAGGCAGTTTATCAGCACATACCCGCCAGCCGGCGCCACGGCTCCCGAGCAGTTAAACATCGTGGGGTCAAAACTGGAATCGTAATCGTGCATCAGCGTCCCCGTTGGGACTGAACTGTACAGCACCGGAGGCGCGAAGCTCGCCGTGGCTTGCGCCGTGAAATCGCCGTTGTACTCCGATCTGTAGGTGTTCGCTCCGTCCGATGACGCCATGTTCATGTCGTCATCGATATTGGCGCTCCCTGAATAGATCATCCCCAACTTCCGCACCTCGCCCGTGGCGGGGATGATGTAGTACAACGTGCCGTAACCTTGATCGAGTTGGGTGAAGATGCACAGGTACCCGTGGCTTCCATCCGGGGCCGTCTGCAGCTTATTGGGGCAATTTCGCACAAATCCGCCATAGGATGTGAACAGGCCGTTCGACCCGGAGCCTTGCTTATCCGGGTCGATCGACACCCGTTTGAGCAGCGCCCCGGTCTGAGGATCGGCGATGGTCTGCGTGCGATCCTGCAACGGGGTCGGAATCATCCATTGGCCGGGATTGCCCGCGTCCACCTGAGGAACATCGTTATAGGTCATCCCGAGAGGTATGTTGGCGGTGGTGAAGGTGCCGCTCATCACCACGGACCCGCAGGCGACATGGTAATAGTGAAGCGCGTAGGTTTCGAGCGCGCGGGAATAGGTCTTGCCATCGGCGGCTTGTTGGGTGAGGCGCTTGCCGACCACGAAAACCCGGCTGGTTTGCGCGGTGATGGCCTCGGGGCGGGTGTCCTGGTCCGAACCGGGAAAGAGAGCCGGATCCACGTCGTGCACCAGGGGCGTCAGCGAGGCTTGCTGCGACACCTTGACGGTACATGCGCCGCTATCGGGAGCGGTATACGACAGGACGGCCTGGGTGTTGGTTGTCCCGGAAACCTTTAGCCGCAGGGGATTGCGGGCCTGGGACCAGGCGGGTGCGCCGCTACCGTGGGCGAGCAGGCAGCACACGAATAGCCATCCCGCGGTCCGCATCCGGACCGCTCTCGCCCCTCTGCCATCCTGGTCCACACGCACGTCCTCCTCAAGACGGAGGGCGCCATCGCCAAAAACCTGCATTTCGCCCATTACTTCTATTGGAGCACAGCCGCCCCGCGCCGGCGGGGTTTGGGTGGCCGCGACACCAAAGTGGATGCCGAGGCGATTCGTCAGTAAAACGGCTTGATTCTGAGCGTAGGTGTACGCAAGGCCGGTCGCTCTTGTGGGGCAGCCAATTCTGGCTGCCGCCGGCTTTCAGCCGGCGCCCAACGGGTGCGAACCGCCCGAAAAGGCCGCCTGAAAGGCGGCTGCGGGCAAGATTGCCCGCCCCACAATCAATGCAGAGCGCTGCATTACATCACGCCGGCGATTTCACTTTCGCGCACCGCTGGTTTGGCTTGCCGCAAAATGGCGTCAGATCGACTCCGGAGCCGGGGACTCCACCAGCACCAGCCCGGAAGGCAATTCCTCGCCGAAGATCCGGCCCAGCGTGCGGTCGTCCTCTTCCTCGCCATCGAGCACCGCCAGCAGCCGCTCGCCATGCGGCAGCGTCTGCAGTTTGCCGCGCACCGCCTCGCGCGCGGCGGCCGGAAGATCGCGCGTGGGGTCTTCCGTGCGGCGCGCCATGCCGGCCAGCGCGTCGCCCGCGGCCGGAATGCGCAGCAGCGCTTCCACCCAGCGCGAAACCGTCGCCGGCGGCGTCACCAGGTTGATCGGCCCGTAGAAAAGCTTGCGCGCGCCCAATCGGCCCAGGCACCACAGTTCGCTCTCCTTGAAATCACCCGCCTTCACCCGCTTCACCAGCGCTTCGCCCAGCTCCGTCTTGGTGCCCAGCGGCAGCAGTTCTAAACTGGCCGCCGAGCGCCACATCTCGCGCCACAGCGAGGGGTTGACGCGCTGCGGCTTCTTGATGCCGCGCGGCAGCAGAAAGGCGGAGAGCCGCTGGTAGACATCGGTCTGCTGATTGCGATTAAGCCCGCCGGCCACCCGTCCCCAGAAAATCCACCAGTCGATTTCGCACTGCACCTGGTTGCCGTACGTTAACCCCGCCGCGTACACCCGGCGCGCCTGTTCGATGCGGAACTCGTCGCCCGGATAGCCGAAGCCGGGACGCAGGCAGAAGCCCGCCAGGTTGAGCCAGCGGATCTCATACGCCGGGCTCTTCTTGCGCCCGTCGGCCGCCGCCAGGAAAGCGTCGGCCATCTGCCGGATCGCCGTCACCGGCCAACTGTTCTTGCCCAGCCCCATCGTCTGTTCGAGCCGGGAGGGGACTTCCTCCGGCGGAATGGGCGATTTCGCCGACGGGGAGAAGACCGTCGCAATCAGCTCCAGCGACAATTTCAGGGCCTGCTCGCTCACTACGGCCGCCGCCTTGCGCTCCACCGGCGCTTCCTTCGCCTGCTTGCGCAGCTCGAATTGCAGCCGCCAGCGGTTGTCGCTGATCTTCGATTCGCACCACGTCTCCAGCGTGCCGATCTCCGTCAACCGCGCCCCCAGTTTCACCGGAATCAGCCGCTCCTCCACCTTCTTGCCGAAGCGGATCACCGCATGCAGCGGCGCGTGCATGTGCAGGCCGCTATCGGCGGCGTCGAATTCCAGCATCTGCCCGAGCGTGTCGTCGGTGCGCGTCAGCGAGCTGTACAGACGGAAGGAGACGGGACGGTTGGCCACCAGTTGCAGCGCGTCGTTGTCGATCTCCAGCGCCGCGCCTTCCTCGGCCCCCCGTGGCACCAGGCACACCGCCGGGAACTTGCCCTCGCGCGGCTCGCCCAGCCCGATGTAGTACGTCCTCGGCAGGCCGCCCCGCACCAGCACGCCGCTGCCCGTGGAGCGCACGTAGGAGTAGTAGGCCGCGCCGCGCGCCACCGCCAGATCGAGATCGCTGTTCTCGAATATCTCCGGGCGCCGTCCGTACCAGTGGCCCACCACATCGGCCACCCGCTCTTGCAGAATCTCCGGGATGAAAAACCCGCCGTTGAAAAGGATGGCGTCGGGCGTCTGTCCCGTGGGTTCCAGAAATTCGTTGAGGTGGCGCGTGATGGCCGGGTCGGCGACGTAGGGCAGGCCCAGCTCGCGGAACAGGCTGCGCTTTTCTTCCTTGGGCAGCTCGCCGCGCTCGCTCCTCGGCAGGAAGCCCTCCAGCGCCAGCTCCAGCGCTTCCTCGCGCAGAATTTCCGTCTTCAGCGATTTGCCGATCAGCGCCGAGCCGCTGCCCAGCACGGTGATCTCCACGCTCTTCAGATTCGCATCGTTCAGCAGCTTCTCCTTGGCCACCGAGCATTGCCGGCGCAGACCGCTGCGCTGCCGGATAGAGAGCGGCACGCCGAGCTTGCTCTCCACCAGCCAGGCCAGCGTCAAATCGAGGTTGTCGCCGCCCAGCAGCAGGTGTTTGCCCACCGCCGTGCGCGTGAAGTTGACCATGTCCCTCTCGCGCGACACGCGGATCAGGCTGAAATCGCTGGTGCCGCCGCCCACGTCGCACACCAGCACGATCTGCCCATCGAACAGCTTCTTGCGCGAGGCGGCCAGGTTGTGCGCGATCCACGAATAGAACGCCGCCGCCGGCTCTTCCAGCAGCGTGAGCTTCTCCAACCCCGCTTCGCGCGCCGCCATCACCGTGAGTTCGCGCGCCTCTTCGTCGAACGACGCCGGAACGGTGAGCACGATCTCCTGTTCGGCCAGCGGCGTGCCCTTGGCCTTGTCCCACTCCTCGCGGAATTTGGCGATAATGCGCGAGGAGACTTCCACCGGCGACAGCACGCGCCCCGTCTCCTGCGAATCCCAGGGGAGGATTTTGGCCGTGCGGTCGACATCGGGATTGGAGAGCCACGATTTCGCCGAGTGCACCAGCCGCGTCGGTACCAGCGCGCCCTGTTCGCGCGCATAGACGCCCACGGGCTGGCCCTCTTCCAGGTAAAGGAAGGAGGGCAAGGTCCGGCGCGCCTCCGTGCGTCCCACCGCCACCAGTTGAGGCGTCTCGAAAATGTGCAGCGGCGGAAAATCGCGATCTTCCGCTTCCCGTTCGTCGATGTATGCCAGGGCGGAATTGGTGGTGCCCAGGTCGATGCCGATTTTCATGCTAGTTCCAGCTTACGTGAGCCGGCGGGGGAGATGCTATCGGGGTTCACTTCAGTTGTGAAATCAAGTGGTCGTATTCAGCGTGAGGACCAATCCAGTACCACACCAAAGTCTCATCGAATCTGAGGCCCAGGGCGCGATAGCCAACGCCGATCCTGATGGAATAGGTCTCGCGGTCGGCCCGCAGACGTTTGAACTGCAGGCTGGGGTGTGCGGGATCGCGCTGGAACAAGCCGTACGCGCGCTGCGCGCTCTGTTGGACCTCGGAGGGCAACTGCTCGAACAAGCTCTTAAATCGGGCGGTGCGCCGGGACCTCATTCACTTAGAAGTTCAGCGGCTCGGTCCTGCCGGCGAGATACTGTAGCCGTGCCTCTTCTTCCAGCGCCTCGATGCTCAACGGTGGAGAGTTCGGCCGCTGCCCGACGGCGAGTTCTTCAAGAACCATCGCCGCCAAAGCGTCTTGTTGCGCCGGAGGCAACTCCGAAAGCGTGGCCACGGCCTTCCGCAGCAGTTCAGTCACATCCCGATGTTAGCACGACCATTCGAGAGACGATTCTGGCGATCGCTAGAGCCGCCTGAGGTCTGCCCCGCTTATTGCCGGGCGCGGCGCGTATGGCCGCCGTCTTCCAGCACCTCGCGCACCTTTTCGGTGAGCGCCGCCGGCGTGAACGGCTTTTGCAGAAAGGCCACTTCCTTGTGCAGAATGCCCGTGTTGACGATCGCGTTGTCCGTGTACCCGGACATGTACAGCACCTTCATCCCGGCACGCCGCCCGCTCAGTTCATCGGCCAGTTCCCGCCCGCTCAGCTTGGGCATGACCACGTCCGTGATCAGCAGGTGTATCTTCCCGCGATATCCGTCCGACAGGCGCTGCGCTTCCAGTGGATCGGACGTATCCAGCACTTTGTAGCCCGCCCGCACCAGCGTCTCACGCACCAGGCGGCGCACCAGGTCCTCATCTTCCACCAGCAGGACCGTCTCCGACCCCGCCACCACCTGCCGGCCGGAAGTTTCCGCCTCCACCGCCGCCGCCCGATCGATGCGCGGCAGGTAAACTTTCACCGACGTGCCGCGGTCGGGCACGCTGTAGACGTCCAGATTTCCGCCGTTTTGCTTGACGATGCCGAACACCGTGGAAAGCACCAACCCCGTGCCCCGGCCCGAAGCCTTGGTGGTGAAAAAGGGCTCGAACAGCCGCGCCTGCGTAACTTCATCCATTCCGCCGCCGTTATCGCTCACGGCGATCTGCACGTAGGGCCCGGGTTTCACCGTCAGGTGGCGGCCGTGGTACGTTTCGTCCAGGTCCACATTGCCGGTTTCGATGGTCAGCGTGCCGCCTTTCGGCATGGCATCGCGCGCGTTCACCACCAGATTCATCAGCACCTGCTCGATCTGCCCTGGATCCGCGCTCACCATCCCCAGGTCCGGCCGCAGCACCAGTTGCAGGTCTACATCCTCGCCGATCAGACGCCGCAGCATGGTTCCCAGGCCGGTGACCACCTTATTGAGGTCCAGCACTTTGGGTTGCAACACCTGCGGCCGGCTGAAAGCCAGCAATTGCCGGGTCAGCGCCGCCGCGCGTTCCCCGGCTTTGAGGATCTGCTCCGCCGAATAGTGGTTCGGATCGTCCGGCTGCAGCGTGTTCAGGATGAGCTGGCTGTAGCCCGAAATGATGGTCAGCAGGTTATTGAAATCGTGCGCCACCCCTCCGGCCAGCATGCCCACGGCTTCCATTTTCTGCGCCTGGCGCAACTGGTCTTCGAGTTGGCGGCGTTCGGTGACATCCATCAGCACCACCAGCTCCGCCGGATGTCCGCCGAAAACGATGTCGTGCCGGGCCATCTCCACGTCGATCGTGCGGCCGCTGCCGGTGCGATGGCGCCGCGGGCCGGCGGATGGCTGGCCGCTCTCTTCGCTCACCAGGACCGAATCCAGGCTCATGCCGCGAAACTGCTCACGGGTGTGGCCATAGAGCACCGCGGCCGCCGAATTCGCTTCCAGGATTTTGCCTTCCCCGGGGTCGACGACCCACATGGGTTGAGGATGGCCCTCAAACAAAAGCTGGAATTTGCGCTCTTTGTCCTGGAGCAGTCGTTTCGCTGGCATGATTGCGAAAACCTAAATGACCATGGCTCTCTTTACCTATGGACAAGCATACATGGGCGCGCCGGAGCACTTCAATACCGAAAGACGGCACACTTGTCCTAAGTCGCACATAAACCGGTACTTTCGGTACTGATACTATCGGAAACAGTACGCCCGGCGCGTTCCGGGTGGGATGATCGAAGTATGAGCGAGACGCCGATTGCCGCCCCGCGCACCGAGGGGCGCATCTTCGGCACGGACTGGTCGATCGCCAACGTAGCCCGCCTGCTGCGCGCCAATGCCGGACAGGGCGTCTGGCGCCACGCCGCGGCCGCCGGCGGCAGCACCGGGGCCGTTAACCAGTACTATCTGCGAACCGTTTCCGCACACCATCTCCCCAGCGGCGTGTCGGTGATCTTCATGCGCATGGAGCGGGAGAACTGCTGGTATCTCTCCCTGTGCTTTGCCGCCGCCGATGCGGTTCTGCCCTGGAACCCGGAAGCGGCCGGGCTGTGGCTCGGCGCGCTGTTTGGCGAGGACCGGCCGCGCGTGCGCGAAGCCGCGGACGCCAATGGGAATGTCCGCCAATTCACGCTCGCGATGCGCGAGTAAGCAGGTGGGGCAGGCTTTAGCCTGTCAATCCGCTTCGAAGCTCGAACCCTTCTTACCGCGGCTCCAGCGCCGTGACCCACAAATTGGAACTGCTCTCCGCCAGCAGCATCACCAGCTTGTCTTTGGCGACGCCGATTTCGAGCGAGCGCGGGTTGACGCCGAAAAGCGTCAAACGGGGCTGATCGGAATCGAAAACCATGAAACTGTCCCCTACGGTTTGGCCCGACCGCGGGTCGAAGCCGACCGCCCGGATGCTACGGCTGCCGTCGTCGTCCCGCGTGAAGTAGATCAGCTTTCCGTCGGGTGAAAAACGCGGCTTATCCACCTTTTGCCGGCCATCGGTGACCGCTCTCCACTCGCCTCTCGGAATCTCGGCGAATCCGTTGGGCCGGACGGCATGGATTTGCGCGGTTCCCGGGCCCGTGTTGGCCAGGAAAACGATCCACTCGTCGTCCGGCGAGAAGTTCGCCTGAATCAGCGGCGCTCCCGGAACCGCACGCAGGAGTGCCGAGCGACGCCCGCTCCTCAGGTCCACCGCCAGAATGTCGTTCCGATTGGCGTCGCCTCCCTGGGCCAGCGCCATCGTGGACGCCTGATTCACGTCCCAGAAAAAGCCGCCTTCGTAGACCTTCCTGCTTTGCCCCGTGGCGAGATCGAGCAGGTACTCGCTGGATTTCTGCCCCACCTTCTGCACGAAACCGACGCCCGCCCCGCCGCGCAGCCACAGCGGAACGGAAGCGTTCGGACCCGGGGCAATGACGGATTCCTCACCCTTCGCCAGGTCCTTCATCCAGATTTGCGAAGTGCCGTTGCGCGGCGTGGCGTACAGCACCCTCCGGCCATCGGGCGAAACCGCCGGATACTCCGCCGGCGCGGTGCTGTTGGTGATCCGGTAGTGTGGCCCCAGCGCCTTCCCGCGGTCGGCGTCCAACGGCAAACCCCAGACGTCGAAGCGCTCGGTCCCGCTGGCGAACACCATTTCGCCGTCGCGCGAGACGGCGGGAAACTCGGCGGAGGCCGTCCCGCCCGCCAGGCGAACCAGATCGCCCTCGGCCCTGCCGGCCGCGGACATGCGGCAGCGGTAGATGTTGCGCACCCACCCGGAGCGCATGCTGAAGACCAGACCCTGTTCCGTCCAACTCATATCTTCGATGGCCGCCAGCGTTCCGCCGGCTCGCGACACCGGTCCTACCAGGCCCGCGGATTCCGCGCGGTCGCGTTCCAGCCCCGTCACCCAGAAATCGGTGCGGTCGCCGGGTACGCCTTCGCCCGGCGCCACACCCCAAACCATGAGGCGCTGTCCGTCGGGAGACCAGACCGGCCGTTGCACCACCGGGAAATCCGGTCGAATCTGCCGCGGTGCGCCGCCCGCGATGGAAACCACAAAAGTCTTCGCCTGCCCTTCCACCAGGGCATCCCTCAGACCGGTCCAATACGCCACCAGGTTGCCCCGCGGCGAGAAACGCGGATTGCGGCCCTCCGGCGCCAGCAGGCGCGGAGTGCCGCCCAGCGACGGAATAAGATAAATGCCGCCGCCATTGCCGGTCGAGTGGTACACAAGGGCCGTGCCGTCGGCCGAAAACGAGGGGTCGGATTCGTTGTCCTTGGTCCACGTCAGCCGCGCCGGGTCTCCGCCCCGAAGTCGTTGCACGTAGAGGTCGAGATTGTGGCCGCCGTCACGGTCCGAAGCGTAGGCCACCAGGCTCCCATCGGGGGAAATCGCGGGTGTGGTGGCCACCCCGGGGTCGAAGGTAATCGGCGTGTACCGCGGCGCCCGCGGCGGAGCCGGCATGCCGAACCTCCAGACCGCGAATCCACCGAACAGCAGGCCAAGGGCGAGAGAGGAAACCGCCATGCGCACCGGATGCTCGTGGGTCAAAGGCCACCGCCCTGCCGCGCCAGCGCCAGCGCGCCGTACAGCACGCTATCGTCGCCCAGCGCCGCCGGCACTAAATCGATCCGCGCCGCCGACCAACTCGTAATCTGCCGCCCCAGTTCCTGCCGCAGCGGTACGAACAGCCCCTCGCCCGCCTTCGAAATACCGCCGCCAATCACGATGCGGCGCGGGTTGAGCAACATGATGGCCGACTTCAGTCCTAGCGCCAGGTCCACCACGTAGCCTTTCACGAACTCCGCATCCTGCATCAATTCTCGCGCACTTTTTCCGTAATCGCGCTCCAGCCAGAGGCCGCAGCACAGGCGCTCCAGACATCCCCGGGCGCCGCAAAGACACTCCGGTCCATCGGGACGGATGGTCAGGTGCCCGATCTCGCCGCCGTAGGAATCGGCGCCCCGCCAGACCCGGCCGTCCTCCCAAATGCCGCCCCCAATGCCGGTGGAAAGCGTCATGTAGAAGAGCGGCGAGCAGCCCTGCCCGGCGCCGAATTCCGCCTCTCCCATCGCGCCCACGTTGGCATCGTTATCCATGATGGCCGGCGTCCCGGCGGCTTCCCGCACGAACCCGCACAAATCGAAGCCGCGCCACCCGCCCACGTGCGTGGACAGCACCACCCGCTGCCCGGCAAAATCCACCGGCCCGCCGAACCCGATGCCGCAGCGCTCCAGCGGGAACCCCCGCCGCCACTGGCCGGCGATTTCCGCGATCCGCGCCACCATCCAGGGACGGCCGCCGCCGGCCTCCGTGGCGCGCGATTCCCGGCGCACCATGGCGTCGCCGTCGAACACGGCCATGCTGAGCTTGCTACCGCCAATGTCGATCGCCAGAATCATCGAGACGCCACCCGCATGCGGAAACCCCAGGGTAGCAAAACATTGAGCCCACGGTGCCCTGCTGATATCCTATCTGTCAGGGCATGAAACGCCCCCGATCTCCGGTGCCGCGAACCTCGCACAATCTGTGGCTGCCAGTCGCCATGATCATCGTGATTGGGATCGCGGTTTATTCCCATCTGGACGGCCAGGCCTTTCGCAACGCCGCCACCTCCGCCGAGGAGTCGCGCGTAGTGGTCGAGCAGACCCACAAATTACTATCCCTGCTCATCGATGCGGAATCCGGCCAGCGAGGATACCTGCTCACCGGCGAGCCCGGTTACCTGGCCGAATACGACGACGCCCTGCCCAAAATCCGGCGAACCCTGTCGGCGCCGGGCCGGTCGGCGGACGCCGGCGCCGAAGACCGCCGGC
>Ga0182030_10009272_pt1 | contig 20173 bp, 17 predicted proteins | sample 812S3MmetaG_FD_121299 | JGI IMG/M metagenome (GOLD analysis project Ga0182030, IMG submission 121299) | Permafrost microbial communities from Stordalen Mire, Sweden - 812S3M metaG (Illumina Assembly) | ecosystem: Environmental > Terrestrial > Soil > Wetlands > Permafrost | place: Sweden... | reverse complement strand
TTGACGCCGGGGATGACTACGGCGGCGTAGCCGGTGTATTCGCCTGGGGCGTAGATGGTGTGTTTGTACCAGGCGCGGTTGGGCAGGCCGGCGGGGTTGATGAAGTCGGCTTCGGTTGCGCGCAGGGTGGTGTTGAGGGCTGCGGGGTTTGGGCCGGGATTGGCTTGTTTGGATTTCACTGCTTCGGCGGCTTTGGTGAAGCGGGCGGCGGCAGTTTCGGCGGGGGCGAAGTCGAGGGCGCTGGCGGATTTCTTCTTCTTGGCGGTTTCTAAGTACGCTTCGATTTCTTTGCCGTAGGTGACGTAGTCGTAGGGCAGGACGTCGGTGTCGGCCATGTGGAGGGTTTCGAGGCCGAGGACGCGGGCCATCTCTTGCAGGTAGACGAAGTGGGGGTCGGCGTTCTGGGTGAACCAGGCGTAGTTGTCGAAGACGGAGTGGTAGACGCCGTAGGGGCCGTGGGAGCCCATGTCGGTGGAGGGAACGCCGACGTGCTGGAGAAATGGGGTGAAGTCGGAGCCGGAGCCGAGGTCGCCCACGGCTACGTCTTCACTGGGGGCGTTGACGCGGTCGGCGTGGCCGGTGTTGCCGGGGTCCGATTTGCCGATTCCTTCGAGCTTCCACTGGTAGTAGACGCTGCCGCCTTTGGGGCTGGGAACTTCGGTGGTGACTTCGCGGATGAATTGTTTGAGGGAAGGGACGGCTTCGGCTCCGAAGACGGTTCCGGCTACGGCTACGTCGACGTTGAAGTAGGCGACGGCGTGTTCGAGGGCTTTGGCGTGGTCTTCAACCCACTCGGTTGAGCCGATGAGGCCTTCTTCTTCGGCGTCCCAACTGCAGACGAGGATGGTGCGCTTGGGCCTCCAGCCCGATTTGAGGAGGGTGCCGAAGCCGTGGACGGCTTCGAGCATGGAGGCGGTGCCGCTGTTGGGGTCGACGGCGCCGTAGACCCAGGCGTCGCGATGGTTGCCGACAACGACCCAGTTGTCGGGGTATTCGGAGCCTTTGATTTTTCCAATTACGTCCCAGATGGTGCGGACTTTGTAGTCCTGATCGGAGATGAGATGGACGCTGGCTCCTGCTCCGCCGACGTGGTACGGGAAGGGAAGCGCGCCTTGCCAGCCTTTGGGAACGGATGGTCCGCCGAGGGCCTTGAGGATGGGCGCGGCGTCGTGATAGCTGATGGGAATGGAGATGATGGTGGGCTGGTTGCCGGTCTTCATGGGGTCGAGACGGGCGGAGTCGGGCAGGTCGACGGTGGAGGCTACGCCGGGGGTTTGGGGGTCGCCGGGATATTTGAAGAGGTATTGGACGGAGCCGCGCTGGACACTGGTTTCAGGGCCCCAGGGGCCGTTGGGATAGAGATCACCCTGGAAGTAGCCGGTGTCTTGCGGGTCGGAGTAGATGAGGACGCCTTTGGCTCCTCGCTGCTCGGCGATGTAGACCTTGACGCCGCGGAAGTTGGCGCCGTAGCGGACGAGGACGATTTTGCCGTGGAGATCGACGTGTCGGGCTGCGAGTTCGTCGAAGTCTTCAAGGCGGCCGTAGTTGGCGTAGACGACTTCGCCGGTGACGTCTCCGGAGCCGGAGGAGCCGTTGAAGGGCATGACGACGTTGGGGTCGTCCTGGAACGGGTCGCTCCCGGCCTTTCCATTTTCGACATGCTCGGGCGTGGGTCCGGTGGAGAGGACGGCTCCGGCGTCGGATTTGGCCTCAAAGAAGACTTTGCGCGGTTGGTTGAGGAGGACGCGGTAGGGGACGATTTCGGTTTCCAGGCCAGCGGCTTTGAATTTTTCGGCGACGTAGAGGGCGGTTTCGTGGTCGCCTGGGGTGCTGGCCAGGTGGGGATGAGCGGTGAGGGTTTTCAAATGCGCGCCGGCAAGTTTGGCGTCGGGGACGGCGAGGAATTCGGCGTCGATTTTGGCTTGTGGGGCGAAGTCGGTGTAGCCGAAGACCTGGGTGGGGGTGGGGGGCATTTCTTCGGTCTGAGCGTGCGCGACGACTGCGGATAGTAATAGGGCGCTGGCGAATGGGATGAGTGCGGGGCGGAGGCGCATGGTGGATGGTTCCTCGCGGAGTGGGATGGCGGAGCGGCTTAGGAGTTCAGATTACAACAGTGTGACTGGCGTATCGGGGCTGTTAGAGCAGGCGGGTAACTTCGGAGGGCGGCAGGATGTTTTCGCGGATGGCGAAGCCGTTTTCACGGATTTCATCTTGCAGGTTTCCGATAGCCAGCATGGGGCTATTTTAGCGAAGCAATCGCGTAGTGGCAGGCGTGGTTCCCGTTATTCCCTGTACGGCGATAATGTGGGCTTTCAGGCTGCGGAAAAAAACTTACTAAATTGGCAGAGATGACGTCGCCAGCTTCCCTCAGGGGCTAAAGCCCTGTTGATTTGACTGGCCTTATCGGCACGACTGAAGTCGTGCCCTTTCACAAAGCTTCGCCAAATGGCGTTTTTCCGCAGCCTGTTTCGGCCAGCGGAGCTTCTGCTTGCCAGCATATGGATCTGAATGCGATTGCAGAGCAGACGGGCGGGACGGCGTATTACAACACCAATGGCTTCAAAGACGTGATTGCGGAGATTGTAAGCAATGGGTCGAACTACTACACGCTGGCGTATGCGACGAGCAATCAGAAGTGGGAGGGGCAGTTCCGGCATGGCAAGGTGGCGTTTGTGACGCTGGTCTTCGATCAGGAGGGGCATCAGATCAATTCGCTGATGACTTCTGTGGATTTGAATGTGAGCGCGGCGTCCTACCGTCAGTTGTTGGCTGGCGGTTTGCCGATGCGTCAGGAGATTGCTGTGCCGGTTAAGGGGAATTACTTTTTGCGGGTAGGGGCGCATGACCTGGGCAGCGATCATATTGGGGCGATGGAGATTCCGGTGGATGCGGTTCATGCCGATGGGGCTGGAGGGAATTTGGTGAAGCAGTGAACGCCAGGATGCGCGATGCGGTTTGATGCTGGTCTTGTTCGCCCAGTTGGACGATAAGATTGGGGTGGAGCGATTGCGGGGGATTTCTGGCGGATTCTGGTGGGGACGAACCGATAGGGGTGGTTGTCAGAGAGGTTGAAGGGCTGGCGACGGAGCCGCTGCAGGTGGCAGGGATGCAGCAGTCGCCGGGGTATTCGATGGCTGGGCGGGTGATTGCCCAAGGGTTGGATGCTTCGGGCGATTTGCCGGTGCAGGAGTGGCCTGCGATTGTGCGGGCGCTGGGAAACGCGAATTTTCGGCTCTTTTGGAGCGGGAATTTCCTCTCCAATATTGGAACCTGGATGCAGAATGTGGCCCAGGGCTGGTTGGTGCTGACACTGACCGACTCCGCCTTCTGGCTGGGAGTGGTGGGTTTTGCCGGGGCTATTCCGTTTCTAATTTTCATGCTGTTTGGCGGGGTGATTGCGGACCGCGTGGATAAGCGCAGGCTGCTGCTGGTGACGCAGACGGCGATGATGGTGCTGGCGTTCGTGCTGGCTTGGCTGACCTGGGTGCATCGCATCACGGTGTGGCAGATTGTGGTGCTGGCGTTTTTGAATGGCACGGCCATGGCGATCAACAATCCCAGCTACCAGGCGATGGTGCCCAAACTGGTGCGGCGGGAGGATTTGACCAATGCGATTGCATTGAATTCGGCGCAGTTCAATATGTCGCGTGTGCTGGGGCCTACGCTGGGCGGGTACGCGATGGTGGCCTTTGGAATGGCTGGGAATTTCTTTTTGAATGGGCTGAGCTTCGTGGCGGTGTTGCTGGCGCTGATGCGGCTGAAGTTTCCCGATGAGAAGCCGGAACGGCATGAGGGATTGCTGGACAGCTTGATTTCAGGGTTCCGGTATGTGCGCGGCATTCCGGAGATGTACGTGCTGATGTGGATGATTGGCGTAGCGAGCTTTCTGTTTATTCCGTTTCTCACGTTTATTCCGTACTTTGCCCGGAACCAGTTGCGTGTGGGTGAGAGCGGGCTGGGGTGGCTGCTGGCTGCGTCGGGAACGGGTGCGGTATTGGCCGCGGCCACAGTGGCCTGGAAGGGCGCAATGCGGTATCGGGGACGGATTATTGCCTTCTGCGGGGCGGCGGTGATGGCGGTGGTGGTTGTTTTCTGTTATTCGCATAGTTTTGCGCTCTCGGAGTGTTGTATGTTTTTGGAGGGTTTCGGGATGATCCTCACCATTTCCGCGGTGAATGTTGCGATGCAGATGCTCTCCTCGGACGCGATGCGGGGGCGGGTGATGAGCATTTACGGGACCTGCTTTCTGGGATTGCCGCCACTGGGGGCGCTATTGGCAGCGGAGCTTTCGCGGCATATTCCGACCAGCCATGCGCTGGCGGTGATGGCGGGGAGTTCATCGTTGGTGTTTCTGGGGTTCTTTGCGTTTTCTCCGGCGTTGCGGGGACTGGACTGAATCGCGGAGTGGGGACTAACTCCTTTGTGTAGCTTGACAGCTCTAAGGTTGCATTGTTAGCTTCGTGCCAATCACTTATCTATAGACAGTGAACTTGAAAGGGTGACTAGAGTCATGGGGAAGCTGGGGGAATTGGTCTCGGGGGGGAGCAGTTCAGAACAATCTTTTGCCGAGCGGTACACGGAGCCGACCTTGTTGGCGCTGGAGTTTGCTCGCGAAGAAGCGCAGGCGCGCGGCGCCACGGAGATCTCCGTGGCAGATCTGTTGGCTGGGCTGATGATGGAAGAAGGCAGCCGCGCGGATCGCGTTGGCAAACTGAAGGCGAACGCATTTTATTTGCGCTGGCTGGCGGAGTTGCCGGCGCTTCCGGCGTTGCGGCACGACGAACGGGCCGGAGCTTCGATTGAGCCGGATTTCGAGACGCGACGGGCGCTGGCATTTGCGGTGCTGGAGGCGGATCGCGACTGGGAGTACTGGATCGACTCCGATCATTTGCTGCGGGGAATTTTGCGTTTTCCAAACAAGGCCGATTTTGCGCTGCTCAAGACGGAATTGAGTCTGGAGGGGGCGCGCGTGGCTTCGCGCAAGGATCGCGAGCAGTTTCTGCCCGAGCAGAACCCGAATCTGAAGGCGGTCAAGTACCTGATACGCAAATATGTTACGCAGCTGGCGCCTTCGGTGCTGAGTCTGGTGTGCTATTTGTACATTCTGATTCAGGGGCTTGGGCCGATGCTTACGTCGGCTGCCAACTGAGTTCAGCATCACGATGCATAGAGAGCGGAAACCCATTGGGTTTCCGCTTTTTTCGGCTCATTTCGCTGTCTCTGCCGCGTTCTCCTTCGAATAGCCGGTGCTGAGAGTGCCTTTTTTCTGCGCGACGGGAAGAAGGGTCGGGTAGAACTGGACGAAGGTGGTGTCTACGGCTGCGTGTTCGGCGTGGCAGGAGTAGCAAGGGGCTGCCGACGGGATGAGTGTGGCTTTGGTGTCGCTTGCGACGTCGAAGAACGCCCATTTGCCGGGGAAGCGCGACTGGTCTTTGATGTGAATCTCCAGGCCCATGACGCCGCCGCTCTGGAAGTGGCCGGACTTGTTGATGGAGCCTTTGCTTTGCGCCTGACGCGACTCGAGGAGCATGACCGTCTTGTCAGGCCAGGTTCCAGTGGCCTGGAAAGCCCGGTAGGCTTCGGGATTGACGAAGACGTTGTCGAACATGGACATGTCGCTGCTCGCCTTGGGGTTGTAGCTCATGTCCAGGCCGGTGGTCAGGTAAACCCATTCGCGATATTGCGTTGGGGGGATCAGGTCCCCCTCCTTGGTGTAGATGGGCTTGTACGCTGTGGCGCCTTCGGCGGCAGCGGAAACAACGGCCCCGCTCGATCGGAACGCCCAGAAACCAACAGCGAGCATGCCGGTCACGCCAAAACAAGCGAGCGCAGAGATGCGAAATCGGGCAGTGTGAGCCAATGGGGAATCCTCCGTTCTCCGGTAGTACGGCGACCCGGACGGGGAAGTTCCCCTCCGTGTTCAGGCGACCAACTGGGTGCAGTGGGAGCAGCGTCTCGCTGCTAACGGAATTTCGCTGAGGCACTCGGCGCAGGTCTTGGTGGCGGGCGGCGCGGGCGCGGGCGGCGGCGGAGGATTGAATTTCTTGAGCAGATATTGCGTCGGGAGGACGATGGCGAAGTAGATGGCGGCGGCAACCAGCAAGAAGTTGATCGCGGCATTGAGCAGCTTGCCGATGCGGATTTCGCCGGGAGGAATGTCACCTGGCTTCGGCAGGGCCGAAACGTGGTGCAGCACAGGCACATGCACGACCAGAGTGGAGAAGTCCGGGGCGCCGACCAGGGCGGAGATCGTAGGGGTGATGACATCGGCGGTGACCGAGGCCGTGATGGCTCCAAAAGCGGAGCCAATGATGACGGCAACGGCCAGATCGACGACGTTGCCGCGAAGAATGAAGTCGCGAAATCCCTTCAGCATGTATGCGTTCTCCCAAAGACTTTAGATACCTAGCTATGAAGCAAGGATGGCAGGTTAGGGCTTGCCAAGGGAAGAGGGGAATGTCGGGGAGCTACAGGAGTTCGCTGGAATATGGGGCTAGAAGAAGGAAAGAGATCATCAGCAGGATCATGAGGTCAACGTAGATGAGCAGGACAACGCCGCCGTGGTAGAAGTTCCAGCGCTTTTGCAGGCAGCGCGCGGTATCCCAGGTGGCCGCGCAGACAACCAGCAAGGGGATGATCAGCCACAGGCAGACATGCACCTGGGGAAAGCCGGAGAGGCGGAAACTGATCCACAGAGAAGTGAGGGCAAGCACTACGCCGCGGGTGAGGGATTTTCGCCGCAGTTCGAGGATGGGGACGCGGAGGGCCACAAGCTTCAAGTCTAAGGCAGCACGGGCGGCGGGAGAAGAGGCGGCCGCGGATGATTTGAGCCGACTATATGCCGGGGTGCTGATTGCTCCTGCAGCGAGAATCCGGCTCACGGCGGCGCGTATCCAGCAGAGGGATGGCGTCGTGAGACCGATTGTCGAAAAACTTCGAACTCATACATCACCTGGGTAACGTGAAGACTGCCGGTGCGGGTTCTCCGTTACGGTATGGGTTAAATCTATAAGTCATTGATAAAGGTATAGTTAATGCGCATTGTGCTCCGCGTCCGAGCCTTAATTAGAGTCGATTAATTACCCGACACCCCATTAACTCATTCTAAAAAACCGCCGATGAGGGAAAGCAAATGCTTCAGGAATTGGCCCAGGAAAACGAGCCAATCCCGACGCATGTTGCAAGAGTTCAGGAGCAGGAATGTCCATGAGATTCAGGGGAAAAGCAAACATGTCATTTGCAGCGGCGCGAAGACTTGGCTGGTTGAACTTGATAATCGTCATAATCCTGTCGTGGAGTGCGGCGTCCGCGTGGGGGCAAGTGACCTTTAATGGGACACAATTCAGCCTTGCGAGCGGCCCCTTGAACGCTCCGGCGTCGGTTGCGGCTGATGGTAGGGGAAACGTCTATATTGCGGACACGGGCAACAATCGCGTGTTGGAGCTTTCGCCCTCCGGTGCAGGATTTGGTGCGCCCGTTACTATCCTGAGCGGTTTGTCTTCTCCGGGCGGGGTGGCGTCGGACTGGAGCGGGAATGTGTTCGTTTCCGACACAGGAAACGGCCGAATTGTAGAGTTGCCGGTCGTTGCAGCGGGATTTGGCGCAATGGTCACGGTGGTCTCAGGGCTCAGCAGCCCTGCTGGCCTTGCGTTGGACTCCGTGGACGATGTGTATGTTGCCAACTCTGGGAACAACGACGTCCTTCAGGTTTTGTTGGCAAACGGGGTATATCAAACGCCTGTGGCTGTGGGAACGGGATTCAGTCATCCCATGGGGGTGGCATTGGATGTGAAAAGGAACGTGTACATTTCGGATACCGGAAACGGTCGGGTGGTGGAAGTGCTGTTTTCCTCTGCGGGCTACCGCACACAGCAGCAGATGTGGGTTAGCTTAAGTGCACCCATGGGTCTGGCGATCGATAAGGCGGGCGATGTATACATTGCGGTCAATGGAGGCCAGGAAGTGCTGGAGAAACTCTGGGCTGCAGGAGCCAATCGATTCGGGGGCAGTTCGATTATCGGCACTGGGTTGAACGCTCCGTCTGGAGTTGCGGTGACTGCTTCCGGGCAAGTGTTTATTGCCGACGCCGTTTCCGATCGGGTTCTGAATGTGCAGACAGTAAGTCTGGAGTTTGGAACCGTTGCCGTCGGAGCGGCCGGATCTTCTTTGACCTATAACTTCACCATAACTGCAGGCACGACCCTGGGCGGTATTAGCATCTTTACTCAGGGCGTGAGCGGCAAGGATTTTGTGGATGGCGGCGCGAGCACTTGCGTTGCTCAAACCTATGCGACTACCACCTCATGCGGTGTGAATGTGAGGTTCAATCCGCTGGCGTCGGGCGCGCGAATGGGGTCGATAGTGCTGTGGGGTTCAACTGGAAGTCCTCTTTCGACGGCTTTTATCTCCGGCTTGGGAGCATTGTCGAAGATAGGGTTCATTCCGGGAGCGGTAACTCAATTGGGTAGCCAATTGAGTGGTCCAAGCGGAGTTGCGGTGGATGGGCAGGGCAACGTTTATATCTCGGACACCGGTAACAATCGCGTAGTGGAATTGCCCTGGACGGGAAGTGGATACGGCACTCAGATTGTGGTCCCCATCAATGGTTTGGTGAACCCCATGGGATTGACGATCGATGGTGCAGGCAACCTCTACGTTGCATCCAACGGCAATGACAAGGTGATTTACCTTCCTTGGACCCTGAATGGATTTGGAGCGCAAAGCAAGGTTGGCACAGGGCTTTACGGACCTTCGAACGTTGTCGTGGGAGGGAACGGAACGGTATTCATCGCCGATACGCTCGACAACCGCTTGGATCAAATTCTTTGGACCGGCAATGGGTTCGCGCAGGAGACCGAAGTCGGGGTCCACGAAGCTCCGATTGGTGTGGCCGTGGATGCTGCCGGCAACCTCTATACCTCCGATCCTTATGAGAATAACCTCGCGAAGATGTCCTGGTCGGGAACACAGTTCGTGAATGAAGCTTTGATTCCTGTCACGGGATCGTGGTTTCCCTATGCTTTGGCTACCGACGCCAACCAGGATCTGTTTGTTCTGGATGCCGTGGAGAACGAAGTTGTCATGTTGCCTTGGAACGGCACAAGCTACGGTGCCCCGATTACCGTGGCCAATGGATTCAATTCTCCGAGCGGGATGACGATAGATTCGAACGGTGTGCTCTATGTGGCGGATACAGGTAACAATCGGGTCGTCAAGATCGATATGTCGGTCCCGGGTGGGATGAGTTATTCCTCCACGTATCTGGGGGCGACGAGTGCGGATAGCCCCAAGGCTATGTTGCTGGGGAACCTTGGCAATCTCCCGGTCACTCTCGGCGCGGTGACTTATCCGGCAGACTTTCCGGAGGGTACGGCGGGTTCCGGCGGCTGCTCCGAGCGTATGGTACTTTCGGCCAGCGCGTGGTGCGAGCTAGCTGTCAAGTTTACTCCCTCGGTCGTGAGTTCGTTGCTCAGTGAAACAGTGACGGTGAGTGACGATTCGCTCGGTGTCGCGGGGAATCTACAGGGGATTTCGGTAAGTGGCGTAAGCCTTGCAAAAGTTGCGCAAACGATCAGCTTCACGGCTCCGGCGGCTACCGTCTATGGGGCTCCGCAGGTTGCACTGGTAGCAACGGCGACATCGGGATTACCTGTTACATTCAGCGTGGTGAGTGGACCGGGAACGCTGGTGTCCGGTGGAAAGGTACTTCGATTTTCGGGGGCTGGTACGGTTGTGCTGCAGGCAGTTCAGAATGGGAACGGAGAATTCTCTGCTGCGCCCACGGTGAGTGTAAGTGTGCGGGTGGCGGCCGCGACATTGACAGTAACGCCGAAGAGTGTCACTGCAATCTATGGCGCGATTCCGGCAAGTTTTGGGTACTCTGTTGCCGGATTTGTGAATGGGGACAGTGCCTCAGTTGTTAGTGGCGCACCGGTGATTTCGTGCGCCGTCAAACCGTCCGCCGGAGTGGGAAGTTATGTTCTTAGCGCAGCGGTGGGCAAGCTTACGGCTGCGAACTATATCTTTGCCTTCAGTCCCGGAACGCTGACGGTCAGTCCCGCTGTACTGCAGGTCCGGGCAATTTCACAGTCCACCGTCTATGGCAAAGCCATTGCTTCCCTGCAATGGGGTTTCAGCGGATTCGTCAATGGCGACGGCCCTGGGGCAGTCACGGGAACTCCAATATTGACGACGGCTGCAAATTCGAGATCCGGGGTTGGGAGTTATTCGATCAATGTATCGACGGGCACGCTGAATGCGAGGAATTACAACTTCACCTTCGTGGGCGGAGCTGTGACAATCAATACCGCTCCGCTGACGGTGGCTGCGGCCAACCAGACCATCACCTATGGATCTGCAACTCCTGCAGTGAGTTACACTATCTCAGGATTTGTGAATGGGGACACGCAGGCGAAGGTGGTCAAGGGCAACCCAGTGGTGGTTGCGCAGGCATCCAGTAGGCCTGGGGCAGGAAAATATCCCCTTACCGTGGCCCAGGGAGCGCTTTCGGCAGCGAACTATAACTTTGTGCTTATTGCGGGTGTTCTCACGGTGCAGAAAGCGGCGATCCAGGTGAATCCTGGAAATGCAACGATGACCTATGGAGCTAAAGTGCCTGAATTCAGCTATACGATGGTCGGATTTGTGAATGGAGACAGCGCTAAGTCTTCTATTTCCGGTTCCCCCGCTCTGACGAGTGCTGCAAATTCGCGGTCGACTCCGGGGACCTTCGCGATTACCGCGGGATTGGGTTCACTCTCGGCCAATAACTATAGCTTCAGCTTAGGTAGCGGCGTTCTGACTGTGACAAAGGCAGCGCTGACGGTGATTCCTGGGGAATTGAGTGTGACGTATGGTTCGGCTCTACCGCATCTCACCTATTCGTTCAGTGGATTACTGAATGGGGATACGGTGGGCGGAGCAGTTTCGGGTACTCCTCAACTGGTTACAACTGCGACGTCGTCTTCGGCTGTCGGAAGCTATGGCGTCTCGGCTGCGTTGGGATCGTTGACCGCAAAGAATTACAGTTTTACGTTCAAGATGGGAACGGTCACGGTGACCAAGGCTCAACTGACGGTGACGGCGAGCAATTGCTCGATGTCTGTTGGCGGCTCGGTGCCTGCTCTCAGTTATACCGTCAATGTCTTCGCGAATGGCGAAACTCAGGCAACGGCTACCAGCGGAAAGCCAAGTCTTTCAACTACCGCCACCAGTACGTCCAAGGCGGGGAGCTATACGGTCGTGGCGGCAGAGGGAAGTCTGAGCGCCAAGAACTATGCGTTCACCTTTGTGAGCGGGACTCTTACAGTCAACCAATAGACTGGAGTTATCGGTTGACCAGTTCCATGGTTTCCAGAGACTCGATATAGGGCGCGCGCAGGACGCCGCGTTCGGTGATAATGGCCGTGACGTACTTGGCCGGAGTTACATCGAAGGCCGGGTTGCAGATGCCTACGCCGTCTGGGGTGAGTTGCTTGCCGCCGTGGTGGGTGACCTCGATTGGGTTGCGCTCTTCGATGGGGATTTGATCGCCGGTAGGTGTGGCGCGGTCAATGGTGGACCAGGGGGCGGCGACGTAGAAGGGGATGCCGTGTTCTTTGGCAAGGATGGCGACGGAGTAGGTTCCAATCTTGTTGGCGACGTCGCCATTGGCGGCGATGCGGTCTGCTCCGACGACGACGGCCTGGATGCGTCCTTGACGCATGAGGCTGGCGGCCATATTGTCGCAGAGGACCGTGGTGGGGATACCATCGGCCATTAATTCCCAGGCTGTGAGACGCGCGCCTTGCAGGAAGGGGCGTGTTTCATCGGCGAAGACGTGGATCTGCTTGCCACGTTCGACAGCTCCGCGAATGACGCCGAGCGCTGTCCCGTATCCGCAGGTGGCGAGGGCGCCGGCGTTGCAGTGGGTGAGGACGCCGCCTTCGTCGGGCATCAAGTCCGCCCCGTTTGCTCCCATGGCCTTGCAGGCGGCGATGTCTTCGTCGTACATGGCGAGGGCGTCGTTCAGCAGAGCCTGCTGAATCTGTTCTAGGATTGCTCCGTTGGCGCGCAGCTTCGCAAAGAGTGCTTTCATGCGGTCGATGGCCCAGAAGAGATTGACCGCTGTCGGCCGCGTTCCGGCGAGGACGGCGCAGATTCTCTCGAATTCGGGAGCGAATTCTTCAGTGGTCGTGGCGTCGGTGTGTTTCGCGCCGAGGGCGACGCCGAAGGCAGCGGAGACGCCGATGGCTGGCGCGCCGCGCACGACCATGGTTACGATTACGTCGGCTACCTGGGTGTAGCTGGTGGCGAGAACATAGGTTTCTTCCAGTGGGAGCTTGGTCTGGTCAATAAACCGGACGCCTTCTTTGGTCCATTCGAGGGTAAGAATCATCTCTTGTAGTGTAAATGCAGACAGGGCCGGGGGCGATTGGAACGAGGGGGAAAGGAGCGTCCTTTGAAAAGGTTTTCATTTTGTGCTGGACTTGTGTGCCTCCCGTTGATTTAGAGTGGTGTTCGGCGTGCTTTTCCTGCGCCTGGAGCTGCTCCCTTTGACTCATACATCCCTCCATACTGTTGACTGGCTGATCATGCTGCTGTATTTCGTGTTCGTGCTGGGCATTGGCTTTGCCCTGAAGCGCTTCATGAAGACAAGCAAGGACTTTTTCCAAGCGGGGCGCGCGTTGCCGGCGTGGATCTGCGGCCTGGCGTTTATCAGTGCCAATCTGGGCGCCCAGGAAGTGATCGGGATGGGCGCTTCAGGCGCCAAGTACGGCATCGCTACCAGCCATTTTTACTGGATTGGCGCGATTCCGGCGATGATTTTTGTGGGCATCTTCATGATGCCGTTTTATTACGGGTCGAAGGCGCGTTCGGTGCCCGAGTTTCTGCGGCTGCGGTTCGATGAGAAGACTCGCGCCCTGAATGCCTGTTCGTTTGCAGTGATGACGGTGTTTTCGTCGGGGATTTCGATGTACGCGATGGCGCGGCTGATCCAGACGCTGCATATCTTCGACTACATCTTTATTTCGGCTGGGCTGCCGCTGGGGTGGATCTTTCATCTGTCGATTCTGCTCTCGGCCATCATCGTGCTGGGGTACATCTTTCTGGGCGGGTTGACGAGCGCAATTTATAACGAGGTCTTGCAGTTTTTTTTGATCATTGCGGGATTCTTGCCGCTGGTGATTATCGGACTGCGGAATGTGGGTGGATGGAGCGGGTTGAAGGCCTCGCTGCCGCAGGCGTACACGCATTCCTGGCAGGGGATGACCCATGCCAATACGAATCCGTTGGGAGTCGAGGTTTTTGGCCTGGCGATGGGGCTTGGTTTCGTGCTGAGCTTTGGGTATTGGTGTACGGATTTTCTGGTGATTCAGACGGCGATGGCGACGGATTCTGAGGAGAATGCGCGCCGGGTGCCGCTGATTGCGGCGATTCCGAAGATGTTTTTCCCGTTTCTGGTGATCTTGCCGGGGTTGCTGGCGATAGCGGCAGTAACCCCGCACCCTGTGACCGTGGAACACAAGGACGCCAGTGGCGCGATCGTTCGAGAGACAACCATTCCGACGCAGGCCGAGGCGGAGGGCAAGGGGTTGGTGCCAGCCAAGACCAATCCGCTGACGGGCAAGATTATGCTGGACGCGAGCGGCAAGCCGCTGCTGGATTACGATCTGGCGATTCCTTCGATGCTACTGCACTACTTTCCTACAGGGATTCTCGGGTTGGGTTTGACGGCGCTGCTGGCCAGCTTCATGAGCGGGATGGCGGGCAATGTCACCGCTTTCAATACGGTCTGGACCTACGACCTTTACCAGTCGTATATCAAGAAAGGGGCCACGGACGCGCATTACCTGGCCATGGGCCGCTGGGCTACGGTGGGCGGGATCTTGCTGTCGATGATGACGGCGTATGCCGCGAGCGGCTTCAACAACATCATGGACACGCTACAGTTGGTCTTCTCGTTTGTGAATGCGCCGCTGTTTGCGACGTTCCTGTTGGGGATGTTCTGGAAGCGGACTACGGGGAACGGCGCGTTTGTTGGACTGATTTTCGGGACGACGGCGGCGATTCTGCATCATGGGCTGACGCTGCCGATCGAGGCGCATCCCGGCATCCATGGTGGATGGATCGCGGTTCTGCACCATTATCCCAGCGACATGGCGCAGAACTTTTGGACGGCGATTTGGGCATTTTGTGTGAACTTTGGGGTCGCCGTTGTGGTCAGTCTGTTCGGAAAAGCGAGGCCGGAGCGAGAGTTGGTGGGGCTGGTCTATTCGCTGACGCCCAAGCCGGAGATGGGGCATTTGCCATGGTGGAAGCGGCCTGAAGCGTTGGCGGTGCTGTTGATTGTGATGGTGGTGGGGTTGAATGTGATTTTCAGGTAGAAGAATAGTGCGAAGTGTGGAGTGTGAAGTGCGAGAGGCAAAGGCAAAAGCAGGTCCTTCGCTGCGCTCAGGATGACAACAGTTTTCTCGGGATTGCAGGCTGTCTTTCGCACTCCGCACTCCACACTTCACACTTGCATTTGAGGAGCAAGCGATGAATCTTGATTTGCGCATTCCGATGGGGCTGATGTTTACGCTGGTAGGGATGATTCTTACGGTTTTTGGGCTGATGACCATGGGTGATCCCATGTACGCGCGCTCGGGTGGCTTGAACGCCAATTTGGACTGGGGAATCGTGCTGCTGATTTTTGGCGGGACGATGTTCCTGCTGGGTCGCAGCGGGCAGAAGAAGGCTGACAGTGCGCCTGGGAAACCGGTCGATTCCGGAACGGTTCGGCGCGGGCACTGAGCGGCCCGCGACAGGCCCACGATGGTGCCCTGTGGTGCGGTTGAGCGAAACGCTCCAGACGAGGGTGGGCCTCGGGGTTTAACATCTCCAGACTAGGAACGCCTGAATCCCGGCAAGTTGCGGGTTCGGGACTGGAGGCACGATGGATGTCGAATTCACGGCACGACAGGTCAAGGTTTCCACGGCGATGAAGGACGGCGCCACCGAGGGCATTGAGCGCATTGCTCAGGTGCTGGGCAAGGTGACGGCGGCGAAACTTACGTTCTGGGCTGAACGGCACTTGCAGATCGTGGAAATCACGCTGAAGACACGGCTTCACGGGATTGTTTCCAAGGGCGAGGCGGTCACCCAGGAGTCGGCATTGCGCCAGGCCTTGGCTCATGCCGAACTGCAGGCGCAACGCTTTCGGGACAAGGTCCGGACAAAGAAGCGATTGCCCAAAGTGGCCCCGACTGCGGAAGCGCGCAAGCCGCGTAAGACCGGCCGCGCGGCGGTTGAAGCCGCTGCCGCCGGGAGTGCTGCGGGAGGAGGCGAGGCGCAATCCAACGGGCATAAGCCGGCAGTTGCTCGTCCACCGGGACGGCAGACGAAGGCGGCGATTGCGGTCCATTCTTTTCCCGGCAAGCCTGCGGTGGTGGAGCCCCATATTCTCGTGGCGGCCGAGGCGCTGGCGATCCGGCCGATGCGGATTGAGGAAGCGGTGAAAGAAGCTGAGTTCCGCGATCGCGACTTGTTGATTTTTCGCGATCCTAATGGGGAGTTGTTTGTGCTGCATCGACGCCGGGACGGGAAAATGGAACTGGTAGAAGTCCCACTATGACGACCCAACCAAGGCTTGAGACAGAGTTGGCATCGAACCACCGGGCCAGTCCGGTTTAGGATTGGCCCATGGCTCGTACCTCGAAAACTGATGCAAAATCCGCTACGAAGAAGACATCCCGCAAGACTGCGTTGGCACGTCCGGATGCGAAAGAGCTTGTGATCATCACCGGAATTTCCGGGTCTGGGAAGGGTTCGGCGCTCAAGGCGCTTGAAGATCTTGGCTACTACGCAGTGGACAATTTGCCGTTGGAGCTGTTGCCCAATTTCGCCGCGCTGGTAAGAGGGGCGGGCGAACACAATGCCGGACACACGCGGGATCACATACTCGATCAGGGTTTGCCGGGGATTGACAAGGCGGTGATCGTGGTCGATGTGCGCGAGGGACCGACGCTTGAACTGCTGCCAACGATTCTCTTGCGGGTCAAAAAGACGATTCATACCAGCGTCGTCTTTCTGGATGCTTCGGACGCAGTGTTGGTGCGGCGTTACTCCGAGACGCGGCGACCTCATCCGCTGAGCCGGTCGGAGATGGTGGCGCGGTCGATTACCTCGGAGCGGCAGATGCTCGATGAGGTGCGCAATCTGGCCGATTTTATTGTGGACACGTCGGGGTTTAACGTCCACGAGTTACGGGCCTTCATGCAGGCCAAGTTCGGGCCCCAGAATGTAGATGGAACGCTGGAGAGCCAGTTACTGGTCTCTTGCCTCAGTTTTGGATTCAAGAATGGTGTGCCGCTGGATGCGGATCTAGTCTTTGACGTGCGCTTTTTGCCGAATCCGCACTTTGTGCCCGAGTTTCGCAAGCTGACTGGGCAGGACCCGAAAGTGGCGGAATATGTGCGTAACTTTCCTCAGACGGAGGAGTTTCTGGAGAAAGTTACAGAAATGTTACTGTTTCTTCTGCCGCATTACATCAAGGAAGGTAAGAGTTATTTGACGATTGCCTTTGGCTGTACCGGCGGGCAGCATCGCAGCGTGATGATGGCCGAAGAGATGGCAAAGCGGCTGGGTGGGGCGGGGTTCCGGGTGAAGGCGGTGCATCGGGATATGCCGCGGTGAGGCGTTCCCCTTTGTAGGCTGGGGTGGCCGCAAATGACAAAAGCCGGGGCATGGCATGCCTTTGTTTTTGAGAAGTTTCACGCGCGACGGGATAGATTTGTAACGACTCACGAGCGAATTAGAGGGCAGCAGGGAAATGGGGAAACGGAAAATCACATCGCTGGTGCTTGCGGGGGTTGTTGCGCTAGCTGTCTCAATCGTTTCATTTCTCCCATTGGCGGATAAAGAGAGGCTACACTCCAAGGGGCGACTGCATTCCTGGGGGCATTTGGCCGTCTTCCTCGTGGTGGGCTTTGTGGCCGCCAGAACTGTAAATTCATTCTGGGCGCGGACCGCAGTTTTTACCGGGGCCATTTTGTTTGGGTTTGCCATTGAGGTGGGGGAGCATCTTGCTTTTCGTGGCGCGCTGGAGTGGAAGGATGTGCTGGTGGACGCGCTGGGCGTGATTGCAGGAACGCTGCTGGCAATTGTTTCTACGCCACGGCGGGCCGATTCGCCATCGGGTTGAGATGACGCCCCTAATCGGTAAATGAAAAAGAGGGGCTACCTGTGATCTGGCGCCCCTCTAGGCTTTCACTCTGTGGTCTGCGGATAGTCTTGATGCGGGGCGAGGCTACTGCCCCTGACCTTGCACGGTTCGTTCCAGGTCGTGAGCGGAGCGCTTGCTCTTGTGATCGATCCGGGGCGTCGTCATACGGCCAAATTCGACCGTGTGCAGGGAGAAGCTCTGGTCGTTCTGGTTGAAGTGCAGGGTGACATTGTTGGGCTGGCGGTTATCATCGCCCGGTGTCATAAACCAATGGAAGGCGACGGGAGCCTTTTCGCTGCGCATGTAGATCGCGTTCTTGATGGGGTCGCGGTCGACGGTGTACTGGCCGGCGGGGCAGACTTTTCCGTCCACGATGAAGTTAAAGGGTACGGTGACGACGGCAGCCGCCTTCGCGGTGTTAGGGGTCAGGGCAACTGCCGCCAGGACTATCGGCGCCAGAACGAGAGAGTGAAGGATGGATCGCATTGGGTGTCTCCTGTTACTTACAGAAACCACTCTAGCGATCTTCAACAATAAAGTCGTTAAGTTACCGTCCAGAAAGCGTCAAGCTTTCGTGGATGTTATGAGTTCGTCTTCGCCAGCTTCAGCGACGACGCGGTGGGCAGACTGGACGGTAAACTGAATATCCAGGGATAACTCGCGCGCGGATTGTTCGCGTTCCGGCTCACGCAGGCGTTCGGTGAGACGCAGCGCGTGGTCCAGCAGTTCCGCAGCTTCGGCGTGGGCGCGGCGGTCGAACGCGTGGCGGGAGGCGGCGCGCAGGCTGGCGATGGCGCGCGGCCAGTTGGCGGCGGCTTCATAGTGAAGGGCCATTTCGCGGGCTACGTTGCCTTCTCGGCCTTCAAAAAGCTTGGCCAGACGCTCGGCGATGCGGGTGTGGCGGCGGGCGCGTTTGGCTTCTGTCTGGCGCTGCCAGAGGACCTCGCGATAGAGGCCGTGAGCGAACACGTAGAAGGTGGAATCGGTCCCGTCTGGGAGTTCGTCCTGTCCGGCGCGTTCGACGAAATAAAGGCGGCGGGCGAGTTCCTGGAAGGCCTCTTCGGTCTCGGCGGGGTCGAGTTCAAGGGCGGCGGCAACGGCCCAGGTGGTGAAAGCGACGTTCATCAGACTGGCTCCTTCAAGCATTCGCTGCTCCTGCTCGGTGAGGCGGGCGATTTCGACTTCAATCATCTGCGCCAGGCCTTCGGGAACTCCGGCTTCCATCTCTGCGGTGCTGGCGGCCTCAACCCAATGCCATTGGCTGGTCTGGGCTTCGTGGGTGAGGTAATGCTGGGCCATTAAATGTTCAAGGATGGCCATGACGAAGAGGGGATTGCCTTCGGAGCGGCGATAGACGAATTGGACCAGACCGGGCGGCAGCTCGGCCTGGTCCAATTCGCGGCTGAGCAATTCGCGGACGGCGTTGCGGGCCAACGGGGCGAGCGTGAGTTCGGCGCAGAGGCGGCGCATGCGCAGATCCTGCTTGAGTTCGCGAAGGGGATGGTCGGCGGCAACGTGTTGCGGTCTGTAGGTCGCCACTAGCATCAGACGGGCCGGTGCGCGGCGGCGGGCAAGTGCCGAAATGAGGTGTAGTGTGGAGTCGTCTGCCCATTGCAGGTCTTCAAAGACGAGCACGAGGGGCCTTTCAGCGGCCATCTCTTCGAGGGCAGCGCAGAGGTCGCCGGGCATGCGGTCACGCTGTCCTGGGGCCGCAGTGTTTTCGCGGCCCAGAGATGCCAGCCAGTCGGGGGCCATGCGGGCGAGTATGCGGCAAGCTTTCTCGCCTTCGTCTGACGCGCAAAGGTGGCTAAGAGCTTCGGTGACGGGGTAGAACTGCTCTTTGCGGCTGAGGCCGTCGACGCATTGGCCGCGGGCAATGGTCGCCAACTGCAAATTCGCGCAGAAGACGTCGAGGAGGGCGGTCTTGCCAATTCCCGCTTCGCCGGTGATGAAGACGACCTGACGCGTTCCGGCTGAGGCTGACGCGAAGCAGGAAGCCAGGATGTCAAGTTCTGCGTGGCGGTTGACGATGCCGGTCGCCGGACTGAATTGGGAAACCGGATGCGAGGCGATCCCGGGTTGCGGCGAAGATTGCTGAGTGGCGACGGCTGGCGTGAGGTCGCCGCCGTTCGACGACTCGGTTACGCAGGCCACGAAGCGGTAGCCGCGCTTGGGGACGGTCTGAATGAACTGCGGCTGCACCGGGTCGTCGTTGAGGGCCTTGCGCAGGTCAAGCATGTAGGTGCGGAGGACCTGGGGCTGGACGAAGGTCTCCGGCCAGAGCGCTTCGAGCAACTCGTCATGGGTGATCAAGCGTCCAGGGTGTTCGACCAAATATCGCAATACAGCGAAAGGCTTGGGCGGCAGCGCGATGGGCTTGTCCCCGCGCAACAGGCGCTCATTGCCTGTGTCCAGCCCAAAGACTCCAAACAGCTTCATCCTGCGATGCTCCTCCGGAGAGTTTTCTCCGGTTGGCTACCTGCAATTGGCCTGCCATTAAGGCTAGCCGAATCATTGGACGGCATCCCCCTTGAATTGTTGCAGATCGGGGAAAAGACTGTAAAACCCGGAAATTTGCCGTGCCGTTCCGGTTGTCCGGATATGAACAGTAGTGTTCGCCACCGTCCATCCGTTGCACAGAACGACGCAAACCGGGGTTTCGCTCCGAGCCGCTTCCCGAACAGGATGGATACGTAGCTGCCTGTGCGCGCGTTCCACGCTTCCTGGGATTTTCAAATTCGGGCACTATCTGCCGGGCAGATACAATGGACGAATGCGGTTGAGCAAAAAGGCACAGTTGGCGCGACCACTTTCTCGCGGAGATGCGGGCAGTGCGAACGGAGGCGCGGCATGAAACGATTTTTTCGTCTCGGCCTCTATGTTGCGCCGTACTGGTGGCAGTCGCTGCTGGGCGTGGTGCTTTTAGCTGCGGTGGGCTTGCTGGAGGCCTTGCGCCTGGCCATTCTTCAGCCCATTTTTGGCCCCGTT
>Ga0182030_10009271_pt1 | contig 20173 bp, 18 predicted proteins | sample 812S3MmetaG_FD_121299 | JGI IMG/M metagenome (GOLD analysis project Ga0182030, IMG submission 121299) | Permafrost microbial communities from Stordalen Mire, Sweden - 812S3M metaG (Illumina Assembly) | ecosystem: Environmental > Terrestrial > Soil > Wetlands > Permafrost | place: Sweden... | reverse complement strand
TGTCCGAGACGTGTCCGAAGCGATGCCAAAAGAACGCTCTAAAGGATGGCTTTTAGCCATCTATTGGACAGTCCGAATCACGAAGGCCACGAATTGACCCGAATCGAGTTTCCCGGGGGAAGCAGGGATCCGATCGTCGAGCGCGGCCCCCCCGGGCCGGAGCCCGCTCGAGGGTTCCCATAAACCCGGTCACCGTGTCGACGGCAGGTCTCGCTTGAGGAGGCGAGGGATGCAATACAAGCAGGCACAAAGAATTCTATGGGAAATTCTCGACACTCCCGACTTGGCGACGCAGATCAAGTTGGCGATCGTGCGGCAATTCATTCGCCGCGAAAGTTTTCCGAAGCTCGGACCCTACCGGAAGCGTAGCCTCGAGCAGGCGCTATGGAGGATCGCGAGCAACCCAAAGATTGCTGGAGCGGAACGTTGGGCGGCGATTAGGAAGCTTCTGTGAAGGCGTGCGATAGCTGCAAAGAAAAGGGCGGCCCGGACCCGCGGGGCATGCGTGAACCCGGCATAGGCCCAGGCGCATTTGGGCTGTCCATTTTCTGGACAGTAGCTACGTGTTGCCATGCCGCAGTCCGGCAAGTGCAGGATTTCGGAGCCATAACGAACGAGAAGGAGCCTAGGACCCGCCGGCAAGCGAGTGATCTCCATTAGCAGCACTAGGCAGTACCCATCCTTCCAGTGCTTCCAGAGGCCTGTTGCGGCGGATTATCCCTATAGCAGGACGGGACGCCGGAGGTCCAGTTGCCCCACATACGATTGTCGTTGAAACGGTGCCAGTCGAGGCAAAACGACAGCAAAGCCTTATTAATCAGTCAAATAGCTCGCTTCTAAGTCGTTTATTGACGCCTCGACACTGGCAAAAAGGCACCTTGTGACGCCTTGTGGCACTCCAGTAACGTGTAAACGATATCTCGTCCCGACCGCAGAACAGTTTCGCGAGCGAAAACCTCGTCCGGGCCGCTTGACTCTGCTCTCAAATTGCATACAATTGCTCTCATTGTGAGAGCAGATGCCCGTGCTTTGGCAGATGTGCTGTTCGGGAAGGGACGCGGAGCGATCCTTGCGCTGCTGTACGGACACCCAGATCAATCCTTCTACTACCGTCAGATAACCCGACAGCTGAATCGAGTGAGCGTTGGAACCGTCCAGCGCGAGCTAGACACACTTTCTCAACTCGGGCTCATTGACCGCTCCACGGTCGGCAATCAGGTCTTCTACCAGGCCAATCGTAATCATCCGGTCTTCATGGAATTACATGCCCTAGTTGCAAAGACTGTCGGTGCGTTTCGAGTTCTCCGTTCCGCACTAGCACCAATGGCGAAACGCATCTCCCTCGCATTTGTCTACGGCTCAATGGCGCGAGAGCAAGAAAAGGCCGAAAGCGACATTGATCTGCTAATCGTCGGCGAAGTAACACTCGAAGAGGTGCTTGCGAAGCTCACCGATGTCGAGCCGTCGCTGGGGCGGCCGGTGAATCCGACCCTTTATTCTGTGTCCGAGTTCAGAGCGAAGCTCGCAAGCGGGAATCATTTCGTGAATTCTGTAGTGCGCGGCAAGAAGGTTTTCCTAATCGGAGACGAAGATGAACTTAGAAAAGTGGGCGGAATACGGCTGGCTTAAAGCAGAACCCACCAGTCGCGATGAGATCAAAAGCCTGCTGACGATTGTCGATCGCGACCTGAAGGACGCGAGTGTTGCTGCAATCTCGGATGACCGTCGGTTTGAGGCTGCGTTCAATGCGGCCAGGACAGCCGCGAACCTCGCGCTGCGCGCCTCCGGTTACCGCACGTCAACCCAGCCCGGACATCACCTCAAGACGATTGAATCCCTCGAACTCACAATCCGGGCGGATTCCAAGCTGATTCAGAAGATGAGGACCCTTTCAAAAAAGAGGAACGCAACCAGTTACGACTCTGCGGGCAATGTCTCGACGCAGGAACTAGAATTGGCAGTTAAGACAGCCGCCGAGTTGCAACACGAGGTTGTTGCCTGGCTGGAGAAGAACCATCCCGAGCTGCTGGAGTTGCAGAAGTGAAAGATCGGAAAGACGATTTCGTCGTGAGCGACGCAATCACCGACTTAGAGCAGGCGTTCCCTCTCAAGGATTTGCTCGTTCTGGACTACTTTTCGCGGCACCGCGAGGGATACTACCGCTGTTACGAGGAAGGTTGGCAGGTCTCTCCACGGAATTATTACAACCTCTTGCAGTACCTCCGGGAGATCTACGACTATCGGGAAGAGGACTCAAGAACGTTTGCGAAGGCTCTTCGCGGTAGCGCGGCTGACATGCCGAACAGCGACGCAACGTTTGCTGAGATCATCGTCTACCGATACTACATCAGGCTCGCCTACGAAGGCATCATCAAATCGGTGCAATTGGGGCGACAGGAGTGCGATGTCATCGTGGAACGGCTCGACGGGTCCGGCGCCTACCTGGAGGTCTTTTCGATCAAGCCGAAACTGCCCGTCCCGGCACCAGGCGAAAGGTTTGTCGCATACAGCATCATGACGCACACGCAGGATGCGATGGCTTCCGTTCGTCAGAAATTGTTGCGAAAAATACACGAGCAGAATCAGATGACCAAACCGCGAGACAATTACGCGGTTATCGAACTGAACGACCCGTCGATTGCTGGGGATTTCGCCGTGTTGTCATCGCTATCGAGTGGCTACAAGGTCATGATCGACAAGACAACCATGAAAACAGTGGATGCTGGATACGACTGGACGGGATCAGTGTTCGAGAACGAAGCGACTCGACACCTTAAGGGAGTGATTTTCTTCGACCTTGGTGATTACGAGTCACGTCGATTCATCCACAACCCTTTTTTCCAAAAAGTGGCCGCCATCGAGAAAACGCTGACCTGAAAGGAGAAAACGGCGGCGCGGTGGACGACTTCCAGACTCTCTTGCCGGAGCTTGGTGTTGCCAGGCGTGCCTTGAACTGGATGAAGCCTGGCGGACTGCTTGCCTCATGGCCTTCACAGACTGGCTGGGATTCCACATCTCCATCTCGCGACGCGGGAATTGTCGGCGATGGGCCGCGCCATGCTCCCGACGCAGTTGCTGCGCTCAGTTTGCCCGGCATCGCCGGACTCAGCCATCTGCACGAAAGCATATCGGTTCTGGGTCTACTGGTGACCTACTTGCCAATTCACCAGGCGAAGATCGTCATCCAGCAACCATGTACCATCCGCGGGAAAATACGGTGACGCGGCCACAAAAGACCGGCGTTGGAGCGCGTTGCGTGCGGATGCCGGTAGCGATTTGGGTTCGCGGTCATTGACGTCGTGTCTGTCCCAAAGATATCGGGCTTGCAGTAGGTAATAGAGGCGAACAAAAAGCGAAACATGCATTATAATCGTCTTCATGGGCATCGCCCGTTGCAGTGTCTCGTTCACTGATGGCGCCGGTATCTCTCACCGCATTCACGTACAAGCCGAATCCCTCTACGAAGCCGTGGCCCTCGCGATCGCCGCTTTCAGGAACGATCCAGTCGTCCCTGGGCCCGGTCCGATGACCGAATTCACCGTTATCATTGAACGGCCGGTTATAGAGCATCGGATCCGCCTGAGTCAGGTAGCGAAATGGGCTGAGGACACGACGAGAGATGGGCCAGCGGGAGTGATGAAACGGCAGCGTGTGAAAGTGCTCCTGCGTGACAAGAATGTTGAGAGATAGCACCAGAGCGACCCCGGCTTCGTAACGGGCCGGCTAACCTCAGCGGAGTTCCGCACAGAACTCAGTGCCCGAAATCTTTGCCAACGCTTATCATTCAGACATGCCGCTTTCCGCCAGAGTGAAAAATGCGAAACAGAAGGTCCAGGTTGACACCGAATCAACCTGCCAGGCACACCCGCTGCTCAAGCAAGGCTGCGCCCTACCGCGCTCTACGAGCTTCGAAATCAGCCCACAGGAACTCTTCGGCATCGCCACGTTGCGAACCCAGAGCCCTGAGACTGGCAACTACACGTTCGGCGACTGCGAAAAAGGTTGGCGGTATATGCTGGGCACGTACATCAAGTATCTCGATGTACAAAGTAATCTTATTTCAGCAAAGGTTGTTGACGAGCAACTTCGGGATGTTAGCGAACTGATCGGTATCGCCTATGGCATCAAGGCACTCACAATAGAGTTCGATGTGGAACTCAACAGAATCACGAGGTTTTCGCCCAAGACGAAGAAGAAGCGTGTGGACTTTGAGTTCACGAAGGATAACAATCGGTACTTCCACGAAACCAAGGGAACAATACACCAAGGACGCGTCAATACTCTTCGGCAGGAAATCCTGAAGCAAAAACTATCAACCAAATCCCTTCTCACTTCTGCCGTTCCTCCAGCAGTCGGCGCCGGCTACACAGGTTCTATCACGACGTATCCGCACGTAAAGAAGGCCACGACACCAAGCCAAGTGTTCCTGATCGATCCTCCTCCCGAGCCGACAGTTGCACTCCCGGTTTTGCCGAATGAAGAGTTGATCTCGGTACTTCGCTATTACCAAAACTTCTATGCTGTTACACATCGAAATGTCGTCGGCGAACTAAGTTTGTCTCAATGGCTTTTCGACGTGATCGGAGAGCTCAAGGCGGGTTCGCGCCCACCAACCCAACCGCCGCCCGCTCTGGTTAGCGTTGGACGTCAGTCGGAACCAGGTAGAGAGAACTCTCCATATAAGGGCACCACATTCGATACGCGCACCACTAGGCAGGCGGTCAAGCGTTTCAGATCGTTCGAAGATGCCACAATAGAACTGATAACGCCTGTCTACTTCGTTGGTGTTTCTGACGAGGTGACTTCACTGATTAGGAACTGCCTGTGGACGAAGCTCCTTGCGTTTCGCGACATTTCTCAAAGCGGTGCAGAGCGAGATAACGGTGCGGTGCTTCCGTCCGGCGTCCTAATTCATTTTCTCGGTGCTCAAACAGAGGGTTACGAGATAAGCCAGCGCACTTTCTTCGACACACTGAAGAAGCGCTTTGGATGAGCCATTGCACCACATTCTCACTCTCTTTGTGTTGGCGTCGTTCATCACAAATGCTATGCCGATGCCGTGGCTTTCGGCAACGTGGGGAACGCTACTGTGCTACTGTCCCAACGCTACACCGCTTTCGTTGGTGATGTGTCGAACTCAGAGAAGGACAGCTTCGTATACCGAACGTCTGCACATGCCTGTTTTTCGCCAACATTTGGAGTTGGTCTTCGTCGGACATCAACGCGGGCATGCGCGGAAGATTGTCCCGACGCCCAAGCCAGTTTCCTTTGCAATGTCAGCATACGAACGACCCAGGCGCCGAAGCTCTGTAAGCCTGTTCTTATCAACGTCGATTCGCGGACGACCAAACCTTGCACCGCGCCGTCTGGCGGCTGCCTGACCGGATTTCACACGCTCGGTGATCAGGCTACGCTCGAATTCGGCAACGCTGGCGAAGATGCCAAACACCAGCCGGCCGCTGGGAGTGCTCGTGTCGACTCCCTCATGCAGGGAGATGAAGTGAATCCCGAGAGCGTCGAACTCGCCCAGAGCGTTGACCAACTGCCGCAGCGAGCGGGCAAAGCGATCGTACCGATAGACCAGAACCGCATCGAACCTGCGCCGGCGGGCGTCAGCCAGCAGACGGTTAAGCGCAGGCCTTGACTCTTTGGCGCCGCTGACCGCGGAGTCGATGTATTCCTCAGCAACCTCAAGCCCTCGGCGCTCACAGTAAGCACGCAGCTCGTCCAGTTGCATGCTGACGTTCTGGTCGGAGGTGGACACACGGGTGTAGATTGCGGCTTTCATTTCGAACCTACTTTCTTCCTCGGCCTGCCACCCAGCTTGCCGTTGGCTCGTGAGGCTTTCGCCTTAGCAGCCGAAGTCTTCGCGCCGATGCAAGCCGGGCAAACGAGCGGAATGTGGTGAACTGGACATTGATGTTTCATAACCCACCTGTTAGGTTGCTATACCCAACGGATGGGTTTTGTCAAGCACAAATCCAGCCATTCCAAAAGTCTGCTCGAAGGAGCACCTGTAACCCGCTGATCCTGCGACGGAAGTTTTCGAGCAAACGGGCATTCCAAAAGCTGTAACATTTGGAACGTTCTCCCGCGATTCTCCAGAACGCCCTAAGTTTTCCGCCAGGCGGAAAAATCGCAGGGCATGCGGTTAGGTGTCGTGACGCCCCACCAAGTTCCACCAATCAGATAGCGCCGATTAATCCTCACGCACTGGGATTTTACGCTGCTATCATTCCGAGTCATGCCAGGACTTTTCCAGGGGAGTTGGCTCCGCATCGAACGGGCGCACGCACAAGGCAAATTGCTTGCCCAGGCTTGGAACGACATTCCACCCGAAGACCTTTACGCTATTAGCGCAAAGGTGAATTCCGATGGGACGGGCAGTTTTCGGATGACGCGGCCAAAGCCTGTCCCTGCGATCTTTTCCCTCCAACTCGGAGAGGTTTTGTATCAACTTAGGGCCGCTCTTGATGGGCTCATCTATCAGGCTGCCATCCTTGACTCCGGGCAGGACCCTCCCCCCAATGAGAAGGACTTGGAGTTCCCCATTTTCCCCACGCGAAGGGGATACGCTAAGAAGGCCCCCGCCAAGATCGCACCACTAGCCGACAAGCGTAAAGACATCATCAAGTCGGTACAGCTTTACAACGCTCCTAAACTCAAGCCAGAACAGATTGTATTTAACGGCAATCGCAGTCTTCGCATTTTGAACGACTGGGCGCGAAAGGATCGGCACCGCAGACTGCATATCGTCGGATCGTGGGTTTCCAGAGCAAACCCTCAGGTTTTTTGTCCTGCCGGAGTTAAGGTTTCCTCCCTCAAACTCGTCCATTCTGGATTTTTGGAAGACGATAACGTAATCGCTACGTTTCGGCTTACGGGAAAGTGGCGGGGGGTGGAAATAAAAGCAAGTGCGAATCTCGCGACGCAGGTAGCCGTCAATGAGCCGCCGCCGCCCGTTGCGGGCAATGACAACCTCGGAAATCGGCTCGCAGGGATGATGGCCGCAGTCAGCCAGGTAGTCCAAATGTTCGAGGATAGCTTTTGACACATCCGTAGCGGCCTATAGCCCGCTACCGGAAATAAAGGGTGGTGCAGGTCGCCGAACCCGGGGGCGGGAGTCCCCCCTTCGCGCTGCCACGGACGCTAAAGTGACCCTCACAATTTCACCTGCCCATTGCTTTCGAGGCTTAACAGGCTTGAAGCGGCGTTTCGTTTCCCTCTACAGCTGAAAGAGTCCGGCTAAAACCTTGCGCAAGCATCGCGTCGCTCGTTGCTCTAAGGGAAATCTCTGGTTGTTCCCCTTGTCTCAATCTACAATTGAGCAAATAACGAGCTGGGCATTTAGTTTTCTTTGCAGCAGAAGCCGGGGGAGGCCGTGTGCGAAAACTCAGCTTCTCGAAAATGGTCTGCATTCTCTTCCTGTGTTGCACTCTGATGGCGATTGCCTCACCAGCACAAACCCTCACGACGCTGGTAAATTTCGACGGTTATAACGGCTACGGTCCTGCTGCGTCTCTTATCCAAGCTACCGATGGGAACCTGTACGGAACGACCCAGTCCGGCTTTTTGGGTGGGACCATCTTCAAGATGAGCTTGGCAGGCACGCTGACCACGCTCTACAACTTTTACTCCCAACCGGACGGCCAGTGGCCAACGGACGCGCTGGTGCAAGCCACCGATGGGAACTTCTACGGGACAACAACTTATGGCGGCGCTAACGGCTTGGGCACGGTGTTCAAACTCACACCAAACGGGACTCTGACAACCCTGCACAGCTTCACCGGTCCTGACGGCTACTGGCCTTACGCCGGGCTGGTGCAAGCCACCGATGGGAACTTCTACGGGACAACTCCCTACGGCGCGGCTAACGGCTGGGGCACGGTCTATAGGATCACCCCGGCGGGCGCACTGACCACCCTGCACAGCTTCTCTGGTAGTGATGGCGAAAGACCATCAGCAGGGCTAATACAAGCCACTGATGGGAACTTGTACGGGACGACTCCCGACGGCGGGGCCAACGGCGGTGGAACGGTCTTCAAAATCACGCTCTCGGGCACGCTGACCACGTTGTACAACTTCTGCTCCCAAGCGAACTGCACGGACGGCGCCGGATCCTCGGCTGCGCTGGTACAGGGCAGCGACGGAAACTTCTATGGGACAGCAGGCGGCGGGACTTACGGCGACGGCATAGTTTTCAGAATCACCCCCTCGGGAACGCTGACCACGCTGCACAGTTTCGCATTTTCCGACGGTGCCGACCCCGTGGCAGCGCTAGTGCAAGCCACCGATGGGAACTTCTACGGGACAACTGCGGAAGGCGGGGCCAGCGACTATGGCACGGTCTTTAGAATAACCCCCTCGGGAACGCTGACTACGCTCTACAACTTTTGTTCTCAACCGAACTGCACAGACGGTGCTAACGCCATTGCAGGGCTACTGCAAGCCAACGATGGTAACTTTTACGGGACAACTCTCTGGGGCGGGAACAACGACCCGCTCCCCTGTCACGTCGGCTGTGGCACGGTCTTCAAGTTTCAGGTGCCCTATTACACCCTTTACACCCTGACGGTTACCACCAACGGTGACGGCGTTGTCACCAGCACCGATGGCTTCATCAACTGCCCCGGCACGTGCAGCCATTCCTATCTCGCCCAGACCCAGGTCACGCTGAATGCCACACCCGCAAGCGACTGGGCCTTCACCGGCTGGGGCGGCGCCTGCAGCGGTACCGGTTCCTGCCAGGTGACCATGACCCAGACCACCAACGTCTCCGCCACTTTCTATCAGGTTGCGGCCACGCTGACGGTATCGGTTGCCGGCGATGGCAGCGTCACCAGCTCCGACGGCTACATTAACTGCCCCGGCACCTGCACCCATACTTATCAGCCCAACACGCCCGTGACGCTCAATGAGTTTCCTGCGCAGAACTGGATTTTCAGCGGCTGGACCGGCGCGTGCAGCGGAGTCGGCAACTGCAACATCGTCATGACGGCGAATCTGGCGGTCACCGCAGTCTTTGTGGAGCCTGGCTATGGGATTCAGTTCACTCCGGTCACGCCCTGTCGTCTGGTAGACACGCGACAAACCCACGATCCGATTCAAGGCGGCACATCGCAGAGCTACATTCTGCCGCAGCTCGGCGGCTGCAACATACCCTCCAGCACTGCTGCCTACTCCCTGAATGTCACGGTGGTGCCACATACCACCTTGGGCTATCTAACCATCTGGCCTACCGGCGAAGCCCAGCCGGTAGTTTCGACCATGAATTCACCGGACGGACGCATCAAGGCCAACGCCGCCATCGTGCCGGCTGGGAGCAGCGGCGCGGTCAGTGTGTATGTCACCGACACCAGCGACGTTATCCTCGACATAGATGGCTACTTCGCATCGCCCGGCTCCGAAACCTATCAGTTCTATCCGTTGACGCCCTGCCGCATAGTAGATACGCGCAATGGTCAGGATGGTGGGTCGCTACAGGCCGGAGTGGAACGCGACTATCCGATACCCGGCAATTGCCGCGTTCCCAGCAACGCGACCGCCTACTCCTTCAACGTCACGGTGGTGCCCACGAATGGAGAGCTGGACTACCTGACGGTCTGGCCGCAAGGCGAAACCATGCCGGTGGTGTCCACGCTGAACGACCCGACGGGAACGGTGGTGGCCAACGCCGCCATCGTACCGGCCGGCAGCAATGACGCAACTGCGTTCTACGCGCATGACAATCCCACGAATCTCATCGTGGACGTCAACGGCTACTTCGCGGCGGCGGGAAGCGGCGGCTACTCGCTTTACGCGGTGGCGCCGTGCCGCGTGCTGGACACGCGTCAAAGTGGCGGCTCCTTCAGCGGCGAGAAAACGGTAAATGTGGTCGGCAGCACCTGCGCTCCGCCTAGCAACGCCCAGGCGTACATCTTCAACGCGACGGTTGTGCCGCCGGGCCCTATGCCGTATCTAACGTTGTGGCCGGACGGCGAGCAGCAGCCTGCAGTCTCGACGCTGAACGCCTACGACGGCTTCATTACCTCTAACATGGCAATCGTGCCGACGACCAACGGTTCCATCGACGCCTACGCCTACGCGCTGACGCAATTGATTCTCGATATCTCCGGCTACTTCGCGCCGTAATGTAGCAAAAGGAAAGCACACGACAGTACCGACTCGCTGCATCGAGTTCAGGGCGTGGCGGCCGGCGATTGGCTCGAGAAAAAGGGTGGTGCGGCTTGCGGGCTGGGGGTCGGGGAAGCCCCCTCGCGCTGCAGACGACGCCGAAGTGACCCTCAGAACGGTCGACGGACGATGAGTGTCTCAGCGAGCGGAGCGGCCGTTGGGACTTTATAAATCGGAAATGCATCTTTCTCAGCCGGAAAGTCCCACGCCACCAGGCGAATAGAAGACGAGTATGACGGGCTTATCGCCAACCCCGCGCAATTATCGACTCCACTACTGCGGACTAATATTTGGCGTCTTGGATTTCATTGTCGGCGGAGTCCCCGACCATCATCGTTACCGTTTCGGTAGCGCGATTTACCCAGAACCGACCATACCTATCACCGCGGGTTTTTGTGAGACACTGCCGCACGCGATCGGTTTCTTCCTGCGAAAACTGGCTGGCAAAAGGCGTACCCCAACCCTTACCAACGAAGAGCTCGCCGTTTGCATTCTGATTAGCTGGGATTCCCCAGGTCGATTTCTCCTGCCGCGAGAAAAAAGTCGTTGCCATCAGTACTTCCTCAACTTTCGGGCGTAACGTGACGGCCGAGAGTAGAATTTCGAGAGCTCTATTTTACTACTTCAGAGCTGCTTCTTCGAGTTGGAAGCCCGACGCTCCCTCGGGGGCCTTCCCCAAGAGGTAAGCGCTGTTCGCGAACACATAAACGACGTCGCCACTTGGAGTTACAGTGATTCTGTTAACCCGGTGGCCTCTGCCGTACGCCTCGAAAAGAGCCCGCTGGATACGTGCTGTTGCATCCCGTTTGTCGGGGTCGGCGATTTGCTCCAGGGGAGCGACAAATCGTACCTGCCCCCGTTCTTTTCGGGCTATGAGGCGCCGATCACGCTGCAGAACGTGGAACACCTGACCACGCACCTGCGACAGAGGAAATGGATCGCCTGGCGCCAGCGGGTGCGATGCAGATGTCTCCTCAGTCTCATTTTCCAAAGCCTTAGGCCGATCTGATAACCGACCTAAGTAGATGCCTCTCCATCCCCCCGATGCGTCTCGTTCCAATGCGAAAACAAGGAACTTCCTCCGAGTAATGCGAAAGCGTCCCGCACGCCTCTGTGCAAGATGCAGCAGGTCCATCAACTCAGGATTCAAACCGACCGGCGTCCCACTCTCTTCTCGTATATTGCCCTGAGTGTCAAGTGAGTATTGCACCCCTTCACCGAGGTCTCCGGGGTATTCGTCGCCCGGTCGAAGCCCAGCGGACGCGATAGCATCCTCCGACAGAGGCGGCCGTCGCGGGGGCTCTCCAGTTTCAACAGGAGGAGCGCCGGATATCGGATCCCAGACGTAGTACTCGTTGCGCTCCGCACCAACAAAGTGCTCCCAATCCGCCCGCTCGTAGATGAATTCGTCCACAGTGTCACGCGTATATAAAACGAAGAGGCTAGCTGTCTTCTCGCTTCCATCACTTAAACGGTTTTTCCTGAGCAACCGCCCCAGCGTCTGCACTCGTTGTCTAACCGAAGCCGATGAGGCTACGACGATTCCGATATCTGCGGCGGGCACATTGAAGCCCTCGATCAAGGACCTAGCTGAGACAATGACTCGGGCGTGACCATCTCGAAATAGATGAATGGATCTGGCTCGCAAAGAATCCGGAAATTCACTGTGCTCAGCAACAACCTTAAGTCCAAGTTCTCGGAGCCGGACGAATAAGTTCATAACTTCCGCAATGCTTTCGTGGAAGAGAATTGCCTTGGCATCCGAATTTACGGCCAGATGTTTCTGGAGGATTTGTACGACTGCCTCCTCTCGCGATCTGCTCCTATAAAGCAACCGTTTTCTATCGCCGAGAAGACTTATATATCGAGCGGCCTTTCTGTCTCCTTTACCAGCCTGGAACTTACACCAGCGAACTAGTCCGATACCTCTGCGATTCCTAGTCTGCAGATCTGCTTGGAGATCACTAATCTCACGATTCAATCGGCTGTATTCCTGGGACTCTTGCTCGGACAATGGCAACCCATAATGCTCGATTCGAAATGCCGGTAATATTCCCTGCGCGATGGCATCGGCATAGTTCAATTCGAAAATAACATTTCCAAGCTCTTGTCCAAGGATAGTAGATTCGAAACTTGGCACTTGCTCCAACCCACTAACTTCAACACTGTCGTTTTCTGTTTCGTCGGGCTGGTCGTTCTCTCGCTCGGGCGTTGCGGACAATCCTAAAGAGTAGGCACGGTTCGTCTGGAAAATCCGCCGCATCTCCGGGGCTCCTGCTCGATGGCATTCATCTACAATCAACAGCAACCGATCCGATACTCCCGCTTGCCGAACATCTTCAGCTAGTTTCTTGGATGCTGAGTTCAGAACCGCGATGATGATGCGAGCGCCTTTCTGAAATGAATCAGACCGATTTGCCCCAAGAAATCCTATAAATGAGGCAGGAAGATTAGATCTTCTGAGTAACTCCTCGCGCCACTGGTCGAGCAGCACTATTGTGGGCACGACAATTGCCACGCGGAGATCGGAAATCGTAGTCTGCTGCAAACGTTCGATGATAGCTAGCGCTAGCGTAGTTTTGCCGGCACCGGTGACCACCTTAACCACTCCACGCTCGCCTGCAGCGAACCAAGCATCTGCACAAGCGTGCTGCCACTCGTGCAGTTCAAGGCCGCGCGTTAACTCCCAACAACGAGGGGGAGCACTGCTTTCAGCTTGGAGCTCCTTGCCTTCACTTGGACGCTTGGAGCCAGTGAGTGCTTCGATTCGCTTTTGCCAAAAGTCGATTTGCTCGTATTGGAGGAAGGCAAGTTCCTCATCAGCTGTCAGATGTAGGGGCGACGACATGTCAAAGCCATCATAACCGAGCGGACACAACGGAAAGAGAAACGGCCGTTCACGCGGGACAAAAGCGAGATTTGGCGCCCTTACAGGACACCGTACGTTCGTGCACGCCGTCTGAATGCCTCTTCCGCTCCTTCCAAAACCTGGCAAACCATCTTTTTTGTGTTAGGTTCATCGATGGAACCGCGCGCCACGATTACACTCTTATCGCTTGTGCTCTTTAAAGCGATTATCAGCTCCGCGTCTCCCAGCACTGCGATGTTGGGATTGTGAGTCACAATGATGACCTGCCTGCGTTCTTTGGCAGTTCGGAGAACTGGCACGAGGGAATGGAAAATGAATTCGCTGTCCAGATTGTCCTCTGGCTGGTCGATGATCAGCGGCATATTGCTATCCGACGACAACATTAACGCTAGAAGCACAGATTGTTGTTGGCCGAGCGAAAGCTTCGCAAAGTCTCTCGTTTGCGGTTTGCCGCCCGCCTCAACGATCTTGGTCACGGAGATTCGCGGCAGATCGTCTATCTCGCATCGTTGCAACCGAAAAAGGTTTTGAGGCTCCGCCAAAACATCAAGGATTTCGAGCGCCTCGATCTTGTTGAAGGGCTTTACATTATCTCTGGTGGTCACGTTGATGATGGGCTGTGGGTCTCGCTTACGAATGCAGTCTAAGAGCTTCGGCACGGTGACCTGTTCCACGATCAGAGCGGCCCTTGGTACCTGAACGGTTCGCCAGTTCATTGCTTGCTGGATAATCCCTTCGGCTTCCTCAGAGAGTGCATCAGTAGCAAAGCGAACGACGACGGTCAAATCTGTAAGAGCTCCAGCGAGTGCCTAACTTGCTTTGCTCGCATATGCAACGCGGATCGCTGTGATCTTCGAAACAACCGCTGTCCGCTTCACCAGGAGCTCCGATCTGGCCTTTTGCAAGGCTTTTAGATGCACGTCCCAGGCCTGCAAGTTCTGGAGCGACTGCTTATGACTCGACTCATCATTGGTCAGTTTCTTGATATAAGCCATGTCGAGCTTGATGCCTTGGGCCTGCAGAGCCTTCCGTTTATCTTCGATCTCCGCCAAGATTTTTGCTTCGCTACTCTTCCACGTATCGAGTTCCTTCTTAACCTCAGATGAAAACGCCTTAGCCGTTGAAGTCATACTACCTTCGGTTGATTGAGCAGACTTTTGAAATCCTGCGGCCAGCTCAACGATCTTCTTATATTCTTGCGAGCCCACTTTGAGCTGGTCCGGTGCGGCCAAGCCTTGAATGTCATGCAAAAGGGTTGTGATGGATTGCGACTTCAATTGCGCTGAAACTCGCTGCACCTGTTTTTCAATGCTCTCTCTGATCGTCCGCTCCTCGGCGACACGGCGTTCCAACGTCACCACTTCTTGTGCGTGTGCTGATTCAAGAGCCTTCAGCTGTTGCTGGACATTGGCGAGGAGCTTCTTGTACTCAGGAATCCGTGCAACCTGAACCTGAGCTTTTTCGATCTCAGTCTGATTCTGGAGAAGCGCATCGCGATGTTGTTGGTTCTCTAACTTTAGAGCGTCGAGATCGACGAACTGGTCAAGATAACTGAGCAATGCCCGTGGATCATTTTGTGCTTTCGTGCTTGTTTGAGCAGTTTCATTCTGCCCGTAAGACTCGATGGGAAACACGGTAGGGCCAAAGTCCGGATCGTCTATGTTTTGGCAGGGTTCTTCTATTTCCCTGACAATGGTGTGCTGCTGTCCAGCTTGGTCGACCCATACGATTGTGAGCCTCGCGGGCCAGATTTCGCTATCGATCAGCTTGCTTCCGCTGTGGGCTGGTGAGATACACCGTACCGACTCGAATGCGGTTGATTTTCCTGCTCCCCGACCGCCGATTATGCAGTTAAGATTCCTGCTGAAATGGATGATCTGTCCGTCGAGGAAGCCGCCTTCGATCTTTGTGCCAAGAACATATGGCACGGACTGAGGAATCTCATCTTCAATTCGGACCCGGGCATCCGCGTCTTGCAGTGCGATACGTAATCCGAAGAAGGTTGGCGAGTCCATTTTGAATCTGGTCATCCGCGATTGTCCTTGGGCGTTCTTGCCAAGCGACGATAACGAATGTGAATCGGAAAATAACACGCGAGCCAGAAACTGTTTAGCGCCGAGTTTCAGAGAGTCGATTCGTTTCTTCCCCAGTTGGACTCGCTCAGGAACAGGGTCTGAATCTGAGAACGAGATTTCTGATTTAGCTGACAGAAGTTCAATACCAAGTAAGGACGGGTGGCTGATTATGTCGGCTTTGTGAGGTGGGTATCCTGGCACTTTCTCCTCAAGGCCTGCGCCCCCGTCAACGTGAGCAAGGATGGCAAAACCTTTCGACGGATCAATCAAGTTTAGACAGTCCAGGAGCGATGCCTGGCACCGCGACTCGGGCGTCCCTTTTCCGGCGAAGTTAAGCTTTCCGCAGTAGCTCGCCAAGCTGTCCAAACTCTCGAAGTAAACCAACAGGTGGCCTTCTGGAGTCGTGAGCTCGATGCCGGGAATGATCAACAGGGATGTGCCCGCAGCAGCTTTAATCGCTGCTCCAACGTTTGTGAGCTCGTTATGATCCGTGATCGCTATTAGGGACAGATTCTCAGACAAAGCAGTTGTGACGATTGCATCCGGCGTCATGCCTACATCTTTGACATCGTGCGAACCGTTGTAAGAATGGATATGAAGATCTGCACGATAGAAACGTGCTCCGGAAGGCACAGCTACGATGTCGTCTGCAATGGCCATAGACGAAGGAGTTACCCGCGCAGTGGAGGTACTTGACCTTGATTATGAACTGACGGAAGCCGATGTCAATATTCTTTGTCGTATTTCCAGGCTTCGAGCCTTCCGTAGGAGGTCAGGCGTATCACAAGACGTTTGATGGTGGACAATCGTCAGTGGTCACCGATATGTGACATCTTTCACAGTCCACCCTTCTCTCTCTCGGCTGCTTCTGTGCAGACAACTCGCGATGTCACCGATCGCGCCTCTTCCAAACCATGTTGAAACGTGTACAAGGCAGCGAAGTCTAGGGCACCACAGGAGGGCTGAAGCGGAAGGAGAGTGAGTATCGGCGCTAGATCATTGTTCCGAGTCGCCCAGATTTTAGTTCCTGGAGAACGGAGGGGCATACGCTTTCCCAAAGCTTCACCCAAATAACCGCTCCGTATGGATGCTCATACGGAACTTAGCCTTCACGTATTACGAAAAGATTGTGCCGGACCGATCGAGCGTAAAAAGTACGGGATCGGTACGAAGAGATGACGATCCGGCGAATGGTTAGGGCGGTACGCCGGGGTGCAATTTCCAAAGGGGTTTGAGGAGATTATGATTCTGGTGAAGTCTGCGAGGGCACAAACGAACTAACTTCGATCCAGCCAATTAACTCCGACGAAAAACCCATCCCTTCGGTGACCACGCCTCGGTGTTCCAGGTCACGGTAGAGCATGGGTTCCAGTTCCCTCTTCAGAACCGCAAGACGCGCATCCAACGAGAGCGTTGATTCCGCAGGCGCGTGCTGAAACACCGTCTCGACTGCACGTTCCAGATGAGGGAGCCGTTGACCAGCGAGGTCAACGGCCACCGCTTGCACATTCCCCTTGCGCTCGCCAGCTTTGCCGTGGCTCTCCACGAACCACAACGACACTACTGCATCAGACGTGCGATCTGCCTCGACCGCAACCCCAATCGCTTCCGCGGGCACTCGCTTATAGCGGTCTAGAATCTCCTGCACCAGCGGGTGGTCGAGACCGATGAGTTCGGAATCCTGGCGGTCCTTGCCAATCTCCCGGTCGGTGGTGAACTTTAGTTTTCGACCATCCGCGAACTCGATCTCGTACACGCTACTCTCAATGGCGCGGACGCGATGACCAGATTCCTCCATCGCAGCCGTGAGGAAGCGGACCAACCGGGCCAGGCTCGACTCCAGATCGGAGAACGGTTTGTAGTCATCTAGCCGGAAGTCATCCAGGTCCTGGAACAGATCGAACACCACCCGGCGCGCTTCGTCCGCATTGCCTACCGCCGCCTCTAGCTCGAGGCGGGTACGTCTTAGCTCGGGATCGGAGAGCGCCTCCTGATACAGCCGGTCATAGTTGAGCCTTTCGGAAAGTTGTCCTAGTATCTGCGAGCGCAGATCCTCCGCCACGTTGCCCTGCTCATCTACTTTGCCCAGTGTGCGGGCGATCTCGTGAAGCTTGTCGTTCAGCAGAAGGAAGATTCGCCCTTCGATGGTGTCCGAAAGGACAAGGTTGTAGACCTGCGCCGTATGCAATTGGCCATAGCGATGAATCCGGCCAATACGCTGCTCGATGTCCATCGGGTTCCAAGGCAGGTCGAAGTTGAACAGGATGCGCGACGCTTGGAGGTTGATTCCCTCCCGGCCCGCCGCCGTGCAAACCAGCACGCGAGGGCCATCCTTCAACTTGAACCGTCGTTCGGCCGCGAGTTTCGCGCCATGGTCGCCACCGCGCAGCACCACTACACCTTGGCCTGGATATGTCTCCTCAATGGCCTTGCCTAGTAGGTCAACGGTACCTAGGTAGGTGGCGAAGACTACCACTCTCTCGCTAGTGTTCTGCCGCCACAATACGCCGAGGGCATGGAGCAGTTTGTCCACCTTTGTCTCAGCTCCCGCAGGAAAACTCATCAAGAGCCCCTGGATCCGAAGGCGCTCCTCTGGCAAAGCCAGGCTCACGGCGGATGCGGCCAATTCTTCGCTCTGCGCGCTTTCGTATTCGATGGAATAGTGGTCGCAGGCCAGCGCCAACTCATCCTCGTCCAGTTTGCGCGCAACCCGGACTCTCATGTCAGCAAGGATACGGTCTGCTTGGCTTCTGCCCATCATGTCCTCTGGCAGCCCAAAGTCTTGGTGGATCATGGCACGCGCTTCCCGGTAGAGTTGCTCACGGCCATCGATGTCCAGCTTCTGGTCGCGCACCATTGCCTCGTGAATGGTGAGCATCAATAAGCGCCGGCGGAGGGTCCGCTGCACTGCAGCGAAGCTTGAAGACGCGATCTTCTGGAAGATCGTCATCACGAAACCCAGCGCGCGCCCTTTGCTGCCCTGGCGCTTGGCTAGCGCAAAACCGTCTTCCAAGTACTCGCGGAGCTTCTCGTAAAACCGTTGCTCGTCCTTAGACATGACGAACGACTCCGTATGCACCCAACGCCTTGCAAAAAGCGGCGATCCGTCCGACCGGCAGGAATCGGCCTTGGTCCTGCGGAACACCACTGCATTGAGCCGGTGCCGCTCCCTCACCATCTCCTCAGCGGAATTGAACAGCGTCGAATTCAGTAGCTGGATCAGCATCCAGAAACGGAAGTGGTCCCCCTGGTGAGGAGTTGCCGACAGAAGAAGCAAGTCGCGCGAATGCGACTTCAGAGCCTCGGCGAGCTTGTAGTTCTCCGTTTTGCGGATCCGGTTCCCGCTGCGGAATGCCGTCAAGTGATGCGCCTCGTCAAACACCACGAGGTCCCATGGTGGCGCATCCTTCAACCGTTGCACGCGCTTGGGCCGCTTCAGCGTGTCGATACTAGCAATCAGCCGGTCGTGCTTGGCGAATGCGTTTGACTTTCGGTCGGTCACGTCGCCTTCGCTGCCGAACACCTCGAAGCTGAGATTGAAGACTTCATTCAGTTCGCGGTGCCAGTTGTTCACCAATCCGGCAGGCACCACCATGAGAGCCCGCTGCAACTCTCCGCGTGAGGCCAGTTCCCGAAGAATCAGGGCGGTTTCGATGGTCTTCCCGAGTCCGACCTCATCCGCTATCAGGAAGCGGCGGGGTGACGTAGTTGCGATGCGGTGGGTCAGGACTACCTGATGGGGCAGCAGATCGATCTTCGCAGCTGTGAGAGCTGCGGCTGACTCCATCAGCGGCAGTGCGTAGGACTCGTAGACCAACCACGCTCGGCGTAGGCGCTCCCGAGTGCCGGGCGCAACGTGACTGAGTATCCTCTCAGCCCGGCCCACGAGCGGCGCCAGGGCGCTCGCTGGAATCTGCTTTTCGCCCACGCTGAAGAACGCGCGGACATAGCCATCATGTGAAATCTCGACAACGACACCCTCCCCGAACTCGGAGTGCTGCACTCGTTGGCCTGGGAACAAAGGAGGGCTCATCAGGAAATCCGGGGGTGGTTGAGTCCGATCCATGCGGGCCCATCCGGGTCTTGGTTCAGTTCATGGGGATCGAGGATTCTCCGAACGTCGGAATCTGCGCCAGCCCAAAGACATCTGCCTAGCGAAACCGTCTTGCCGAGGTCACTGCCGGAGCAATTCCACTCGTACTGTTCAGTGGCGCGAGGCATCGCGATCCTCCTCCGGCCATCGGGAATCCACAGGATGAGCGCGGCTTGATTCTCGTAACGGTCCTGGAAATCGACTACGATCTGGCGAAAGTCGTCTTCCAGCCACTGCGCGGCGTCCTCCGGGCTTAGCGCGTCCAGGCATCCATCCACACCAGCCACCACCACGGCATTGCCATCCGCCGCCGGTAGATCCTCCGGCCAGGCTCGCGAAAGTACAAATAACTGCCGCACCGAAACCACTTGATTGGGTTGTGCGATTCGTGAAAGGGCTTCTGCTCCCCAGAGGAGGCTAAGGCCGCGACGGGTCCAGCTTTGATCACTAACCACCAGCATCAACCCTCCTCACCGTCGTCGAAGAACAGTTTCAACTGCTGCGTGACGTCCTGGTGCTGGCTCTCCCAAGTTGCGTAAAGTTGTACGGCAATAGCTGCTGCGTCTCGAATAGCCTCATTCCATGACTCGGTGAGAATCTTCTTATAGAAGCCCTTGGGGTCATCTGGTTGTCGCGCTTTATTCTCCACTGCTTCAAGCGTTTTCGGGCAGTACTCACTTGTAAACAGCTTCGGAAAGCGATGTTTCAGCGTCAGTCTCAACCATACGTAAAAGAAATCAGCCAACTCGGAGTAATGTACGAGACCCTCGAACGGAGGGTCAGTTATGACAAGATCCTGCGACGACTTGGACAATGCGACATCCGTAGCGGACGAACATGACAATTGACAGTCGCCAAGAACGCTATCGCCGCACCCGATTTTTACGCTTTTTGCAGCCGATCCATCCGGCGAAATTCCTTGGAAGGCTGTCAGGCCGCTAATGGGGAAGATTTCCCAGGGTG
>Ga0182030_10009270_pt1 | contig 20174 bp, 15 predicted proteins | sample 812S3MmetaG_FD_121299 | JGI IMG/M metagenome (GOLD analysis project Ga0182030, IMG submission 121299) | Permafrost microbial communities from Stordalen Mire, Sweden - 812S3M metaG (Illumina Assembly) | ecosystem: Environmental > Terrestrial > Soil > Wetlands > Permafrost | place: Sweden... | reverse complement strand
GCTTGGCGCTGAACGTCGGCGTAGAAGGCCGCAGCCTACCACGGGGAAATCGGTAGGGAAGCCACGGCATGTCGGCCGACGACGAGACGCGGACGACGAGCCTACCACGGGGAAATCGGTAGGGAAGCCACGGCCCATTACTCAGGCTCCCCCGATACGCCGCAAGCCTACCACGGGGAAATCGGTAGGGAAGCCACGGCGGTCTGTGTCACGGTGAAGTCGTCGAACGGAGCCTACCACGGGGAAATCGGTAGGGAAGCCACGGCCGCCTGATGTTCCCGCAGCCCGCCGCGCCCAGCCTACCACGGGGAAATCGGTAGGGAAGCCACGGCGGCAGGGATGCGCAAAACGCAAACCGAACCAGCCTACCACGGGGAAATCGGTAGGGAAGCCACGGCCACGCGCTGTATCCCCTGGAGGCTGGCGACAGCCTACCACGGGGAAATCGGTAGGGAAGCCACGGCGTCGGCGCCCTGTTCGCGCAGGCGCGCTATAGCCTACCACGGGGAAATCGGTAGGGAAGCCACGGCATCGCCTCTAGCTTTCCCTCAAGGCGAGCGAGCCTACCACGGGGAAATCGGTAGGGAAGCCACGGCCCGTTTTCGGCGTGATCTTGGTCTGGCCAGAGCCTACCACGGGGAAATCGGTAGGGAAGCCACGGCGTCGATCGTCTGCGCCTCATGGAGGGCCTTAGCCTACCACGGGGAAATCGGTAGGGAAGCCACGGCCAGCACGGCGTTGCCGACCTGCTCGATCTTAGCCTACCACGGGGAAATCGGTAGGGAAGCCACGGCCGTCAGCGTGGTCAGGTTGCCGTTGAGCGTAGCCTACCACGGGGAAATCGGTAGGGAAGCCACGGCCAGCACGTGGTAGTCGAGAACCGCGTCCGGAGCCTACCACGGGGAAATCGGTAGGGAAGCCACGGCCTCAAGGGTGTCGGCGTCGAAGTTGCAAAGAGCCTACCACGGGGAAATCGGTAGGGAAGCCACGGCGGAAGGTCCGGCGTCTTCGACCGCGAGGGTCGAACACGCCGGACCGCGGCGTCGCCGCGCATCCAAGCCTAAGCGCCTTCCCGGCCGCCATGACTCCCAACTTCTGGGCCCGCGAATTCTGACCGCTTGACGCTGCACCGCCGCCCGCCTGCGTCAAGATATCACTTGATATCCACATCTCGTATGATATCTCACTCGCCATGAAGCTCGCACCCCGCCACCGCGTCACCCGCGAACAGAGTCAGGCTCAGACCCGGGAGCGGCTGCTGGAGGCCGCTGGCCAGGAAGTCGTGCGCGGCGGCGTGATGGCCGCCTCGCTGCGCGGCATCTGCGAGGCGGCCGGCTATTCGCAAGGCGCCTTCTATTCGAACTTCGCCAGCAAGGACGACCTGCTGCTCGAGCTGATGGCGCGCCACATGCGCGAGGAGACCCAGGCCTTGCGAGCGCTGATCGCCGCCAGCGCCGACTCCGACCTCGACGCCACGTTACGCCTCATATCCGAGCGCCTCGCCGAACTGTCGCAGACGGCCGAGTGGTCGCTGCTCGCCGTCGAGCTGCAGCTCTACGCCCGGCGCGACGCAGCCTTCGCCGCCCGCTACGACGCCGCCAAGGCCGCCTACCACGCCGAATTCGCCGCCGCGCTCGACGAACTCGTGCAGCGCTATCGCCTGCAGCCGGCGCTGCCGAGCCTGCAGATGGCGATCGGCCTCTACGCTTTGTGGTGCGGCTTCGCCGTGCAGGGGACGGTCAGCGCCGCCATCCCGCGCGGCGAGATGCTGCTCGCCTTTTTCCGCGCCGTCACGGGCGCCCCAAACCCAACGACCAAGTGAGGAGTCGCGCCATGACCACTGAAACCCGCATCGATCCCGCCACGAGCCAGGTCTGGCTGGTCGGCGGTGGAATCGCCTCCCTGGCCGCGGCGACTTTCCTCATCCGCGACGCCGGCGTGCCCGGCGCGCATATCCATATTCTCGAGAAGTTCGGCGTCGAGGGCGGCTCGCTCGACGGCGCGAAGTCGCCGACCCAGGTCGGCTACGTCACGCGCGGCGGCCGCATGCTCGAGGAGGAAGCCTACCAAACCTTGTGGAACCTGCTCGACTCGATCCCCTCGCTGGAGGATCCGGAGGTGACGATCCGCAGGGAGATTCTCGACTTCAACGTCAAGGTGAAGACCGAGGCGCATGCGCGCCTGATCGACCGCGACCATAAAATCGTCGACGCCCGCGTTTACGGCTTCAACCACCGCGACCGGCTGGAGATGACGCGCCTGCTCGCCACGCCCGAACGGAGGCTCGGCGCGCGTCGCATCGACGAATTGTTCTCCGAACACTTCTTCTCCACCAACTTCTGGCAGATGTGGCGCACCACGTTCGCCTTCCAGAACTGGCACTCCGCGGCCGAACTGAAGCGCTACATGCAGCGCTTCATCCAGGAATTTCCGCAAATGCACACATTGGCGGGCGTCCGCCGCACCAAATACAACCAGTACGATTCGATCGCCCGACCGATCCAAAGCTGGCTCGCCGATCGAGGCGTCGACGTGCGCTTCGGCGCCCGCGTCGTCGACGTCGATTTCGACCAGAGCGATCCGAACGACCGCAGGGTCACCCGTCTCCATCTGCGGGGTCGGGAGGGCGAAACGACGATTGCGCTCGCGCGCGACGACGTCGCGATGTTGACGCTCGGCTCGATCGCCGCCGACGCGGGTTTTGGCGGCAACGACGCCGCGCCCGAGCTCATTCGCGATCGGCGCGACGGCGCTTGGGCGCTGTGGGACGCCATCGCTGGCAAGGCCGACGATTTCGGTCGCCCCCACGCTTTCTACAACGTCGACGAGAACAAGTGGGAGTCGTTCACCCTGACGATGCGCGGGCGGGCCCTGCTCGACCGCATCGCCAAGTTCTCCGGCAACGCGCCCGGCGCCGGCGCGTTGATGACCTTCTTCCAGTCGAAGTGGCTGATGTCGATCGTCGTGCCCTACCAGCCGCATTTCCCCGACATGCCGCCCGACACCTACACCCTCTGGGGCTATGGCCTGTTCATCGACGAGAAGGGCGACTATGTCGACAAGCCGATGGCGCAATGCACCGGGCGCGAGATCCTGCGCGAGCTGGTCGGCCAGCTCGGCTTCGACGACGCGCTCGAGGAGATCATCGCGACGACCGACGTCACGCCGGTCATGCTTCCCTACGCCTCGGCGATGTTTGCGCGTCGCATTGCCGAGGACCGGCCGCTGGTGCTGCCCGAGGGGGCGCGCAATTTCGCCTTCCTCGGTCAGTGGGTCGAGATGCCGGAGGACGTCGTCTACACGGTCGAGTATTCGGTCCACTGCGCGATGCACGCGGTCTATCGGCTGTTCGGCGTCGAGAAGCCGATCCCGCCGATCTATCGCGGCCTCGCTGAACCGAAGGTCGCGCTCGGCGCCCTGCGCTCAGCCTACCGCTGAGTGCGGGCTTCGGTCCGGCGCTCAGCGGAAGCGGATGGCCAACCGCCCGGTCCGCGTTCGTCGGCGCCAACCTTTCGGACATCGACGGCGCGGCGCGATTCGGCGAAATGACTTTCTATCCCGACGCCGGAATCGCGCGCTTTGAGCCGGATTTCGTCGACCTGGAATTCGGCGCCTGGTGGCGCTAGCGCGCCGTCCGGCCTGCCGCGAGCCCTCTCGGCTTCGGCTTCGGGGCGGCGATCAGGCCCTCGCGGATCGCCTGCTTGCGCGCGAGCTTGCGCGCCCGACGGATCGCTTCCGCCTTCTCCCGCACCCTCTTTTCCGACGGCTTCTCGTAGGCCCTGCGAAGCTTCATCTCCCTGAAAACGCCTTCGCGCTGCAGCTTCTTCTTGAGGTATTTCAGGGCCTGATCGACATTATTGTCCCGAACAATGACTTGCAAAATGTCTCCAATCCGACGCTGCGCGAACATGGGCGCGGACGCGTCCAATCGATCGCGGCAGATCTGGAGGCGTCGCCTGAGACGATCTCCGGTCGCCGGCACCATAGCATCCGACGCGCCGATTGTCGGAGGAATCGTCGACCGCCGCGGCAATCGTCGGCGCCGCACGCCCCTTGCGCATGAGGCGGCGCGTCGCCATTCTCTGCCGCCATGTCTGCGCCCGGCGATCCCCCTGCGGTTGAAGCGAGCGTCCTCGCCAACCTCGACGCGCGCGCCAGAGAGATCTTTCGCCGCATCGTCGACTCCTATCTCGCCAGCGGCGATCCGGTCGGCTCGCGCCATCTCTCGCGCATTCTGCCGATCTCGCTGTCGCCCGCCTCGATCCGCAACGTGATGCAGGATCTCGAGGAACTCGGCCTCGTTTACGCGCCCCACACCAGCGCCGGCCGGCTGCCGACCCAGCAGGGCTTGCGCTTCTACGTCGATGCGCTGCTCGATTTCGGCGGCCTGGCGAGCGAGGAGCGCGCCCGCATCGACAATCAGGTGCGCGCCGCCGCCGAGGAGGCCGGCTTCGAGGGCGCACTGACCCAGGCGACCACCCTGCTCTCCAACCTTACCCACGGCGCCGGCGTCGTCGTCACCTCGAAGGACAATGTCCGGCTGAAGCATGTCGAGTTCGTCCGCCTCGACCCCGAGCGGGCGCTGGCGGTGCTGGTCGGCGAGGACGGCTCGGTCGAGAACCGCGTCGTCGCCACGCCCGCCGGCATGCCCGCCTCGACCCTCGCCGAAGCGGCCAACTACCTCAACGCGCACGTCCGCGACCGCACCTTGTCGGAAGCGCGCGACGAAATCGCGCGGGCGCGAGAGGCGGCGCGAGGCGAACTCGACGCGCTGGCGTCGCGTCTGGTCGACGCCGGTCTCGCGTCCTGGGCGGGCGCCGAGGAAGCGAGCCGGCAACTGATCGTGCGCGGCCAGGCCAACCTGATCGCCGATCTGCACGCCGAGGCCGACCTCGAGCGAATCCGCCGCCTGTTCGCCGACCTCGAGACCCAGACCGACGTCATCGATCTCTTGCACCGGGCCGAAAACGGCGAAGGGGTGAAGATCTTCATCGGCTCGGAAAACAAGCTGTTCTCGCTGTCCGGCTCGTCGATGATCGCAGCGCCCCTGCGCGGCGGCGACCGACGGCTGGCGGGGGTGCTCGGGGTCATCGGCCCGACTCGGCTGAACTACGGGCGCATCGTACCCATGGTCGAATATGCGGCCCAGGTGCTCGGCGACCTCAAACGGTCACGCTGAGCCGATATGGAGCCGTCGCGCGTTTTGGGTTAGAAGCGGCCCGGCCGCACAGGGGAGGCGTGATGAGCAACGCAGCCAACGGAGCGCAACCGCCGAGCCTCGGCGTCGCTATCGAACATCTGCGCGCCCGCTGGGGCGAGATCGTCGCCTTCGGCGCCCTGCTGTTCGTGCTCGGGATCGCGGCGCTGTGCTTCGTCGTGCCTGCAACCACCGCGGTGGTGACGGTCAACGGCATTGTCTTTCTCGTCGCCGGCGTGGCCGAGATCGCCGTTGGCGCGCACGCCAAGAGCGGGGCGCGGTTCTTCCTGTGGTTGATCGGCGGCGCGCTTTACCTGATCGTCGGGATCATCTGCATCCTCGATCGCGATCTCGCCACACTGGCGCTGACCCTGGCGCTTGGCGCCGGCCTGATCGCCGCGGCCGTCGTGCGCGCCTATCTCGCCTTCCATCTGCCCCCTGACAACTCCCGCGCGATGGTGCTCGTCGCCGCAGCGTTCACGTTCCTGCTCGGCCTGATCATCGTCGCGCAGTGGCCGACCAACGCCGCCTATGTCCTCGGCATTCTTCTGGGCGTCGACCTGATCTTTCACGGCGTCGGCTGGGCGACCTTCGGGTACGGGCTCAGACCACGCCGCTGACCGGCCGGCGCCTGTTTTGAAGGCAGGAAGCCGCGTCTTCGCAGGTTCTTGCGCGGCGTCAAACGGCTGCCCCAATTTTTTCGCTGGATTGATCGTCGTCATGAACGGTCATTCGATCTGCGGCTAGGTCGATTGCGGTTTCGCCGGCGCTCGGTCGTGTCCCTGAGGCGTGCGGTGGTTTCCTTCGCCAAGGGCCGGTCGACGCCTGAGCCTCGAACGTGGTCCGATATTTGGGAGGCGGTTTATGACGAAATGGGTTTATTCGTTCGGTCCCGAGAAGACCGAGGGCCGCGGAGCGATGAAGAATCTGCTCGGCGGCAAGGGCGCCAATCTGGCGGAAATGGCCTTCCTCGGCCTGCCGGTGCCCCCCGGCTTCACCATCTCCACCGAGGTTTGCACGTTCTTCTACGAGAAGGGCAGCACCTATCCGCCGGACCTCGTCGCCCAGGTCGACGAGGCGATCGCCGCCCTCAATCGGCAGACGGGACACGTGTTCGGCGACGTCGCCAACCCGCTGCTCGTCTCGGTCCGCTCGGGTGCGCGCGCTTCGATGCCGGGCATGATGGACACCGTCCTCAACCTTGGTCTCAACGACGAGACGGTTAAGACTCTCGCCAAGACCTCGGGCGACGAGCGTTTCGCCTACGACAGCTACCGCCGCTTCATTCAGATGTATTCGAACGTGGTGCTCGAGCTCGATCACGACGCGTTTGAGGAAATCCTCGAAGCCTTGAAAGACAAGAAGGGCCTGCACCTCGACACCGACCTCTCGGCCGCCGACTGGCGCGAGATCATCGTCGACTTCAAGGCGGCGGTGCAGAAGGCGATCGGCAAGCCGTTCCCGCAGAATCCACGCGACCAGTTGTGGGGCGCGATCGGCGCGGTGTTCGGCTCGTGGATGAACGCACGCGCGATCACCTATCGCCGTCTCAACGACATTCCCGCCGATTGGGGCACTGCGGTCAACGTCCAGGCGATGGTGTTCGGCAACATGGGCGACACGAGCGCTACCGGCGTCGCCTTCACCCGCAACCCGTCGACCGGCGAGAACAAGCTTTACGGCGAGTTCCTGGTCAACGCCCAGGGCGAGGATGTCGTCGCCGGCATTCGCACCCCGCAGAACATCACCGAGGAGGCGCGCATCGCTGCGGGTTCCGACAAGCCGTCGCTCGAGACGGTGATGCCGGAAGTGTTCCGGCAGTTCGTCGCGACGACGAAGCTGCTCGAGAAGCACTACCGCGACCTTCAGGACATGGAGTTCACCGTCGAACGCGGCAAGCTGTGGATGCTGCAGACCCGCAACGGCAAGCGCACCGCGCGCGCCGCGCTGCGCGTCGCGGTCGAGATGGCCAGCGAAGGCCTGCTGACCAAGGAAGAGGCGATCGCCCGCATCGAGCCGGCGACGCTTGACCAGCTCTTGCACCCGACGATCGACCCGAGCGTCAAGCGCAAGCCCTTCGCCTCTGGCCTGCCGGCCTCGCCCGGCGCGGCATGCGGCGAGATCGTCTTCACCGCCGACGAGGCCGAGGCGCTTCAGGCGGCCGGCCACAAGGTGCTGCTGGTGCGCGTCGAGACCTCGCCCGAGGACATTCACGGCATGCACGCCGCCGAGGGCATCCTGACGACCCGCGGCGGCATGACCTCGCACGCGGCGGTCGTCGCGCGCGGCATGGGCAAGCCCTGCGTCGCCGGCGCCGGCGGAATCCGCATCGACTACGCCAAGCAGACGATGCAGGCCGGCGGCGTCACGCTGAAGAAGGGCGACGTCATCACCATCGACGGCGCGGCCGGCCAGGTGCTGGTCGGCGCGGTGCCGATGGTCAAGCCCGAGATGACGGGCGAGTTCGCCACGCTGATGACATGGGCCGACGGGGTGCGCCGGATGAGGGTGCGCGCCAACGCCGAGACGCCGCTCGACGCGCGCACTGCGCGCGGCTTCGGCGCCGAGGGCATCGGCCTGTGCCGCACCGAGCATATGTTCTTCGAGGGCGAGCGCATCGTCGCGATGCGCGAGATGATCCTCTCGGAGACCGAGGAAGGCCGGCGCGCTGCGCTCGCCAAGCTCTTGCCGATGCAGAGGCAGGACTTCACCGATCTGTTCGAGATCATGACCGGCCTGCCGGTCACGATCCGACTGCTCGACCCGCCGCTGCACGAGTTCCTGCCGCACACCGACGCGGAGATCGCCGAAGTGTCGAAGGGAATGGGCGTTCCGGCCGACCGGCTGCGCGCTCGCGCCAACGAGCTGCACGAGTTCAACCCGATGCTCGGCTTCCGCGGCGTGCGGCTTGCGGTCCGCTATCCTGAGATCGCGGAAATGCAGGCGCGGGCGATCTTCGAAGGCGCGGTCGAAGCCAGTCGCAAGACCGGCGCGCCGGTCATCGCCGAGGTCATGATCCCGGTGACGTTCGGCAGGCCGGAAGTCGACATGGTCAAGGCGATCATCGTCGCCACGGCCGAGGCCGTCGCCAAGGAGACAGGCGTCAAGGTGCCCTACACGGTCGGCACGATGATCGAGCTGCCGCGCGCCGCGTTGCAGGCGGGCGAGATCGCCAAGACGGCCGAGTTCTTTTCGTTCGGCACCAATGACCTCACCCAGACGACGCTCGGCGTTTCGCGCGACGACGCCGCCTCGTTCCTCGGCATCTACGTGCAGAAGGGTCTGCTTCCGACCGACCCGTTCGTCAGCATCGACACCGTCGGCGTCGGCGAAATGATCAAGATCGCTGTGGAACGCGGTCGCGCTGAGCGCCCTGGAATGAAGATGGGCATCTGCGGCGAACACGGCGGCGACCCGGCTTCGATCAGCTTCTGCGAGTCGGTGAAGCTCGACTACGTCTCGTGCTCGCCCTTCCGCGTGCCGATCGCCCGCCTCGCGGCGGCGCAAGCGGCGCTCGGCCAGTCGGGCGCAAACCGGACGGCGTAAGCGTAGAGCATCGGCGCCTTGCCCTTTTCGGCGAGGCGCCGTCGCGTTGTCGCTAAGAGTTCTAACGATAAAGCGCCGGCGGGCGATCCCGCCGGCGTTTTTCTTGCGCGCGAGAGGCGGCGCGGCCGAAGCGCCCCGCCCGCTTGGCTCGCAGCCTCCGCGCCTGTCGCCGCGGGTTCGCAGGCGCGAAGCCTGGGACTTGAATTTGAGGCCGAGGAGGGCCAGCACTTGGGGAGACCGGGAGAGCGCAATGGCTGAGCGAGAGATTGGCGTCGGAATCGTCGGATTTGGGCTGGGCGGGCGGGTTTTTCATGCGCCGTTCGTCAACGCCGTCCCCGGGCTGCGTTTGGCCGCGATCCTGCAACGCAACGGCGACGAGGCCGCCAAGGCCTTTCCCACGGCGCGCATCGTGCGCTCTTTCGACGCGATGTTGACCGACAAGACGATCGAGCTGGTCGTCGTCACGACGCCGAATCCGACGCACTTCGAGCTGGCCAGACAGGCGCTGGAGGCGGGCCGCCACGTCGTCATCGACAAGCCCTTCACGGCGACCAGCGAGCAGGCGTCGCAACTCGGCCAGCTCGCCAAGAGCAAGGGCCTGTTGGCGGTTCCGTTTCACAATCGCCGCTGGGACGGCGATTTCCTGACCGTGAAGAAGCTGATCGCCGACGGGGCGGTCGGGCGGCTCGTCACCTTCGAGTCGCACTTCGACCGCTTCCGCCCCGTCCCGCGCGCCGGGATCTGGCAGGAAGCGAAAAACCCGGCGAACGGCATGCTGTTCGACCTCGGGCCGCATCTCGTCGATCAGGCGCTGGCGCTGTTCGGACCGCCCGATTCCATTACGGCGAGCGTCCGCTCGGATCGCGACGGGACGGCGATCGAGGACGCCTTCGATATCACGCTGCACTACCCGGGCGCGAACGGCAAAGGATTGCTGGCGCATTGCCGGACAAGCTATCTCGCCTGCGACAATTCCCCGAGATTCCTGCTGCACGGAACCAGAGGCAGCTTTCGCAAGCATGGCCTCGACCCGCAGGAGCCGGCGCTGGTCGGCGGCGCGCGGCTTCCCAGGCTGGGATCGTCGGAGGTCTGGCTGCAGGAGAACGAATCGGCCTGGGGGACGCTGACGATCGCGCCGAACCCGGCGGCGCCGGAAAAGCCGGTCAAGAGCCAGGTGATGACCGAACTCGGCGACTATCGCGGCTTCTACGCGAACCTGCGCGACGCGGTCCTGGGCGCGGCGCGGCCCGCTTTGACGGCCGAGGACGGGTTCCGCATCATCCAGCTGCTGGAGCTGGCCCGCCAGAGTTCCGCCGAGGGCCGCACGTTGAAGGTGAAGTTCTAGCGGCGGACGGACAGCTATGAATTGCAGCCCGCCCCGCTCTTGCCGACTTCGAATCCATTGACCGAGAACCGCCACGGCACCGAGCCGATGCGGGCGACGACCGGCTGGTCGAGGCGGCCGCAGATCTCTGTCTCGTCGATCTTGGTGCCGCCGTTCAATCCGGTGACGAGGAAGTCGATCGGCTGCGCGGTCCTCTCTGCGACTGTGATCTGGTTGTAGAGCGTGCCCGCGTCGCGCTCGAGACCGACCGTGATCTCGCCGTCCGCGGGCTTGCTCGCGCCGAGCATGCCCAGGCGGGGCGTTCCGACAACGGGCTTGCCGTCGACGATCGCAATCGGGATCGTCAGCTCCGTCCCCGGCTTGACCTCGAACGGCAGTGTCTTGTGCGGCGGCGGCGCGAAGCCGCGGGGCGGCAGATGGCGCGGCGCGGCGACGGCGGAGGTAAGCCCGAGCGCCAGGGTGAGCGCGGCAATGACGAAAGTCCTCATGGCGACTCGCAGGTTGGGTTGGCGGCGCAGTCTACTCCGGCATTCGGCCGCGCCAAGCCGGGGGGCCCTTCGCCCTTGGGGTCCATCGCGGAAGCGCCGCCGGCGGCAAGCGAAGGCGGCACACGGTTTCACGGTGGACGCCGGCAACGCGCTGAGACGGGCGTTCATGCGTTCGCGCCCTGCGACTCGCAGCTAATGCGGCGCCGGCAGCTCTGGCGCGTCCACTGGTTGAAGCATGATGATATCGAGCGCGCTGAGGAAGCCGAAAATGACCGTGAAGAAGTCGACAGTCAAACCCGTGATGTAGGCTGCGGCGGCGTATTGGCGGCCTGCTAAAACGCCGGCAAGCGTCGCCAGTGTGACAACCGAACCGAGCACGACGAAGATCGCGAATATTGCTGGCGGCGGTCCTTTGCCGACCACTTTGCGGCGTCGTTGCGGATAGGTGACCTGAAGCGACAGCATCGGCAGCGCGAAAAGCACGCTGGAGATTCGCCAAATCCACTCTTCTTGAATGTCGTAGAGCGCAAATAGGGTCGGCAGCAGCGCCGCCGCCGCCAATACGAAAACGTACGTCATGACTGTTCTTGCAAGGTATCTGTCAAGCATTGACACCTTCGCTCCGGCGGCCTGTCGCAGGACAAGCAACAGCGACGAGAACCCCGCGAACGTGATCATCAGGCCAGCCAATGTGTACAAAAGCGCGGCGCCTTTGATTTCCATGCTTTGCTCCCCCCTGGAACCAAGCTCGTTTTATCGAGTCCTTGTTGTTGCAACAAACCTAGCTGGCGGCGGACCGCCCTGTGCCGGACCAGGCGTCGCCCGACCCTACCCTTTCTTCTTTGTCGCAATCCTGGCGATCTCGCGCATGATCTTCAGTACGCCCTCGAGGCGCTCGGGCAGTTCGTCGAATTCGCCGCTGACCACGATGCGCATGTCGGGGCGGACGCGCGCATTCGATCCCTGGGCGGCGACCCATTTCACCAGCCCAGCCGGATCGGCGAAGGAATTGTCGCGGAACGCGAGCGTCACGCCCTTCGCTCCGGCCTCGAGCTTTTCGACATGGGCGCGGCGGCAGAGGGCCTTGATCGCCACCAGCTTGATCAGCAGCGCGACTTCGGGCGGCGGCGGGCCGAAGCGGTCGACGATCTCGGCCGCCATCGCCTCGATCTCCGCGTCCTCCTCCAAGGCCGACAGGCGGCGATAGAGCGCGAGACGGGTGGTGAGGTCCGGAATGTAGCTCTCGGGGATGGTCACCGGACTGCCGAGCGAAATCGACGGCGACCACAGGTCCTGCGCCGGCTCCTCTTCGCCCGCCTTCAGCCGTTCGATCGCCTCCTGCACCATCTGCTGGTAGAGTTCATAGCCGACCTCCTTGATGTGGCCCGACTGCTCTTCGCCGAGCAGATTGCCGGCCCCGCGCAAGTCGAGGTCGTGGCTGGCGAGTTGGAAGCCGGCGCCGAGCGTGTCGAGCGACTGCAGCACCGCGAGCCGTTTCTCCGCCTGCGGGGTTATCGGCTTGTTGAGCGGCGTGGTGAAGATCGCGTAGGCGCGCGCCTTCGCCCGGCCGACCCGACCGCGCAACTGATAGAGCTGGGCGAGGCCGAACATGTCGGCGCGATGGACGATCAGCGTGTTGGCGCGCGGAATGTCGAGGCCGGATTCGACGATCGAGGTCGACAGCAGGATGTCGTACTTGCCGTCGTAGAAGGCGCCGACCTTGTCCTCGAGTTCGCTCGCCGCCATTTGGCCGTGAGCGACCACGAACTTCGCCTCCGGCACGTTCTGGCGCAGGAACGCCGCCGCCTCGTCGAGGTCGTCGATGCGCGGGCAGACATAGAACGACTGGCCGCCGCGGTAGCGCTCGCGCAACAACGCCTCGCGCACGATCAGCGCGTCGAACGGCGAAACGAACGAGCGCACCGCCAGCCGGTCGATCGGCGGCGTGGCGATGATCGAAAGTTCGCGCACGCCGCTCATCGCCAGTTGCAGGGTGCGCGGGATCGGTGTCGCCGACAGCGTCAGCACGTGGACTTCGGCGCGCAGCTCCTTCAGCCGCTCCTTGTGGCCGACGCCGAAATGCTGCTCCTCGTCGATCACGACGAGGCCGAGGTCCTTGAACGACACCGTCTTGCCGAGCACGGCGTGGGTGCCGATGACGATGTCGACGCCGCCCTCGGCGACGCCCTTCTTCGTCTCGCGCTGCTCGGAGGCGCCGACCATGCGCGACAGATGGCCGATCCTGACCGGCAACCCTGCGAAACGCGCAGCGAAGGTCTTGACGTGCTGACGTGCGAGCAGCGTCGTGGGCGCCACGATCGCCGTCTGCTTGCCGTTGATCGCGGCCGAGAACGCGGCGCGCAGCGCGACCTCGGTCTTGCCGAAGCCGACGTCGCCGCACACCAGCCGATCCATCGGCCGGCCGGCGGCGAGATCGTCGAGCGTCGCCTCGATCGCCGCCGCCTGGTCCTGCGTCTCCTCATAGGGGAAGCGGGCGCAGAACTCGTCGTAGAGGCCTTCGGGCGGGATCAGCCGCGGCGCCGATCGCGTCATGCGCTGCGCGGCGATGCGGATCAGCTCGCCCGCCATCTCGCGCACGCGCTTCTTCAGCCGCGACTTGCGCGTCTGCCAGCCGGTCGCGCCGAGCCGGTCGAGCTCGCCCTGCTCCGAGCCGTAGCGCGACAGGAGCTCGAGATTCTCGACCGGCAGGAACAGCCGGTCGCCGCCGGCGTAGTGGATCTCCAGGCAGTCGTGCGGCGCCCCCGCCGCCTCGATCGTTTTCAGCCCGACGAAGCGGCCGACGCCATGGTCGATGTGGACGACCAGATCGCCCGCCGTCAGCGCCGCCGCCTCGGCGAGCACGTCCTGGGCGCGGCGCCTGCGCTTGGGAATGCGCACCAGCCGGTCGCCGAGAATGTCCTGCTCGCCGACGATCGCCAGCTCGTCGGACTCGAAGCCGCTTTCGAGCGCGATCACCGCCAGCGGCAGAGCGCCCGCACGGGCCGTGCGCGCCTGCGGCCACGACGAGACGAGTTCCTGGCTCTTCAGCCCGTGCTCGGCGAGCACATGGCCGAGCCGCTCGCGCGAGCCGTCGCTCCAGCCGGCGACGACGACCTTGAGCCCGCGCTCGCCGAGTTCGCGGATGTGGCGCACGGCGGCGTCGAACACGTTGACGTTCTCGTCGAGCCGTTCGGGCGCGAAGGCGCGGCCGACGCGACCGCCGCAGTCGACGACGCTCGCCGCGCCGGGCGGCCCCTCGAACGGCGCGAGCCGCGCCAGCGGCGCGGCGGCGAGCCGCGCGGCGAATTCGTCGGCGGTCAGATAGAGCCGCTCGGGCGGCAGCGGCCGATAGTCGGCGTTGACGGGATCCTCCCGCAACGCGGAGCGACGCGCGGCGTAATAGTCGGCGATCTGGGCGAAGCGCGCCTGCGCAGCGTCCTCGGCGCGCGCGTCGAGGACGAAGGGCGCGTCGCCGACATAATCGAACAGCGTGTCCATCCGCTCGTAAAACATTGGCAGCCAATGTTCAAGGCCGATCGCCCGCCGGCCCTCGCTCACCGCCTCGTAGAGCGCGTCGCCACGCCGCGGCGCGCCGAACTCGGCGGCATAGGCCTGGCGGAAGCGCCGGATGGATTCGGTCGTCAGTCGCGCTTCGCTCACCGGCGCGAGGTCGAGCGCGCGCAATGGCGCGACGCTGCGCTGCGTCTCGGGGTCGAAAGCGCGGATCGACTCGAGCGTGTCGCCGAAGAAATCGAGCCGGATCGGCGCCGCCGCGCCGGGCGGGAAGAGATCGAGGATGCCGCCGCGCGCGGCGAAGTCGCCGACGTCATGGACGGAGCTGACGCGGGTGAAGCCGCCGTCGGCGAGCCATTGCGCGAGCTCCTCCATCCGCACCGCGTTGCCCGGCGCGGCCGAAAAGGCGGCGGCGGCGACGAAATCCAGCGGCGGCGCGCGCTGGGTCAGCGCGTTGACGGTGACGACGAGAACGCGCGGACGCTCCAGCGCGCCGCGGCTGCGCGCCAGTCGCGCCAGCACGGTCATGCGCTGCGACGAAACCGCGGCGTTGGGCGAGACGCGGTCGTAGGGCTGGCAATCCCACGAGGGAAAGAGCAGCGCCTCGATCTCCGGCGCAGCGAAGCCCAGCGCGTCGACGAAGTTCTGTGCGCGCGCGCCGTCGCGGGCGACGAAGGCGAGCGCCGCGCCGCGCGTCTCGCCGGCGCGGGCGAAGCCGCGCGCCAGCTCGGCGACGACGAACGCGTCGTAGCCCTCGGGCGCGCGCGAAAGCGTGACGGCGCCGCCCGCGGCGAGGCGCTCGACGGCCGCAGCGAGCGGTCTCACGACGTCTCCGCGTTCCTCAGCGACGCCGCGGGCGCAAGACGCAGGCGTGCGACAAGCGGCGTGTCGAAGGCCAGCGGGATCGGCGCTTCGCCGGTGATCCACGCCAGCAGCTCGGGATCGGGAGCATCGAGCAGGCGCTCGAATTCGTCGAGCTCGCCTTCGCTCATCGTCGGCAGATGGGCGTCGGCGAAAGCGCCCATGACGAGGTCCATCTCGCGCATGCCGCGCCGCCAGGCGCGAAACAGGATGCGCCGCCGCCGCGCATCGAGCCCGGCGCTCGAAAGACTGTTGCCCGACATCGGAATCCTCGACGACGAACGAGCCTGGGCGGCCCTCCGTCGCACCGGCCTTATAGCCGGGCGTCAGCCCAATGTCAGCCGTCGCGGCGCGCGCTCAGACGTCGGCGAGCTTGAGCAGCGACGCGACGAGGCCAATCAGCGCGACGCCGACGATGAGGTAGCGCATGTAGCCGTTGTCCGCCGGCGAGAGCACGCTGGCGGTCGCCATGTCGCAGACCTGCCACAAGATGATCGCGGCGCACAGCGCCGCCTTCACGCCCCAGTGACCACCCTCACGCTTCGCCATGGCGGCGCTCCGATGGGCTCGATCCCCGATCGCCCGGCCGGCGCGAAACCGCGCCGCAGGCGACGGGGCGCAAACAAGCGACAGCGTTAAATGTGACGGCAAAAGATTGACGGATGTTTACGAAAATTCGCGCGATTTTCTCGATCGCGCCTACGGCTGCCCGCCGAGCAGCTCCAGCACCCGCCGGCCGCCCGCCATCTGCGGATTGGAAGGGTCGAAGCCCTCCGCCTGCTCGCGTTCGGCGACGAGGCTGCGCGCCAGCGCGAAGGCGGCAGGCAGCGACTTCGTCTTGGCCAGCGCCTCGCCGAAGAACGCCTCGCCGAAGCTCGTCCATTTCGCGCCGTCGCGACAGCCGAACGAGGCGTGGTCGCCGTCGGCGGCGGTGATGACCAGGGTGTCGGGTTCGGCCATCGCGTCGGCGAACACCCCCGAATAGCAGGCCGAGACGATGACGACGCTGAGCCGCGCGCCGCTTTCGCGCAGCATGGTCCGCAACTCGATCGGCGTGATCGACGAAGTCTGGTCCGGCGGCGTTTGCACGCCGACGCCTTCCTGGTCGCCATGCGAGGTGAGGACAAGGAACAGCAGGTCGCGCTCGGGGTCCATTTTCGCGCCGAGTTCGAACAGCGTCGCCCGGAGGTTGTCCTCGGTGGCTTCGCCGCTGCGCTTGGTGTTGGCGCGGACCACCACCTTGTCGACCGGACCGAACTGGCGCGCGATCGCCCGCGCGGCGCCTTCGGCCTCGCTGGCGAAGACGCTCTGATCGCCCCATAGGCCGAAGGCGACGATGTCGATCTTGCCCGGCGCCGCCGTTGCGCCGGCCGCCGCGAACGCGAGCCCCGCCGCCAGCCCTATGCGCGCAAAGACCTTCCCTCTCATGCCGAGCGCCCGCGTGATCGACCGTCACGCCCTGTCTAGGCGGTTCGCCGCCCCAGGGGAACCCCAAGAATCATGCGTATCCGGCCGGCCCGAGCGGCACGATTCCGGTCGGATTGATGAACTTCAGGCTCTCGTAATAGTGATGCCGGATATGGAAATAGTCGATCGTCGCCTCGACGCCCGGCCAGTCGCGCAGGGCCTTCAGATAACGGCTGAGGTTGGGATAATCGGCGATGCGGCGCGCGTTGCACTTGAACAGGCCGACATAGACCGGGTCGAAGCGCACCAGCGTGGTGAACAACCGCCAGTCGGCCTCGGTCGCGCGCTCGCCGCAGAGGTAGCGGCGTCCCGCCAGTCGCCCCTCGAGTCCATCGAGCGAGTCGAACAACGCCGCCGCCGCTTCGTCATAGGCCTGCTGGCTGCGCGCGAAACCGCAGCGATAGACGCCGTTGTTGACGGTCGGATAGATGCGCGCGTTGAGCGCGTCGATCTCGGCGCGCAATTCCACGGGATAGAAATCGCCCGGCGCGGCGCCGACGCCATCGAACGCCGAGTTGAACATGCGGATGATTTCCGACGACTCGTTGTTGACGATGCGCCGGCGCTCGGCGTCGAAGAGAACTGGCACCGTACAGCGTCCGCTGTAGCCGGGCCGCGACGCGAGATAGAGTTCGTAAAGCTTCTCCGCCCCGAGGATGGGATCGGCGACGACGCCGCGGCCCGGCGCGAACGTCCAGCCTTCCTCGCCCAGCAGCCAGTTGACGACCGAAACCTCGACGATCCGCTCGAGCCCCTTCAGCGCGCGGAAGATCAGCGTGCGGTGGGCCCATGGGCAGGCGAGCGAGACGTAGAGCCGGTAGCGCCCCGGTTCGGCCTTGAAGCCGCCCTCGCCCGAGGGTCCCGGCGCGCCGTCGGCGGTGACCCAGTCGCGGAACTGCGCGTCGGCGCGCACGAACCGCCCGGCGGCGTCGTGAGAGAAGTTCCCTTCGGGCCGCCACACGCCGTCGACCATCTGCATCGCCCGTTCTCCCTTGCAAGGTCTTTTTCGTCGATCAGCGGCGCGCGAGCTTCTCGGCGGCGGCGAGCCATTGGCCCTGCGCGCGGCGGACATGGACGGGCGCCCGCTTCAAGCTCCGCGCGACATCCTCGGCGATCGTGCGCGCTTCGTCGCCGCGGCCGAGGCGGACGAGCAGTTCGGCCAGCCGCACCCGCGGCTCGGCGCCGGGATAATAATGTCCGACCGCCTCGTAGGCCGCGAGCGCGTCTTCGTCGCGGCCTGCGCCTTCGAGCGCCCGGGCGTAGAGCAGATGGCCTTCGGGCGACTGATAGTCGGGCCAGCGGACTCTCAATTCGTCGAGCGTGGCGACCGTGGCCGCCGCATCGCCGAGGCCAAATTCGGCGCGCGCGCGGCCGAGCATGAAGCTCGGCTCCTCGCCGAGCGGCTGGGCGAGCACGCTGGCGTAGAGATCGAGCGCCTCGCCGAACTTGCCGAGCGTCAGGCACGCCTCGGCGAGCCCCGCGCGATTGGCGATCGTGTCGACGATCGCCAACTGGTCCTTGAGCTCGCGATAGCGGCGCTCGGGATCGAGCGCGGCGACGACGTTGCGCCCGGCGCGGCGCATGCCGGTCGAGCCCAGCCAGCCCGGAACCAGCTCGACGACGACATAGGCGAGCGCGCCGATCCCCGGCAGGAACAGGATGATGAAGCCCCAGGGCATGAAGCGGCCGTTGCGCGCGGAATGGACGATCAACGCGATGTCGACCCCGGCGACGATCCATCCGATCGGCAAACCAAACAAGCGACGCACTCCTTTGGCGGCCCCTGCGCCAAGGGTCCATTTGGCTATTCCGGGCGCGTTTGTCCAATCGACGCAGATCTCCGCGACTCAGTCGTCCGGAAGTCTTGCAGAGAGGTCGTTCTGAGCTCGGGCCTCGCCCATCCAAAGGCGGAAGCATGCGAACAGGAGGAAGCCCGCAAGTCCGCCAAGAAAGGTTGGATCGACGAACACGTTGAAGAAGAGCGTCCCCATCATCGATCCGACGATTGTCGATCCAAGAAGGCCGCTGATCCAGATGCCGAGCACTCTTGCGTAGCGCACTACAGGCCCCCTCTGTCGAATGGCCGCCGAGTTCGTGACGGCGTTTCGGCCATGTCCCTGGCCGGCCGCTGAAATAAGTGGGTAGCGGCGCGCCTCACGGTTCGAGACGCCGCCGTCGGCGGCTCCTCACCATGAGGGAAATCGTATCAACAACAAATCAATAGCCCTCATCCTGAGGAGCCGCCGCAGGCGGCGTCTCGAAGGACGAGGGCGGCCGACGCGTTTTTAGAGCAGCCTGCCCGGGCCGCGCTGCCTCCAATTCGGTCGTACTCGCTCCAACCGATTCTAATGCGGCCGCCCCAAGAGTGGAACGGACTGCCGTTCTTGCATCGCGACGGCCGACCCTACCCGGCTTCCATCAGCTTCGCCGCTTCGTCGCGCTCGAACAGATAGAGCAGCAATCGCAAGCCGCGGTTCGCTTCGCCACGCAACCCCTCGCCCGCCGCCAGCGCCGCCTCCGCCTGGCGGCGCGCCAACGCCAGCAGCTTGCCATGAATCTCCAGCTTGGCGAGGCGGAATCCGGGCGCGCCGGCCTGGCGGACGCCGAGCACCTCGCCCTCGCCGCGCAGCTTGAGATCCTCCTCGGCGATACGGAAGCCATCCTCGGTCTGGCGCAGGATCTCGAGCCGCGCCCGCGCCGCCTCGCCGAGCGGACCCTTGTAGAGCAGCAGGCAGGACGAGCGGCCGGCGCCGCGCCCGACCCGGCCGCGCAGCTGATGCAATTGCGCCAGGCCGAAGCGCTCGGCGTGCTCGATCACCATGATCGTCGCCTCGGCGACGTCGACGCCGACTTCGACGACGGTGGTGGCGACCAGCGCCTTGGTCTCGCCGCGCTGGAAGCGCTCCATCGCCGCGTCCTTCTCCGGCCCCTTCATGCGGCCGTGGACGAGGCCGACCGAGTCGCCGAACGCTTTGCGCAGGTCTTCCGCGCGCGCTTCCGCCGCGGCGAGGTCGAGCGTCTCGCTCTCCTCGACCAGCGGACAGATCCAATAGGCGCGCGCGCCCGACGCGATCGCGCGACCGACGCCGGCGACGACCTCGTCGAGCCGCTCGATCGGCAGCGCGCGGGTGTCGATCGGCTGGCGGCCGGGCGGCTTCTCGGTCAGCGCGGAGACGTCCATGTCGCCGAAATAGGCGAGCACCAGCGTGCGCGGGATCGGCGTCGCGGTCATCACCAGGAGATCGACCGCCTCGCCCTTGCCGGCGAGCGCGAGCCGCTGGTGGACGCCGAAGCGGTGCTGTTCGTCGACCACCGCCAGCCCGAGATCGCGGAAGACGACGCTCTCCTGGAACAAGGCATGAGTGCCGACGACCACGTCGATCTCGCCCGCCGCCAGACGCTCGAGCGTCTGGCGGCGCTCGGACGCCTTGTCGCGGCCGGTGGTCAGCGCGATCCGCAGGCCGGCGGCTTCCGCCAACGACCGAATGCGGTCGAAATGCTGGCGGGCGAGGATTTCGGTCGGCGCCATCAGCGCCGCCTGATGTCCCGCTTCGACGACGTCGGCCATCGCCAACAGCGCGACGATCGTCTTGCCCGAGCCGACGTCGCCTTGCAGCAGGCGGATCATCCGCTTGGGCGCGGCGAGGTCGGCGCGGATCTCCGCGACCGCCTGCGCCTGTGCGCCGGTCAGCGCGAACGGCAGCGCGTCGAGAATGCGCTGCGCCAGGCGGCCGGCGCTGACCTGGGGGCGGCCGGC
>Ga0182030_10009268_pt1 | contig 20175 bp, 12 predicted proteins | sample 812S3MmetaG_FD_121299 | JGI IMG/M metagenome (GOLD analysis project Ga0182030, IMG submission 121299) | Permafrost microbial communities from Stordalen Mire, Sweden - 812S3M metaG (Illumina Assembly) | ecosystem: Environmental > Terrestrial > Soil > Wetlands > Permafrost | place: Sweden... | reverse complement strand
CTTTAGTTAGGACTGAACGTGCTTTCGTGACAACTGGAATTGAAAAGCAGTCTGCCCGTGACTCGGGGATGGTTGTTGTTTCAGACATCAAGGGTAAAGTCGAATACGTCACTGGCAACGCCATTCACGTTCGCACCGAAGACAAACGTCTCGTTAAATTCAAACTCGGCAAGTTCCAACGTTCAAACCAGGACACCTGCTTGAACCAGAAGCCCATTGTGGTGCCAGGTCAGGATATCGTTCCTGGTATGGTCATCGCCGATGGTGCTGCCACCAATGCCGGTGAACTGGCTGTAGGACGTAACTTGCTCGTGGCTTTCATGCCATGGGAAGGCTACAACTTTGAAGACGCCATCTTGATCAGTCAGCGCCTCGTTTATGACGAAGTTTTGACTTCAATCCATATCGAAAAATTGGAAATTGATGCTCGTTCGACAAAGCTCGGTCCTGAAGAAATTACTCGTGAAGTGCCAAACGTTTCGGAAGAATCGCTTCGCCACCTCGATGAATCAGGTATCGTCCGCATCGGTTCACGTGTTTATCCAGATGACATTCTGGTTGGCAAGATCACACCAAAAGGTGAATCTGAGCATCCTCCAGAAGAAAAACTCTTGCGTGCCATCTTTGGTGAAAAGGCTCGTGACGTCCGCGACAACTCACTGCGCGTTCCGCACGGTGAAGGCGGTCGCGTCGTAGACGTCAAGGTCTTTGACCGTGAAAAAGGCGACGAATTGCCACCAGTGGCTAACAAAGTAGTGCGCGTTTATATCGCTCAAAAACGTAAAATCTCAGTTGGTGACAAAGTTGCTGGACGCCACGGTAACAAGGGTATCGTCGCTAAGATTTTGCCAAGAGAAGATATGCCGTTCCTGCCTGATGGCACACCGTGTGACATCGTTCTCAATCCGCTAGGTGTACCTAGCCGTATGAACGTCGGACAGACATTTGAAACTCTGCTTGGACTAGCTGCGATGCTCACCGGTCTCCACTATGAAGTGCCGCCTTTCGATGAAATGTATCAAAAGGAAGCATCATCATTTCTGGTCCACGATGAAATCAAAAAGGGCAAAATCATAGCTGATACCCCATGGGTAGGCGATGACGGTAAAGTGATTCTGCACGATGGTCGCACGGGCGCTCCATTCGACAATCCAGTGACGGTCGGCAAAATCTACATGATGAAGCTGGTCCACTTGGTTGACGACAAAATCCACGCTCGATCAACAGGACCATACAGTCTTGTTACTCAGCAACCGCTCGGTGGTAAAGCGCAGTTCGGTGGTCAAAGACTTGGAGAAATGGAATGCTGGGCGCTTGAAGCGTTTGGTAGCGCCTATTCACTCCAGGAAATGTTGACCATTAAGTCAGACGATGTGAATGGTCGCTCGCGCGCCTATGAGTCAATCGTTAAGGGTGAGAACTTGAAACGTCCAGGCATTCCTGAATCGTTCAAGGTGCTCGTTCGTGAATTGCAGTCAATCGGTCTCGACGTTTCTGTTGCTAAGCGCACTCGCGAAGGCGGAGAACTCGAAGTCGACTTGATGACTGAAGTCGAAGAAGCCCGTCCTCGTGGTCTGCGTCGCTTGAGCCCATTTGGCGAAATCGGCATTGAATCCGAGCTGGCCGAACTTTCCAGACAACCAATGATTCCGTCGGCAGCCATTGCTATCAGCAACGTTGATTCTGGTAACGACTTAATCGGCGGACCAATCGGTGGTGGCGGTGGCGGAGCCGATGATGGCGATGCTGATGTCGATACCGACGAAGTTGCAGTAGGAATGAGCGTCGTCGACGAAGATGACGCGGATGATGCAGGTGATGAGGGCTAAAGCCTTAGTGTTGGTCCCTGCTGGTAATTTTGAAAAATTTTGCCGTCGGGGACTCTCCAAGTTTTGACGAGAAGTTTAGAGAAAAGGGTGACTCCATCTCTACTTCATAAGAGGAGGTCTGTCAGGTAATATGCCTACGAGTATCGATCGGTTTGACTACATCAAAATCGGCATCGCTTCACCAGAGCGCATCTTAAGTTGGTCGCACGGTGAAGTAACCAAGCCCGAAACAATTAACTACCGTACACTCAAACCAGAAAAAGACGGTCTTTTCTGCGAGCGTATCTTTGGACCATCCAAAGACTGGGAATGCTATTGCGGCAAATACAAACGTGTTCGCCACCGTGGTATCACTTGCGAACGTTGCGGCGTTGAAGTCACTGACTCCAAAGTCCGTCGCCATCGCATGGGGCATATCAAGCTAGCTTGCTCGGTCACCCATATTTGGTTCTTGAAAGGTATTCCAAGCTATATCGGCTTGTTGCTCGATTTGCCATTGCGCGATTTGGAGCAAGTGGTTTACTTCAACGCTTACATCGTCACAAGCTCTGGCAATGCCACGGAATTGCACAAGAATCAGCTTCTTTCCGAAGAAGAATACGAAAAATCATTAGACGATCCAAACTTGCAGTTTGACGTAGGTATTGGTGCTGAAGCGATCAAACAACTTTTGAACGAATTAGCAAGACCAGTTTACGAACGGCCAGATAGCAAAGACGATCGCGGTCGCTTGCTCGAATTGCCAGGCTTGAAAGAGCTTTCCGTGCAATTGAGAGAAGAGCTAGCCGGAGCCACTGGTTCGCAACAAAAGCGCGCCAAAATCATCAAACGCTTGCGTTTAGTTGAAGCTCTCGTTAATTCACACACCGATCCAACCTGGGTCGTTCTCGACAATCTTCCAGTCACACCTCCTGACTTGCGCCCCATGGTGCAATTAGACGGAGGACGTTTCGCCACTTCCGACTTGAACGATCTCTATCGACGCGTGATTAACAGAAACAACCGTCTCGCGCGTTTGCTCGAGATGGGTGCTCCTGAAATTATCGTGCGCAACGAAAAACGTATGTTGCAAGAAGCAGTTGATGCCTTGATCGACAACGGTCGTCGTGGTCGAGTCGTAGTTGGTCCAAACAACCGACCATTGAAATCACTTTCAAACATCATTGAAGGTAAGCAAGGTCGTTTCCGTCAGAACTTGCTCGGAAAACGTGTTGACTACTCAGGACGTTCAGTTATCGTCGTTGGTCCACAATTGAAATTGCATCAATGCGGTCTGCCACGTGAAATGGCTCTGGAACTGTTCAAACCATTCGTGATCAACAAGCTCATCGAAAGACAGATTGTGCAAAACATCAAGTCTGCGAAAAAGCAAATTGAAAAAGGATCAGCTGTTGTCTGGGAAATCCTCGAAGAAGTAATTCAAGGTCACCCAGTTCTATTGAACCGTGCCCCTACCCTGCACAGACTAGGTATTCAGGCATTCGAACCAGTCCTGGTTGAAGGTCGCGCCATCCAGTTGCACCCACTTGTTTGCTCGGCATTCAACGCCGACTTTGACGGTGACCAAATGGCTGTGCACGTTCCATTGTCGGTCGAAGCGCAGGCAGAAGCTCACATGCTCATGCTCGCTTCCAACAACATCTTGTTGCCGGCGACGGGTCGTCCAACGATTACACCAACACAAGACATGGTGCTCGGTATCTATTATTTGACTATCGAAAAGCCAAATTCGGACGATCCAAAAATCACCAAGGGAGCGGGAATGCGCTTCGTCAGCCTGGCTGATGCACGTTCTGCCTTTGACGCCGGAGTGGTTGATTTGCACGCCAAAATCGCAGTGCGCGATGTAGGCGGCCAAATGATTGATACAACGCCTGGACGCATCATCTTCAACGAAGTGGTTAGACAAGCCATCGCCACGGTCAACTAAGCAATATTGCTTTAAAACCGCCCTGCGCCAATTGTTTAACCCAGACCAGTCAACTGAATTAAGAGGGACCTATGGTCACAAGCACAAATAAGCAAGAAGTATTTGAATTCATCAATTACACGGTGGACAAGAAAAAGCTCGGCGCTTTGTTGTCTCAAGTCTATGAACTGTATGGCACGGCAAGAGCTGCTGAATTAGCCAACTCTCTCAAAGACTTGGGATTCCACTTCGCCACCAGAGCTGGTGTCACCATCTCCATCGATGACCTTGTTATTCCAGAAGCGAAGAAAGGCTTGATTTCTGCTGCTGAAAAAGAAATCGAATCAGCCCAGAGTCGTTATGAACGTGGCGAAATCACAGAAGTTGAACGCTACAACAAAGTTATCGACACCTGGTCCGCTACAACAGACCAATTGACGAAAGAAGTTGTCGACAACTTCGACAGACTCAATCCTGTTTACATGATGGCTTTCTCAGGAGCTAGAGGTAACATCTCGCAGGTTCGTCAGTTAGTTGGTATGCGCGGATTGATGGCAGACTCTCAGGGTCAGATCATCGACTTGCCGATTAAAGCTAACTTCCGTGAAGGATTGAACGTTACTGAGTACATCATCTCCAGTTATGGCGCACGTAAGGGCTTGGTAGATACAGCTCTGAAAACAGCCGACTCTGGATACCTGACAAGAAGATTGGTTGACGTGGCTCAGGATGTTATCGTCCGCGACATCGATTGCAAAACACTGCGCTATATCGATATGCAGCCAATCATGGAAGGCAACAAGGTGATGGTGCCTTTGTCTGAAAGAATCCACGGACGCGCTGCTGCTCAAGATGTGGTCAATGAAGAAACAGGCGAAGTCGTCATCCGCAACGGTGAATTGATCAACCGCATTCTCGCTGAATTAATTGAGAAGAGCTTCAAAAAGGGCACTTCAGTCAAAGTACGCTCACCGCTTACTTGCGATAGCCAGTATGGCGTTTGCCAGAAGTGCTATGGCTGGTCGTTAACGAACAACCACCTGGTTGATGTCGGCGAAGCAATCGGTATTATCGCTGCCCAGTCAATTGGTGAACCTGGTACACAGCTCACAATGAGAACATTCCACACAGGTGGAGCCGTTGCCGGTGGTTCATCACGTGCTCAGTTGAAAGCTAACGCTGCTGGCGAACTGACCTACAAAATCCCCAGCCGTTCGCACCGAACAGCTTATGGTGACGTTGTTGACCAAACAACAAAAGAAGGCGTTCTCAAAATTACGACAGGTTCGAAAGAACAAAATCTGCCAATTCCAAGCGGCGCTTTGATCATCATCAAATCTGGAACGCAAGTGACAGCTGGACAAGTTCTTGCTGAATACGATCCACCAGGTGCTAAGAAGAACTTGACCGAACGCGCATCCAAAGACATCACCGCTGATATCTCTGGACGTATCAACTTCGCTGGCTTCCAGGCTGACGAAAAACGCGACCGTCAGGGCAATATTTCACGTACCGCGAACCGCGCCGGTATCATCTGGGTACTGGAAGGCGACGTTTACAACTTGCCATCAGGCGCTCATGTAGTTGTTAAGGACGGACAGGACGTACATCCTAATGATGTTCTCGCCGAAATCGCAATCAACACCGAATATGGTGGCGAAGTGCGCTTCGGACCAGAAATCGAACTCGAACCTATTAAAGGTAAGAAGGGGCAAACCGTTCAACGATTGACCAAGGGTAAAGAAATCAACGTCATCATCTCGTCGATAGGCGCTGCCAATGCCAAGCTCGAGCAATCGAAGCAAGCAAATATCTGGCGCGTCAACAAGACCAAAGAATCTTTCACCTTGAAAGTTTCCGATCTGGAAATTGTTGAAAACGGCAAAATCATCGCTGAATTAATTGACGATGGCACGAATGTCGTTACCTCCGGCGGCGAAATCATCTATGACGGCGTTGAAATCGATGACCGTCGTGTTGTCACCAAAGCTGGACGTATTCTCTTCGTTCCCGAAGAAGTGCACTTCATCTCCAAAGACATCAGCTTGAAAATGTCTGAGTCTGGCGAAATCGTCACCGCTGGTCAAGAAGTCGTTAAAGACGTCTTCGCCCACATGGACGGTGTTGTGGAAATCGTTTCCGACAACGACATCATCCACGAAGTAATCATCAGACCAGGCGACTTGTTCAACATCAACGATCCATCAGACGTGAAAGTGCCTGAAGGTCAAATCGTTGAACCAGGTACAGAAATTCTCGAAGGACAGAAGTTCAAAGAGCGCAAGATCGTCAACATTCTTGAAAAAGAAGATGGCACCTCGCAATTGCTCGTTCGTCCAGTCGAAGAATATTGGATCGAGCCTAAAGATACGAAGTTCAAACACAGAGCAACCGATGACAAAATCAGCTTGCGTTCTGTCACACAACTTCTCTTCCGCGACCGTGAAAAAGTTCGTCACCTGCAAGGCGCTCAATTGACCAGAACCTCACTGGTTCTGCAAATGCAAGGTCAGTTGATGGGTCTCAAGGGCATCGTCGAAATTGGCGAAGACTTCAATATCGTTGTTCAAGAAAATATTCTCTTACGCCGCGATCATGATTTGAACGTCACTTTGGTTTCTGTACAACATGGCGATATGGTTCCTGCCAAATCTGGCGTTGCCACCACTCAGGTGCTAACAAAAGGTGCAGCCCGCGTTCAACTATCAAAGACTGACGAACGCCGTATTCTTCTGATCACAGAAGAACAACACGTTGTGCATAAAGCCAAAGGTGCAGTCACCGTCAAAGAAGGCGATTTGCTCCGCAACGGCGATCCAATTTCCAAAACATCGGTTGCCACTCACTCTGGTCAAGTCACAGCCGTTGAAGGCAGTGAAGTGACTTTGAGAAAGGGCAGACCTTACCTTATCTCCGGTAACACGCAACTTCAAAGTGAAGACGGAGCTCTGGTACAACGTGGTGACTTGCTCGCGACGCTCGTTTACGAACGTCAAAAAACAGGTGACATCGTTCAGGGTCTTCCTAGAGTTGAAGAATTGCTGGAAGCGCGTAAACCAAAAGAAAGCGCCATACTCGCTGAACGTGCCGGTCGTGCCCGCATTCAACGTGAAGACGATATGACCAGACTCTTCGTCGTTTACGGCGAAGGCAATGAAGAAGAAATTCCAATTCCAGCTGGTCTTAACGTTGTCGTTGACGAAGGCGAAGACATCACACCAGGTAAGGCACTCACCGACGGACCACCAAATCCGCATGACGTCGTGCGTTTGATGGGTATTGAAGCCGCTCAGAAATACCTCGTTGACGAAGTACAGTCTGTATATCGTTCACAGGGTGTGGAAATCGCGGACAAACACATCGAAGTAATCGTTCGTCAGATGACCCGTAAGGTGCGTGTTGACGAGCCAGGCGACACAATCATGCTGCCAGGCGAATTGCTCGAGCGCTTCTACCTCGATAACGAAGCCGTCAAAGCAAGACAACTGGGAACACGTGAGTGCACATACACTGCCGTTCTTCTCGGTATCACCAAAGCCAGCTTGAATACAGAAAGCTTCATCTCGGCCGCTTCATTCCAGGAAACCACAAGAATCCTCACTGAAGCAGCAGTTGAAGGTAAGAAAGACTGGTTACGCGGTCTCAAAGAAAACGTCATCATCGGTCGTTTGATTCCAGCTGGTACCGGCTTCCAGGGGCACACAGCGCCTCAGGAAGAAGAAGAGGAAGAAGAAGATATCTATCCTCCAATCGGCGAAGGCTCCTTCAACGTTCCGGCGTAGAAGACCAATTCGAAAGATACAAAAGAGGGACATGCGTATCGCGTGTCCCTCTTTTTATGTCATGACTACAAAGTAGTACTAAATCATCGATTACTAAATTGTACTCAGGCGGCGCACTGTTTAAGAAAAACAAAGTTAAAGTCGAACAAGGTCCTACCGACTTAAGTAGTCTTTTAATATTGTGCCCATTTTCCGGTGGGTATCAATTACGACTTTCAGGGCTCAATCGGGCTTGGCACAAGTTTGAGATGCGAGTGGCCGGAAGATCCAAGAATCGCCTGAGCATCAAAGCCCTTTCTAATGCGGTCCGTCAGAAAATAAGTTAATGGTTTTCGAGACGGATTACAGCGTTGATCCAGCAATAGATGGGTCAAAATTGAGAGCGTGATTCCGACTCTGTAGGGTTGTCGCTGCTTCCCTTTGAAAAAGAAGAAGAAAAGCGCCAACAGCTCGAAAGAATGCAGTGGAAGATAGAGCTTACCGCTATATTTTTCATGAGCGGCTTCGTTAAATCGATGCCAATTGGGCTTCCAACCATGTGCACCCACATAATCGACTACGTGGTCTAAATCAATCAGCCACCCTACCAAAAAACTGGCAAAAGCGGCTGGTTTGGAGCGATAAGTGGCGTAGTTTGCCAGACTAACGCCGGCAGATGTCACTATATGTCCGAAGGTACGCATGTATTCTAATGTCCCCTCTCAATTTAAGCCCCGCTCAAAAACCATGGGATCTATTTTTAGCCAATTCCAGAGCTTTGCAGAGCTTTTTGTTCTTAGTACTTTATATACCCCACGAATCGCTGAACTCTCACCTGGACTTAAAGCACAATGTTCAAAGCGCAAACGAGAATCAGGAACCGGTGGGAGCTGCCCATGAAAACAAAAAGTTTCCAATGACCGTAAGAAGACAGACGCTGATTTTGTCAAGAAGAGCCCGTTGATAGTGCCCAAGTATTACTGAGGAGAGTTGGTCCATGAAGTTGATTGCCGAAAAGATTGCCATCGTTGCGCTTGCTGCCACAGCAATTACCAGCCTGCAAGCTTTCCAGGCGTACGCCCAGTCCGGCAATCCTCATGCGGTCAATCTCTACAATCTCGGACTGACGGCCTACAAGCAGGGCAGTCCCGAGTCGGCGATTATTTTCTTCAAGCGCGCTTGCGACATCGATCCCAATCTGGCCGATGCTCAATACAATCTGGGCATGATTTTTCAAAGCGAAAAGCGCGTAAAAGAAGCAGCCCCGCGCTATTTAGAAGTCTTGCGTGTCAAGCCTACCGACCCTGACGCTCATTATCAGCTAGCTCTTTGCTATATCGATATGCAGCAAGCCGCTGACGCCAAGACACAATTACAGACTATCGCTCCTAATAATCCGCATTTTGCTGATGCTCAGAAACGATTGACTATGATCGATTCTGGTGTCATTCCTCAAGCGGCTGCCCCCCAAATAAACAACGTGGTGCCAGACGCAGCCGCTCAAAACGGATTGAGACCAACCGATCAATCGGTTCCACAACCGGATACTCAAGTCGCCCAACCTCTGCAACAAGCACCACAGCAGATACAACCGCAAGCTCAAGTAGCTCAACCGCTTATTGCACAACAAGCAGTGCAGCAGCCGGTTCAACAACCAGTGCAGCAGCCAGTCAAACAGGCTCAGCCGATAGCTCAAGCAGCACCACCAGTTCAAGGTCCCGTGCCAGCCATTCCAAACGCTGAAGTAAAAGTCATCGCCAATCACTTCAATGCTCCAGCAGGAGTCGCCTTCGATAAATCCGGCAATTTGTATGTGGCTAATTTCGGTTCAAATTTGATTGAACGCATCGCCGCTGATGGCACGCGCGAAAAATTCAGCGCAGGCGCCAATATCAAAGGACCGATCGGACTGGTTGTTGACCTAGCCGGCAATGTCTACGTTGCGAACTACACATCGGGCACCATTGCTCGCATCAGTCCATCTGGTGTCTCAACCGTTATTGCCTCTGGATTCAAAAAACCTTATTACCTCTCGTTCGACAAAGTTGGTAATTTGTTTGTCAGCCAACAAGAGGACAATTCTGTAGTCCGTATCTCCTTTCCCAAAGCAGCTCCCGCTGCCGCTAAGCCTCTCTAAAAGTCATGGCTGAATACGATCCTAAAATCTATGCACCATGGCGCAAAACCGCGCATATGATGACAGCTCGATATTTTTTGACGCCCCTTTACTGGATGCGCAACTTCGTCGAAGTTCACGGTCGCGAAAACATTCCCAAGAATACGCAGTTACTCATAGTCGGCAACCATTTATCGAACTGGGACCCGCCCTTACTCTGCATCGCCACAGATTTACCCATGGCCTATGTGGCCAAAAATGAATTGTTCGACGTGCCAATTCTCAAGCATTTGATCAAATTTTATGGTGCCATCGCCATCAACAGGCACAAACCGGAAAAATCCACGATCAAAACAATCAAAAAAGTGCTTGCTGAAGGCTGGAATCTTGGCATGTTTATCGAAGGCACACGCTCTAAAAATCCAGGTTATCTGGGTCCTCCGCACACGGGCACTGCTTACTTTGCATACTCCAATAAAATCCCTATTTTGCCTGTGGGATTGATTGGCACAAATGAAAAGTTCAAAAAGGCAAAAGTCTATATCGGCAAGCCGATTCAGCCAAGCAAAGACCTGGAAAAAACTACCTGGGAAGTAATGGAAGCTCTTTCGGAGCTGACCGGCTACAAAATCGCCAATAGAAATTTAGCCGAACATATAGAGTAATCCGATGGAAATCGCGAAAGAAAATAAAGCTGTAAAAGCGGCTGACAATGAGAGCGAATTACAGTCAAGGCTCAAAAGTATATTTGCGAACTCAGAAATAATGCCTGTCTTGCGTCTAATTAGAGACGCTAACCTGCCCGACTGGTGGCTTGCTGGTGGCGCCGTTAGAAACACAGTATGGCGTCATTTATTTCCCGATAACTGCACGCTTTCAATTAAAGATTTCGATGTTGCTTTTTTTGATAAAAACGGTGACAGAGAGGGCGAAAAATTAGCCAAGGAGTGGCTTCGTGGACAGTTTCCGTTTGTCGAATTCGATGTCAAAAATCAGGCTAGCTTTGGCGTCTGGCGCGACTGGCATTTCACTTTTACAAGCACCGACGATGGTATCAGACACTGGCTCCATACGGCCACTGCTGTCGGCATCAAAGTAGATTCTGAAGACGAAATTTCAGTACTTGCTCCATATGGCTTGTCGGATTTATTTGCTGGCATTGTGCGACCAACGCCCTATTGCGCAAAGGCTAAAGCCGCTGAGGAAAAAGGGCAGGAGTTCATCACTAAATGTCCAGCCTTGAAGGCGCCACTCAATTAACGACGTCGATTAAATTCATCTGCTCGAGAGCGTCGTAATCCGTTCTGTCTAATTTAATAGGCGTCAATGATATAGCTTTACGCTTGACGGCCGAAACATCAGTGTCAGTCTCTTTGACTTGACTGTGTCGATCCATCGCAAACCCAAACCAGAAATAGGGCGTTGCACGCTTATCCAGGCGGGAATCAACTTCCAGGGCAAGAAGTGAGCCCCGGCCTTGTCGGACGACTTCCATGCCCTGCACTTGATCTGGTTCTACATCTGGGAAATTGACGTTTATACAGACTTTTTCCGACCATCCACTCTTCATCAGCCTTTGCAAAACTCGAGCCACCCAAACCGCCGGAGTGCGCCACGGTAAGTTGTGAATGTCGTGATAAGCCTGACTGAAGGCAATAGCGCGCACGCCAATATAAGTGGCGGTAAGAGCAGCATTTGTAGTTCCTGAAAACAATACATCATCAGATAAATTGATGCCGCGATTGATGCCGGACATCACCACATCTGGTGGCTGATCGACCATTAGATGCTTCATTGCCATAATGACCGAATCACACGGAGTTCCAGAAATGGCAAATTTGCGGGTGCCAAGTGCCCTTACTCGAAGCGGCGTTTGCAAAGTCAAAGATGCAGACGCTCCACTCAAATCATGCTCGGGTGCAACGACCCAGACTTCGTCAGCTACTTCTAGGGCCGCCTGTTCGAGCACGAATAAGCCCTCTGCATTAATGCCGTCATCGTTGGTCAAAAGCGCGCGACGAAAAATCTTGTCTGACAATTGGCTGCCCTCTAAAAAGTCGCTTTTAAGCTTACAGCAAGGACAGTTTTTACACACCGCAAGCGTTGAAAAGCAGTGATAATAATAGTGTAAATGAACTCAACCGGAGTGCTTAATCATGGCTGTGGGCAACCCCATCTTCGACTTGACTGGAAAAGTAGCTCTAATAACAGGGTCCAGTCGCGGCATCGGTCGAGCAATAGCAGAACAAATGGCTGTTGCTGGAGCCCGCGTGGTCATCTCCAGCAGAAAAAAAGAGGCCTGTGACAGTGTGGTCGACGCTCTAGTACGCAAAGGTTATGAAGCAATAGCCGTCTCATGCAATGTGGCAAATTTAGACGATTTGCAAAATCTCGTCACTCAAACGAAACAGTCATTTGGGCAAATCGATATTCTCGTAGCTAACGCCGCCACTAATCCGACATACGGTCCCAGCCTCGATATGACGGATGAAGTCTGGGACAAAATCATGAGCACGAATGTCAAAAGTGTTTTCCGTCTGTGCAATATGGTGCTACCCGATATGGCAGCCAGAAAAGATGGTGTCATCATTGTTATTTCTAGCGTTGCTGCAACCATGGGTTCTGAAACACTTGGCGCCTACGCTGTTTCAAAGGCCGCCGAAGCCCAGCTTACACGGAATCTGGCAGTGGAATGGGGAAAGCACAATGTCCGAGTAAATGCTATTGCGCCTGGGCTAATAAAAACTGATTTTGCCAAAGCCCTCTGGGAAAATCCTCAATTGGTAAAACGAGTGGAAGCGATGACCGCACTAAAACGCACCGGTGAAACCGATGACATTGCCGGACTGGCTGTGGCCCTTGCAACGCCAGCGTGCAAATTTATCACGGGACAATTTATCGTGGCTGACGGTGGCATGACAATCAGCGGAAGTTTCTAATGACTATGAACACTGAAAAAAACACTGAAAAAGATACTGAAAAAAATCGCATCCCTGAAACCACTGATGTTCGCAAAGCGCATGTATTCGACCAAACAAAACTTCTTGCCTATTTGCGCCCACGCCTTGCCTCTTTAGACGCGGATGTGGAAATTCGTCAGTTTGATGGCGGTCAGTCAAATCCAACCTTCGTGGTGGGCTCCAAGAATTTTGGTTCAGAGCACCAGTATGTCGTCCGAAAAAAGCCACAGGGCAATCTGTTGCAGTCAGCACATCTGATTGAGCGCGAATTCAAAGTGATGCAGGCTCTCAAAACAACTGATGTCGCAGTACCTTTGGTGCATTTATTTTGCGAAGATCCAGACATTTTAGGCACCCCATTCTATGTCATGGATTACGTACCCGGGCGCGTTTTCCGCGATCCCAAACTACCTGAATTAAGCCCACAAGAGAGAGCGACTGTCTATGACGCGATGAACTCTATGCTCACAAAATTGCATAAAGTGAATTGGAAAGAAGTGGGGCTTGCAGATTTTGGCAAAACCGAAAATTATGTTGCACGCCAGATAGCGCGCTGGTCCAAGCAATACGAAGCAGCCCAAATAGACCCCAATCCATCTATGGATAAACTGATGCAATGGCTTCCCAATAACATTCCAGCTGGAGACGCCGAGGGGTTGTCTACGACCATTACGCACGGCGACTTCCGGTTAGAAAATTTGATTTTTGCACCCGATTCTTTGGAAATTCAAGCGGTTCTCGACTGGGAATTATCGACTCTGGGTCATCCGTTTGCTGATCTTGGCTATAATTGTGTTGTCTATCATCTGCCGGCGAGTATTGATGGACTCTCAGGCATTGAGGGACTCGATCTTCGACAGTTGGGAATACCAGATGAAAAAACTTATGTTGAAACATACAAAGTGCGCACCGACGGTGATATCAGTATCGACCACACATTTTTCGTCATCTTTTCTTTGTTTCGCTTAGCCTCCATTGTCCAGGGAGTACTCGCAAGAGCCCGTCAGGGAACGGCCAGCTCACAAAAAGCAGAGCAAATCGGAGCACTGGCAAAACCCTTTGCAAATAAAGCGTGGCAGTTGACTGGAGCCAAAAACTGATCGCTTAAACGGTCAAAATCGCATCAAACCAATACAATACAATTCAATAAAAAAAGACCAGCTCAGGTAACGATTTGCACTGACTAAAGCGTTTGAGCATGGACACTCTTCTGGAATTAAAAGCCAAACCAGTTGAGACCTTAACTTACGCGGGGTCTTTAAATTTATCGATTTCAATTTTAGCGATGGCATCGAGATGCACTTCATCAGGACCGTCAGCTAGACGCAGAGCACGCTGCCAAGCAAAAGCTTGAGCAAGGAAATAATCCTGACTGACGCCACCGCCACCATGCAATTGGATTGCCCGATCAATCACAGCGAGCGCAACATTAGGAGCGACGACCTTGATCATGGCAATTTCTGCACGTGCGGCTTTATTGCCCACTGTGTCCATCATATAAGCGGCTTTCAAGGTTAACAGACGCGCTTGATCGATCTCAATGCGTGAGCGAGCAATTTCATGTCGCACTACTCCTTTGTCGATCAGCTTGCCACCAAAAGCGGTGCGGGAAGCGGCGCGCCGTATCATAGATTCGAGCGCTCGTTCAGCGACTCCAATCGATCGCATGCAGTGATGGATGCGTCCGGGTCCTAATCTTCCCTGGGCTATTTCAAAGCCTTTACCTTCTTCGAGAATGATATTCTCGCGAGGCACTCTGACATCTTCAAACGCAACTTCTGCATGACCATGTGGCGCATCATCATAACCAAAAACAGTCAGTGCGCGCACCAGTGTTACTCCGGGCGTATCCATTGGTACAAGAATCATCGATTGCTGTCTGTGCACTGCCTCAGCGGGGTCTGTTTTGCCCATCAAAATAGCGACTTTACATCGCTCATCCAGTGCGCCAGAAGTCCACCATTTGCGACCATTAATGACGTAAAAGTCTCCATCTAATTTGATCGAACATTCAATGTTGGTAGCGTCACTGCAAGCAACCATCGGCTCCGTCATGGCAAAGCAAGACCGAATCTCGCCCTTCAGTAACGGTTCAAGCCAGAGGCTCTTTTGCTGAGCCGTGCCGTAACGAGCGAGAACTTCCATATTGCCAGTATCTGGAGCGGAGCAATTAAAAATTTCCGGCGCAATCATAGAGCGACCGGTGATTTCGCATAATTGAGCATATTCAAAATTATTGAGGCCAGCACCATACTCGCTATCTGGCAAAAATAAATTCCACAAGCCCTCGGCACGGGCTCTTTCCTTTAGTTCATCAAGAAGGGGTGAGACGCTCCAGCGGTGATTACTGGCGCGCAAATGGTCGGCAAAGGCATCCTCATTGGGATAAACATTCTTATCCATAAAAACAAGCAAACGATCTTTGAACTGCTGCGCTTTTTCAGAAAGCTCGAAAATCATAATGCTGTACGACGACACGATAAAAGGCGAGTACGTTGACTTTCATCGATCGCCGTAAAAGCCGTCTTATAGTGCCCAGGGTTGCCTGTCAGCACAATCAACTCAAACTGCATATTGAGCAATTCAAGTAAGAATGTCAAATTATCTGGACGCATGGCCTCGTTCTTGCTGCCGAACGCTTCTTCCATGACAAGGACATAGGGTTCAGTCGCACCAAGAACTTTTGCCGACACCAGCCTTGCAAACCAGCGCACTTGCTCGACCGTTTTCAAGGCAAACGTTTTGCCTATGCTGTAAGAGGGGTCATCGCTTCTAGGAGGGGATTCACTCGGCTCTGTTTGATTGAGCTCAACACCCATCTCCATCAACATATCTTCGATAATGATTATCACCTTATCAACCCAGACTTCTTTCGGGGAAACACCGTAAATTTTCTCTTTGGCATTCTCCAATGCATTCTTTACCCGACGCACAACATTCAATTCATATTGAACACGAGACAATTGTTTAGCTAATTCCTGATAGCCAGCATCATCAATATTGGCCGAAAGTACTTTGTTAGCGAGAAAATCTCGTTCGGTCTTCAATTGCTCAATCGATGGCTTAGCATCTGGCGCAGCCTGCGTTTTGAGATTAGCAACCGCCCGTAGTAATTCATCCAAAACAGGCATTTCTTTAGGCAACTGCGGAAAACGCATCAATAACACTTGCATGCGTGTGATTTTTTCCCGTCTTTGCTTTTCTAATCTCTCGATTTGCGGAGGCAATTCATCGGCGACAAAGCCAGATGACATATCCGTTTCGAGTCTTCTCAATTCCGTCTGTAGAGCATGCCAATGATGATAGGTCGCCACTTTCGAGTAAAATTCCCGATAAGCTTCTTGTGCATCATCTAAATTTTCTACTTTGGCCCGTCCGCAAATTTGAATAATTTGCTGATCGACATTAGTCACTTCGCCGCCTAGAAAATCTAAAGTCTTCTTAGCCTGTTTTACTGTTTGGGAATTATCAGTTAGCGCCTTCGTTTCTTCAAGAAAAAGTTTAATTTCCGCCGCCAGAGCCACTGCATCTTCCGGGCTAGATTTTTTATAGCGCCCACAGCGATGAAAATAAGGCTCAACAGATTCTTTAAGCTCGGCAACTTGAACGCTTAAACCAGAGCGTCTTTGTTCCAATAAGTCGAGACCTTTAGTCACATCGCCTTTAAGCATATAAGCCTGAAGTCTGTCCATAAATGCGCCCACGTCTTCGATACCGGCTTCGGCTGAGACGACTGAGAGCCTGAATGTTACCTCGGCAACTTTGGCATCAAGATCATCATGTAGTTTTTTCTGTCTGGCTAATTCATTGGAATTTTCTTGAAATTCTCTGCGTTTGTATAGCGCCGGAGCAAAGGCAAAGAGTGAATAGTACATTACGCCACCGAAGGAGATGGCTAGCAGAACACCAAAACCGATCAACAAAATCAAACCCGCATGAGTCTCATAAAGAATCGCTAGAATCGCCCCGATCAGAACACAAACGCAGGCTGCTGCGAGAAAAAAAACGCGACTGGATTTATGTTTTACTTCGCGCTTTTCTTCAACTTCTTTGACCAGAGTACCAAAACGCCAGAGCGCTTTGTCGCAATCTGCTGTTTGCTGCAAAGACGATTGAAAAACTTCGATATAGTGCTTCGACTCTTCATATTGCTGTGGTTCCAGGCTTAGTACGAGACTTCGCTCTGGCTCGAGTAACTGAAGATCGACTTCATCTTCTTCGAGTTTTTGCAATTCTTCGGCGATCCGCAAACCTAAATGGTGCAACTCCTCAGACAAATTTTGATACTTTGCAGACAAATCGGCGAGCGTCGCGGCGTCGGATGCATTAAATACATCGAATCCATAAAAATGATCTTTGACTCGATTTTCTCGCACTTCATACTCTCGAATGAGAGGGTTGTTTTCCGCATAAGCGGCGTCATAGTCAGCTTGACGCGACTGGCGTCTAACCCATAATTCTTCAATTTGTTTTTGCAAATCAAGTGGGAATTTCGACATCGACCCCATGCGCTGCAATTCGGTGCGCAAATGCTGCACACGCAAATAAGTTTCTTGAGCAGTAATCGAGCGCGCATCTATATCAGCTAACTCACTGCATAAATCAAGATATTCGGCTGTGTAATTTTGCGAATCGCCATGACCTTGGTCAAATTGCCGCTTCACTCCGCTGTCTTTCTTTTTACGCTCACGTTCTAGCTTTTGGACTTTATCTGAAAGCTCGTAGTAGCGTCCTTCCAAATCTCTTAGAACAACAGCCCCTCGCTCACGTCTGCCCTGATAAGGAAATCCGGACAGAGCCTCTTCGAGCACCATCACAGCCGCTCTTGGTTCTTTCGGATAAGCCTCTGCCGTCGTCCAATCGCGAATCACTCGACACAGATCAGTCAAACTACCAACGCGACTTTCTAAAAGCTCAGATGGAGAGACAAAACAAAGCTTACGAAAAATCTCGCGACTCATTCCGGTTATTTTCAAACCGACCAAGTCTTCATTATTGGCATCAAGGAAATCGCGAGTGACGTCAGCATCTTCCTTGTTGAAATCAACGACTTGAACAGCTTCATCAGCAAAATCTCGAATAACTTTTAGCTCGAGAGGATGCGATGCCACTGTAGTACTGACGTCGACACCGGCAATATAAGGCAAGGTTGGATCGGCAGGGGCGAACTTTTCGATATCGGTGACTTCATTGATTGAAAGTTTCTTCAGTCGAGCAAAGCCAAAAAGGCAAGCCCAGACAGCGGTCTTAATGGCCATCACGGCTTGCGGCTCGGTTTCTAAAACGACATTCAGCCGGGACGGATCAAATTCAATTTTTTGCCCGGACAAACTGCCGAAACCGGCGAAATCAATGCTCCCAATTTTCATAATGTCCAGTCTGAAAGATTCGGTCCTAAATTACATGGCTGATCAAACTAATCCTAACTAACTTGATAATGGCATATTTCGCAGCAAAACTGCGATCAAATTTCGTTTGCAATAATGGTCGCAATTCCCTGCCCCACGCCTATGCACATCGTGGCAAGCCCAAAGCGAGCGCAACGACGTTTCATTTCATACATCAAAGTGCCCAGAATCCGTGAGCCGCTGCTGCCTAAAGGGTGCCCCAGCGCGATTCCTCCGCCATTGACATTTAACTTTGTTTGCTCCAGTCCCAACTCTGCAACACAGGCCAGAACCTGCGCCGCAAAAGCTTCGTTGAGTTCGACCAAATCGATTTGACCAATCTCCAGAGAGGCTCTCTCAAGAGCCTTACGAGTGGCAGAAATCGGACCCAGTCCCATGCAAGAAGGATCCACACCAGCCACAGCCGACGCAACAAATCTGGCCATTGGCTTTATCCCCAGAGCCTGAGCTTTTTTGCGCGACATAATAAGGACTGCCGACGCGCCATCATTAATACCAGAGCTATTGCCGGCAGTGACACTGCCGCCTTCTCTAAATACTGGCTTCAGTTTTTGCAGGTCCAAAAGTTGAGCGTTCAATCGGGGATGTTCATCCACCTCAAAAACTTCGCTCTTGCCGGATTTTCCGGAAGGCAAATTAACAGGGATAATCTCGTCTTTAAATAATCCAGCTTCCATCGCTTTTTGATAACGGTTTTGACTGTTTAAAGCAAAAGCGTCTTGCGCCTCTCTGCTGATTTTGTACTTTTCAGCGACGTTTTCAGCAGTTTCGCCCATCGAATACGGATGGTACATCTCAGCCAGCTTTTTGTTTACAAAACGCCAGCCTAATGTGGTATCAATCAATTGCTGATCGCCTCTTGCAAACGCACTTTGCGCCTTGCCCATAACAAATGGTGCACGTGTCATCGATTCGACACCGCCAGCGATAAAAACATCGCCTTCGCCGGCAATAACTGCATGGCAAGCCGTATTGACAGCCATCAAACCAGAACCACAAAGTCGGTTAACGGTTGCACCAGCAACGGTTATTGGCAAGCCGGCAAGAAGCGCAGCCATACGGCCGACATTGCGATTATCTTCACCAGCTTGATTAGCCGCTCCGAAAATGACATCCTCGATACTAGACGTATCGAGATTATTGCGCCTGACAATTTCCTTTATTACGAGCGCGGCTAAATCATCTGGACGTATGTCTTTTAAAGCTCCACCGTAGCGCCCTATCGGCGTTCTCAGGGCATCGACAATTACAGCTTCGTTCATTGGTTTTTCACTTTTTTCTGATTCTGCGCGCTCAAAATATCAACAATATTTTAGCAACCAATCAGCTGTGAATTTGCGTGATCAACGACAGAAGGATGTCTCTATCGACTTCCTGACTGGCATATTCGATATATTTTACCTGCCAGTTTTCAAGATCCTGGACCACACTCGAAAGTGAGGCATTTGTCTGTCGCGCCCCGACCATATCCACGCCGATATCGCCTTTATTGTTCATGGCGAAAATATGAGCCCGACCAGAATTGGCCATGGAGTCTCGCAAGCCAAGACGCAGGAGCGCAACACTCAATTCAGCGCCGATTTTTTCGCTGATACTGCCAATCAATTCCTGAAATTTGCTCAGTGGCGTCATCAAATCTGTGTCGGGCGTTGAAACCAATTTGTAATGCAGTAATAAATCAATAACGCGAGCAAATTCTGGCGTGGTGACATCACCTAAATATCGCAATACATTATTCAAACTGGTCAGACCATCGAGGTGACTGTGAACACGCTTCATCAGCTCTATTTCAGCGGGTTTCAATGGCTTTTTCTCTTGCGGATCGATTAAGTCGCCACCGCTCAATTTTCCGGCAGTGTCGGTCACTTTTTCGAGCACTGAATAAAAACCTTTGCTCAATTTCTTGGCGACGACATCTGTGTTGTCTTTAGCAAGAGCTGAATCCAGCAACAATTTATCCAGTGGCTTGGTTAGTTTTGAAGGCTCAAGCATCAAATCTGAAGGAGGTGTCCTTTGCATGAAAACAAAAATGCCTTCCCGCCAGGCGCAAGCAAATTCCGACACAGCCTTATTTCCCAGCAACTTGCCGACTTTTGCGTGAGTCAATTTGCCCACTTCAAAACAAGCTCTAAATTGTTGATCTCGATGTTCAACAGAAAGCACGCCGGTCTCTCTGTTCGTGGCCAAGTTTT
>Ga0182030_10009267_pt1 | contig 20175 bp, 14 predicted proteins | sample 812S3MmetaG_FD_121299 | JGI IMG/M metagenome (GOLD analysis project Ga0182030, IMG submission 121299) | Permafrost microbial communities from Stordalen Mire, Sweden - 812S3M metaG (Illumina Assembly) | ecosystem: Environmental > Terrestrial > Soil > Wetlands > Permafrost | place: Sweden... | reverse complement strand
CTGGCGCATCCTGCTGCTGTTCGCGGCGCCCAATATTCTGCCGCCGATCGCCTTCGTGGCGGTTCTCGACGTCGCCCGCATGATGATCTTCGAGGCGATTCTGGGCTTCCTCGGATTGGGCATCCAGCCGCCGACGCCGAGCTTCGGCAGCATCATCGCCGACTCCCGCAAATATCTGCTCAACGCCTGGTGGATCGCGACCAGCCCCGGCGTCTTTCTCGCCGTCGCGCTGACGTCGATCAACCTGATGGGCTCGGCGCTCGAGAAGGCGCGCAACAAGATCTACGGGGGCCTGTGACATGGATCTCTCGCTTATTTTCGAGATCGACGATCTCACCGTGGGCGGAGTGGCGCCGGGGTCGTCTCCGATCCTCGACCGCATCAGCTTTCGTCTGAACGCGTCGGATATTTTCGGCATTTACGGGGAGAGCGGCGCAGGCAAGACCATTCTCAGCCGGGCGCTGGCAAACTGGCTACCGGAAAGCCTCGAATATCGTGCAGGTCGGGTCGCCTTCGCCGGCCATGACATTCTCAAATCCGGAGTCGGCGAAGTCCGCATCGGCCGCGATATCGCCTATATCGGCTCGAAGCCGCAGAGCTCGCTCGATCCGACGGTGCCGGTGGGAAGCCAGATCGCCGAGAAGCTGCACAGCGTCAGGCCGGAATGGAATCAACGGGAATGCCGTGAACGGGTGATGCAGCTCCTCAGCGAGGTCCGCATTCCTTCGCCCAAGGAGCGCTACTGGGACTATCCAGCAAAATTTTCCGGCGGCATGATGCAGCGCGCGATGATCGTCGATGCGATCTGCGCCGAGCCCGCCGTGCTCATCGCCGACAATGTCACGCAACCGCTGGACGTCACGATCGCGGCACAGATCGTGGCGTTGCTCCACGACCTGTGCCTGCGTCACCGGATGGCGACAATCTATCTGTCGTCCTCGCTGCCGACCCTCGGCCAGTTCGGCGACCGGACGGCCATCCTGCACCAGGGGCGGTTTGTCGAGCAGCAGGCTTTCGCCGAACTGATGGCTGCTCCGCAGAGCGACTATACGCGCAGGGCGATCGCCAGCGTGCCGCGGATGTGGTCGACGGCGGAAGGCCCGCTTGCCAGGCGTCAGGCGCTGGGCGAGGTGCCACTGATGCAGGTGCAGAAGGTCCACAGGACCTATCGCGCCCGCAAGCGGGGAACCTTCAACTCCTACAGCAACGTCCAGGCGGTTCGTGGCGTGACGTTGGACATCATGCCGCGCGAGAATTTCGGCATCGTGGGTGAATCCGGCTGTGGCAAATCGACATTGACCCGTCTGCTGGCGTGGCTGGAGGTGCCTGACCAGGGTAGCATCCAGCTCAACGGCACGTCGCTCGGCAGCCTTTCAGGGGGTGAATTGATCCGGAAGCGGAACGAGTTCCAGCTGCTGCTGCAGGATCCCTACAATGCCCTGCCGCCCCGGACCACCGTCGGCCGCATGATCGAGGAAAGTCTGCTCATTCGCGGCAATATCCGGCAAGCGGAACTGCGCCGCCGCGTGATCGCGGCGATGACGGAGGTGGGCCTTGCGGCCGAACTCTACGATCAGCTGCCCAACGCGCTGTCCACCGGCGAGCGGCAGCGGATCTCGATCGCGCGGGCGCTGATCCTCGACCCCAAGCTCCTGATCCTCGACGAGACGTTGACCGCGCTGGACCAGCGCGAGCAGTCCAGGCTGATCGATCTGTTCACCAAGCTGCAGCAAAAGAACGACCTGACCTACGTTTTCATCTCGCACGATCTTGCGATGGTACGGAAGGTCTGCACGCGGATCGCGGTGATGTACCTTGGCGAGATGGTCGAGATCGCCGATAATCGCGAATTGTTCTTCGACCCTCAGCATCCCTATACCAAGGCGTTGTTGTCTGCTGCTCCAACTCTCGAGGACAAGCTGTTCGATCCTGGCGACTTCCTGCTCGAAGGAGAGCCGCCCAGCCCGATCGACATTCCGGCTGGCTGCAGCTTTGCTTCTCGCTGTCCGAAAGTCTTCGAGCGTTGCTTGGCGGAGGCTCCCGTGTTGTTTGAACACAACGCGGGCCGGCTCGCAGCCTGCCATCTGCTGGATCAGCTTGACGCCACGCCGGCGGCGACTTGCGCGGATTTTGGCAACGGCGCCGATCTCAGCGATCCTTCGAGCCGATCGGGACCTCACACGCGTCAGCAGGATCGGTCAGTTGACGTATTGCCGGAAAGTGTCACGAAGCGGAAAACTCGACCCTGAGCGCGGACCCGGCATCTGCCGGGTGCGGTGAAGCCCATGCGGTCGGCAATGTAAGGAGATAACTCATGGATACGGTCACCACGTCCTGCGCCTGCAGCTCGGATAGCCACCCATCGGACGATCTGAGGCACCCTCTCGATCCCCTGACGGCCGCCGAAATTCGCGCCGTGGTGCAGATCGTCCGCGACGATTCCCGATATGGCGCCGATTTTCTCTTCGAGACCATCGAACTTCTGGAGCCTGAAAAGTCGGTCGTGCGCCGCTACAGATCCGAAGATTCGATCGACAGGGCTGCACGGGTCAATCTCTTCAAGGTCAGGCAGGACGGCATCTGGCGGCTGGTTGTCTCCCTGACCCAAGGCAAGGTCCTTGCCTCCAACTATCTGCCGACGGCCAAGCCGATGATCCAGCTCGAGCAGTTCACGGCCATTGAAGACGCGGTGCGCGCCGCTCCCGGGTTCATCGCGGCCTGCAAGAAGCGCGGCATCGAGGACATGTCGCTGATCTGCATCGATCCCTGGTCGGCCGGCAATTTCGGTATTGCGGGGGAAGACGGCCGCTATCTCGCCCACGTCTTCGCCTGGGTACGTCTGCGGGAGAACGACAACCTGTATGCGCACCCGATCGGCGGGCTCAACGCGGTGATCGACATCAAGACATATGAAATCATTCGCATCGACGATCACGAGATCGTTCCGATCCCCGCCGCCGAGGTCAACTATGAGGCGGAGTTCATCAAGAACCCGCGAACGCCGTACAAGCCGCTCAATATTGTCCAGCCCGAAGGTGTCTCGTTCAGGCTCGACGGACACCGCCTGAGGTGGGACCGCTGGTCGGTGCTGGTCGGCTTCAACTCCCGCGAAGGCCTGACCCTGCACGACATCAGCTATGACGGCCGACCGATCGCGCATCGGGCCTCGCTGGTCGAAATGGTGGTGCCGTATGGCACGACCGAGAAGGGACATTTCCGCAAGAATGTCTTCGACATCGGCGAGTACGGGATCGGCAAACTGGCCAATTCACTCAAGCTCGGCTGCGATTGTCTCGGTGCGATCGAATATCTGGACGCCCACCTCGCGACCATGGACGGCAACGTCGTCACCATCGAAAACGCCATCTGCATTCACGAGGAGGATGCGGGATTGCTCTGGAAGCATTGGGACTTCCGCACCAACAAGGTGGAGTCGCGCCGGGCACGCAGGCTGGTCGTTTCGTGCATCGCCACGGTTGCAAACTACGAGTACGGGCTGTTCTGGTACTTCCACACCGACGGCTCGATCCAGTTCGAACTGAAGGCCACCGGCATCATCAATACGGCGGCGTGTCGCCCGGGGCAGCCCGGCAAATACGGCAAGGAAGTCGCCCCCGGCGTGGTCGGTCACATCCACCAGCACATTTTCTGCGCCCGCCTCGACATGAACGTCGACGGCGACCAGAACAGCGTCGTCGAGCTCAATACGCGCGCCGAGGCGTGGGGACCGGACAATGCCTATGGCAACGGTTTCTACGAGGAGGAGACGGTTCTGAAGACCGAGCTCGGCGGCTGCCGCCAGGTCAATCCGGCGACGCATCGGGCCTGGAAGGTCGTCAACCCGAACCGCAAGAACTGGGTCGGGACGCCCACGGCCTACAAGCTCGAGGCGAGCCATCCGGTCACGCCGTTCATTGATCCGGAGTCGCCCTCGGGGAAGCGGTCGAACTTCATCAGGAACCAGCTCTGGGTCACCGCCTACGATCCGGAAGAGCGCTATCCGGCCGGCGAGTACATGAACCATTCGGACGGCACTGGAGGTGTTGCCGATTTCGTCAGGAAGAACCGGAACATCGAAAACGCTGACATCGTCCTCTGGCACGTGTTCGGGCTTCATCATCAGGTCCGGCCCGAGGACTTTCCCGTGCAGCCCTGCATCTTCACCGGCTTCAAGCTGATGCCGAGCGGCTTTTTCGACGGCAATCCGGGCATCGACCTCGCGCCCGACAACAACAACGCAAGCTGCCATGCGCAGGCTTCCAAGCAGTAGCGGCCTCGCAAGGCCGCGGCCGCGGCGCCGCAGCAGCTGTAGTCGCGGTATCCGATCGCCCGGTTCCGGATCGCCGGGCCCTCCGTTCATGGATCTCGCCACATCGTTTGGCGCGATGCGTAACGGTGCTATCGAGGTCACGATTCTCGACGCCTTACAGGTCGACGCGGCGGACGATCGCGTGAACCGGTCCTGCGGGCGCACGGGCGTTGTAGCAAGACAAATATCGAAACCATTGATTCGGTGACCAGTCGATCTTATGGACAATGTTTCTCAGCGCGAGGTCCGTTCTGGGTCAATCGATATCGAAAATAGGCAGTCGCTGTCAGGCGCGCTCGGCGGTGCGATGGAACTGTGCCTGCAACCTAGATAGAGGGATGCGCTTGTGCGCCGGCAACGACCGATTTCGACGCAAGGCGGCCGTCCGGCAAGATGCGAAGACCGCGTCGGCTAATGCGTTTGGTTCCGGCGTGCCGCGACGACTTCACGATATAAAGCGGCGTAACAGCTGGCCCGATTGCGCCACGATACATCGGTCGACATGCCGTTGAGTTGCAATCTTCGCCAGACCTGCTTGTCGTGGAAGGAGTTGGCGGCCCGGCGCACGGCGCCGGCGAGACTTTCGACCGTCACCGGAGCAAACTTGAATCCGGTCGGCGCGCCACCGGCAATGTCGGCGTCTTCAACGTCAACAATGGTATCCGCAAGACCGCCGACCCCAGACACGATTGGGATCGCGCCATATCGCAAGGCGCAGAGTTGGGTCAAGCCGCAGGGTTCGAAGCGCGACGGCACCAGCATGGCATCCGCACCGGCCTGAATGAGATGGGCGAGGCCTTCATCGTAGCCAATAACAACCGCTATCCGGCCCATATTCGCTTGCGAGACCGCTTGATAGCTTTCCTGGAGATCCCGATCCCCGCTGCCAAGCAGGGCGAGCTGCATTCCTTCGTTCAGGATGGTGGGAACATACTCAAGCAGCAGATCGAGCCCCTTCTGCCAGGACAGTCGACTTATGACGCCGAGCAGAAGCGCGTCAGGAGATGGATCAAGGCCGAGCCGCCGCTGCAGGGCGGCCTTGTTCGCGGTACGGGATTCCAGCTCTTTGGCGCTGAAGCGGGCGGCAATGTGCGGATCGGCTTCCGGGTTCCAGACGGAGGTATCGATACCGTTGAGGATCCCGCGCAGGACCTGCGATCGCTCACGCAACAACCCACCCAATCCCATGCCCCCCTCGTCTTCCTGAATCTCGACCGCATAGCTCGGAGAGACCGTCGTGATGCGATCGGCGAATTGCAGGCCCGCCTTCAAGAAGCCGATTGTTCCGTAATATTCGACGCCGTGAATCGTGTAGGAGTCGGGGGGCAAATCGAACGTATCGAGCATCTCAGGCGGGAACTTGCCCTGATAGGCCAGATTATGAACCGTCATCACGGTGCCGGGCCGGGGACCATCGGCATAATGCAAATAGGCAGGTGCCAGTCCCCCCTGCCAATCGTGGGCATGCACGATATCAGGCACGAACGACTGAATGGCGCCCTGACCGATTTCGGCGGCCATCCGCGAAAGCGCAGCAAAGCGCTGGCCGTTGTCGGGCCAATCCTTGCCGTCCGGTCCGACATAGGGGTTGCCGGGCCGCGCAAAAAGATGCGGCGCGTCGAGCACGAGCAGATCGAGGCCCGCATGTGAGCCGCCAAGCAGGCGGATCGGTCCGCCATGGAAATGCGGCCGCTCGAGGAGCACGTCTGGCGTCGGCAGCGCCGTGATGACATCGGAATATCCCGGCACCAGGGTCCGCGTTTCGATGCCGTGCGCGCGCAACGCGATCGGGAGCGCGCCGACGACGTCGGCCAGGCCCCCGGTCTTGATGATCGGATAGATTTCCGAGGCGACCGCCACGACGCGAAGCGATGTCATGCATTCAGCCTGTCGATCATCGATTGCGTAACGAGGCAGATTCCCTGCGGGGTGGTCCTGAACCGTCTCGCATCGAGTTCGGGATCTTCTCCGACCACCAGGCCTTCCGGAATTTGAACACCCCGATCGATGACGACATTGTTCAGCCGCGCATGCCGGCCCACGTTCACGTAAGGCAGGACAACCGCGTTTTCCACGCTGGCGAACGAATTGATGTGCACGCCGGTGAACAGCAGAGAGCGGCGCAGCGCTGCGCCGGATATGATGCACCCTCCGGAAACAAGGGAGGTCACAGCCTGTCCGCGCCGGCCCTCTTCATCGTGAACGAATTTGGCCGGAGGCGTGATCTCTGCATAGGTCCAGAGCGGCCATGCGCGGTCGTAAAGGTCGAGTTCCGGCAGAACATCAGTGAGATCGATATTGGCGGCCCAGTAGGCGTCGACGGTTCCGACGTCCCGCCAGTAGGTGCGCGGATCGTCGCCGGACCTGACGCAGGAGCCGGAGAATTGATGAGCCACCGCCCGGCCATTTTTCACGATATAGGGAATGAGGTCCTTGCCGAAGTCGTGGCTCGAGTTCGGGTCATCGGCGTCACGCCGCAGTTCGTCGAACAGGAACTTGGAATCGAAGATGTAGATCCCCATGCTGGCCAGCGATTTGTCGGGCTTGCCGGGCATTGGCGGCGGATCAGCCGGCTTCTCAAGGAAGGATTGGATCACGCCATGATCGTCGATGTGCATGATCCCGAAGCCGCTCGATTCCGAGCGCGGCATCTCAAGGCATCCGATCGTGACGTCCGCATGTTGCTCGACATGCTGCCTCAGCATGGGTTCGTAATCCATCTTGTAGATGTGATCTCCCGCGAGCAGCACGACGAATCTGGCGCCGTGCGGCTCGATGATGTCGATGTTCTGATAGACGGCATCGGCCGTGCCAAGATACCACTTCGTTTCCGAGGTTCGCTGGCTCGCCGGCAGGATATCGAAGCTCTCATTCCGCTCGGGGCGAAAGAAGTTCCAGCCCATCTGCAGATGTCGGATCAGGCTGTGCGCCTTGTATTGGGTCGCAACCGCGATACGGCGGATTCCCGAGTTCACCGCGTTGGACAGGGCGAAATCGATGATGCGCGATTTGCCGCCGAAATAGACCGCCGGCTTGGCGCGCCTGTCGGTAAGCTCCAGAAGCCGGCTTCCGCGCCCACCCGCAAGAACGAAGGCGAGGGCGTGGCGTGAAAGCGGTTCGTTTATGACGGTGGCCATCTCATCCTCCCGGGAGCACAAAGGCATGTCCCGCGAAAACCTTCTCTTTCCGGAAGGCGAGGTCGAGGGCTGCGGCACCGATTGTAGCGGGGCCAATGGCCGATCGGAAAGCAGTATGTGTACGCGCCGCCGCCGAGGGTGCGGATGCCGAGCCGCGGGCCTGTCCGGTCCCGGCCTACCAGCCGCTTGCGGATTTCCGGGTGATGGCCCTGTGCGACGGCGTCTCGCCGAGCAACAGTCCCTCGGACATCGCCAAAGCCGCGAGCTGGACCCGCGACGAGCAAGCCATCTTGGCGAGGATGTGCTCGATGTGGGTCGATACCGTGCGCGGCGAGACGAACAGCTGCTGGGCGATCTGCGGATTTGATGCGCCGCCCGCCACCAGGTGCAGCACCTGGATTTCACGCAGCGACAGGTCATGGGGCCAGGGCGCCAATTCCTCGGTGACCAGAACCAGATCGCCCCGGCAGGGCACGATCGCGACGCGGTGACAGCAGCCGGCTTCGTCGGGCCAGATAAAGCGCCGCGGTGTCCTGGGACCGAGCTTTTCCAGCAGCAGGCGGCGCAAGGCGCCACCCTCACCCAGATGCGGGCCCGGCGCGCGGTTCGGCAGCTGAAATGCGGCCCCGGTCGACGACGCCACCAGCGCGAAAGCCGTGGGCGCCAAGGCGTCCGCCAGAAGCCGCGGGGCGCGCAAGAGGTCGCACGCCTCCGCCAGCATCGGACGAAACCGTTCGGTGATCTCCCTCCGCTCGTCGGTTGCCTCCGCGGGCGAGACAAAACTCATATGGTAGGCTCCGACGTAACGACCGTCTGGAAGCCGCAGGCACACGGTCGAGCCTTCGTGGAAACCCGACGGAATCAAGAACTCCTGGCCAAGGATGGTGTCCGGAATCTCCAGTTCCCAATCGCGCTTGTAGTCACGCCACCGCAGCGCGCGCTGATCATGCCGGTGGGAGACCGAGAACGCCTCGCCGCTCCTCACATAGTCGTCGTTGACATGAGACAGGACCCGATCGCTGTAACCATCGGTGGAGATCGACTGATGACGGTGCGTCTCGGACATCGGGTCCCACGCGCTCAGGCAAAACGCCGAGCAGTGCACCAGGTCGCGAAGCAGACGCGTTACCTCCGATGCCCTGTCAATCAGTTGGGAGCCCGGATCGATGGATGCCGTGCGCCAGGGAACGATCGCCAACGATGAGGATACTGCTTTCACTGCTTGCCCCCGTGAAATGCCATTCCGGGAAAGAGCCAGTCTGAGAAATTTCAGCGTTATGCTAGTTGCTTTTCAAGCGACTGTCGTGCCGACCTTATAGGTCACGCAGCCCGAAACTGCTGTTTTTTTGACCAAACAGGACCGGTCAAGCTTTCTGCGCACGGGTATTGAGCCGCGCCGGGGCGGTCAAAGGGAGGGCCTCCGGGCATCCAGCAAAGCGAGCGGCTTCCAACACCTGCAACCGATCGGGTTGCCCAGGTTTCCTTTCAAACCACCTCCCGATTTTGTGGTCGTGAGCGGCTCCGATTGGCAATGAGCAAAGAATTTTAGGCCGACGTGCTGGCCGACGGACCACAATGGTCGAGACATCCAGCGCCAGGACATATCGCGCGCTCGGCCGCATCAAATCGGTCAACTGACGTATTGCTGCAAAAAGCCGTGTGACGGAAGTTTGACACACGCCATCCGGCTGATCGCGCGACCCTTCACGAAGACAAGGCTTTCGCAGCTGTCCCTGCGGGTCTGTTTCTCGGTTGGTGGCGCATCCGTGGCGATCCGAACACAAGCGCAGGAGGGGTTCAAGTGACTTCGAAGTTGACCAGACGAACAGTGACTGCAGGTCTCGGCGCGACGTTGTCGATGCCGTGGATCGCGCGGCGGGGATTTGCCGCATCGAAGCCGATCGTGATCGGCGTGCCGGCGACGTCGACCGCGGCGATCGGCGCGGCGGATCATGGCGATCACGTCAATGGTTCGACGATGGCGTTGGACGAAATCAACAAATCGGGCGGGGTGCTTGGTCGTGAACTGAAGCAGCTGGTCATCGACTTCGACCCGCTGTCTCCAGAGAGCAGCAAACAGGCGATTGCGCAATGTATCGACGCCCAGGTCGATGCCATCTCGAACCCGTATATGTTGCCGCCGCTGCCGGCGATGGATGCGTCATCGCAATACAAATGCCCCTTCCTGCATGGTTCCGCCAACCGGGTCTCGACAGAGGCGGTGAAGGCAAATCCCGAAAAATATGGACATGTGTTCCAGCCGGTCTCGTCGGAAGTGAATTACGGCTGGACCTTTCCGCTGTGGCTGGAGCATGCGGAAAAGCAGGGCGGCTGGAAGCCCAAGAACCGCAAGATCCATATCGTCCAGGAGCAGATCGCGTACTGCCAGACCATCTCGAAATGCGCGCAGGAGGCGGTCAAGAAAAACGGCAAGTTCGAAGTGGCTCGCATCACCAATATCCAGTACCCGGTGCAGGACTGGGCGAATGTCATTCGCGAACTCAAGGAGACCGATGCGGGGACGATCCTGATCGATCACTGGGTGGCCGCCGAACTGGCCGCCTTCGCCAAGCAGTTTGTCGCCGATCCGGTGCCGAACTCTCTGGTCTACCTGCAATACGGCCCGTCACAGCCTGAATTCCTGACGCTCGCCGGGGCTGCCGCGAACGGCTTTTGCTGGAGCACCGTCACCGGCGTTTATGGCGACGAGAGGGGCCACGAGTTTCGGACAAAGTACAAGAAACGTTTCCCCGGCGTCATGGGGCTGGCCTACACCGGCATCGCCTACGACTTTGCCTACATGTTCAAGGGAGCCTGGGAAGCGGTCGGCGATTCCAGGAAGTTCAAGGAGGTCGTCAGCTGGCTCCGCGCCAATCCGATGCGGGGCGTCTGCGGCCATTACGACCTCAATAATCCCTACCAGGAAGCCCGGCACTTTCCCGACAACGGCTTCGATGACCTTCAATCCGCGGAAATTGAAAACGGGCAATCCCAATTCTACTGCCAGGTCCAGGACCAGGAGCACAAGATCGTCTATCCGAGCCAGATCTCGGAAGCCAAGATCAAGCCTGCCCCGTGGTGGACCTGATGTTGATGTCGCCAACCATGGCGGCGGAAGCGTCGGCGCGGGGAGGCTCGTCTCCCCCGCTATTCTCCTGCAGCGGCATATCTCTCGATCTCGGCGGCCGGGAAATCCTTCGCGACATCGATCTTCATGTGCAACCGGGCGAGGTCCTCGGCATCATCGGCCCCAACGGCGCCGGCAAGACCAGTCTGTTCGAGGTGCTTTCCGGGCGGATGCAGCCGAAGCGTGGGACGGTAACCTTCAAGGGCCGGGATGTGACCCCGCTGCCGCTCTATGAGCGTGGCAGGCTGGGTATTGCCCGCACCTATCAGACCCCGGTCGTGCCCGATGAGCTGACGGTCGGCGAAACGTTCAAGGCTGCCCGGCAGGCCTACCGCCCCTACTGCACGAGGTTCGACGCCGAGTACGGCGCCGAGCTGGTAGGCCTGAAGGTCGGCGACGACGAGCCGGCGGTGCGGCTGGAAACGCTCAACCGCCGCAAGCTTCTGTTGGCCTGCCTGCTGATGCGGCGGCCGCCGTTGTTGCTGATGGATGAGCCGGCGGCGGGCCTGATCAATTCCGAGGTGGACGAGATCGATTTCCTGCTGCGGCTGCTGTCGAAGGAAATGAACATTGCGATCGTCATCGTCGAGCACCGCATCGAGCTTTTGGGAACGATCACCGACCGCGTGATGGTGATGGATGCCGGCGAAGTCATCTCGCAGGGGCTCATCAGGGACGTTCTGGTCGATCCGAAGGTCCACGCCGCCTATTTCGAAGACGTGAGCGAGTGAGGATGGGCCGTGAACTATATGCCGCAACAACCGCCTGAAATTGCCGGCAGGCCGGCCGTGAGCCGCGAGGTTTTGAACGTCCGCGGTTTGTCGGCCGGGTACGGCCCGATGCGCGTGATTCATGACCTCGACCTCGTGGTGAATGCCGGCGAGCGCGTCGGCATTGTCGGTCTCAATGGCCACGGCAAATCGACGCTGTTCTACGGCATTGCGGGGCTCACCGGCTGGCAGCGCGGCTCGATCAGATTGAACGGCGTCGAGGTCGGGCGTACGCGCAGCCAGGGCCCCGGACGATACACCCACGAGATCGTGCGCGCGGGGCTGGCGCTGATCCCGCAAGGTGACGAAATCTTTCACGGACTGACCGTGGAGGAACACCTCGATTCCGGCGCCTTCACGCCGCGCGCCTGGCGCGAGCGGGCGACGCGAAAACAGCGGATCCTGAAGATATTTCCGCCGCTGAAGAAATTGATGAATGTTCCGGTTGGCCGTCTGTCGGGCGGCGAACGCCGGATGGTCTCGATCGGCCGGGGTCTGATGGCGGATGCTTCTCTGTTTCTCGTCGACGAGCCATCGCTCGGCCTCGCCCCGAAGATCGGCAGAAGCGTGATCGAAGCGTTGATGGGCGTCGAACTCGGCGACTCGGCGATGGTGATTGCCGAACAGAACGTCGCGCTGCTCGAAGGACGGGTCGACCGCATTCTTGGAATGCATGCCGGCCAATTGAAGGGTGAAGCCTCGGCGGCGGCGCTGGCGATTCATGATTACGGGAGAGGATGACGCGATGGAGATCTGGTTTGTCATCAGCAACGCCATCGTGCTGGCCTGCATCTACGGAACGCTGGCCATCGGCGTTTCGATTACCTGGTCCAGCCTCGGCCTGCTCAATCTGGCTTACGGGTTTATCTTCGCTTTCGCCGGCTTTGGGGCCTGGGTGGTCTCGCAGCAGGTTTCGGCTTGGGGACCGGTGCTTCTTGCCACCGGCATCCTGACGGGAGCGCTCGGCGGCGTCGTGGTCTGCGCGCTCGCCTTCATTCCGATTCACGACAAGCCCAATTTCACGATTCGAGGGTTGATCGGGACGCTGGCGATCAACCTTCTCGGCACCCAGGGCCTGCTCTGGTGGTTCGGACCCCGTGCAAAGACGCTGCCCGGGATTTTCGGTGACTGGAAGATTTCGATGTCGGGCATGGTGTTGTCGGCGGACAAGATCGGCAACGTGCTGACATCCATCCTGATGCTGGTGGTCGTGCTGCGATGGATGCAGGGAAGCCGGCGCGGGCTTGAGATCCGTGCCATGATGATGAATCCGCATGCCGCCGCCATCGTCGGCATCGGCGTGCGGCGAACCTCCTTCTACGTCATGGCCATCACCGGCGGCCTGGCCGGCCTGGCAGCCGTTCTGCTGTCGCAAACCTACTACATCTCGCCGTTCGGCGGACTGACGCCCATGATCAAGGGCGTCAGCATTGCGCTCTGCGGCGGGCTCGGCAGCGTGCGGGGCGCCGTGATCGCCGCCATGGTGCTCGGCCTGAATGAATCGCTCACCACGGTCACGATCGGGGGCCAGTACGTCCTTATCACGCAGTTCGTTTTCATCATCGCCATACTGCTGGTCCGGCCGCGCGGCATCGCGGGGATTCTCGACAAGGCGAGGGAGGCGTAACGGATATGAGCGACGCAGATACCATCACCAAGTGGCGCAATCCGCTATTCCCCTGGGGGGCGAAAGGAGAGGTCGAGGAACTGCCGACCATTCCCTTCCGCAGCCATCAGGAGATTTGGCGCGAGACGCGCGAATCCAGGGTAACGCTGTTTTCGGTCGGACGCCTGCGCTACTACTATAAATGGCCCGGCCACGGCAGCATGACCTGGAACCGGCTGCGCTACTGGCCGACCCGCCGCCACGTGCTGCGCCTGCGCGGCGAGTACAATCCGAAAACCTTTCAACGCGAAAAGACCATCGTCGACAAGCGCCCGATCTGGTGGCTGTTGGGCTTGCTGGTGCTGGCGCTGGGGCCGCTGTTCACGCCGCTCGGCATGCAAAACACGCTGCTGACCGCGGCCTCGACTTTCGCGCTCTACGCGGCGATCAGCCTTTGCTGGATGCTGATCATCGGCACTGCGGGCATCTATACGTTGGCGTCATATGCGGTGGTCGGTACAGCGGCGTTTTGCACGGCGTCCCTGTCCATCAAGTTCGGGGTGCCGTGGTGGCTGCTGCCGCCAATCGGGGCTGTTGTCGGGCTGCTGTTCGGCGCAATCATAGCGCTCCCGGCGTCCCGCCTCGATGGCTTCTACTACGCGCTGCTGACGCTCGGCCTCAATGAACTATGCCGGGTCTACTTCACCACCTCGCCGGTATTCGGCGCCGCCAACGGCGGCCTGTTCGGCGCCGCCACCTTCGTTCCGGAGTCGGCTTCGCAACTGGTTCGGCTGCTGAGCAGCTATTACGCCTGCTTCGCATTGCTGCTGCTGGCGCTGCTGTTCTATCGGCTGGTCAACGGTCGGCGCCTCGGACGGGTATTGCGCATGGCGCCGGAAAAACGCGAGGCGTTTGCCGAAGCGGCCGGCGTCAATTTTCGCCAGGCGCGGGTCCGGGTGTTTGTCCTCTCATCGATCGCGTTGGGCTTCATCGGCGGGTTCTACACCGCCAATTTCGGCGGCGTCGCGTTTTCGATATTCAACTTCGACACGGTTCTGCTCGGTCTGGGCATGCTGGTGATCGGCGGCATCGGCAGGGCCGAAGGCGCGGTCGTCGGCACCTTCATCGTCGTGTTGCTGGACAAGTTCTTCATCACCCTCGGCCCGATCCGCCTGATTCTGATCGGCATCATCATGCTGTCGGCAGCCCTCTATCTGCGCGACGGATTGTTTGGGATCAAGGCCCAGTTCCGCAACTGGCGAGACAAGAAAAAGAGCGAACGCCGCTCCACCCGGGCGGAGAAGGGTGGCGAGATGCTGCCCGAGGAAGCGACCGAAACCCACGACAAGGACGAGGTCTACCGGCGTCGGTTCGACAAGATGCAGCGGGAATACTTCAAGACCATCGTGACGCCGGAACTCGTCGAGGAGCATCGGCGAGCGCCGCAAGGCCAGCATAGCGAAGTGCTGGAGCGCCTGCTGATCTACTTCCGTGGACAGCCTCAGGTCGACAAATATGCGATCACCGCGGTCGAGCCCTTCAAGGCGTATCGGATCGTCGGATTGTCCGGCCATCGCGGTGTCCCGCCGCGCGTGGTCGAGGACAAGATCTACCTGTCGCCCGAAGAAGCCTACCACGGCGTTTTCCTGCGGCGGGTGCAGGACCTGCTCGAGTCTTGAAACGGCCCGAAGCCGCAGAAGACGCGCGCTCTCGGGAAACGATCCGAATATCGGGGTTAGTAGATGGCACAGGTCAAGCTCTTTGGTTACACGGACAGGATCTCGGTAAAACCGGGAGACACCGTCCAGTTTCACGTCAATGCCGACGGCACCGATGTTGCCGAGGCACAATTGGTGCGCTTGATTCATGGCGATCAACATCCCTCCGGCCCGGGATTCATCGAGGAAGAGATCGACTGCGCGACCAACGGCAGCTGGCGGGTGGAAAAGCAATACACCCAGGTGGGATCATTTCTCGAAGTGGCCGATCCCCAGCGCGAACTGGCATTGGAGGGCAGCCTGACCCTGTGCGCCTTCATCCATCCGATCTGGCCGGACGTCGGGCATCGGCAGTGTCTGATCGGCCGCTGGGACAACGACAAGAGCCATGGTTATGGCCTCGGCATCAACAAGCGAGGGTTGCTGGAGTTTTGGGTCGGCCAGGGTGACCAGGTCGACTATGTCCAGTCCGAAGCGCCGCTGATGGCGCACATGTGGTACTTCGTGGCGGCCACGCTCGACGCCAGGACCGGCCGCGCGACCCTGTATCAAGAGGGTGTCGGCAACCGCTACAACAGTCTGTTGGGCAAGGTTGCTCCGATCGACTACCGCTCGCATGTGTCGGAGGTCTTCAGGTTTCGTCAGAAGAATCTGCCCGAGACGCCATTCTTGATGGCCGGCTCGCGTGACTGGCACGAGAAGCGCGGCCATTTCGTCTCGCAATTGTATTGCGGCAAGATCGATCGGTGTGGATTGTTCGATCGCCCATTGAAACGGGAGGAGCTCGACGAAATCAAGAACGGCCAGGCGCCGGCGTCTCACGGCCTGGTGGCCTATTGGGATACCACGGACGGATATACCGATCAGGGAATCGGCGACGTCGTCACCGACGTCGGACCGTTTCATCTGCATGCCAAGGGCTACAATCGGCCGGTTCGCGCGCAGACCGGCTGGAACTGGGGCGGTCGCAACGATTGCTTTCGGCTGGCGCCCCACGAATATGGCGGCATCGAATTTCACGCCGACGCCTTGATCGATTGCAACTGGAAGGTGACGAAAGCGCTGAAACTGCCGGACACGCTGCGCAGCGGCGTTTACGCCATGCGCTTGCGGGCCGGCGACGGCAGGGGCCTCGGAGAGGAATACGTTCCGTTCTTTGTCCGGCCCAAGGTGCCGACCGGGCGTATCGCTTTCCTGATCCCGACGGCGAGCTATCTCGCCTACGCCAACGAGCACCTCAGCTTCGATGCGCCGATCGTCCAGGGCATGTCGGGCATGACGCCCATCCTGTCCGAAATCGATATCGAAATGTACAAGAACCCGGACTTCGGACATGGCTGCTACGATAGCTGGGCCGACGGCCAGGGCGTCTGCTACAGCTCCTATCGCCGTCCGATCATCAACATGCGGCCGAAATACCGCATTTCCAGCATGGACATCACCTGGCAATTCCCGGCCGACCTGTCGGTCATCGCCTGGCTCGAACACCAGAAATACGACTACGATGTCTTGACCGACGAGGACCTCGACCGCGAAGGGGTCGCTGCGTTGGCGCCGTACAGTTGCGTGATCAGCGGTACGCACCCGGAATACTATTCCGAGCGCATGCTGGACGCCACCGAGGACTACATCGCAGCGGGCGGTCGCTACATCTATCTGGGCGCCAACGGCTACTACTGCAACGTGGCCTTCCGCGACGACGAGCCCTGGGTGATGGAATGCCGCAAGTTCGGTGAGGGGTGGAAGGCGTGGGAGGCGCGTCCCGGCGAACATTACATGGCGACGACCGGACAAAAGGGCGCGGCGTGGAGATCCCTCGGCCGGCCGCCGCAGAAGCTGATGGGTGTTGGATTCATTTCAGAAGGCTTTGGAGAGAGCCAAATCTATCGGCGCATGCCGGACAGCTATCACCCTGCGATATCCTGGATTACGGAGGGGGTCGAAGGGGAGATCATCGGTGACTTCGGCCTGGCCTATGATGGTGCGGCGGGCGTGGAAATCGATCATTATGACCTCACGCTCGGAACCCCTCCGCATACCAGGGTGATCGCCTCCTCCGGCGGCCACACCGACAACTACATCGTGCACTCACAGGTGCTCCGCCATCATTATCAAGGCGTCACCGGTTCATATGACTATCGCGTCCGCGCCGACATGACCTATTTCACGGCGCCGAATCATGGCGCGGTTTTTTCGGCGAGCTCGATCGCATTCGGGCAGGCACTTCCGGCCAAGAATTTCGACAATAATGTTTCGCGCATTCTGGCGAATGTCGTGAATGCCTTTATCAAGCCGGGACCGCTGCCCGAACCGGTGTCGCCAGGGGAGAAGAAAAGCGAACTTGAAAGCTTTGATCTGGTGTTCGAGCGATGATCGGGTTGTTGGCGCGCCAGAGGGATTCTGTTCCCTGCGGGCCGGGAAAGGAGACAAAAATGTTAGCCGCGAAAGCGATCGAGACGAACGATCAGGGCGAGGTCTACCGGCGGCGCTTCGAGGAGATGCAACGCGATTTCCTCAAGACGCTGCTGACACCGGAAGTGGTCGAGGAGCATCGACGATCTCCGCAGGGCCAGCACAGCGAGGCGCTGGAGCGGTTGCTGATTTACTTCCGCAGGGGGCCCCAGGCCGGCAAGTATGCGATTACGGCAGACCAGCAGCTCAAGGCCTATCGGATCGTCGCATTGTCCGGTCAACGCGGCGTCCCGCCGCGCGAGGTCGAAGACAAGGTCTACGCATCGGCGGCAGAGGCGCAGCACGGCGTGTTCCTGCGGCGCGTGCAGGACTTGCTCACGTCTTGAAGCCGTCCGCGGGCGCGGCCTGACACCGAAGCTCGCGGACGCAAGAAACGATTGCAATATCGGGGTGGCAGATGGCACAAATCAAGCTTTTTGGTTATGCGGACAGGATCTCGGTGAAACCCGGGGACACGGTCCAGTTTCATGTCAGCGCTGAGGGCACCGACGTCGCCGATGCGCAACTGGTGCGCTTGATCCATGGCGACCGGCATCCGTCCGGTCCGGGTTTCATCGAGCAGGAGATCGACTGCGCCGCCAATGGCGCCTGGCAGGTGGCAAAGCAATACGCCCAGGTGGGATCGTTCCTTGAAGTCGCCGATTCCCAGCGCAAGCTGGCGCTGGAGGGCAGTCTCACCTTGTTCGGCTTCATCCACCCCAACCGGCCACACGCGGGACGCCGCCAGTGCATCATCGGCCGATGGGACAACCGTCGAAATTACGGCTTCTGCCTCGGCATCGATCAGCGCGGCCGCCTGGAATTCCGGGTCGGCCAAGGCGACGAGGATGAGGTCGATTCCCTGCAGTCGGATCAGCCGCTGCAGCCGCAGATGTGGTACTTCGTGGCGGCCAGCCTTGACGCCGGGACCGGCCGCGCGACCCTGTATCAGGAGGGTGTCGGCAATCGGTACAACAGTCTGCTGAGCAAGGTCGCTTCGCTTCAATGCAGTTCGCACGTCTCGAAGGCCTTCCGGTTCCGGCAGCAGCATCTGCCGAACACCCCGTTTCTGATGGCGGGTTCGCAGGACTGGAACGAGGCGCGGGGCGAATTCATTTCGGAAGGGTTTTGCGGCAAGATTGACCGGCCGGGCGTGTTCAATCGACCGCTCGAACGCGAAGAGCTTGACGAGATCAGGAATGGCCGCTCGCCTTCCAGCGACGGCCTGGTCGCCTATTGGGATACGACTCACGGATATACCGACGAAGGTATCGGCGACATCGTGACGGATCTGGGACCGTTTCACCTCGACGCCAAAGGCTACAATCGGCCGGTCCGCGCGCAAACCGGCTGGAATTGGCAAGGTATCAACGATTGCTTTCGGTTGGCCCCCAAGGAGTACGGTGGGATCGAATTTCACGCCGACGCCATGATCGACTGCAACTGGAAAGTGACGAAATCGCTGAAATTGCCGGACACGCTGCGCAGCGGAGTTTATGGCGTGCGGCTGCGTGCCGGCGCCGGCAAAGGCCTGGGCGAGGAGTATCTTGTTTTCTTCGTTCGGCCCAGGACGCCGACCGGACGCATCGCCTTCCTTGTCCCCACGGCGAGCTATCTCGCCTATGCCAATGAGCGTCTCAGTTTCGATGAGCCGATCATCCAGCCCGTGACCGGCATGACGCCTGTTCTGTCCGAAATCGATCTCGAGTTGAACCAGCGCGAAGAGCTTGGTCTCTCCACATGCGACCGCTGGGCCGACGGCAATGGCGTCTGCTATAGCTCCTACCGTCGTCCGATCGTGAACATGCGGCCGAAATACCGCACCTCCAGCATGGATGTGGCCTGGGGATTGCCGGCGGACCTTTCGATCATCGCCTGGCTCGACGACCAGCAATACGATTACGATGTCATGACAGACGAAGATCTTCACCGTGAAGGGCGCGCGGCGCTGGCGCCGTACAAGTGCATCATCAGCGGTACGCACCCCGAATATTATTCCGAGCCGATGCTGGACGCGACCGAGGACTACATTGCCGGAGGTGGCCGCTACATCTATCTGGGCGCCAATGGCTTCCACTGGAGTGTGGCTTTCCGCGATGCGGAGCCCTGGATCATGGAATGCCGCAAGTTCGGCCCGGCATGGAAAACCTGGGACGCGCGCCCCGGCGAATACTATATGACGACGACGGGCCAGAAAGGCGGAGCCTGGAGGGCCCAGGGCAGACCAGCCCAGAAGCTGGTCGGAGTAGGCTTCATCTCCGAAGGCTATGGAACGAGCCAGTTTTATCGCCGCATGCCGGACAGCTATCACCGCACCGTATCCTGGATTACCAGGGGAATCGAAGGCGAGATCATCGGCGACTTCGGTCTGGCCTACGACGGCGCGGCCGGCCTGGCGCTCGACCGCTGTGACCTGACGCTCGGAACCCCGCCGCACACCAAATTGATCGCCTCCTCCGGCGGGCACACCGACAACTACATCGTGAATCCGGAGGTCATTCACTATCACTTTGAAGGTCTCGCCGGTTCATACGACCATCGGGTGCGCGCCGACATCAGCTATTTTACGGCGCCGAACAACGGCGCGGTTTTTTCGGCCGGGTCGATCGCTTTCGGACAGGCGCTGCCGGTCAATAACTTCAACAACAATGTTTCCCGCGTTCTGGCCAATGTCGTCAATGCCTTCGTCAAGCCGGGAGCCTTGCCGGGCTCGTTGTGGGTGAACGAGGAAAAGCAATGGAGGTAGATGGTTTTCCGATTGCAGCGTTTTGACAATCCAGAGAGCCGCTCTGCGTCAGAATTGCCAATCCACGCGGAAAAACGCCGGATCGGGAGGACGAGACGATGGCACGCGCCAACAAGGTGGTTGCGCTCGATGAAGCGATGCCGCACGACGTGGGGCTGCACTTCCATTTCCGCCGGCGTCACGAGGGAGGTGCGATGCTGCCCGGGGTCAGAAGGTCGGTGGGGTGTTGATCACAATCACCCGTGCCATTTTGGGGCCCGGGTTCCTGTAGCCGTGAGGAAGCTCTGACCGGAAATAGAAAGAGTCCCCTT
>Ga0182030_10009266_pt1 | contig 20176 bp, 21 predicted proteins | sample 812S3MmetaG_FD_121299 | JGI IMG/M metagenome (GOLD analysis project Ga0182030, IMG submission 121299) | Permafrost microbial communities from Stordalen Mire, Sweden - 812S3M metaG (Illumina Assembly) | ecosystem: Environmental > Terrestrial > Soil > Wetlands > Permafrost | place: Sweden... | reverse complement strand
TTTCTCGACGTGGTACGCACCAATGTGTTGCGTGATGCCGCCGGCTTCCTTCTCGGCGACGTTGCTCATGCGGATGGCATCGAGCAAGGACGTTTTTCCGTGATCGACGTGGCCCATGATGGTAACCACGGGAGGACGCGTCTCGCGATCGTCGTCCACCTCGGTCTGCTGAATCTCGTGCGTGGATTCTTCTTCGTAGCTGAGCTTGTTGGTGGAGGCGCCGAAATCGCGCGCCAAGTCCTCGGCCAGCTTCACGTCCAGCGTCTGGTTGATGGTGGCGAAGATTTTCTTCTCCACCAGTTTCTTGATCAGCAGGTTCGCTTTGATGCCGAGCTTTTCCGAAAGCTCTTTTACGGTGACGCCTTCGGCGATCGTAATTTCGCGATCGATGGGCGGCGGCTCGAAATTTTCCGAGCGGCGCGACATGGGCCGTAAACGGCCCTCTTCCTGATCCACGTCCCTGCGGCGTCCATCGCGAGCTCCGGGCTTGGTCGCATGGCGGCGTCCAACCTCGGTAGGAACCGTCGTAGGTTCGGCACGCAGCGGCGAGGTCGGATGCATCGGACGTCCACGCGGAGGACCACTGGGACGATATCCACCGGGACCGCCTGGCCCGCTGGGTCCACCAGGACCTCCGGGACCACGCATCAGCGGCTGACCCGGACGCACCGGGCCTGTATAGATCGGACGGCCGGGAACCGGAGAAGCCGGTCTGGCGGTCGGCATTCCCGGACGAGGCGCACCTGGCGCAGGAGGCGCCGAGGGGGGCTTCGACAAACGCGCGACAATATCTGCCCGGGGCGGAACTACGGGGCGCGCGGCAGGCTGACCCGCGAGATTCGGCCGAGCCGGCGGACGCAACGGCATGCCGCTTCCCGAGGTTTGTTGGCCGTGTTGCGGCGGCTGCGCCTGCGGATAAGGCTGCGGATGAGCAGGCGGTGCGGCCGGAACGCCAGGCCCCTGCGGGCGGATCGCGGGACGCAATGGCGATGGCGGCGCCGGAAGCGAAGGAGCGGAACCCGTGGTTACAGTACCTGGGGAGCTCGCAACAGGCGGCCGCGGCGGTGCGCCGGGCGTCGCAAGTGGGGCCGCGCTGTCGGCCGTTCTCGGCGCGAACAAAGGTGCGCTCGGCATCGGTTGCCGCGGACCCGAAAGGATCTGCCCCGGTCGAGGTGCCGGCGGCATGGGCCGAGCCGGGATCGCCGGCATCGCGCTGGCCGGACGCGGCGCCATTGGCGTCGCATGGCCGCTCGCGAGCGGAGGGCGCAAAGGCTGAATTCTCGGAATCGCTGGAGCGGGCGTTGGCTTCGGAGCCTCTTCTTTGGCCGCTTCTGGTTTGGCCGCTTCTCGTGTGGCCGTCTCCGGCGCGGGTATCTCTACCGCCGCTTCCGCAGCCGCAACCGGCGCGGGACGCTCTAAGGGCGGAGGCACGTGCGCCGCCGGCTCGGGGGCCGATTCCGCGGCGGACGGCTCAGCAGCGCTGGGTGCGCCGCCGCTTTCGACGCGTTGGCGTACCTGCAGTGCGATGTCATCGTCGAGCGAACTCGAGTGTGTTTTCTTATCGTGGACGCCGAGTTCGGGCAGCAAATCGAGGATCACGTTGGGCTTCACCTCGAGTTCGCGCGCCAGCTCGTTAATGCGAATCTTACTCATAACGGAAATCCCGGTCGTGTCAGTTAAACTCACCGGGTTCGTTGCCGCACCTTTCCCTTGTACTTCTTAAAACGCCACGTTCTCAAATTAATTCAACTACTTCAATTATTCAACTACTTCTGCGTTTTCTATCGTAACAGATTCATTTTCGGATACCGCTTCCGGCGCGGCCACCGCTGTCCCCGCAGGCGCTTCGGCGGCTGCCCCGTCGGCCACGGGAACTCCCGCTTGCGGAGCATTTTCCATGGATCCCTCAAACTGCCCGTAATAGCTATTGACGGCGGCTTGGATGCGCTCCACCGCTTCCGGATCCACACCGGGAATTGCTTCCAAATCTTCCGGCGTCATGGCCCCCAGCGCTTCCACCGTGGGGATTCCGCCCTGCACTAATTTTTCTACAATTTCGTCTGTAATACCGTGATCGAGCAGTACCGAAACAGGAGCGCCGGGCACCACCATCGATTCAAACTGCGACTCGGCTTCCTGGCGTTTTTCTTCTTCGCTTTTAATATCGATGCGCCAGCCCAGGAGCTTCGCCGCCAACCGCACGTTCTGCCCCTTCTTGCCGATGGCCAATGACAACTGCGTGTCGTCGACGATCACTTCCATATGTTTGCCCGCGGCATCCACCACGCTGACGCGCGAGATCTTCGCCGGACTCAGCGCATGGGTGGCGAACGTCACCGCATCGTCACTGAATTCGATAATATCGATCTTTTCTCCACGCAGTTCGCGAATGATCGATTGCACGCGCATGCCCTTCATGCCGACGCAGGCGCCTACGCTATCCACGTCGCGATCGCGGCTCGAGACGGCGATCTTCGTGCGCTCGCCGGCTTCGCGCGCGCAGGCTTTGATGACGACCGTGTTGTCGTAGATTTCCGGAACTTCCTGTTCGAACAGGCGCATCACCAGCTCCGGCGCGGCGCGCGATACGATCACGCCGGCGTTCTTGCCGGCCTTTTCCACCGCACGGATTACGCAGCGGACGCGGTCGCCCACGCTGAAACTTTCGAGCTTCGATTGTTCCTTCTTCATCAGGCGCGCTTCGGTCTTGCCCATGTCCAGAATCAGATCCGGCCCTTCGATGCGCTTCACCACGCAATTCACCAGCTCGCCCGCACGGCCCGAATATTCGGAGAAAATATTCTCGCGTTCGGCCTCGCGAACTTTTTGCAGGATCACCTGCTTGGCGGTCTGCGCCGAAATCCGCCCCAACGATTCCGTGGGCTTCGGAAAACGAACCTGGGTGCCGAGCGCCGCCTGCGGATCCACCTTCTGCGCGTCCGCCAACGAGATTTCCTTTAGCGGATCGGTGACTTCTTCCACCACCTGACGCACGCCAAAAATTTGCAGCGCGCCGGTCTTTTCATCGATTTCGGCGACCAGGTCTTCCTCGGTATGGAACTGTTTCCGCGCGGCCACCAGCATGGCGTCCTTCACGGCGTCGAGAATCACCCGAGGCTCGATGCCTTTTTCCTTGGCGAGGATCTCGATAGATTGAACAATAGGTCCCAGGCTCATATGAAGATTCCAGTAATTGCGTTTCTTGAGAAGATCACCACTCGAACTTGAGGTTGGCCTTCTGCACCTGTTCGAGAGGGAATTGAATCGTTTTACCCGGCGCCGGTTCCAGCGTCACCACGCCGCCCTGAAATCCGGTGAGCGCGCCCACCCACTGGTTCTGATTCTCCACGGGCTCGCGCAGGACAACCTTAACTTTGTGGCCGATGAAGCGCTCAAACTCGCGCGGTTTGGTGAGCTTGCGCTCCACGCCCGGCGAGCTGACTTCCAGCTTGTACGGCGGGCCGGGGATCACGTCCTCGACGTCCAGCACCGTGCCGACCTGATTCGACATCCGTTCGCAATCTTCCAGCGTGACGCCGCCCGGCTTATCGATGAAGATGCGCAGGACGCGGTTCCGCCCGCCCCCCAAGAGCTCGACGTCGACCACTTCGAGGCCCTCGCGGGAGGCAGCCCGTTCGGCAATCTCCAGCACTTTGTCCGTCACGTTTCCCGGCTGCGCCATCTTTCTTGTCTCTTCTAATCTTGTCGCTTTTAAAATCATGTCGCAAAAATTGCGCCGCTTCGAAAAGCGACCGCTCAACAAAAAAGTGGGCTTTCGCCCACTGACAGTGTTGGCCAAAACTTCTTCGACGCTTTTAGTATACAACGAGCGGAGGTCAAACTGAAGGCGGGCACGACGGAGTGCTGCCCCCTAGCCGGTTCGGGTATCCGCGAAGGGCTCCGCGACGACCTGTACATCGTCCTCATAGACGATGTACCCGACGCGATCTTCGGTTACCACAGTGATCGGCTGACCGTGAGTTTCGGCGATCTGCCGAAGGACGTGCATCCGGGCCAAGCACTCGGCGGCGCTGTCTTTGAACCACGAAATACCTTTGGTCCCGCGGCGATAATAGCCCTTGGAGCGGGAGCGATTAAAGCGGGTCGGAACCGGAAGATTGTTCCGGAACCAGTTAAGTTCCTGTCGAATCGCGTGCTCAATTGCACCGCCCGTGTTGGTATCTCTCATGATCGCATACGCGATCTGAAAAAGACCGATCTCAGCACCGGAATGGCGATGACGATGGGCTCCTACGAAGCGGACAAAACCCATAGGTTCAATCTACCAACACCACGTATCTTTACGACGCCCGCCGCTTCCCCAACCCTTCCGCGATCATCGCGGTCACCAGTGTATTCAGGCTAACGCCCTCCTCGCGTGCCTTGGCAACGAGGCGCGAATGGAGACTCCGAGGCACCCGCTGCCGCCATTGCCCGCTGGCTGCGCTCGGCTTCGGAATCGAGTCGCCGTGCTTCACATGATTCAGGAGATACGCCTTCACCGCATCGGAGCCATTCTCGAAGGCTTCTGCCGGCGTCTCTCCGTCCGAGATGCATCCTGGCAAATCCGGATATTCAATCGCAAATCCGCCGCCGTCTTCCTCCGATAGCGGACGGATCGTAAACGGATAGGAACGAATCAGGGCCTTGTCAATTTTCATGTTTCTCACTCACGGAGCTGACGAATTCTAAGAACAATCGAACATAAACCGGCTTGATGGGGCGATGTGCCGGAACCGACAGACGCCCGGCGCTGGCGTGTCTAAAAACAACATGGCTCGTGCCATGCTGATCGTGGTCAATGCCGAAGCTCCACGCAATCACCTTCAAGTCTTCAATCCGCCAATCGCGCGGATTCCGTCGCATTTTCGCGATCAGTTTGGCCGCGTTCGACACATTGTTATGGTATCACTGGCGGTACCGTGAGGTGCCGGAATGAAGTCCCCACTCGAAGATTCGCTATAGTCGAAAGACATGCACAAGATTCGGAAGATCACGCTGCAGGCGTGTCTCGCTCTGGTCGTCCTGGGCGTCGTGCTCACCTACGGGGCCGCCGCAGGAGTGCATTCCCGAACGCCGCTTCCGACGCAATCGCCCGAGCCACTCGAACGCGACGTTCACGACGGCATTACTCGCGGCCACCAATATACCTTGATCGCTAATATACTAAGATGAGTTCTGGAGCGATCACTTATGCGCGTTGACCCGGCCTCTCGCTATAAGATGATGTACCGAGCGTGGATTTTGCCGATCGCCGCCGCAGTCATGCTGCTCCCCGGTATGTGCAACACAGCCAGCGCTCAGACGGCGGTCACGTTTTCCATTACCGGGACCGGTACGGGCACTGAACAGTCCTATGCATTAACAGGCACCGGGACGATTACGCCGTTCGGAACGACGACGATCTCCGTCACGGGCGGGAGCCTAACGGGATCGACCAACTTCGTGATTACGTACGGAGATGGAAGTACGATTACCGCCTCGGGGATTACGTTCATTTCGGGCACGAATTATTCGGGCACCGCAACCATCAGTAAGGGAACGGGAAGCTTTGCGGGTGCCACGGGGTCCTTTACGTTCGACTTGACGCTAGTGTCCGGGAACGTCAAAGCCGACACCTTCAACTTTACGGAGTCGGGCAGCGGAACCATCACCATTAACTACTATTTTTCCGATCTCGCGTTTGCCGGTGGTTTCCAGACGACTCTCACTTTGATCAACTATTCGCCGCAAGCCGTCACCTGCACGACGAACTTCTATTCCGATTCCGGCGCGCCGTTGTTGGTCCCCTTCACGCAGGGCACGATTGCAACGCGCACCGATGTTGTTCCGCCGGGAGGCTCCATTCATGACCAGACCATCGCCAGTCTGACGGCAGCGGTCTCCGAAGGATGGGCGCATTCGACCTGCACGGGGCCGGTGGAGGCCAGCCTGCTCTATCGTCTCTATACCAACGGAGTCGCTACATCGGAGGCCGGTGTGAATGCGGAGACCGCACCCACGACCTCTTTCGTTACGTTCGCGCAGACCGCGACGGGGGTTGCCTATGCGAATCCCTCGACGACGCAGTCCGCTACCGTTACCTTCACGGTCTTCAGCAATGCCGGCGCGAGTTTGGGGAGCACGAGTGTCACGCTTGGTCCGCTCGCCCACGGATCGGCCAACTTGGGTCCGTTGCTTGGCTTGTCCAGCTTCACCGGAATGGTGGAGATCGTGTCGTCGATTCCGATCATCAGCTTGTCGCTGAACGCCGAAGCGTTTCCTGTGATCTCTTCGCTGCCCCCGGGCGATCTGCCCTCGGGATTTGCGGGAGGCGGTGGCACCGCAAGCTACTATTTTTCCGATCTCGCGTTTGCGGGCGGATTTCAGACGACCCTCACTCTGATCAACTATTCGCCGCAATCTGTCACCTGCACGACGAATTTCTACTCGGATTCCGGCGGGCCGTTGTTGGTCCCCTTCACGCAGGGCACGATTTCAACACGCACCGATGTCCTTCCGGCCGGTGGTTCCATTCACGACCAGACCATTGCCAGTCTGACGGCTGCCGTCAGCGAAGGTTGGGCGCGATCCTCGTGCACGGGTCCGGTTCAAGCCAGCTTGTTGTATCGTCTCTACACGACAAATGGAGTGGCGACGTCCGAGGCCGGCGTGAATGCGGAAACGGCACCGACCTCGGTGTTCGCGACGTTCGCTCAGACGGCCACGGGAGTGGCGTACGCGAATCCTTCTACCACGCAGTCGGCCTCCATTACGTTTGAAGTGTACAGTGCCGCAGGCGCGCGATTGGGCAGCCAGACCGTCACTCTGGGTCCGTTGGCACACAGTTCGGCCAACCTGGGACCATTGCTCGGCCTATCGAGTTTCACTGGATTTGTCAAAATCACATCGGCGATCCCGATCATCAGCTTGTCGCTCAACGCCGAAGCGTTTCCGGTCATCTCCTCGCTGCCACCGGGAGATTTGCCGAGCCTCACGACGCTGGTGACACCATAACACTGCCGAATCGTGGCCCGAAATGCTCGACCAAGTGAACTGGCCAAGGCAGAAGCTTCAGTTGCAAGCGTCTCCCATTCGCTATAGTCGAAAGACATGCAGAAGATTCGGAAGATCATACTGCAGTCGTGCCTCGCTCTGGTCGTCGTGGGCGCACTCACCTATGCGGCTGACGATCTTTCCGCGCGATATCGCGGCAGTCCCACGGAGCAGCTGAAGATCGATCCCGTATATGCCGCCGTCAATCACTTCAATCAAGTGGAGTACTCGGTCGGCACGCCATACATGGCAACCTGTGTCGACGCGCTGCTCCCGCATTTCGGCTACTCTCCCTGCTGGTATCTCAGGAAACACACCCTGCAAACCATCGGCCCTTGAACGTCTGATTATTCTTCCGCGCCTCGAACCCACAACTCCGACCCGAGCATCCCGGCCCAGGCTTGCCTCGATCGCTCGAGCCGGAAGCCGTTGCGTAAAAGATACGGATGATGATCCACCAGCCGGCGAGTTTTTAAGCCCGTAGCCTTTCCAAAAAACGAATACATGACGGGGATCAAAAGTTTCGCGAGACGATTCGCGGGCCGAAACTCGGAGACAATCCAGACCGCCTCGGGAGCCGCCGCGCGCGCGATTTTATCTACGAGCAGGGGCTGATCGCGTTCGTCGAAGCAATCCAGAAAGAAGTGCGTGACGATCAGGTCGTATGCGTTTTCGTCCAATGGCATGACGCGCGCGTCGGCCTGCCGAAACTCCACGCGATCCGCATCCGCGCAATTCGTGCCAGCCCGCGCTCGAGCCAGTTCCAGCATCCTGGCACTCGCGTCCACGTAATCCACGCGGGCCGCAGGCGCCGCATGCAGCAACGCCACCAACGCGCGCCCATCGCCGTCGCCCAGCGCCAGCACTCTCCGCGCGCCCGAAACGTTACCCAGAAACGCCGCGCGCCGCCGCTGGAGTGCATTTCCGAAGGCCGCGTACTCGATCCACCGATAGAGACGGGCAATGTCATCGCAATTCATGCGGCTCTACTTACCCGATTCTCGACTTACACGACTCCCGCGAGCGGCAAAAACAAAACCGGACTCAATAGTGCGACGTCCGCCAACACGCGCAACGCTTCCGGCGACAGACGATGTTCGGAACGATCCAGCCAAACAAACGCACACGCACTCGCCATTTCGGCGCCGCCCAAAACAGGCCGGTGCATCCATAGAAGTGCTGCAGCTACCAGCGCGACGCCGATGGCCGCCGATCGCACAGGCCAATCGGCTGCGGTGTTCCACGAGTGCGATTCCCATTTCTGTATGGCCGCGCAGTTGATCCAGCACAGCGCGAAGAATAATCCGATCGCCGCCGCGTCGACCAGCGTGCGGACATTGGTCCAGGCGGCGAGCGACGCTCCTAGAGCGAAGAGCAATCCGACGGTGCCTTCCTTGGTCATCACGGCCGGCGGTAAAGCGCCTCTCCGCGTTTTCCATCCATGTGATGCCGCCCAGCCGGGTGCCGCTCTCCATCCTTGTGCCGCTTTCCGGCCATGCACCGCGAAAAAATAAACCACCACCGCGGCGAGCAGAAGCAATCCACGCAACAGCAAAGCCACAGGCAGTTCGGTGAGTGCGAGCCATGCGGATACGGCCAGCACCGTCACCCACACGGGAACGAATACCCTCCAGTGGGCTTGATAGAATCGGTGCCGCGCGGACGAACGTTCTCCGCGCCAGGCGTCCATCGCCCGGTCCGCCGCGTAAATCAGCCACACCGAGGCGACCAATAGAATGGCCGGCGCCGCGCCCATGGCCACATGAAAGCAGCGCACAAACAGGACTTGCCACAACACCGCAACGAGCGGAGCATCCAGGCTCAATAGATTCGGCCACAGCCACAGTTTACGAATGCCGTGGTCGCGCGCAGGCGCAAGGCGGTCCACCGCGGGATACGAGTTCCGCTCGCTTACATGCACGTTACCTATTATGACGAGCCTCGGGCTATGACGAGCCTTTCGCGAGGACCGTGCTCGCCCCTTCCCGTTTCTCTTCGACTGGAACGCGGGCGCCGGCGAATTCGCCTTTTGGCTTCAGCCCCAGCATAGGCTTCTCGATAAATCTCCACGACAGAATTGCCATCGCCAAGGCGCACGGGTAGGCGAGCAGAAAGAGAGGAACGGCCCGCATGTCTTTGAAGTGATAAGCGATCAGCTGCTGTGTGGGGAACGCGTAAATATACAGACCGTACGAGTAATCGCCCAGCCGGGTGAACGCCGCAAAGTAAAGCTTGGGGTGATACGCCAGAACCAGAACAACGTACGCCACGGCCGGAAGGTAGAACATTCTGATGTTGGGAATTTTGTGAAAGATGACGATCAATGTCAGAAGCACCGCGGCGCCGGGGATGCTCAGCGGCACGCAATCGCGATTCATGTAGAAGAACATCCCGCACAAGAAAATCAAGGCCATCCGCAAGGCTTCCGGTACGCCGCCGTAAAATGGCAACCATTCCGTCGGCCGAAATATAAGCGCGTACAACATGAACGCGGCGAAGAACGCATTGAACATCGTACGATGCGCCAAATACCCGACCATTCCAACTACGGCGACCAGTATGTACATTTCCATTTCGATGGGGAGCGTCCATAGCGCGCCATTCACTGCGCCTGGATACGGATTCGACGCGAACGCTCCCGGGAGATAATACTCCGTGGGAAACCCCAGGCTGTTGTGCAGCAGGAACGTCCCCGTCATTGGATCCGTCACGAATTTCGCGAACGGTACAGCGGTGGCGAAGCTGGCGAGTAGCGCGGAATAGAAGGTCGCCGCAATGAGTCCTGGATATATTCTCAGCACCCGAGCGATGAGAAAACTTTCCAGATGGTGCCGGGCTGCATAGCTTTGGGTGATCAGGTACCCACTGATCGAAAAGAACACGAGAACCCCCAGGGTGCCGCCCGTCTCCAGAAGACCAAAATTTACGAGGATCGGGTCAGGGCTCTTCCCCCAGGCAATGGCGAAACTGTGAGATACGATGACGAGCGAAGCGGCGAGAAATCGCAGCAGATTAAGATTATTGGCTCTCCCGGAAGCCACGTCTCCCAGGGCATAACTCTTCGCCCACGCAGCCAGCGCGCCGTTGTTCTTCGACTTTGGGTCAAGCGCACTCATTTCTTCAAGGTTATCTAACCGTCGGCAAAAGATTGGGCCACTCGGAACAGCATAGACGATCGCGAGGTCAAAGGGGACGCGGCGCGCGTTGACTTCCGAAACGAGGAGTAGAATGGAGGCATGGCACAAGACAACAGCGATAAACTTCTTTGGCTTTTGACGGGAGCCGCGCTGGGCGCGACCGTGGCGCTTCTCTATGCTCCGCAGTCCGGCGACCATACCCGTCGGCTGATTGCCAAGAAAGCCCGCCAGGGCCGCGAGGCCATTGCGGAGCGCGGCGGCGATTTGATCGACAAAGGGCGCGATATCATTTCGGAGCGCGGTAGCGATCTTCTCGACACGGGCCGCACTCTATACAAGCAGGGACGGCGCGTGGCCGATCAGGCCGCCGAAGTCATCGAGCGCGGCCGCAAGCTCGCCGATATCTAGGGGCCTTTCGTAAATATAGGAGCCTCGCGCCAATAGGAACCCTCGCGCAGCGCCGTCACCGCAGTGACGAAAACGCTGCGGGTAAACCATGTCCGTCCTGCCGGCCTTCGTCAACGAGTCTTATGCGGATTTTTCGAAGCCCGAGGTGTGGGCCAAGGCCCAAGCCGCGTTGGCGAAAGTGCATTCGCAACTGGGACAAGAGCATCCCCTGTGGATTGCGGGCGCTGCGCATCGTACCGGCGATCTGCTGAGCAGCACAAATCCGTCGCATTTATCGGAAGTCGTCGGGCAGGCTCACAAAGCTACCACGCAACTCGCGACTCTGGCGATCGAGGACGCCCACGCCTATTTCCCGGAGTGGCGGCGGACGTCACCCGAATATCGCGCCGATCTGCTGCTACGCGTTGCCGCGATCCTTCGCGAACGCAAGCTCGAGTTCGATGCGTGGCTGGTCGTGGAAGCAGGCAAAACTTGGCCCGAAGCGGAAGCGGAAGTCGCCGAGGCCATCGACTTTTGCGAATACTACGCGCGCGAAATGCTGCGCTTCGCCGATCCGCCGAAGCTGGTGCAGCTTCCCGGGGAGCGCGACGAGATGGTTTATCTGCCGCTGGGCGTCGGCGTGATCATTCCTCCGTGGAATTTCCCTTTGGCGATTCTCGCGGGCATGACGGTGGCGGCGCTGGTGGCGGGCGACACCGTCGTGATCAAGCCTTCGAGCGAGACACCTGTCATCGCTCACAAGTTCGCTCAGATTCTTCTCGAAGCTGGATTTCCTCCCCGCAGCTTCAGCGTGTGCGTGGGCAGCGGAGCGGTGGTCGGCGATGTTCTCGTCGAGCACGTGAAGACGCGTTTCATCTCGTTCACCGGATCTCGCGATGTAGGGTTGCGCATCAACGAGCTTGCCGCGAAGCCCCGCGCGGGGCAGATTTGGATCAAGCGCGTGGTCGCTGAAATGGGCGGCAAGGACGCGATTGTTGTAGACAGCGAGGCCGATCTTGAAAGCGCGGCGCTGGGCGTCGTACAATCGGCATTCGGATATTCCGGGCAAAAGTGCTCGGCCTGTTCGCGGGCCATTGTCGACGGCGCGGTCTATGACCGCTTCCTCGAAATGTTGCGTGCCCTAGTGGACGCGATCACCGTCGGCCCTTCGGAGGATCGGACAAACTATATGGGCCCGGTCATCAGCGCGTCCGCACGCAAGACGATTCTGAAATACTTCGAGATCGGCCAAGGCGAAGGACGCTTGCTCGCCACTGGTCCCCGGCCCCCGGCCCCTGGCCCCTTTCCTGACGGTCATTTCGTGGCGCCGACGGTTTTCGTAGACGTCGCGGCTACGGCGAGAATTTTCCAAGAAGAGATTTTCGGCCCAGTGCTGGCCGTGACTCGCGCCCGTGATTTCGCTCATGCGATCGAGCTTGCCAATGACACGGAGTATGGACTCACCGGCGCGGTCTACACGCGCAATCCGGAAAAGATCCGGCAAGCGAAACGCGATTTCTTTGCCGGAAACCTCTACATCAATCGCAAGTGCACCGGCGCGATGGTGGGCGCGCATCCGTTTGGCGGATTCAATATGTCCGGCACGGATTCGAAGGCCGGCGGCCCCGACTATTTGCTGCAATTCCTGCAAGCCAAATCTATCGGCGAAAAAAAGGCCATCGGCGAAAAGCTGTAGGCCCGCGAGTTTGGCCCTCGCCAGTCCGTTCTACTTCGCGGCGCAGGGCTGCGGATTCCACTTGGAACCGTCGGCCAATTTCTTGAACTGATAGGTGACGATGTAGGGCTGCGTGAGGTATTCGGGATCCACGACCATGGACGAGAACGCGATCCACTGGCCGCTTTTCGGAATATCGATGACGCGGAAGTGCTCGGTCAACACGGCGTTGGCCGAGTAGGGCATGCCATTGCGATAGTAGTAGCCGGGCTTGAGGTTGGTCGTCGTCGCGCTTAAATTGCCGCCCTTTTCGAAACCTTCCTTGCCGCCCAGTTGCACCCAGTTCGCCACCGTGTATCCCTGAAAACTAGGAGCTTCGCCCGCTGGAGGACCCGCTTTCGCTGCGGGCGCGCCCATGCCGGCGGCTCGCGGAACGAAGTGGAACAGACGCGTCTGGGTGCCGAAGTCCGCTTCCATCTTCAGAGTGTTATCGTCCTGCCAGGTGATATGCAGGTGAGTGGGCTGGCGTAAAACGCCGACCGCGCCGTAAGCCTTGCACTGATTGCTTTCGGCTTCGTCCTTGGCGGGATCCCAAGCCAGGGCGATTTTGCGCCCGTTCGGATTGAACGGAATATTGCTGGGTCCTGGACGCCCGCCGGGCGTGACGACGGCGCCGGGAGCTCCCGTACCGAAATCACCCTTTTCGGCGGTGAGCATGCGCTGATGCCAATCCTCGGTGATGACGGCCGTCCAATATCCGGTCAGATCGATGGGAGCATCGGCCTTTGCCGGAGCCGGGGGAGCCGCACCGCGTCCACCGCGTCCTTGCGCGGCAACCGTCGACGGCAGGGAAAACATCAACAACGCCGCGGGAAGAATGAGAGCAAGCTTTTTCGTGTCAGTCATTTTAGTTTCCTTCGGGAGAATGCTTCGAATCTCCCTACTTGCCCTTCTTCGCCGAAAGGCTCTTGTAGACGGCCTCGACGAATTTCGCCGTGCCGCCCGGCTCGCGGCCGTATTCCACGTCGTAATCCGTGGTCGGTTTGGCGGCCCTCACTTGCGCGAGCGTCATCTTGTTATCCACCATTTTCTGGATGCGCTCGCGGATCACCGTCAGCATGTCGCGATAGTAGCCGAGATCCGCCGCGTCGCCCAGCCAGCCGTGGCCCGGGATGATGACCGTTCCGCCCTGCGCCATGAACTCGGTGACGCACAGATCGAAGACCTTGTTCAGCGCCGTGATTTCGCCGTCAATCGAACCGCCCCTCTCGACGTCGATCGGCGGATACTGATCGGCGATATAAATGTCGCCCGTCGCAATCACGTCCGACTTGCGGAAGAACACCACGGAATCGCCATCGGTGAGCGCGTTGTCCATGTGCATCACTTGAACGGCCTGATTATTGAAGAAGCGGTGCATGTTGTAGCGCGCCGAAAAATACGTATTTGTCGGGGTCCCGTCGTCGTTGAGCTTCATTTCGCCCATGCGCCTGGCGGCGTTTTCCTGCGCCAGGATGATTTCGCTGCCCTGCTCCTCTTCGCCCAGAACACCCAGCGGATGGAACTCTTTCGAGTTGCGGATCTTCGCGTTACCGCCGACGTGGTCCGCGAGCGGGCCCGTGTTGATAATCGTGCGGATGTTCAGCGGTGCGAAGGCGTGCGTCGCTTGCCACGTATCGGCAAAGGGAGACGCCGAATCGGGACGCTCCTGAGGACGCATTTCCTTGTTGATGCTTTCGATGGCGGCGATGACTTTGTCGCTGGCCTGCTCGGCACCGGAATCCACCAGCAGCACGCCGTCGCCGCCGATCGACGCCGCAATGTTTCCGCCCGCGCCCGCGATCACATATACGTTACCACCGGCGTGCAGCGTGTCGATTTTGTCGTAGGACGGAGCGCGCTTCGGCCTTGCGTCGGCTTGCTCGGCGACTTTTGTCGAAGCATCGGTATACGTGGGCTTCAGCGTGTACTGCGCCGTGGGAGGCTTCTCCGCCATGCCCTTGGCGCGCCATTCCGGATAGGTGGTCTCCGCGCCCCCGCGAACGCCATCGAGCGGCACCTTGTATTTCACGGCGACTTCGGTCAGATAGGGATTTTCACCCATGAAGTAATTCGGAACGCGGTAGTTATTGGCATCGGCGCCGATCTCTTCCTGCTGCGCGGCGCACGGATACGGCGGAATCTGGACGTTCGGCGCACGAATGTAGGTCGCGCTGCGAACCACGGGCTCCGTCAAATAGTCGTCGTCGTAGGTGGTCACGACCCATGTGAGATAAGGCTCGTCGAGCGAAATGTGTTCGATGGTGGTTGCACGGAAACTGCTCGGCACGCCGTTACGGCGATGGAACGCCTCCTTCATATGCGTGCTTTCGATGATAAGGGTATCGCCCTTGAAGTGGCCTTTCGAAAACCCTTCCCACGTGTGCACCGCCAGCGGCGACAGACCAGGACGGCCGTCCAGCCAGATCATGCGATCGCCGGGATTTTCATCGTAGGACACGCGATAGGCGATCAACTGGCGATTGATCGGCGTGGTCAATTGCTCAATACGCATGGGATCGGGACCCAGCGGCTGGTAGCCAGTGGGATGCGGACGGCATTGCAGAATATAAGACGTGGAAACCCACTCTTCGTTGTAGGTATCGGCGCGCATACGGGCCGCGTCATTGACGGGCAGGCCCCAGTACTCGCCTGGATCCGGACCCGATCCGCGTTCATGCGTATCTTCTTGTCCGATTTTGCGCCAGGTTCCCGAGATATCCGTAGGCGAACCCGCGCCTTTCCCGCCTTGCGCCAACATGGGCGCGGTTCCGGCTAATGCCAGAAACACGACTCCGCCACCGATTCCAAATCGAGTAAAACTCTTCATGTATGCTCCTGAAGCCGCAACCCGGCAGACCTGATCCGCCACTGTAAGGGGCGAGAAAATTATAGTCACTCGGGCTCGCAGCTGTCAACCTGTCCTGACCCTCTCGCGGTTGGCCGGAGATGCCTCTTCGCCCGTGTTTTCCAGTAGTTGGAGCGCTCGTCCGCAACTCTGTTGATAATATAGTCACAATGTTAGAAGGCAAGGTCGTCGTCATCACGGGTGGGACCTCCGGCATCGGAGCCGCAGCGGCTGAAGCACTGGCCGCGCAAGGAGCACGAATCGTTCTGATTGCCCGCGATGCGGCGCGCGCAGATGCCGCACTCGCCAAGATTCGCGCGAAGAACCCGGCGTCGGAGCACACGGTCCACTACGCCGATCTCTCTATCCTCGCAGAGATGGAACGCGTGGCCTCCGAAATCGCCGCCGCCGAGCCGTGTATCGATATCCTTATCAACAACGCGGGAGGAGTTTTCGCCCATCGCCGCGTCACCGAAGACGGACTGGAGATGACGTTCGCCCTCAATCACATGGCGTATTTCGTCGTGACGCTAGGATTGCTCGATCTGTTACGAGCGTCGGGGCCGGCGCGCATCATCAATACTGCCTCGATGACCTACGCTTCGGCCTCTCTCGATTTACATGATTTGCAATCGACGAAGAATTATTCCGGGCCGTCGGTCTACGCGCGCTCGAAGCTGATGAATATTTTGTTCACTCGTTGGCTTGCGCGACGTCTCGCAGGAACGAGCGTCACGGCGAACTGCTTTCATCCCGGATTCGTCGCCACGCGCCTGGGCAGCCAGGACGGAGGAGTCTCCAAAATTTGGGGGATGTCGACCGCCGGTGCTCTCGGTCCCGAAGAAGGCGCACGAACCTTGATCTATTTAGCGACGTCGCTGGATGTCGCGAACGTCAGCGGAGAATACTTCAGTGACGGCCGCGTCGAGAAGCTGTCGCGCAACGCGCTCAATAATTTCGACGCAGCCGAGCTATGGGGCGCAAGCGCCGGCATTGCCCATCCGATCGGGCTCTAAGAATTCGTGGACGTCAAAAATAAATCGCTTCCAAGTCTTCCCGAACGGCATCCATTTAGTGGTTCCCTAACGACCCATAAGGAGTCCTTCATGATGCTCAATTGGAACGAATACTTACAGGAAATCTCCACGCGTGTCGGCGAAATCGCCGGTACGTCGCCGGATATCGTCCGCGGCTACCGGACGCTGAGCGATGCCGGACAGAAAACCGGCAAGCTCGATGCCAAGACGCGCGAGTTGATCGCCTTGGCCGTCGCCGTCAGCTTGCGCTGCGATGGCTGCATCACGACACACACGTCGGCTGCCATCAAACACGGAGCATCGAAGGAGGAGATCGTCGAAGCGCTGGGTGTTGCCATTAGCGTAAACGCGGGAGCCGCGTTGGTCTACTCGTCACGCGTACTCGATGCGTTCCACGCCAAGACCGAGCCGCAGCCGGCCGCGTGATTTACTTATTTCACCTTCTTTATCCACGCTAGGATCGGACCCGAAACGCTGACGTCGGCCGTATCCACGGAGAACACTTCCGACATATGGCTCTCGCCTTTTTCATACAGCATGGTCGGGCAATTCTTGGGATTGTTCTTGCAAATGTCGTCGTGCAGCGTTTGATAGAACGGCGCCATCGCTCCGTTCACGCCGGGATCGAGCTCGGCCGAGGCGAACAGCAGCTTCACTTTCGTCTTGCGCAGTTCCGGCAGGCTGGAGCGAGCGAGCAACGTCGCGGCATCCGGCGGAGCGGGTGCACCACCCGCGCGTCCGCCTTCCGCACCGCCACCGGCCCGGCTGGGACCATTGATCAATCCCGCCGTGGACGCAGGACCATCCGAACCACATGTAGCACCGGCGCCGTAAAAGATTCCGCCGGGTTGATTCGGAGCCGGACCTCTTCCCGCGCCCGGCACTTGCAGCGGCGTGATGTTGAACTGCCCCGACATCGAAATCGCGCCCTTCACGCCGACGCCTTTCGGTCCCCACAATTCCGGACGTCCCAGATAAATTCCTAGCGGACCATTGCCTGCGGACTGTGCCCATAGAAACATCCGGTTCGGATTGCCTTTGTATTTCGCGATGTTTTCCTCGGCCCACTGCACCATCTTCGAGACGTCGCGGCCCGGATCGTCCCAATTCGCGCCGGGATGACGTTGCATGATCACGACCGTCATTCCATTCTTCACGCCCCAACGTCCGATGTTGTCCATGAACGCGTTGGCCTCGCGATTCTGCTGCTCCGTTTTATTGCCCGCGCCGCCGGGAAGGTACATCAGCACCGTACGCCCTCCAGCGCCCTGGTCGGCGCTGAAAACATCGACGACGTCTTTCGTATTCGGCCCGAAGGAAATATCGCGCACGATCGCAACGCCGGGATACAAAGGAGTCACGTTGCTGTTGATATCGTTGGCCGGCATCAGCGGCCGGTAGATTTTCGCCGTACAGGCCGGATCTACAATGTGCCCGATCTTGACCAGTTGCGCTTCGATATCCGGAGGCACCTGCGCCAGCGCCGCCCCTGCCGTGAGAACCGCGGCCGCTACAATAAGTTTTGTCATAAGTCTTCCTACTCTACTTCTTCACTTCGACGAGTTCAATCGCCTCGCGGCTGGGCCCCTCGATCATCACCGCCCGCAGATCTCCGAGCTTGTACGGCTGCTCCAAAAACTTCACGTGCTCTTTCCGGAGCTTCGCGACCCACGCATCTAAATCCGTGACGCTCAGCGCGATGTGATCGTACAGTTGTCCGCGCGTCGGTGCGAGCGGTTTCACGCGCTTCGCCGCATACGAAGGATTGGGATACCAGTTGAGAGCAACATCGTCGAACAGCACGCCGCCGGTGGGATTGCGAATCATGCCTTGCTTCTCGAGCGCGGGCCAACTCGCGGGAGACATGTCGGCAGTCGTCGTCTTGCAATCGCCTTCCAGCTTCGTCGTCGTGCCCTCGCGCGGCTTGGCGTAGAGATGAATGGCGTACCACGCCTGCGCGCAGTACGGCTCCTCTTGATACATGTGGACGTGATTGAAGCGCTCGCGCGGCAGGTTGCCCTGATATTCGATCAGCGCGTGATCGGGACCCTCCATATATGCGAATCCTTCGCCGCCGAGCGGCTTCACACTGTAGGCCTTCGCGCTGGCGATCTGAGGTTTCGTGAGCCCCAGCGATCCTCCGGTGCCGGGCCAAGTGTCGCTGCTCACAAGAACGCTGCCATCGCCATCGCCCGTGTATAGCGGGAGCAGCTTTACATCGCCGCTCTTTTGATACCGCGCCAAATTTGCGCGTTCGTCGGTGACGTGCCATCCGAAATGCCAGATCGCGGTCTGCGCACCCTTCGCCAGCGGGGACTTCGGCGGCGCGGTCACCTTATTAAAGAGCACGTAGACGCTTCCCGTCTTCAACGCCGGTTGCCCTGCAAACGTGGATTTCTCCGTGCTGGGAAATTGCTTCGTATAGAAAGCGATGGCCGCATCCGGATCTTGCGAATTCAGGTGGAGGTGATGAAATCCGGGCGTGGGCAGAGTTTGCGCGCTAGCCAAGCTTGCGAGCGCGACAAAGAACACGATCGAGAAATTCCGCATGAATGTATTCTACTTGGCTTCGCTGAGCCACAAGCAAGTAATTCGATTCCGCATTTCGCAGCTATTTTCGCCAGAAGGACAACCCTTGCTGGGCTCTTAGCTAATGGGCCAAAACCAAGCTCTGTCAGAAAGAGCACAGGCAGGTTGCGGATTTAAAATGTTTGATGCAATCTCACGGTCATGCCTCTCTATACGTACATTGTTGCTTTCCGCGGCTCCACCTACGCCGCGCAAGCGCGGCACAGCAGTTTCAAGGGCTTCGTTTCGAGCTGGTCGGTAGACTTGCCCGAAAATGCGCTTCGCGGGTTACCGCGGCGTTGAAAAGCGAATTGTCAAAAAAAGCGTACCGCGGCGATTTCATTGAGGTCCCCAATCGAAGAAATGTCTGGCGAAAAACGTTGGACCTTGACGGGGAAGACTTCACGGTCCATGCGGTTCAGACCGAAAGTTGAATGAGCGCTAGGCTAGCTGGAGCCGTTTCAGCTTCAATCGGTCGGCGTGAACGTGCGCGAGGTCGTATTGGGCCTGTTGGACAAGCCAGCTTTCGGCGCTGCCGCCAAAAACCTTCGAAATCCGCACGGCCATTTCCGGCGATATGCCGCGCCTCTCGTTCACCAGTTCGGAGAGCGTGGTGCGCGTGACGCCAAGGGCGGCGGCGGCGTCCGTGATGCTCAGGCCCAAAGGCTCAATGCATTGACGGAGTACAAAGCCTCCGGGGTGGGGCGGGTTCTTCATCGGCATGGTTCAGTCTCCTTCTTCAGTGGTAGTCAACATAATCAACGTCAAAGGCGTCATGGTCTGCAAATCGGAAAATCACACGCCAATTTGCGCGAACCGTTACCGCCCAAAAACCTCTCTCGCGCCCTTTCAGCGGATGTATCCTGAAACCGGGCACGTCCATGTCGGAAACGTTTTTAACTGCGTCCAGCCTTGCGAGAATATCGCGTAGTTTGTCGGCGTGTTCGGCCATAACGCCACGCGCGTCGTCGTCTTCATGAAGGCGCTTCAGTCCCCTATGGCGTATCGTCCGTATCATCCCGAACCGTAACGCGTCACGTAACGCAGGTCAACACAATTCTAGCAACTCTTGCGTAGGACGGGCGGCGCGCGGTATCAATGCCCCTGCGCGGCCAGCGCCGCCGTCAACTGTGCGACGGACCCGGCCGAGCCGTGAAACAAATCCGGCGGCACTTTGCGATAGCTGACAATCTGCCCGTAAATCACGTCGGCGTGGTTGTAGTTCAATCCCCAGCCGGCGAGATATTGCAGCCGCATGTTGAGATCGCGATTAACTTGCGCTCCCTTGAGCCAGGGGCGAAGCTCGTCGTCGCGGCCCGCGTAGGTTGACATCAAATCGAACGCCGATCCTAGTCCGACCTCGGCGAGCGATACCGCCACTTGTACGTGATCCGAGCGGCGCATGCGTGCATCAAGAGCGTCTAAGTTGATCGCCTGCGGCTCAGTATCG
>Ga0182030_10009265_pt1 | contig 20177 bp, 22 predicted proteins | sample 812S3MmetaG_FD_121299 | JGI IMG/M metagenome (GOLD analysis project Ga0182030, IMG submission 121299) | Permafrost microbial communities from Stordalen Mire, Sweden - 812S3M metaG (Illumina Assembly) | ecosystem: Environmental > Terrestrial > Soil > Wetlands > Permafrost | place: Sweden... | reverse complement strand
CTCGGGAAACACGCCGAGATCCCGATTCTCATCTATAAGAACCTCCAGCTTCTGTTTATTTTTTGCGGCGGCAGTCTTCGTCTCTTCACTAAATTCCACCATACCCTTACCAGCGAGCCCTCCACCGGAAGACTTCGCTCCTGATTTCAACGCAAGTGATCCCTGAATGAGCTTCAATGACGACTCGGCGCTCTCGAGAAGTCCTACCCGTTCACGGATAGGTTTCAATCTTTCTTGTTCCTGTTCGACCTGTTGAGCCTCAACAGATTTTTCTTGCTCCTCCCTTGCCTGCGCCAGTCGTTGTTCAAGAGACATAGTATTATCTAACCATACAGCAGTAAATTTGCAAGCGGTGGGTTTTTAGTGAACATTTTCTTTTATTAAGAATAATGTTATTATATATGAACAAACGCGCATTCCGCGCGTTCTTATTATCTTCTACCACACTAAGCTCATGCCAAACAACGAAGTAATCCTCCGGTTCAACGATGTCACGTTCGAGTACGGCAAAAAGCCGATCCTCACCGAGGCCACGTTTTCGGTGCGCCGTGGCGCGAAGATCACCTTGATGGGACAGAACGGCGCGGGCAAAAGCACGCTCTTCCGACTGATCATGGGCGACCTTCCCGCCGAAGAAGGCAACGTGATTGTGGAAGACGGGCTCACGAAGGCGATCTCCAAGCAGGTCATCCCCCGCGACCAGCTCGATTCGACGGTTTTGGCGTTCTTTGAGAGCGCTTTCCCCGCCAAGAAGATCTACGACATCGAACCGCGCATTAAAAAAGTGCTCGACGTGGTGAACCTGGTGGCGCCACTCGACCGGATCGTAAAAAGCTTCTCCGGCGGCCAACAGGCACGGCTTCTCCTTGCCCACGCGATCATCCAGGATCCGGACATGCTCCTCTTGGACGAGCCGACGAACAATCTCGACAAAGCCGGCATCGAGCATCTTACGCAATTTCTTATCGATTCCAAAAAGACGTGCATCGTCATTTCCCACGACGCGGACTTTTTGAACGCGTTCACACAGGGCGTTCTGTATCTGGATATTTTCACGAAAAAGATTGAGCAGTACACCGGAAATTATTTTGATGTGCTTAAAGAAGTGACTGCCCGGTTGGAACGCGAGCGCATGAAGAACGTCCGGCTTCAGCGCGACATCATCCACCGCAAAGAACAGGTCAACTTCTTTGCACAAAAAGGCGGACATATGCGCGATGTCGCCCGTAAGATGAACGAGAAGATCGCGGAACTTGAGGAGGATGTGGTTGAGGTTCGCCAGGAGGACAAGACCATCCGCGGATTTGCCATCCCGGTTCAGGAAGATATCAGCGGCCGCATTTTGGAACTGAGCTCGTTGAATGTGATCAAAAACCATAAACCGATCGCAAAAAAGGTTAACATTGCATTAAAAAAGGGTGAACGCCTGCATTTGGTGGGCCCGAACGGCATCGGCAAAACGACGCTCCTTGAAGCCCTCGCCACCGGCCACGCCAAGGGCGAAGTGCTCGAGCCGGGCATCCGCGTCGGCTATTACCGCCAGGACTTCTCCACGCTCGACTTTGATGCCACCGTCTGGGACACGCTCGCCCGCGCCATGCGCGAGGGAGATCAGGATCGGCTTCGCTCCACTGCTGCAGGATTCCTCATCGACGCCGAGCTCATTCGCGCCAAGGTTGGCGCGCTCTCCGAAGGCCAGAAAGGCCTCGTGGCATTCGCCAAACTATCACTCGAAGCCCCTGGCCTCCTCATTCTCGACGAGCCGACCAACCACATCAACTTCCGCCATATTCCTGTCATTGCGAAAGCCCTCGACCGCTACGAAGGAGCGATGATCCTCGTCAGTCACGTCCCGGACTTTGTTAAGCAGATAAAGATAGATTACACGCTGGATCTGGCGGAACTTTAAATAGTATTAAAAAATACGAAGGCCGGTTTCCCCTAGGAGAAACCGGCCGGTGTTACAGGTTGTGGCGAGGATATCATCCCCGCAGTCAGTGAAGAGAGCCCCCACTCGTTTCGCGAGAACAAGCGCGGTGCTTTGCTTTTGACGTATACACCCTAATTATCGCTTATTTCCCCTCGCTTTTCTCCAAATCCAGGCATACCGAATTGATGCAGTACCGCTTGCCACCCTTATCCGCCGGGCCGTCGTCAAAGACGTGGCCAAGATGCGCGCCACAGGTCTTGCAGATCACTTCCGTGCGGTGCATACCAAAGCTGTCATCGGTGCGCAGTTCCACCTTCGCCAGGTTTGCCGGTTCGGTAAAGCTCGGCCAACCACTCCCGGAATCGAATTTGGTATCGGATGAAAAAAGCTCCGTACCGCAGACTGCGCACTTGAACATTCCTTTATCATGGTTATCCACGTATTTGCCGGTGAACGCCGGTTCGGTACCGCCCTCGCGCGCGATATGATAGAGTTCCGGATTTTCTTTTTTCAACTCATCGTCGGTTTTCATGATCGTTAAATAGTAATTAAATTTATTTTGATTTTTCTTTTAATAGGTCGGCGAACTGCTTCTGTAATTTCTCCACTTTCGGCTCGATGATCACCTGGCAGTATCCGGCATCGGGATGGTTTTTAAAATATTGACGATGATAATCCTCGGCGTCATAGAACTCGCCAAGCGGGAGAACTTCCGTAACGATCGGCCGGCCGCCGGGGTCGGACGCCGCAAGCTCCGCGATGAACTTCTCCGCCTCCGCTTTTTGCGCCGGCGTGGTATAGAATATCGCGGAGCGGTATTGCGTCCCAACATCATTCCCTTGCCGGTTCAATGTGGTCGGATCGTGCGAGGCAAAGAACACGGTAAGGAGGTCACGGTACGCGATGGCCGCCGGATCGTATTCCACGCGTGTTGCTTCCACATGGCCCGTCGTGCCGCTACAGACCGCATCATACGAAGGATTCGCTACGGTGCCCCCGGTATAGCCCGGCATCACCGACATTACGCCCCTCAATTCCTCGAACACCGCCTCGGTGCACCAAAAGCACCCTCCACCAAATACCGCAATCTGATTTTTATTATTTTCCATTTTTTCTCTTTAATTTATCACGGCGGAAACACGAACTTCTTCCGCCGAATTCGTCTTCGCACGAGGCGGAAGAAGTTCGTATTTCTGTTCCTATCCAAATGTAAATGTGAACGCTTGCAATCCAGGCGATTCGACGATCAACTCCAGTGTATGCACGCCGCCGCCATTGGAATTCTTTACAAGGTTATAGAGCTTATTCCCCGAGATGACCACTTTCCCGTTATGCACGTCGCTCCCCGCATCGGCCGTGCCGATCGTCTGACCATCCTGCATAACGTCCACCACGGTTCCCGCGGGCGCGCCCGCCGCGACTATGTAAACATTCCCGGCATTGTACTCGTAGGTGATGGTAGCGCCCGACGTAAGATTCGTCGCATACTGATCTTCAAAATCCCATTTTCCGCTGAGGTAGAGATTATTAAGCTTGACCGTGCTTGCGGCCGGTGTCGTAAGGGTTTGATTCCCGTTCACAAAGAACGTGCCGTTGGCAAGAAGGCTGTTCCGCGCGGCGCCGAAATATGTTTCCGGACTGTTGATCTCACCCAGATTCGCCGGAGAAATATTCACCGTGCTGGTCGCGATCGCCGAAACGTCCGTGCCGGCGATGGTGGCGCGTTGGGCAAGCAAGCGCTGGATGTCCGCTTCGGTGTCGGTGTATCCGCCCTCGCCAACCTGGTCGTGCACGATATATCCCGCCATGTCTATCAAGTACTCGTGCGGCCAGTAAAGATTGTTATAGGCATTCCACGTACCTTGGTTGCTGTCGAGGATGACGGGATATTGTATGCCGTATTCCTGCACCGCGTTCCGCACGTTCGCAAGATTCTTCTCGAAATCGAACTCCGGCGTGTGGATGCCCACGATGATCAATCCCTGATCCTTATACTTTGAATACCACGCATTGAGGTACGGGATCGTCCGCACACAATTGATACAACTGTACGTCCAAAAATCCAACAAAATGACGTCGTGCCCGATATAATTTGCCAATTTGAAGTTCGATGTCGTATTGATGAACCCGGTCGGATCTACGATCTCGATGGCGGGCTGATCACCGGCGGCCTTATCCGCCGCGGCGATAAACCGAAGTGCGGTCTGGGTATTATAGGTCGTCGGCGATCCGGCCGCAGGCGTGGCTGCGGTGGGCGGGATCGTTCCCGCCACGCTGGGCGCGGCGATCACCGTCGTGGCATTCGTGAACGCGCTCGATGATGCGCCGACATCGGGGATCTCGGGCGCGTCCGGATTTATATTCAAAGCCTGCACGGCTTGTCCGGAAGTGCCCGTCGGATGGACCTTGAGACTCTCCAAATACCAAATGCCGCCGATGACCAGAAGAATGACGACGACCAGCGTTATTTTTTTTGCAGTGCTCATAAAAGATTTATGGGGTTAGTTTTTATATTTTGAACTTCAAAAGAAGGTCGTTCACGAATCCAAAATTTGCGATGAGTGGAAGGTCTTGCGTGAAGACCAATACGCCCAAAACGACAAGGATCGCGCCGAAGGCCGGATTCACGTATTCCAGCTTGGATGCGTATTTATTGATAAGCGCGGCGCTTTGGGCAACAAAGAGCCCAACCACGAGGAATGGTATCCCAAGACCCACCGCGTAGGCAAGAAGGAGGTAGAACGCTTCACCCGGAGCGGATGCGGCGATGCCGAGGATCCCGCCGAGCACCGGACCGACGCATGGCGTCCATCCTGCGGCAAACGCAAAACCGAAAAGCATGGAGGTCAGATAGCGCGAGCGTGACTTCGTGTTCAAATTCAGTTTATGATCGGACTCAAAGAGACGTATCCGAAAAAATCCCATAAGGTAGAGCCCGAAGAAGATCACAATCGTTCCGCCGATCCATGCAAGCCAGGACTGCACTGCGTACGCAACGTGTGCAAGCACGCCGTTCAACAACACCCCCAGCAGGGCGAATACGATCGAAAACCCAAGTACGAAGAAAAAACTGTTCAGAAAAATGCTCAGCCGTGAGGGCTTTGCCCCGGCATTCGACGATGATTCCCCCGCCAGATATGCTAAAAATCCGGGAATGATCGGCAAAATACACGGCGAAAGGAACGATACGATGCCCGCAAAAAACGCGATAAGGATGGGTATGTTCGCCATAAAGTTATAGTTTTTTCTTTCCGTAAATAAGCCCCGCGATCTTTGCGATCACCATAAGCGCGAGCGCGAACACCAGCCACGGATCAAGTACGTGATTCATCTCCTGCGTAATGATACCGATAAGCAGAAACCCGGACCCGGCGAAATATGCGATGCGGTCCGCGAACAATCGATGAAAGCGCTCACGCTCATCCCCGCTATTTTCCCGCCAAATGAAAATAACGAACGCAATGTAAAGGACGACGGCTCCGATAAGCAAAGCCATAACGGCATAGTCGGGCATAAACATGTTCCAAGGATTGAAAATGACGAAAAGGAGCGCCAACAATCCGATGCCTACCGATAGTTCTTTCTTCACCATGATGATTATTGTAAATTAAATAGCTCCTCGACGGGCCGTTTGAAAAATTTTGCCAATTTAAGTGCGAGCAAAACAGACGGGATATAATTTCCTTTTTCTATGGCGATGATCGTTTGACGGCTCACGCCTACCCTTTCGGAAAGCTGCTCCTGGGTAATGTCCGACGCTGTGCGTATCTCGTAGATGCCGTTCAATACCACTTCCTTCATGCTATTCAGTATAGCGATGACGATATGAATGTCAAGTTAACTTTACACCATCAGGCGACAACCGGGATGACCGCTTTGAACGTGCTCCCCTTCCCCTCGCCTTCCGACGCGGCGGAAAGCGTTCCGCCATGCGCTTCCGTTATCTTTCGCGCGATATACAGGCCAAGACCGGTGCCGCGAATCTCTTTCTTTACGCGCTCGTCACGGATGAATTCCTCGAAGAGAAACGGGATGAGCGACGCCGGAATACCGAGACCGGAATCGCTGACGCTCATGGAAGCTTTGCCGGCATCAACCGCAAGTTCCACTTTTACGAACCCGTTCGGTGTGTACTTGATGGCGTTATCGATCAAATTCTGGATGACCTGCTTGAACTTCTCCCGGTCGATGTTCACGGTGACGGGCGACGGCGGAAGTTCCGCGGTGAGCGTCAGGCTCTTTGCCTGCGCGAGCGGCATCACCGCGTCCACCGTCCCGGCGATCAGCGCAACCAGATCCACTTTTTCGAATGTGTATTCCATTCTACCCTCTTCCACCTTGCGCACATCAAGCAACGTATTGATAAGGTCGATCAGCTCGTCGGCGGACGCTTGCACTTTTACCAGCGTCGCTTTCACTTTATCGTTTATTTCACCGTACACCCCACCGGTGATCAGCGTGATGAATCCTTTCATTGCCGCGAGCGGCGACCGGATCTGGTGCGACGCGAGCGACAACAACTCGCTCTTGAACCGTCCGAGGTCGGCCAGCTGAACGTTGTCCGCGGCGATCTTCTTGTTGAGCCGCTCGAGCTCCTCACGCTGTTCAACTTCGTGTTCGACGCTCTGAATGAGAAGGATGCCGAATACCAGCACCAATATGAACACGATCGTCTGGAAGATGACGACCGCAAGCCCTTTTGACACGACAACTTCCGCGAATGTGACGACCGCAAGCACGAAGGTCAATGCTTCCGCCGCGAATACCTTGATCTGCAAAAGATGGTGGCGAACGATCGCATAGGTCGTCAATCCAACAAGCGGGAAGATGAACAGCGCCCCCAGTTCCAGAAACTGCGTTGCGTTGAAATAGGCCGGAAATATATAGTTGAACACGATATGACAGAGGAATGTGATCGTCGCGCCCGTAAGCACCAGGGCATATGCGGCCCGTTCTTTTTTTTCGGCGCGGAGCATTTTTCTGAACAGAACCACGAACGCCCCTACGACGAGGGAAAGGATCAACAAGCCGAAGATTGCGATACCAAACCCCGGCTGGGCAACGGAAACGTGCCCCGCGCCGCCGATGCTCGCGATACCTTTGAACGTGTATGGCGTCAGAGTGAAAAGATCGACGAGGACGACGACCGGGACCAGGACCCGCGTATACCATCGCGGCCACGTCATTGTCTCCAAAGGAAACGCGTAAAAGAATTGGAACATTGCGAACGTATACCAGATCGCGAAGAACAACACGAAGCGGAACAACCAAAGCACGATCGTGGGCGAGGAGAACTGATAGCTTAAATAATTCACGATGCTCCACAGTGACGCGCCGACGGCAAGGAAAAGGAAATTCTTATTGGTGACGCTTTTGCGATTATTGAAGAAAGCGACGAAACCAAGGATCGTGATCGCCGCGACGGCAATGGCGACGGAAAGAAGATCGATGTTGTCGACGGAAATGAGGGAATATATCATGTGCGGTATTCAACGATCGGATCAAGACGCAATGACCGATGCGGAAGCGGCTTCCCCTTCCCTATTCGGAACATGATCGTGACCGTATCGTCGCGCACATCGAATTCCTTTTGTAAAAAGGCGTACGAGGCCGAGATCCCATCGATCTGATCTTTCGAAAAATCTTCCGCCTCGTTCCCCGAGATCCGCTGCTTGAAAAAACTGATGGCGGTGATGAGCTGAACATCGTATCCCGTTGCGGTGGCTGAAAGCCAGAACCGCTCCAAAAGCCGGCCTCCTTCGATGAAATCCGCGGGGGCGCTTCCTTTGGTGATGACCGCCCCCAGTGCCGATGATCCCGCATACAGCCGGGCATTTTCCTTTGCGGCCACCGCCGGCATGCCGATACCCGCAAGAAGTCGCCGTATCCACTCTTTCTTCAATAACTTGAAGACGAATTCCTGCGGCGGCGTAAGCGCAAGCTCTTTGACATAAAAGCCGCTCCGCTTTTTTGAAACCTCATCCAGCGTCCAATAGATGTGACCGAACAGAAAATCGTGTATCGCCCGATTCTCGAACAAAAGCCGGTCCCCGTAGCTCATCGCATCACCGATCACTTTTTTCCGATTCTCGTCCTCCACCAACACCACCCGCGCCGGGATGGAGCATTCCTCGACGCATCCAAGGAGACGGTCTTTGGCCCTTTCTTCTATGGTATGGCCCGCCTCATATGGCGTCCGGTTGCTCGCACGCAGAAAAATGTTTTCATAGAGCGGATCGCTTTTGATCCCGCCGCTATGCCGATCAAAGACGAGTTTCGCCGTACAATCCGGTTCCGCCGGAAGCGGAAAGAGCGCTACCGCCACTTCGTAGCCCAACGTCGAGGCCGCAATGACAATGTTCTCGATGACCGCGCCGTGCGACACAAGCGATCCCAGCTGGTGGAAATTATAGGGTGAACGATCCCGCTCCGGAATATTGTAGATGAACAATACCGGACCCTGCGAAACAAAACGCCACGGCTGGCAATTCTCTCCCGAAGGAGCCCGCACCGCCGCCGCAAGAATTTTCTCGAGATCGCTTCGTTCCATTTCCGATTATAAGCCGAACATTTTTTTGAAGGAGTCGGCAATATCCTTTCGTTCCTGAACGGCGGCCGGCGAATGATATTCCGGCACCAGCTTCTCGTCGAGCGAGATAAGTGCGCGGTCGGCCTCAAGCGGTTGGCCGTTGAGGATCTTGCGGACGCAATATGCCACCGCCGCGCCGTTTATCCACGCGGCTCCGCCAAGCTGTGGCCATGAGACGATGGTCTTTCCCATCTCGAGCAGGGATGCCTGCATCCGCGCCGTGATGTTCTCCGGGCCGATATGTTTCGTGATCGTCCGTCCGATGCCGAACTTATCGAGCGCTTTCAATTCTTCGTAGGTCACTTCGCCCAGGCGGCCGTGAAAAAATGCCAGGTCCGGATCCCTATCGTATCGCTCGATGTCAACCACGGCATTATCCCCGTTGTCCGCCGCCATCACCACCGGTATCGAATATTTCTTTGCTTTTTCGCGAATAAGATATTTGATGGCGATATTATCAAGCTCGTCGATGATCACGTCCAGTTTTGCCGGTCCCGCAACGAATTTTTCAAGGTTTTCTTGGGTGAGCCCCTCGGGAAAGATCTCCACCGTCGCGTACGGATTGATCTCGTATATCTGTCGTGCGGCGACCTCCACTTTTCGTAGCCCAAGGTCTTCCACGCCCGCCCGGACGCGATTGATGTTCGAAAGCGCCAAGCGGTCGAAATCCGCAAGCCGGATGTGCCGGCCGCCTCCCTGCAGAACGATCGCAAGTGCGACGCTGTTGCCGACGCTCAACCCTCCGATCCCGATCACCGCGTTATAGAATTTATCCTGTTCTTCTTTATTGATAAGATTCCGATTTCGCGCGGTACGGACCTTCTGGAAATCCTCGTCGTCAAGCACGTGGACGATCGAAGAAAGCCACGGATAAAAGACCCACTTGCCATAATGCCAAAGCGGCATGGCCGCTTTCTTTTCCGCAACGTGCGCATCTACCGCCGCCGAAAAATCCGGCTGATACACGCGGGAAGGATTCTCGATGGCAAACAACTCCCGAAGCTGTTCCTCGTAATCATCGCTTATCTTACGCACGCTCCCGCTTTGCAAAAGCTTTTCAACTTCCGCCCGGTCATGCTCGTTGCGCAGATCAAGGACCGTGGGCTCCGAGGATACCTCGCTCGTTTTTAGTTTGTCCGCCAATTCTTCCTGTGTCATATCGTTGTTTTAAAAAATTATTTCTTTACGACCCATTTTTGTTTGATCCCCGGTTTGAAATATACCGGATGCTCGTATTCCCAGAAAACGATCCGCGGAGTGACCTTCTGGGGCATCGAGTGATAATTATTGCGATATTCCGCATTCCGCAACAATAACGAGCTTATCATCTGTTGCCGCACTCGTTCCTCCAATCCCGCCGTCGGTTTGACCTTCGGCTTGGTTTCGACGTTGACCTCCAGATACTCGTCGTGCGAATTGTCGAATTTGGTCGCCATGGTAAATCGGCCCGTAACAAGGCGCTGGAGCGAGGCATGCCCGAGTCCCTCTTTTACATGCTCCGGGTAGATGATCGCGCCATACAGCTTGGTGGAGAAATCGCTACGCTCATAGATATAGACGAACGGCAGATCGAAGAAATCCGTCTTCAGTGCGCGCTGTTCTTTTTGAACATCGACTCCGTGGAGCGAAAGCTTCTTTTTGACCTCGTTCGCGGAAAAAATCCCGCCATGATCCCCGATCGCATATCGCATCAACGGAACGGTATTATCACCGGTCAGCGCGATCTCTCCGTCTACCGCCTCGAAATTTATGAAAAATGGATTATATTGCGCCACCGTGGGGGTCTTTTCAATATCGGAGAACAGGCTCTTATCGCCGGCGGCGCGACGGCGGACAAAAATACTGAACGGACTTTCGAATGCCATGGCCCCGAGGTCGGCGCTCCCATAAATGTTTAGCGTATCGCGGCAGGGGTTTTTTATGCCCGCAATGTCGGCCACGTGGGTCCGAAACGATTCGGTAAAGGCCTCTGCCGCAAAGAACAGACGGAGGTTGAGCTTCTTGAGATTTATCCCCTGCTCCACGGCTTCTTCAAGCACATCTTTTAGGAATGGCGGATACCCAATAAGCACGGTCTGCTCGAAGTGAGGTGCAAGCGAGGTGAGCGCGTTGAATATTTCCTGCTTATTGATGCCGGGGGTGAGTATCGAAACGTGTTGACCGATGCGGTTTCCGGCGAGCTCGAACGCTTTATAGGTTATCAACCCCCCTATCCAGACGCCCATCCCGAATCCCACAATGACGAGCGTCGGCCCGTTTCCATAGCTGCTGTTTTTAAGAAATGTTTCCGCCAGGATCGAATATTGCCGGTCGAGCTCGCCGGTCCGGGGAAAGTAGAACGGCGCTCCTGTCGAACCCGAGGTCGAGGTCCATACGGTTGTTCCGTTCCCGAACTTTCCATCCCATACTATCTTTTCCAACGGATACTGACGCAGATAATTCTTCTTATTGGTCAACGGTACGAATTGAAAATCCTTGAAGGTCTTTATCTTACCCGGGGATACTTTGTTTTTCTTTAAAAAATCCTTATATGCGGGCACCCCTATCGCCGCACGATGGAACAGCGCCAGCGTCCGAACCTCCCGTTGACGCTCCCAAAACGTGGATCGTTCTTTTTTTAGCGAGACGAACATCCTTTCCGCCGAAGCATCGTCTTTCATACTATCAGTATATCATTTAGGCTCGTACCGGCGTGAGCCAGCGACGATACCGCGGGGTTTTGCCGTGTACTGCTGCAAGATATGCGTCCTTCAACGCGCGGGTCACCGGTCCCTCCTTACCCGTCCCGATGCGACAATGGTCGATCTTCCCTACCGCCGCGACCTCCACTGCGGTTCCGACAAAAAATACTTCATCCGCGGCTATAAGCTCTTGCCGTGTGATATGCCGCATCGTCGCCGGAATGCCCATATCTCCCGCGATCTTAACGATGCTTTCCCGGGTGATTCCAGGAAGGATCGACGCGGAGTTCGGCGTATAGAGCTTCCCTTTTTTTACCATAAAAACGTTCTCTCCCGGACCTTCGGAAACATATCCTTCGTGATCCAAAAGAATGCACTCGTCAAAGCCGTGCGCATGGGCATCGATCGACGCAAGCACCGACGTGGCATAATAGCCGGCTATTTTCGCGCCGGGGACGACGGAGCGTGGATGAAACCTCACATAGTCCGAGATGCCGACCGAAAGCGCCGGATGTTCGCCAAGATATGCGCCCCACGGCCATGCCGCGATCGCAACACGCAATCGCGCTCCGGTCACCGTAAGAGACATCGATCCTTCGCCGAAGAACGCGATCGGACGCACGTAACACTCCCGAAACTTATTCTTTACAACCGTTTTTCTAATGGCTTCCTTGATCTCGCTTTTCCGATACGGCATCTTTATCCCAAACACTTCAATCGATCGAAAAAATCGGTCAACGTGCTCCGACAGTCGGAAGATGGCTGTGCCCGCCGGCGTTTCATACGCCCGGATCCCTTCGAACGCACCCGTTCCATAATGCAGGGCATGGCTCAATATGCCGAAGCTCGCCTTCTTTGAATCTACAAATTTCCCGTCGAGCCAGATAATGTTCATAACGATAAGAGTGCCCGCACTTTTTTATCCAATTCCTCCACGTCGTCCACCTTGCTGAAGATCGGGATCCCCATCAGTTCGCGCAGGACTCCCTGCCGTTCGGCATGTGCCACTTCCAACATCGGCTCCCGAAGGCTCGTAAAAAAGGCGAATTTTATATTCTGTAATTTTGCGTCCCGATGGACGGCAAGCGCGAACTCCCACCCGTTCGGCCCGGGAGGCATGTAGATATCGCTTAAAATAAGGTTTGGTAGGAGCTCCTCCGCTTTGGCGAGCGCCTCGGGAACGCTATGGGTAATGACCGTATCCAAACCGTCCGCCTCAAGTCGTGCGGATGCTATTTCCAAAAAATCGTCTTCGTCATCGACAAGAAGGATCAATGGACGCTCTCTCATATATAGTAATCATACACCATCATCGGTCGCCCCTATACCCATCCTGTGAATTGGGCATATACTGAGGACATGAAATCCTGGGTGAAGAAGAATTATCACGAACTGTTCCGCATCGGCATTCTTGTGAAAGCCGTTGACGGCGCCATCGAGACCCTTGGCGGGATCGCGATCTATTTCGCGAACTATCCCGCGATCAACAGGGTTCTTTTCTCCGCCTTCCGCGGGGAACTCGCCGAAAATCCGCAAGATCCGATTTGGGGATATCTCATCACCGAATGGCATCGCTTACTGCTTTCCAGCCATACATTCTGGGGATTACTATTCATGGCGCACGGTATCACAAAACTGCTTCTCTCTGTCGCTCTGTTAAAGCGGCAATTATGGGCATATCCAACGGCGACGGCGGTCTTCACGGTATTTGTCGGATATGAGCTCTATTCCGCGATCAACCGCGGGTCGCTCTTCCTGTGGCTCATCACGATACTGGACACGATCGTCATCGGACTGATCCTGAACGAATACCGACGCATAAAAAAATATCGCACCGGGTAAGGCGCGATATTTTTAGTTGCCGGATTTTCTGGCCTTGTTCCGCTCGTTCTCATTCAGATATTTCTTGCGGATACGCACGTTCTGCGGCGTGATCTCCACCAACTCTTCATCGTTGATATAATCCAACGCGTCCTCGAGTGTGAGCGTCAGCGGTACTTCGAGCTGGTCCGCCAGGCCTTCGTTCTTTGCGCGGAAGTTCGTCAGCTCCTTTTCGCGCGCAACGTGCACGAGCACGTCACCTTCGCGCGGGGTCTCGCCCACCACCATTCCTTCATAGACCGCCACGCCCGCGCTGATGAACAAGATTCCCCTGCCCTGCGCCGTCACGAGGCCGTAGTTATTTGACGTGCCAGCCTGCGTGGCGACAATAGAACCATGGAGCAACGGCGGGAGGTCGCCCTTGTACGGCTCGTATCCCAGGAAGATCGTGTTCATAATGCCGGTGCCCTTCGTGGAGGTTAAAAACTTATTACGAATACCAATAAGACCGCGCGTCGGGATTGTAAAGTCCATATACGCGTTCTTATTTTCGTCCACGCGCATATTCGTCATCTGCCCAAGACGCTTGCCCATCATCTCGATAACGGTGCCGGAATACGCTTCCGGGACCTCAATGGAAACAAGTTCCATCGGCTCGGTTTTTTTGCCATCAACTTCCTTATAAATAACCTGTGGCTTGGAGACCTCCAACTCAAACCCTTCGCGGCGCATCTTTTCGATAAGAATGGCCAAGTGAAGCTCCCCGCGTCCCGCAACCACCCAGCGGTCGCTTGCTTCCGTCGGCGCTACCGCGAGCGCGACGTCCGTCTCCAGCTCCTTCTCCAGACGGTCTTTGAGATTGCGTGAGGTCGTAAATTTTCCTTCTTTGCCGCGGAAAGGCGAAGTGTTCACCGAGAACGTCATTTTGATCGTCGGCTCATCGATATGGATCGTCGGCAATGCGATCGGCGCGGCCGGATCGGCGATCGTCTCTCCGATGGAAACATCCGGAATACCCGCGATGCAGACGATCTCGCCCGCATGGGCTTCCTCAACCTCGATCTTTCCAAGCCCGTCAAAAAGCATCACCGACGTGAGTTGAACGTTTTTAATTTCCCCTTTGCGATTGATGTGCGCCACGGTCTGCGCCTTCTTGAGCGTGCCGGAATATAACCGTCCGATGGCGATCTTTCCTTTGTAATTATCGTAGGCCAAGTTGACCGTCAACATCTGCAGGGTATCGATATCGCTCTTTTTCGGTGCCGGCAAATAATCGACGATCGTCTCGAACACCGGCGAGATATCCGTCATCTTCGAAAGATCCTTCTCCTTCCCCGCCTTGCCTTCACGCGCGGCAGCATAGATCACCGGAAATTCGATCTGCTCCTCCGTGGCGTCGAGCTCGAAGAAAAGGTCGTAGGTGGCGTTCAGCGCCCACTCCACGCGGGCATCCGGCTTGTCGATCTTGTTCACCACGACGACGATCTTGTGCCCGGCCTGGATCGCTTTGCGTAAAACGAACTTGGTCTGTGGCATCGGACCTTCCTTTGCGTCAATGAGCAAAAGCACGCCGTCCACCATGCGCATGATGCGTTCCACCTCTCCGCCAAAGTCGGCGTGGCCCGGAGTATCAACGATGTTGATCTTCGTATCTTTATAGATGACCGAAGCATTCTTGGAAAAGATCGTAATGCCGCGCTCGCGCTCGAGCTCGTTCGAATCCATGATAAGGTCGCCGTTCTCGGCGGATTTTTGCTTGAAGCTCACGGATTGCTTCAATAAGGCATCGACGAGGGTCGTCTTGCCGTGGTCAACGTGAGCAATTATTGCAATGTTTCGGAGATCCATGTGATTATTAAAACCGTATTAACAAACAGAAGCCGTGCCCCGCGGCACGGTGTTCGGCCTGAATGAAAGAATTATAGTAAAAATAGAGAAAAATAGCAAATTCGCTCTTGTATTGTCGTTGCAGGTACGCCGTTCCGGTCTGCTGACCAGTCTGCCGCATCGCGAACAGAAATCCGTAGCGCAATTCTGACATTGAAGATCCTCTTCAATGGTGCCGACACAGCAAACGGCTCGAATATTGACCTTGACATACTAGGTGGTAATATGGATATATAAGAACATGCAACAGCCCGAGGTAAATTCTCTCGCGCCGGACTTTACCCTTCCCGATCAGCATGGGGAGGACCACACGCTTTCGGACTATCGGGGCCAGTGGGTCCTGCTTTATTTTTATCCGAAAGACGACACCCCGGGATGCACGAAAGAGGCTTGTTCGATCCGCGACGCGTTCCCCCACTTCGAAGAGCTGAATATCAAAGTGCTCGGCGTGAGCGTTGACTCGATCGAGAGCCATAGGAAGTTTTCCGAGAAGTTTAAATTACCATTCACGCTTCTTTCCGACGCCCATAAAAAAGTGGTCTCCCATTATTGTGTTTGGGGCGAAAAAAGTTTCATGGGCCGCGAACACGAGGGCGTCATCCGCTCCTCTTTTCTTATCGATCCGACGGGAACCATTGAAAAGGTCTATACCGACGTAAAGCCGGAGAAGCACGCAGAAGAGGTTTTGCGGGACTTAAAACAGCTTGAGGAGTAAAGAAATAGCAGGCCACGTTATCCACTTGCAATTTACCCCACTGGGGGGTGTATACTGTACGCAGAAACTTAACAAAACCTTCCGCTCTTTGACAGCCTTATATTTTTTCAAGGCCGTCATTATTGCACTTTAGTCATTAAATTAACCATTACTTATCAATGAAAAGATTACTTTTTATCGCAGGGTTGATAGTAGCAATAGGGAGCATTGGAGGGAATATTCTTACCGCCAACGCACAGAGCGTACAGACGCTCACGCCCGCGCAGACCGCAGTACTCGAGCAGGAGCTCGCCGTCGCGAAAGCGACTTTGGTGAATCTGCAGACGGAAGCGGGCATGGTACCGACCGGTGATTCCGGAACGGCATCCGTCACCGCGACTCCGGTGGCAGTAGCGACACCCGTGGCAACACCGTCCTCCAACAACGGACTTTCCGCAAGCGAGGTCAGCGCGTTCCAGGGAACGCTCAGCACGCTCGCCGCAACGCTTTCGCAGTTGAACAATTCACTTTCGGCGAATGCAACGCTTACACTCGCCCAAAAGCAGGGAGTACAGGCAACGCTGAACGGCATGGAAGGAACGCTTACCGCGATGGCAACCAGTATTGTAAACGATAGCAATCTCGCAAGCGCAGCGCCCGCGACCGCGCCGATAGCAGTCAATCAACCGGCACCGGTTGTGGCAGCAACGCCTTCACTCTCCGCCTCCGTCGGTGTAGCGCCGACCCCGGCGAACACGGCGGCCCCGGTCGCAGCGAACCAGCCGGCAACGACTCCGACGACGAACGCCGCTCCGCAGACCGCGCAGGCATCATCGTTCTGGTCGTTCACAAAAGATCATTGGCCGACGATTGTCATCGTATTGCTCGTGATCTTGATCCTCGCGATCTTGTTCTGGCCGGAAAAAGAAACGGTGAAGACGGTGTCAACCAGCAACTCGGGATCGGGAAAGCCTAAATCGGCTCCGACCGCGAATGCTTCGTTGTCCCAGAACACCGATTTGAACATTCCGCGCGCGACCATCATCACAAGCAGCAGCAACGTTCCAACGCCGGCAACACCGGTAGCGAATGCAGTTGCCGCTCCGTCGCAGAACAACCGCTAACATCCGGTTCATCCGAACCAAAGAAAAACCGCCCCAAAGGCGGTTTTTCTTTTATCCACCCTGCACGCCGCCCAGCGCACTACCGGATGAACATTTCTCTATGACGATCGGCGTATGATCGAATTGACGATCTGCCGCATATCCAAGACCGAAACTGAGCGATGCGATAAAGAAGACGATCGCACCGAATACGACCTCGCGCTTATGCGCACGCGCATATTGTTTTATCTTTTCCATCCACCGACGATAGCAAACCACCGATTAAAAGATCGTTAAAAAAACTATCGCGAGCGCGATATGCCCTGCACGCGCCCTAAAATTGCAGATAACTTTCCCACTTGGCGTAGAGTTCCCGCGTGGCGCGGATGTCACGCACGTTATACTTTGCGATATCCAAAAATTTCTTCTTTTTGAAGAGCGGCCCAACGTCATCCCCCGTCACGCCGCCGGCTTTCGGGCTCGGGATGCCGAAGGCCCGCGACCACAGATGCAGGCTCCCCTTGCGCCGCGTGGCGCCGTAAAAGCTTAATTGCTCGGCGAGGTCGATGTGCAACGCCTCCGGATTGTTCTGATAGAGATAACGCCCGCGCATAAGGTCCTTCGTCGGCCGGATGCCGTGAATGGCCGACCGGATCATGATGAACGGCATATCGAACGCCCGACCGTTGAACGTGATGAATACCTGATACCGCTCGGCGAGTTCCCAGAACTTTACGAGCATATCTTTTTCCGTCATCTGCTTGAAGCTTATCCCGTCTTCCTTTACCTCCGCATTCCTCTGCCCGGGAGCTTGGTAATATACCCCACCCTCGTTCTTATGATAGTCGAGCAATCCGATCGCCACGATCTCGCCGGTGAGCGGCGAAAAACCGAGGCCGTTCTTAAGGTCCTCGAGCGCGAGCTTATATTCCTCCTCGCTCCCCGACTCCCGCTTGATCCACCGGGTGATGTTCTCCCGGGTGGCTTCGTCGAGCGCCTCGAAGTCTTCTCCGATGGTCTCGATATCTATCACAAGCTTGTTGGTGGTTGTTGACATTACCTGCATTCTAACATAAAATGGAATGACGTTTGAAATAGCGTATAACAATCATTTAATCATTCTATGGCACATACCAAAGCCATCGGCTCTACCAAATTAGGACGAGATTCCGTCGCCAAGCGCCTCGGCGTCAAGCTTCAGGACGGCCAGAAAGTCATGGTCGGCCAGATCATCATCCGCCAGCGCGGCACCAAGTATACCCCGGGCGCCAACGTGCTTCGCGCCGAAGATGACACCCTCTTCGCCGGCAAGAACGGCACCGTCAAGTTCGTCACCAAGATGAAGGGCCATTTCGATGGTTCCCGCCGCAAAGCGACGATCGTACAGGTCGTTACGGCATAGCAATCAAACTCGCTTTCTCATATAAAAAACCGATCATAGCGATCGGTTTTTTATATCAAGCTACAGCTCGATGCAATAGTTCCCAGTAGAGCTTCCCGCGCAATCCTGAGGAACGATAGAAGCTTCATTGGCTCCGGTAACGGCAGTATATCCAGTCACGCTCAACGGGGTGTAGCTGACAAACACAGCGTTAGCGGGGTTTTCAAGTGTTGCGCCGAGAATATATGACGCCCCTCCCGGCGAATACCAATATTGATAACTTCGATTTTTACTGGGATCGCCCGGCACCGCCGTTACCCCCACTTTTGCACTAGGAAGATCAAGTTGCATTTCAGCAGACCACGGGCCCTCGTCTATGATCGGATAGTGCCCAAGTTTGGTGAAATACAGCTCCAGTCCGTTTTGTATCTCGCTCAGATCCGAGATTCTTCGCGCATCCCGGCCGGACTGCTCGACCGGACCAAGCCCAACCAAGACAACACTCGCCAAGATGGCGATGATCGCAACGACGATGAGAATTTCAATAAGAGTGAAGCCGCGGGAACCGGATTGGGAATGCATACGATCATTATACCACCGACACAGGCTATTCCGCCTTTACCACCAACACTCCAAGCTTTGCCATCACCCCTTTCTTTAGATCGATCGGCACGGAAAATTCGCCCAGCTCTTTGATCGGATACTTGAGGTCGATATCGATACGCTCGGCGCCGATCAGTTTGTGCTCTCGCATGGCCTTCAGAATCGTCTCTTTATTGACAGACCCGAACACCGCACCGGACTTGTCGGCCTTCAGTTCGAATTGGATCTTGGTCTCGTTGATCTTGCGGGCGATTGATTCAAGCAGGGCGCGCGCTTCCTTGTCCGCCTTATCGTGCTCGGCCTTCATGGAATCGAGCTTCTTTATTGCCGTCGGCGTGGCCGTCTCAGCAAGCTTGTTCGGGAAAAGAAAGTTCCGTGCGTAACCGTCGCTCACGTCTTTTATCTCATACTTCTTTGCTACATTCCGTACGTCGCTTAAAAATATTACTTGCATAGGTATATGGCTTGGTTTGTTTTTAATGTCCGCCCGTACTGCTCGCGGCACTTGTGCTGGTCGCGATACTCGTGCCGATCGGAGCGACCGCGGTCGTGCCGGAAGCGTTGGCCTGTGGCGGAAGCGGCGTGCCGTCGATCTCGTCCGTCACGATGGACAGCGCCTTTGCGAGTTGAGGATCCTGACCGGCCGCGATCTCCGCGTCCGTGATCGTCACCGGGTAGTTCGGCTGGATGCCGTCATAATCCAAGATGCGTCCCGACGGCAATATCCAGTGTGCGATCGTGATCTTGAGCGATGAATTGTCCGGGAGCGTTTCCAGCTGTTGTACTGTTCCCTTCCCGAAACTCTTTGCACCGACAAGCGGGATCTTCCGGTTGTTATTCAACGATCCAGAAAGGATCTCCGCGGCGGATGCCGAACCGCCGTCGATCAGGATCGCCATAGGCATCGTATCGAGCGCGCCACTGCCGGTGGCCGTATAATCCTGTTCCGGCACGGTGCGGCCCACTTCTTTGACGACGAGCGTTCCCGGCTTCAGGAAGTATCCCGCCAAATCCACCGCCACCTCCAAATAACCTCCCGGATCTCCCCGTAAATCTAATACAATCCCCTTTGCGTTATCGTTCACCGCCTTCTGTAATGCTTGATAGAATAACCCATCGGCGTCCTGCGTGAATTCATTCAGCTGAATATCAGCGATATCGCCCTTGATGGAAAACTCCACCGTCGGCACCTGGATGGTGGCTCGCGTGATCGTAAAGTTCTGCGGCGCGGTCCAACCTTGGCGCATGATGCCGAGCGTGACCTTCGTGCCAACCTTGCCCCGGATCAAATTCACCGCGTCATCGACATTCATTCCCATCGTGGAACTTCCGTTGATGGTCACGACGATATCCTCCGGCTTCAATCCTGCGGCGTATGCCGGCGTACTGCTGATCGCCGTGATGATGACGATCTGCGTACTGCTGTTCTCGCCGAGCTCCGCGCCGATTCCGCCAAAATCACCGGTGATGTCCTGTTGGAACTGACTG
>Ga0182030_10009264_pt1 | contig 20180 bp, 14 predicted proteins | sample 812S3MmetaG_FD_121299 | JGI IMG/M metagenome (GOLD analysis project Ga0182030, IMG submission 121299) | Permafrost microbial communities from Stordalen Mire, Sweden - 812S3M metaG (Illumina Assembly) | ecosystem: Environmental > Terrestrial > Soil > Wetlands > Permafrost | place: Sweden... | reverse complement strand
GGCCACCGAGGCCGGCGTGGACTCGATTGAGCACGGCAGTTATATCGACGATGCGGCCATTGCCGAAATGAAGAAGCGCGGCACCTACCTTGTGCCCACTCTGTATCTCGAAGACTGGATTGTGGAGAAAGGCAATCTGCCACCTTTCTATCATCAGAAGATGGTCGATGTAAGCGCGGTGGCCAAGAGCAACATCAAGCACGCCATGCAGGCCGGGGTAAAGATTGCGCTGGGCACGGACGCGGCTGTGTATCCGCACGGGCTGAACGCGCACGAGCTGGATGTGTATGTGAACCAGTTAGGCATGGCTCCGCTGGCGGCTCTGCAAACGGCTACAGTGAACGCCGCCGACCTGATGGGATGGAGCGCAAAGACCGGCTCTCTGGACCCCGGCAAGTGGGCAGACATGATTGCCGTGGACAAGAACCCGCTCGACGATGTGCGAGTTCTGCAGGATGTGAAGTTTGTGATGAAAAGCGGTGTAGTCTATAAGAATGAAGCGAAGTAAAGATGCGGGTTTGAGAGAAACGGAGTACCTGCTGCGATCGCCCAAGAACGCTGAGCGGCTCTTGGAGTCCTTGCGCGAGGCGGAACATGGCAAGGGCACGCCAGATACCGTCGAGAATCTGCGGCGGTCGTTGGGCCTTGACCGGATGAAGAAATAGGCGGCCACGCGGCTGCTGGAATATCCGCACTACGTCGGAGCACAGGCTCGTCTACCTCGCCAATGCCGACCGGATCGAATTCCACCAGGCAAGGTATCACTATGAATAGCGCATTCGGCGAATGATTCTGACCCAATACCGCGCTAGGCGGACCGGCGCTTATCTTCTTCCAGGCTGGAGATACGCTTGTCGAACGCGAAGGATTGCTGGACTGTCTCCAGACGCTGAGCAACAATATCGAAGCGCGCGCGGATGGCTTCCTCATGGAATTCGAGACGCTTGTCCTGAGAATCCAGTCGCTTGTCCATCGTCTCTATGCGCTGCACAATGCTCTCGTAGCGAGCGCGGCTGACTTCCTCCATGGAGTCAAGGCGCTTATCGATGTTCGAAAGACCTGCACGGATTTCCCGCAACTCGGGTGCAAGAAAATCCTGAACGACCTGTCGGGTTTCTTCGACAACGCCCATGAGAAATCAAGTCTCCTAACTCAAATCTTACACCTGTCTTGCCTTACAGCCGCAGGAAATAGATGACGCCGGCAGCCTTTACATCCCGCCCCAACCCCTGCCACACTAGGGAGTGGACACCCAGACAATCGTAATCCTCGATTTCGGTTCGCAGTATACGCAGCTTATTGCCCGGCGGATACGCGAGCTGAACGTCTTCTCCGTCGTACTGCCATGTACGGCGCCTCTCAGCGGAGTTCAGTCGTACAAGCCGCTGGGGATCGTTCTCTCCGGCGGCCCGTCGTCGGTGTACGACGTGGACGCCCCGGCCGCGGACGCCAAGGTGCTAGAACTGGGCGTGCCGGTGCTGGGCATATGCTACGGGCTGCATTTCATCGTGCATCATTTGGGCGGCAAGGTGCTCTCTGCGCCGCGCCGCGAATATGGCCACGCCGAAGTGACCATCGAGGACAATACGTCGCCTTTGTTTGCCGGGCTGCCGCTCACGCTTCAAGTTTGGATGAGCCACGGAGACGAGGCACAGCAGCTTCCCGAGGGGTTCCGGCGCACGGCGGTCTCGTCAAACGCGCTGGCTGGGATTGCCAACGAGCAGAGCCGCATCTGGGCCGTGCAGTTTCATCCCGAAGTGCATCACACGCCGCTCGGTCCACAACTGATCCGCAATTTCGTTTTCAACATTTGCGGAGCCTCGGGCGTCTGGACTCCGGCGCATTTCATTCAGACCACGGTTGCGGGAATTCGCGAAAAGGTCGGCGACGGCCACGTGATTTGCGGACTCTCGGGCGGCGTGGACTCGTCGGTTGCGGCGGTGCTGGTGCACAAGGCCATCGGCAGCCAGTTGACGTGCGTGTTTGTCAACAACGGAGTACTGCGAAAGAACGAGTTCCAGAGCGTGCAGAAGAATCTGCGCGACAAGCTGGGGTTGAACATTGTTGCGGTGGACGCGAGCGAGCGGTTCCTCAATCGACTGGCGGGGGTCACCGATCCTGAGGCCAAGCGCAAGCGCATTGGCGCGGAGTTCATCGCGGTCTTCGACGATGAGGCGGCACGCATTGCGAAGCAGACCGGCGGCGTGGACTGGCTGGTGCAGGGGACTCTGTATCCCGACGTGATTGAGTCCAGCAGCGTAAAGGGGCCGAGCCAGACCATCAAAAGCCATCACAATGTTGGCGGGCTGCCGCTGGGCATGAAGCTCAAGCTGATTGAGCCGCTGCGGGATTTGTTCAAGGACGAAGTGCGGCGCATTGGCCGCGACCTCGACATGCCGGACGACATTCTGGGCCGCCAGCCATTCCCCGGTCCTGGCCTCGCGGTGCGCATTCTGGGCGAGGTAACCCGGGAGCGCGTGGCGCTGCTGCAGGAAGCGGACGAGATTGTGGTGGCGGAGATCAAGGCGGCCGGCCTCTACTCGAAGATCTGGCAGAGCTTTGCCGTGCTGCTGCCGGTGATGAGCGTGGGCGTAATGGGCGACCAGCGGACCTATGCGTACACCGCGGCGGTGCGGGCCGTGCACTCTGAAGACGGCATGACCGCGGACTGGACGCCGCTGCCCTACGAGGTGCTGAAGCGCATCTCCAGCCGGATTGTGAACGAGGTGCGCGGCATCAACCGCGTAGTCTACGACATTACATCGAAGCCGCCGGGCACGATTGAGTGGGAGTAGCTTGCCGTCCGGGCGATTGGGGGCATATCCATGACGGAGGAGCTTCTTACGAGGCGCGAATTCGGGCTGGCAAGGCCTTGCCCGCAATGTCCTCCGACAGCTTTATGCTCGGCCGTTCAACACTAAGATGGATGATGTGCGCAAGCAAGAGGATGGCGGCAAGGCATCCTGAAGTCGTTCCCTGATACAAAGCCAAGTAACTTCAATGGATGTTTTTCGGCCGTATTCGGCCGCGGTTGCAGCACCTCGCAGAGAGTTTTGCTAACTAATTCATTAGTTGTACGTCAAACGGCTCAGGAGCGGTCGATCAGCGACCCTTCGAGCACACTATGCCTCCAAAGCGATCCATCACGCTCACACAGGCCGAGCTCCGGCTGATGAAGATTCTTTGGGATCGGGGCGAATCGACCGTGGCCGAAATGGTGGCCACTATGCCCGACGATGAGGCGCTGGCCTATACCTCCGTGCTTACCACGATCCGAATTCTGGAAGCCAAGGGCTACGTGAGGCACCGCCCTGAGGGCCGAGCTTTCCTGTACAAGTCGTGCATGGACGAGGCGGAGGCCAGCCGGAGCGAGGTTCGCCATGTGTTGCAGCGGTTCTTCGGCAACTCGCGGGAGCGGCTTTTGCTCTCGCTGCTGGGCGACGACGAGATAAGCCCGGACGAATTAAAGCGCCTGAAAGAAGCGATTGCCAGTGCCCCGGACGACGCGCTGGAGGTGAACTAGATGGAAACCCTTGTGCACGCCGCCTCCACGGTGTCAGCCGCGGCCGTAAGCAGCCTGGTTTCGGCAATCTGGGAGGGGGCCGTTCTGTCGCTGTCCGTGGTTGTTTCCCTGCGGCTGCTGCCCCGGCTTAGCGCCAATGCGCGGTCGCTGATCTGGATGAACGTCTTCCTGCTGCTGTTGCTGCTGCACGTGGTTCCGTCGTTCTTGTCTGAACAGACTGCCGGGAGGATGGTGCATGCTGCACACTGGTCTCTCGATGTGGGCTGGAGTATTGGCCTGGCCGGGCTGTGGATGGCGCTTTCGTTGTGGAGAGCGGCCCAGTTGATGGTGAGCGCCGTGCGGCTGCATGGGCTGGCTAGCCGGGCGATTCCTGTTGAGGCCGATGGCGCGCTTCAGGCCATTCTTCAGGGCCACCGAGAGCGTGGGCGAGGTGGCCGCGGAGCGGAGCTTTGCACCTCGATGGAAGTGGAGCGGCCCAGCGTGTTGGGGTTCTTTCGCCCGCGAATCCTGATTCCTCCCGCATTGATGGAAAGCCTATGCCCAGAAGACCTGCGGCAAGTGGTGGTGCATGAGATGGAGCACTTGCGGCGCGGGGACGACTGGACCAATCTGCTGCAAAAGGTGGGGCTGGCGCTGTTTCCGCTGAATCCGGCGCTGCTGTGGGTGGAGCGCCGCGTGTGCGCCGAGCGGGAGCTGGCCTGCGACGACCGCGTGCTGCACTCGGGGGGCGCGCGCAAGGCTTACGCCGCATGCCTCACGCGCCTGGCTGAATACGCGATCCTTCGCCGCAGCCTGTCGCTTGCACTGGGCGCGTGGGAACGGCAATCGGAGCTGGTGCGGAGGGTGAACCGGGTGCTGCGCTCGCCAGATGATTTGTTGAGTGCGAGGCAAGGGGCGCTGGTGACTGGCAGCTTGCTTGCGGGTGTATTGGGCGGCGCCATTGCGCTGACTTACGCGCCCCAGATAGTGAGCTTCGGACCCGGAGCGAGGGCCCAATCGGCGGAGCAGGCGCGTTCCGTCGTGTCCGTGGACCTTCGCGAGGCCGGCTATCGCAAAGCAAGTCTTCGCGACTCGGAAGGCAGGATGCAACTGGTGAAGGCCGTTATGGCTCAGCGGCCGGTTCCATCCGCATTCCCTGCAAGGTTAGGACAAAGCAAGGCGGTGAGGCGCACAGTCAGGCGGGCGTTGCCGCAAAGCCGGCAAGCCTGGATTGTGCTGACAGATTGGAGCGACGCCCAAGTTCCTCCGCAACTTGTGCTCGCTGTCGCGCCGGGCAGCCGGGTTTCCTATGCCGCCCTGCCCATACCAGAGGGCTGGCTGATCGTTCAAATCTAATCGAAACTCGCGCAATCGCATTTGCGCTCAACATCAACAGCAAACCGTGAACAAGGAGATCAGATCCCATGAGTCAAGCAACTAATCAATTAGTAGCAACGGCAAGAAGATTGGCCTTTCCCGCATCTGTTGCCGCAGCCTTCGCACTGGGTGCGGTGTTCTTCGTCGGCCACGGCAATGTTCACGCCGCGTCCGCAATCGACGATAACAGCGTATCCGCTCTCACTTCGCTCGATCATGCCATGGAGGCTGTCGCGGCGCGAGTCACTCCCGCCGTGGTGAATGTGGCAGTGACCGCGCGCAGCAACGAGGTTGACGCTGCCGGAGGCCAGGACGGCCAGATGCAGGGAAGCCCATTTCAGGGACTTCCGCCCGGAATGCAGCAATTCTTCGGGCAGCTTCCCCAGGGACCTTCCCAACCTCAGATCCAGCATGGAGTGGGGAGCGGCATCATTATTTCGCCAGACGGCTACATTGTGACCAACAACCATGTAGTGGACGGAGCCACGAGCATCAAGGTCACTCTCAACGATCGCCGCATTTTGACCGCGAAAGTGGTCGGTGTGGACAAGCTGAACGACCTTGCTGTGCTCAAGGTGAGCGCTACCAACCTTCCGAGCATCGCCTGGGGCGACTCAACAAAGCTGCAGCCGGGCCAAACGGTGCTGGCATTCGGCAGTCCATTCGGCTACTTCCAGTTTTCTGTTACGCGGGGAATCGTGAGCGCGGTGAACCGTCCCAACCCCTACTCGGATGACCCGCGCAAGCCGGGCGACTTCATCCAGACCGACGCGGCCATCAACCCGGGCAACTCCGGCGGTGCGCTGGTGAATGCACATGGCGAGCTGGTGGGGATCAATACCTTCATCATCACCAACAGCGGTCAGTTTGCCGGCGCGGGATTCGCGATTCCGTCGCAGATTGTGCGCGCATCGACCGAACAGTTGATAGCGCACGGAAAGGTGGAGCACGGCTATCTTGGCATCAGCATGAACGACGTGACGCCTGAGAATGCCCACTTCTTCAATCTGGAAAGTGCGAGTGGCGCAATCGTTTCGCAGGTAACTCCGGACTCTCCCGCAAGTCGCGGTGGTGTGCAAACCGGTGATGTAATCTCACAACTCAATGGAGAGAAGATCGCCAACGGAAGCGCCTTGCAGGTAGCAGTAAGCCAAATCGCTCCTGGAACAAAGATTGCGCTGGGTGTGATCCGCGACGGCAAGCCGCTGACGTTGAACCTGGCAGTTGGTGAATTCCATGGCAGCTCGGAGGTTGCAAGCAACGATGGAGGGGAAGGTACGGAAGGCGGCAAGACCGGCAAGCTGGGGCTCGCGGTCGGCGATTTGACTGCGGACGCCCGGCAGCAGATCAATGCGCCGGAGCAGCTCCATGGCGTAGTTGTCCAGGGTGTTCGTCCGGCCAGTCCGGCCGATGATGCCGGTCTTCAACCCGGCGACGTGATCCTCGAAGTGAACCGCAAGCCTGCGGAGTCTGCAAGCCAATTTGCGAGCGAAGTGCATCAGAGCCCCGAAGGCAAGGATCTTCTGTTGCTGGTGTGGTCGAAGGGCGGCGCGAGCTATCGCACGGTTCATCCCAATGCGGACGGGCCGAAGGGGTAGTTGCGCGACCGTGTCGATGGATAGTATCCCAGGTCTCAAACTCTAGACCTGGGGCACCCTCAGTTGCAGATTGAATTACAAAATCACGCGGTCTTAGTTACGCGGATGCGCGAATCATTCTTTAACGGATGAGCTTTCGTTGCTGGGGTTATGCCAGCCCCCGTCATTGGCGATCATTTTATCGGCCTCTTTTGGGCCCCAGGTGTTGCGTTTGTAAGAGCGAACCCGAGGATGATTCGTCAACACCGGATCGACCACCGTCCATGCGGCTTCAATCGCATCTTCCCGCGTAAACAGCGCGCCGTCTCCGGCCATTGCATCGCCCAGAAGCCTTTCGTACGGAGTTTCCTCTCCCGGCTGCTGTTCGGATAAATAGAGTTCCCGCTGCTCTCCAATGAAATCCTGTCCCGCACGCTTGACGCGGGCGGCAAGAGCAACGGCCGAGTTAGGCGAAAGCCGGAAACGCACGTAGTTCGATCGCCCGGTCAGCGGCGCTGAGTCAGCGAAAAGCCGCTGCGGCGCAGGCTTTAACTCAACCAGGACTTCGGTCGCGGTATCCGGCAGGTACTTGCCTGAGCGCAGATACCACGGCACCCCTTCCCAGCGCCACGAATCGATGAACAGCCGCATGGCGCAATAGGTCTCAACATCGGAGCGCTTCGCCACGTCCGCCTCTTTCCGATAGCCTTCGTACTGGCCGCGAACCAGGTCGCTGGGCGTCAGCGGGCGCATGGCTTCGAACACTTTGGCTTTTTCGTTGTGAACAGCTCCAAAATCCCTGCCGGCCGGGGGTTCCATGGCAAGCAGCGCAACTACCTGGAAGAGATGATTCTGGATCACGTCGCGCAGGCAGCCCGCGGTCTCGTAAAAAGCCCCGCGATTCCCCACGCCAAAACTCTCCGAAAGGGTTATCTGGACGCTGGCGATATAGTTACGGTTCCAGATTGGCTCAAGGAACGAGTTAGCGAATCGGAAATAAAGAATATTCATGATCGCTTCCTTTCCCAGAAAGTGATCGATGCGGAAGATCGAATCTTCAGGAAACGCAGCGTGCGCCACTTTGTTCAGTTCCTGCGCCGATGCCAGGTCGCGTCCGAACGGCTTCTCCACGACGACGCGCGCATCCTGGGTCAGTTTCGCGGCACCTAAACCTTCAATCACTGTCTCGAAGAGCGAGGGCGGAATTGCAAGGTAGTGCGCCGGCCGCCGCGCCCCGCCAAGTGCCTGTTTGATAGCCGTAAAGGTGCCTGGGTCTTTATAGTCTCCACTTACATACTTCAACCGGGATAGTAACTCCTGAAATGCGCGCTGGTCATCGATTCCGCCTGCTTGCCCGATACTGTCCTTCACGCGCTCGTGCAACTGCTCCATGCTCCACTGCGGAAACGCAACGCCGATAACTGGAACCTCGAGGGCGCCTCGCTTGACCATTGCATACAGTGCCGGAAAAATCATCTTGTGTGCCAGATCGCCTGTCACACCGAAGACCACCAACGCGTCCGAATGTATTCTTTTCATCAGTCGCCTGCCTTGGCGGGCGCAGCCTTTTCTTCATGTCCGCCAAACTGGAACCTGAGCGCCGATAAAACCTTTTCGGCAAAGTCATCTTCGCCCCGCGAACTGAATCGCTCGTACAGCGCAGCGCTCAGGACAGGGGCCGGAACCGATTCGTCGATGGCTGCGACGATTGTCCATCGACCTTCTCCCGAGTCGGATACCCGGCCGGAAAACTTGCCAAGGTCGGGGCTGTCGAGCAGCGCAATCGCGGCCAGGTCGAGCAGCCACGAAGCGACAACACTTCCGCGGCGCCACACTTCGACAATGTCCGCAATGTTCAAATCGTATTGGTAAAGCTCCGGGCGCCGAAGCGGGGTTGTTTCCGCATCCACGGTTTCCTTCGTCTTGCCCACATTGGCATGCTGCAGAATGTTCAGCCCCTCCGCATAAGAGGCCATCATGCCGTACTCAATGCCGTTGTGAACCATTTTGACAAAATGGCCCGCGCCGCTTGGACCGCAGTGCAGATAGCCGTGCTCGGCCGTGCCCCCAAGTTTCTCGCGGCCCGGCGTGCGCGGGGCTGAATCGATGCTTGGCGCCAGCGAGGAAAAGATGGGGTCGATGCGTTCGACCACGGCCTTTTCCCCGCCTATCATCAGGCAGTAACCGCGCTCCGCTCCCCACACCCCGCCGCTGGTCCCGGTATCCACAAAATGTATGCCCTTCAGCATTAACTCGGCGGCGCGCCGGATATCGTCGTGATAGTAGGAATTACCGCCGTCGATAACGACATCGTCGGCCTGGAGCAGTGGGACGAGTGCCTCCAGCGTGGGGTCGACCACGCCTGCGGGCACCATCATCCAAACAGCGCGCGGGGTTTTCAGCTTGCCTGCAAATTCCTCCAGAGACGCGGCCCCAACCGCGCCCTCCTTTACCAGTGCCTCGACGGCCGCCGCGTGAATATCGTAAACCACGCATTGGTGGCCAGCCCGCATCAGGCGCCGCACCATGTTGATTCCCATCCTGCCCAGTCCAATCATGCCCAATTCCATGTTGTTTTCCTCTCGCATAGGTTTGGTTATGCCTATCCCGCTTTGATGTCAGATGCATTTGCCGACTTGGAGGATTGTTGTATTTCTTGCAAATCTGGGAAAGGAAGAAGGCCCGGGCCTGAAGGCCTTGTCGATATGCGGCGTTTTCAGGGGATTGAAACCCCCTGCTCCCTCCGGAATCTTCCGCCCTCTGAAACCTTCGGTCTACAACTGTAGTATCTGGGAGTTATTGGCGGGTGTAGAGCTGAAACGGCGCCCAATAATAGGGTATGTGAGAGACCGCGTGCGAATAGAGCAAATTGAGTTTTGCCTGACGCAGCGCCGCAGCCGGGGTCTGGCCGGCCTGAAGGCCTTGATAGAAAGTGTCCATGAGGCGGGGAGTCGAGTCGTCGCTCACTTCCCACAAGGCGCCAATGACGCTGTGCGCACCGGCGTGCAGAAAGGCCCAGGAAAGGCCCACCAATCCTTCTCCGGCATAGGAGCGGGTGCCGCTGCCATTGCACGCGGAGATGGTTACAAGGCGGGCGTCGATGGGGTGCTGCATGATTTCGCGGGCATAAAGCTTGAAGGAGTTTCCGCTGGCGGTGGAGGGTGAGAGGATGATAGCCGAGTCAAGTGGATCGGTTTGGCTGGCGACGGCATGAGAGACGAAGTGAATATAAGAATACTGCGCCGGATTGCTGGCGAGATATGCCTCGGGATTGGCTCGCCGACCGGCGAAGACTGATTGATCGCGAGGGGAGAAATGACTTTCAATCCGCGTCATTTCAAAGCCGAACAGGGGAAGGCTGGGAAAGTCCTGGCTGGGCGAGACCGGGTTGCCGATCAGGAGCAGATTTCGATCGGCCTTCCGAGCCGGCTTTGCGGCGGCGAGCGTGGCCAGCGATGGAGCCGAAAGCAGGGTTGCGTCTTCAATCCAGTAATGAGCGCTGGCTGTTGAGCTTGTACCCTGGCCGCGATTGGGACCGGGGCCGGGAACCAGCAGGGTTTCGAAGTTAAGGTGGTTCAGTATTCCGTCGGCCAGTATCATAACTGGAGTATTGGGGCGGATAACTGTCGAGGCCGGAGCTATAAGTAACTTATATAACTCGATGGCATCCTGGTTGCCGGATTGCAGAGGATCTTGCAAGTCAAGAATGGCCTTGCGATAGCGCTCGACGCGGGTGGCAATGTCGGCGCCGGGAGGAAGCGGAATGAGTAAGGTTTTTTCGGGAGCGATAGCCCACAGGTAAGAATGTTCCTCCCCCAGCCAATAGAACAGCAAGGTTGCCCCGGTTTTTTGGGCCACCTGGCGCGGATTGAACGCGGCCCTCCGGGATGAGGCGTTGGCGGGGTCTATGCCCAGACCCTGCTCCAGCGTCCGGGCGCGGCTGCGGTCGGCGACAGCGAGAGCCTCATCGCTTTTGCCCTGCGTAACAAGCATTTGGATGTATTCGCCGTAGATGCTGGTTGCATTGTTGAGAAAGGGAAGTCTGGATTCTTCGCTTTTGACCTGTGCCCGCTCAGACTCGTAAGAGTTCAGAGACGATTTGTACATGTGATCGGCGGCAGCGGGGTTGCCTTCCGTCTCAAACAGTTTGGCCAAGCGATATTCGGCGGTTGTTCGGTTGAAAATGTCGCTCTCCGGATCCATTTCGAGGGAGCGGAAGAGCGCTTCGGCTTCCCGGTTCTGGCGGCGCTCGACTGCAAGCATTCCATGGACCAGCGGGATAAACGATTCACGCTTGTGGTTGCCCTCCGCGCGCATCATGGGAGCGACCCGATCGAGATAGGCGCTTGCCTCGTCCAGCTTACCGGACTTTGCCGCATTGAATGCCAGATCCTCCAGCGCAAACATAATGTCTTCTTTGCTGTCCAACTGTGTTGCCAGATTCAGCGATTTCAGTTCGGACTGAGCGGCGCCCGCCACATCGCCGTTCTCGGCATAAATCGAGCCGAGAACGCTTGTCCACTTCAGCTCCGAGTGAAGACTTCCAGACATTGTTGCTCTTTTTTCCGCTTCAAGAACCAGTTCGAGCGCCTTTTCGGTATCTCCCAGGCAATAGTACGCAAAGCCGAGATTGCCCAGGGCGGCTTGCGCCATATTCTCCGCGCCCAATTCCGTGGCGGCACGGTACCCGGATTGCAACCAATCCAGCGCCTCGTCATAGTGACCAATCCGCATCGCGGTATATCCCAGGTTCAACGATGCGCTTGCTTCCAGGAGCCGGTCGTGATGGGCCCTGGCAAAGTCGAATGATCTTACATAAAACCGGCGCGCCTCGGCGTCATGCCCGAGCGTATTGGCGAGAATGCCGCGCGCCCTGAGTACATCGCCGCAGGATACATAGTCTCCGCCTTGGCAGAGTGTCTCGGCCTGGGTAAGTCTCTCGTTGGCTGCGGATGACTGCTGTTGGCGAATCAACGCTACTGCTTCGATCACCAACTTCTTGACGATTCCATCCGGGTAGTTGGGGTCGAGTTGCCAGGTGGCTAGCAGCCGAAGCGTGTTGGGGTACATGCCGCGAAAGAGCATGGATTCGGCTTCAAGAAGTTGGAACTTCGAAGCCCATGCGGGGTCGATCGTCTGGAATCGCAGGGCTGCCTCTGTTGCTTCCTGCTGGCATTCAGGCAGTTTTCCATGGTTGAAGAGCTGCTGCGCGTAGTCGTAGACAGCCTGGGTGCTGCCGGGGCGCGTGTCTTCAAGCGGAATGAGCAGTGCAATGAGTAATAGCGCCCAAACGAGGCGTGTGGCGCGGAGCCGGAAACCGCGCCGTACGCTGGCAGACCAACCCAGAATGCCCGCCGAGCCCTTGGAAACATCCGGTGCCCGGAGGGTATTCATGGAAACGATTGACGCTATGGAAAGGTTTGTCCGTTGCTTTGGTTGCCTCCGCCCCCTCCGCCTCCATCGATAGCGCATCCAAACTTGAAATCGATCATGGTCAGATTCACAGTCGTCAATTTGGGTGAGTCCGTCTTCGTGACGAAGTCGGTGTGGGTTACGGTCAGCTTGGCCAGGGTGATGGTGCCGAAGTGGGGAATCACGATGACATGCCCGAAGGAATGGCCAGGATATGGGCCAGCGGCCTGGTTGACCAACGAGCATTCGACCGCCTCCGGACTGCCAAGATTAGAGGAAAGTTGATTGTACCGGTCGTGCAGGTCTTCGGGAAGGTTTTTGGCCTTGAGGATGCGGTCGTATTGGCTTGAGACGCGGGTTTTGAGACCTGAGTCCCTGGTATAGGCCCCATCTTTCAAGGGCTTGGGGCCGAGAATGTCGGAATCGAAGTCCAGGTGGACCGGATGGCCGGCTATGCGCAGGTTCTCGAAGCGCGTTCCCAGGAAGTGGATATGGGGTACATAACCGGCCAGGGGATGCTCGGTGATGATCTGACCGACCACGCGATCCGCGGTGACCACTTCCAACACATTCAGGTTTTCAATGACGGTAGTGCTCAGGGTTTCCCAACCCTGTCCCGGCTTGGTTCCGGGGTTGCCTGCAACCTGGCTGTGCGCGGCACTGTAGGATAGGATGCCTTCGAGCCGGTAGCCTGCGGAGTGCTGCGATTTGTAACCGCCTTCGGCCGGCAACTGGGCGTGGGCCTGGGGTTGAATCTGCTGGACCAAAGGCAGGCGCAAACTGCCCTCGAATATCTTTGCTTCGGCATTAAATGTGTGGGTTCTGAGGACAGCTTTCGGCATTCGACTTCTCCCTTTCCGTATGGCAGTGAGGTGAGTTTGATGGTATGTTGAACGAATTCTGCGCACCGAAATTCGCGGTGTGCGCAAGGCAGGCATTCGGCCAGGCCTTTCGGGCTCTGGCCATTTGCGGGTCGCGATGTTTCGCCCTCGATTCGAGGGAGATGTTTGAAAAAAAGTGCATGGTCGTTTGGTGGCTCAGGTTTCCCTTGTGTTGCATCGAATTGAAACGATAACACGGGGTCGCCCAGCCGGTTGCTGAAGCCATTGAATAATCAGGGGAGGACGTCGATGAGCCATTCTGCATAAACGTGACTTGAATTGCAAGTTAAAAAAGAATGGCTCCCGATTTACTGGAGATTGAGTTACTTTTTATTTACTTTGGAGTCACTAACTCCCTGGCCGGGTTTGATCAAAACAGCCAGTTTGCAATCCAGCGGACTGAAGGAAATCCGGGTTGCGTGTGCTAAGGTTCATTCCGTGAACGACGAAGGGACAAAGACGGAACTCTGTCTGGCGAGCGATCCCGCGCTCAAGGTCTCAATCGCCAAGCCCCGGGTGCCAGCGAACGCATCGAGGCGGAAGTTGCCGGGACTGAAGGCGAGTGAAGGATTCACACTGCACCCGTTCGACGTTGAGTTTGGCGTAAGGACGAGCGGATTGATAGCGGGCCGGCACTTGACGAGCGGGCAAAGGCACGATCGCCATAATACGGCCTACTACGGGGTTGCGCCCTCGGTGTTTCAGGGACTGGTGAAGCGCTGGCGCCGGAGCCGACCGGTGGCGGCTATGGAGGAATTCACGTTTGTGGATGTGGGCTCGGGGATGGGCCGTGCGGTGCTGCTGGCCTCGGAGCTGACCTTCAAGGCGGTGGTGGGAGTCGAGCTGCACAAGGAGCTTGATCGAATTGCGCGCAGGAACCTGGCGGTGTGGCGCAAGGCGGGTTGGTCGCGCGCGCCAATGAAGATGATCCGTGGGGATGCGGTGGAATTCCAGTGGCCATCGGGACCGTGCCTCGCATTCCTGTTCAATCCATTTGGCGCGGTGGTAATGCGGCGATTGCTAAAGCAAATGCGTAAGAGCTTTCAAGGCAGGCCCGGCGAGTTGGACATTCTTTATGTAAACAATGAGCAGGAGCGCGTGCTGGAGAGGCAAGCTGGATTTCAGCATCTGTTTCTTGGCGAGGTGCACCGGTCCAGGGCGGATGCGATTGCCGATCACCGGATTTTGGCGAATCAGCCCGAAGGGGAGTACGCGTCGTCGAATGCGGAAGACTGTTCCATTTGGCGCTGGGTGGGGTCAAGAGCTAGGAGGAGTTAGCGCGTTTCGCGAAAAATTTATGTGGGAAGCATTGACTACGCAGGCTGGCGGGAAGAGAGTAGTTAGCTGGCAGTGTGGTCGTTCTTTTGGAGCAAACTTTGACGGAACAGCATTTGATTTTGGGATTGGGAGAGCTGTTGTGGGATGTGCTGCCGGAGGGATCGAGATTAGGCGGCGCGCCATCCAACTTTGCGGTAATGGCAGGGCGGCTTGGCGACCACGCGACGATTCTGAGCCGGATTGGGCGCGACGACCTGGGACGCCAGGCCGTGGATGTGCTGGACCCGCTTCCAGTGGACGCGAGCCATGTTCAGGTGGATTCAAACCACGCTACGGGCCGTGTGACGGTGATGCTTGAAGGCGGACAACCGAGGTTCACCATTCACGAGCCGGCCGCGTGGGATTTTCTCGAGCTTACTGATCAGTGGGTGAGCCTGGCCGAGAGGGCAGGCGCAATCTGTTTCGGATCGCTGGCGCAGCGATGCCTTGAGTCCCGGCAGACGATACAAACGCTTGCGGCGCAGACGTCGTCGAGGTGCGTGCGGTTGTTTGACGTGAACCTTCGCGCGCCGTTCTATTCCGGCGAGGTGATCCAGGAGTCGCTGGAGCTGGCAACGGTGATGAAGATGAACGACGCTGAGGCGCCATTGGTTCTGGGTCTGCTGGGATTGCCTGCCGCGGGCGGATCGCCATCGGAACAACTGCGCGTTGGCGCCGAGCGGCTGCTCGAGGAGTTTCCAACCCTCGGCATGGTGGCTGTGACACGCGGCGGACAAGGCAGCTTGCTGGTGACCCGCGAGGAGTGGCACGAGCACCCCGGGTTTCCGGACAAGGTGGTGGACACCATCGGCGCAGGGGATGCATTTACAGCCGCGCTGGCACACTACCTGCTGCGAGGCGCGGACCTTGAGACGCTGAATGAGGCGGGAAATCTGTGGGGGAGTTGGGTGGCGTCGCAGGCGGGCGGCATGCCGGCTGTTCCCGATGAGGTTTTGGCGGGGATGGTGGAGGCTGTTGAGCGGTGAAACACGATGGCCGGCGGACAGGGAGCCGGCATGGCCGCGGACAGATCTGCGGGTTGGGCAGGGCGATCCGGTAAAGTGGGACTATTGTGATTATCAATATCGCGAGGCGCGCTCACGATCATAACTGGGAACTGGATCCGATTACGCGGTCCCTGTTGGATACCGACTTCTACAAGCTGCTGATGCTGCAGTTCATCTGGAAGCATTTCAGGACCACCCATGCGACATTTACGCTGCTGAATCGCACCCGTTCCGTGCGGCTGGGAGAGTTGGTGGGTGTGGCGCAATTGCGGGAGCAACTGGAGGCGACGCGGACGCTCAGGTTCCATAAGTCGGAGCTGATCTGGCTGGCGGGCAACACCTTCTATGGGCGCAGGGGAATCTTTGAGCCGGCGTTTCTGGAGTGGCTTGAACAGGATTTCAGGCTGTCGGACTTTGAATTGAGCGAAGCGGAAGGGCAGATATCTCTGCGCTTTGAGGGGCTTTGGACAGGCACGACGATGTGGGAGATTTACGCGCTGTCGGCCATCGATGAGCTGAAGACGCGGGCCAGCCTGAAGCGCCTGAGCGAGTTTGAGCTGGACATTCTTTATGCGCGGGCAAAGACCCGGCTATGGGAAAAGATGGAGAGGCTGCGCGGGGTTCCGCGGCTGAACGTTAGCGACTTTGGGACGCGGAGGCGGCATAGCTTTCTGTGGCATGAGTATGTGGTGAAGGCTATGAGCGATGTGCTGGGCTCGAGCTTTGCGGGGAGTTCGAATACATATCTCGCATACAAGCACGATCTTGAGGCAATCGGCACCAATGCGCATGAGCTGCCCATGGCCGTGGCGGCACTGGCGGACAGCGATGAGGAGTTATGCCAGGCGCAGTATCGCGTGCTGGAGTTATGGCAGCAGACTTACCAGGGGGAGTTATTGATTCTGCTGCCGGATACATTTGGGACTACGCAGTTTCTTGAGAATGCGCCGGAGTGGGTTGCGGACTGGACCGGGCAGAGGATGGACAGCAAGGACCCTTACATTGCGGGGGACGAGTATATTGCTTGGCTGGAGCGGCGGGGACGCGACCCGCGGCAGAAGCGGCTGATTGCTTCCGATGCGCTGGATGCGGGGCAGATACTGGGCCTTCATGCCTACTTTGGCGGACGGCTGCGGAATGGAGCCATGCCGGGAGATTTCCAGAGTGCCGCCGACTTCAAGGATGAAAGCATGTGGGTGGCCGACCGGCGGATACGGTTCAGCGCGGGGTGGGGAACGTTCCTGACCAACGATTTTCGCAATTGCAATCCGCTGGGAGATGAGGGATTCAATCCGGTGAGCCTGGTGTGCAAGCTCACTGAGGTTGAGGGACGGGCCGCGGTGAAACTGTCTGACAACTACCAGAAGGCGATGGGGCCGCTGGATGAGGTGGAGCGGTATCGGCGGCTCTTCGGAACGGCGGGGGTGGGGGATGTGGAGGCGGTGGTGTAGGGCAAGGAATAGGGAATAGAGAATAGAGATTAGTGTTCAGTTGTAAGTTGTCAGTTGTGCCCGATCAGTCTTCGCGTGCTGCTTCGTCTTCCACTTTGTCTTTTGCCTGTGGAATATTTTTCCTGTGACATTCCCACATGAGTTGCGTCATACTAATGTGGGATGAACACAGGAGAGCGGGATGGGCGAATCCAAACTCGATTTGTTGCAGGGTACGCTGGACCTGATGGTGATGAAGACTCTTGCCGCCATGGGCGCGCAGCACGGCTACGGCATTGCCCGGCGCATTGAGCAGGCCAGCGGAGACGAGGTGCTGCTGAACCAGGGCACGATTTACGCCTCGCTGGTGCGCTTGCAGCAGCGCGGATGGATTTCCGCAGAGTGGGGCACCAGCGATAACAATCGCAAGGCGAAGTTCTACTCGATTACACGGAGCGGGCGGAAGCAGCTTGCAAAGGACGCCGCCCACTGGCAGCGACTGAGCGATGTGATGGGGCGGGTGCTGGCGATGCCTCCCGAGGGAGGGCTGTGATGGGCGCGCTGCGGCGCGGCCTCGCGCGCATTTTTTCTTTCTTTCACAAACCCAAGCTCGACGCGGATCTCGAAGCCGAGATTGCCGAGCACATTGCGCTGGCCGCGGAAGACAACCTGCGGCGCGGCATGAGCGCGACGGAAGCTCGCCGCCAGGCGCTCATCCGTTTCGGCGGCGTCGACACCGCAAAAGACCAACAACGCGAAGCGCGAGGACTTATGAAACTCGACATCCTTTTGCAGGATCTGAAGTACACTTTCCGCACTCTTGGCCGTGATCGCGGTTTCACTCTCGTCGCCATCCTCATTCTGGCCCTCAGCATCGGTGCAAACATTGCCGTTTTCAGTGTAGTGAATACTCTGCTGCTGCGGCCGCTGCCGTTCCAGGATGCGGACCGCCTGATGTGGATCGCGCCGCCTCCCACCAAGTGCGGCTTGTCATGCGCTACTTACTCCACCGATGCCTACGACGAATTCCGCAAGTACAGTCGCAGCTTTCAGGACGTGACCGGATACTTCGCCTTCTCCGGCCCTGGAAATCTGAGTCTCAATCGCGGCGGCGCTCCCATTCCGGCCACCGGCATCGACGTCATCGCGAACTTTTTTCAACTGCTCGGCGTGCAGCCGGCCATGGGCCGCGTCTTCCGCCCCGAGGATGCGCTTAACGGTGCAGCACCCGTCATCCTCATTAGCGACGCCTGGTGGAAGACGCAATTCAACGCGGATCCCAAGATCGTGGGCAAAGCGTTCGACATGAACGGCACCCAAACAACCGTCATCGGCGTCCTGCCCAGGAGCTTCGACTTCGGCGCGGTCTTTTCCCCCGGAGCAAAGATTGACGCCATCACGCCCCTCAACCTATACGGCTCTCCCCGCGGCTGGGGAAACATCATCACCATGATTGGCCGCGCCAAACCCGGCGTCACGCTTGCTCAGGCGAAGGACGACGCAGCGGCAGCGGCGCCGCAAATGTGCTGGAACAACACCGTTCCCTTGAGCTGCGGCGTCTATGCGGAAAAGAACGGTAAAGGCGGGGTCGTCCCGGTTCCTCTCAAGGACTACGTCAGCGGCAAGCTGCGGCGTTCGCTGGTTGTGCTCTGGTCCGCAGTCGGCACCATCCTGCTCATCGCCTGCGTCAACCTGTCCAACCTGCTGCTGGCCAGGGCCGCTTCGCGCTCCAAGGAGTTCGCCATGCGCGGCGCACTCGGCGCAAGCCGCTTCCGCATCGTGCGCCAGCTTCTCACCGAAAGCCTCGTCCTGTCGCTTTCCGGCGCTGTTGTGGGACTCGGTCTCGCCTGGCTCCTCGTCTCCTGGTTCGCGCACCAGGGAGCGGTCGCCTTGCCGCTTCTGAGCACCTTGCGCATCGACGGCGCGGCCCTGGCCTGGACGCTTCTTATCGCCGTCACTTCAGCGGTTCTCTTCGGACTTGTTCCAGGACTCCGCATGGCCAGTGGCAGCCTGCACGAGTCGCTCAAGGGCTCCGGCCCGGGCTCGGGACAAAGCCGCAAACATGACCGCATCCGTTCCATCCTTGTCGTCTCCGAGATTGCACTGGCCTGCCTGCTGCTGGTCGGTGCGGGCCTGCTATTGCGCAGCTTTCTTCATGTCCTCGATGTCGATCTCGGCTTCCAGCCCGAGCACGCCGCCGCAGTCAAGGTGGAATACAACGACAGCGTGCCAGGAGATAAAGACGGCTCGCTGAGCGCTCAAAAGCGCGCTGTCATTTTTCAGGAGGTGATCGCACGCGTCAGCGCCATTCCCGGAGTTGAGGCGGCCGGCGTCACTGACTATCTGCCCCTCGGCCAGAATCGCGCATGGGGCATGCCATGGCCCAAAAATGGCGCGCATCCGGACCAGAGCCCGGGTTCACCCCTAGTTTACGTGGTTACACCCGGCTATCTACGCGCCATGGGCACCGGAATCCGGGGCCGGGATTTCACCTGGGACGACGGCCCAAAAAGCCAGAATGTAGTGATGATCGATAAGGCTCTCGCCAACTATCTGGCCGGACTGGCCAAGTGGCCGAACGGAGATGCCCTCGGCCAGATGCTCGACACCGGCGGCGGCTCCCGTATCGTTGGCGTGGTGGATGACGTCCGCGAGGAAAGCACCGAGGATGCAACCGGCTGGCAGATCTACTACCCCTTCACACAGCAGAGCCCAACTGGTGCGCAACTCGTCCTGCGCACTACGCTGCCGCCCGCAACCCTGGCCGGCAGCGTTCTCCGTACTCTCCGCGAAATCAACCCCAAGCAGCCGATCGCGGACTTCAGGCCCATCCAGGCGCTTGTCATCCACGCCAACTCGTCGCGCCAGTTCTTCATGCTTCTGGTGGCCGCCTTTGCTGCGCTCGGAATCGTACTGGCGGCGCTTGGCATTTACGGAGTGATCTCATACTCGGTCACGCAGCGCACGCAGGAGATTGGCATCCGCATGGCGCTAGGCGCAACCATGGGGCAGGTGCAGCGTAGTGTCCTCGTAAAAACTCTGCGCCTCGCGCTGATTGGAATTGCCGCGGGCGCGGTTGCATCGCTGCTCGTGTCGCGGACCATTGCCGCACTGCTTTTCAATACCGCGCTCAGCGACCCAATAACCTTCGCGGCCATGGTGGTGCTGATTGGCGCTGTGGCTTTGCTGGCTGGATATATTCCCGCACGCAGGGCTTCGCGCGTTAACCCTATGGTTGCGCTGCGGAACAACTGAGGGATTGGCGCCTTGCTGGAATTCGGCCTGAAGAGGTGTATTCTGGCGGCGGCTGACGGAAATCCGGGCTGGCGCAGGACTGTGTGTTTGAGAATTCCGCAATGAATTTGCATCAGAAAAGTAGATCGTGTATTCTATGAGTGAGTACGCGCTCATCCATATTTCAGATTGGGAGGCGGATTTGTCACGGCCCAGGAGCGAGGACAAGCGTAGAGCGATTCTGGATGCCGCGCTGCGTGTGTTTGCGGAGCGGGGGATTGCGAGCGCGCCGACATCGGCGATTTCTACGGCCGCGGGGGTGGCCGAGGGATCGCTGTTTACTTACTTCAAAACCAAAGACGAGCTGATGAACGCACTCTATCTGGAGCTGCGGATGGAGTTCAGCGAATACCTAGCGGACTTTCCGCATGACGCGGATGCGC
>Ga0182030_10009263_pt1 | contig 20181 bp, 22 predicted proteins | sample 812S3MmetaG_FD_121299 | JGI IMG/M metagenome (GOLD analysis project Ga0182030, IMG submission 121299) | Permafrost microbial communities from Stordalen Mire, Sweden - 812S3M metaG (Illumina Assembly) | ecosystem: Environmental > Terrestrial > Soil > Wetlands > Permafrost | place: Sweden... | reverse complement strand
GAAGATACGGTGTAGTCGCGAACTGACCCTTTCCATCTTCGGAGTGGCTGAGCGTGACGTAGATTTTATTGGGTTGCGTGATTGGTTGACAGGCGCGCGGCTGGCCATGTTTAATGCAAATCCGACAGGTTCAGCTGCCAGACCCCCCAAACACGACGTCTCAGGCTATCTGGACAATGCAATCTGTCAAATGTTTTCAGACCTTCAGCAAGTGCTCAAATCTCTAGAACTTGTTGGGCTCCTTGAACCCCACTGAGGGTCAGATTCGCGGCATGTTCAATCCGCGATTTCTCATCATTTCTCATTCTCACCTTCGACTATTCGCTATCAAAGACCCTTCTTTCTTTACCGCCTCGAAACGAAAGGCAATGGCAATTGCTTGTAAATGTTGCAAAAATCTTCTTGGTAGAACATTGGATTTAGCCGTCAGAAGATAAAGAAATATTCAAGCGAGCTATATTGTTTTATATTTAGATTCTGTAAAAGTAACGAAAGTTTATTGTCTAAGAAAATACGAAACAATGAAGATAAGGCCTGTGACTGTGACAAAGCGCCTCCCGTCCTCTTCATTCCATTGCTTGTATGTCGCGACTAATTCCACCATGCAATGATGACATATTCTTCAAGGCATCAATGGTTGGAGATTCATTCAGGTCTCACGCCTTAAGCTTGAATGTGTGTTGATCATTGAGCATTTCAATGATCTGCTTAGGGTCGTTTTGAGCGTTTGATTGTATGAGAAAACGTGAGACAATGAGGTAAACAGATAAGACAGGAGCACTTGAACATTTTGGTTATTCAAGCACAAGCAATTGTGCTAAATGCAAACATGGAAGACCCCTGATAAGCACCTTTGTGTCAGAAGATGAGGAATGTATATACTATTGTTTTTACTCTGTAAGAAGCCTCTGACAGTTGTGTACGGGACGAAACCACAGAGAAAGGAAGTGCAATGAGCCAATAAGCCCTATACCTGCATGACCGGAACGTATGTGTTTCAGAATCCGTTTATCGCCCAAACCCTATATCCCCACGTGAATGTCCCTTAAAGCAAACCCGTCAACCCCTCTATTTCGACTCCGCAAACTCCACCTCCCCTCGTTTCTCCACATCCAGAACCGTCCTCAAATGCACATACCCCAACTTGACCCCCTTATGCCTAGCTAATAATCCTCCCGTCTTCAAAATATTCTTGATCTGCCTACCATTAATCTCCACTCCCGCCAACAACGCCATTTCCTCCTCCGAAATCTCATGCTCCAAACCCTTCAAGAAATTATTCCAAACCTGCATTCTCGCTTGCTTATCTAACCCCGGATACTCCATCTTAATATGAATCCTGGAATCGAACGCCGGATCCATGTTCTTGACACGATTAGTAGTCAAGAAAAGTATACCTTCGTAGTATTCTAGTGTGCGAAGGAAGATGGAGACGATTTTATTACGTTCGAGATCGTGCGCTGAGCGCGCTTCGAGGAAAACGTCGCATTCGTCAAGTAACAGGACGGCATTCCACTTCGCGACCATTTCGAGGATGGTTGTGAGGGAAGACTCAACTTCAGAGGATTTGATGCCGAGGTCGCCCGCGGACATCATGTATAGGGGTACGCGCATATTTTCAGCTACCGATTCGGCGGTTAGAGTTTTGCCGATTCCGGGACCACCGCTGAGGAGCATGATGATGCCTTTCCCTTTACCAGAGATAACATCGTCGAAAGACTCTTTGTTTTGGATTTGCGATTCGGCGAAGGCGAGGACAAGTTCTTTTTGGTTCTCTGGGAGGACGAGGGAGGAGAAGGCTTGGGTGTTGAAGGAGATTTCGGAGATGGTGTCGACGAAGAAGGAGAGCCAGCGTTTGGTTTTGAGGGCGTACCCTTTGAGCAGGGGAGTGCTGTAGAGGAGTTGCTCTTCGGAGAGCGGAATGCGTTTTATGGGTTTGCCGTTGAGGAGTTGAGTGTTGGCGGATGAGTGGTTGTATGAGTTATCGTCTTCGTAAGAGTCGTATTCTTCGTCCTCGCAGGAATCTTCATCATCGGATTCTTCGGGCGTAGAGATGGCAGCCTTGGACTTGATTTTGAGAGGTGCGAGGTGGGGAAGGCTGTTGGGGTTGAATTTGCCGTATGCGAATGTGTCAATGATGATTCGAGAATCCACTGTGACTTTGATGTCACTGCCGCACATGTTCTTTCCGATACCAAAGCCCTTGTATTGTTTGTAGTGATAGCCATGATAGTTTTCAAACAGCTTGCCGCGTTTCAAGAGCTGGCTATGGATCTTCTTCTCTTGGGGGTGAAACTCAAGAGGGAATGCCTCTAGATCTGCGATCTTCCTTGTGCCAGCGAAAGCAAGAACTAAATGCTGTGTATTTTCATAGCCAAATTTGTCACCATCCCAATTCACTCTTTGTGTATTGACGCCATAGACGGGACCGTACCGGGGATGCTCGAAGTAATTGCCTTGGGACAGCTTCGAGGCACAATCACGACCCCATTCTTCCGTGTAAATGCTGCTGCCTGGGATGAAGATTGTATAAAGGAGGTCGAAAGTAATAACCTTGTTTGCAATGTAATCTTTCTTTGCCGCAATGACATCTCGAAGTTCTGTTTCGAGAGTCCTGTATAAGAGCAGGAGATGTGATTTCGTAGCAGCGTCGTCTTGCTTATTGATGGCTTTGGTGAATTCGGTCCAGCGATGGATGAATGGATTGAAGGGAGCCTGGAAGGTAAGCCGCTTTAGGGTGGTGGTAACACCTTTGAATGTTTGTTAGATTTTTCGATCCTCGGGATGGCTTAGACTTACCAGGATAATCTTTCAAGACTTTGCCGAGAACGTGCTTGAGAAGAGGGCTCTGAACGACGATGCTGTCGATTTCAAGCTTCTTCCGAGAATCAAAACTTTTCTTGTTCCGAACAAGAATAGCATAGCGAGCTGTAATTTCATTCTCGGCAGCCTCGTCTAGGTTGTCGGGATACTTATCTGTCCTGATCAGGTAATTAGTATGACTCTTCCACAGATATTTCTGGAGCTGGGGAGCTGATAGGTTCTGAATATTTGTTTGAAGAGTTCGATTTTTAAAATATTGTGAAATAAAGACGGGGAAAGACCAACCAGGTGAAGCGTCCGCGATCGTCTTCCTTCTGGTAGAGGTTCTTGATATCACATTCCATACCAACCTGCATGAGATCTGGAGTCTTACTACCATTGATTTCCTCGACGATCTCGGAGTCCTTGTCAGTAACAGACTCAGCATCATGAGGCTCGACGAAACCTTCTTCGCTGGCGTGGGGGGTAGCAGCTGTTCTGGCCATTGCTGCGACTTTGTTTATAGATAGATCTTTAAGGCGGTGTCAAGAATGGGTTGAAAAGACAAATTTCAAGATGAGGCAAGTAATCCAGAGTTCTTATATCAAAATTTCAAGGCTGGTAGGCAACTACCGTACTAGCAAGGTTGACTCACTCTGCCAATACGATCAACCTTGTAATGCGGAGAATGTGCCCGCACTTGATGTACATAGCACCCAGTATTTTTGAGAGAACAGGGATTTCGACAACGTGCTAGAACCACAGAACCAATGAGCGAAACCATGGGTGACTGCACGCCGGAGCATCTAGGGCTTCTGCCTTGCAGCCAACTGAAACAGCCACCAGCATCGTACACAGTAGGAATAAATATTCCGTAGCGAATGCTAAAGATATTATCTGCCTAAGAACTGTGCCGCTTTGGAGGGGCAAGCATTGACAATGATGAAGTGAAGGAAGATATATTTCTAGGCACCAAACCTTAATCACGAGGCACGGCCTGCACCAACGGCAACGTTCGCCAAAAACGGAAGCCACGTGATTTTCGTGCCACGCTAAAATCTTCCGCTTTAATCGTCAAAAACCGTGTTTCGCCACTTTCTCAACGCTATGTTCTTTTCGTCTTCTCAAGAATGTGAAAATGTACCGGCGTCGAAGTCTTCTTCAAGCAGAGAAAGCTGCTACAGAAGGTCAAGGCGGAGAGGAATTCGACACACAGGCATGTGAAAACTTGCAGGAACATATTCTTTCGGTTCTAGTAGAGATCCGCCACTATCACTTTTGGCAAGGATGGCACTGACCCCTCTGAAGAGCAGCCCGAGAGAATCCCAGAACGACGAAGTCGCGTCAAATCTTCATCCTGAGCATGGATCCAATCCATCCAACCTGTCAGTAGTACAAAATTTCGATAACCCGCGCGAGGACACGATACCTGCAAATGACCCAGAGCGCCTACCAGTTGAAGCCTCGGGTCGCGTCGAGGAGCAATCGTCAGGCTTGGAAGTAGTACCTGCCCATGACAATGATGCCCCGACCCTTCTCAAACAAGCATTACCTAAAGTTCGAAGGCATAGCACGGGAAAGCTACCACAGCCCGATCACGAAGGGAATCCGATACGCTTGGTTCTGGAGAAGTCTGCAGAGAAGTTTGCAAGGATGGAGGACTTAACCCAGACAAGCTCCCCAATGTCTCCCACCCAGCAAAACTCTGACTCGGCCTACGCGCATATCGCGTTAGATCCTCAACAACAACTACTGCTGCGAGCAAAGTATCCTACAAATAAATCCAGCATTGTCGAGGAGGAAGCTCAAACAACACGAACCATTGGCCAAGATTCCTTGCTCGCGAAGCACTCTGTAATCACCGATTCAACGGCATATACATACGGAGAAGATGATACTGGCCATGTCAATTTTGATGGTCTAATGACTACGGGAAGCCTCCAGGACATCACGGAGAAGAGTCAGGAATTTGAGGATATGGCATCTCAAGACGCTTCATTCGCACCCCAAGTCCAGCGGCCACCATACGAACGATCTTACGAGCCTCAGACGCCTGCCCCACCGATCAACCCATTCTCGCAGAAGGGTAGCGTTCTTAAGGGCCACGAGATGTTTGGTGCAACTCAACCTTCATCGATTGGGCGACACATGGCAAGTGCAACCTCTTCGCGACCTTCTCCCAACATCTACGATGACTTCACCTCGCCTGTCAAACGTATGCAGTCTTCACCACTGCCCGGTCATTTTCAAGGAGAGACATCACCGCTCCAGTCATCTGTACGAACTCTTCTCCGTTCACGAGCCACTGAGTCTCCAGTCCAAGCTCACTTACCACGCGCGTCAAGCGTACAATCATTCAATTCTGGACCCAGAAATCAACCGCAGAGTGCTCCAATAGAGCCAAGAAAATACAAGTCCTTGCAGCAGTCGCAAGAGGAGCGACGATTAAAGGAGGCAAGCCACGACTCGCCATCGGATACAGATTCCGGGATGGAATCGGACGATCTCGCGAAAAAGCATTCTCGCAAGAAACGACGGGAGCGCGAGGTCAGGAGGCAGCTAGCAGGTGTTGAAGTGCGAGCACGTCTAGTATCATCAAGTAAGCCCAACTCCTCAGCAGGCGTAGTTGAAGTACCGTCCACTGGACGACGAGGCAGACGTCGGAGCACGCAAGAGGATTATGTTGCACAGTGCGAGGGTCATGATGCCCGGGATACACAGCAAGATGACGTGATCGCGGACTCCCAAGCAATTGCCAGAGAAACCGAGGAGTCGGAGGCAGCTGACTCATCGAAACCCTTTCCGGACTCTGCAGAAGTTGAGAAGTCAAATACGCCTCCTTTACCCAGGCTACCGACCCAACTAAATGTCGAACGTAGTTTGCTCCCCGAGTTAGACGCCATTTCTAATAGTGACGAAACTTCCAGCACTCCTCAAGATCCTAGTTCTCCGTTTCAACCAAGTCTCCCTTTAAAAGACGTTTCAACCAATCTTAATGAGTTCCGGACTCCTATGACAAACAAGACTCAAGCTTGTTCTGACGCTGCGTATACTACAGTACCGGAAACGAGTCCTCCGGAAAATGCCATTCGGCCCATGAAGGACGTTGCAAATATTTCATTCCAAAAAGAGGCGCAGGAAACGCTTGATGTTCAAGGACTGGGATTCTCTCAAGATGTAGATTTTGAAAATGCCATAAACCCTCATGAGTCGCCTGGTCCAACCCCCAGGAAGCCTCGCGCATCCAGGACTGCTCTTAATAACGCAACTGCATCACTGCAAACCTCTAATAATCTGAATGCTTTAATAGCAACTCTTCAACCTGTCGCACCGACTATCCCCGGGGAGTCTGCTATGCAACCTAATGTCATTGAACCTGCGGCGACATCTCCCAAAACAAATGCACAGGTTGTCCCTTTCCAGCCAGAGAACACAGTCGAAGACAATGATGCAATGGCCGATGATGAGCAGGAGAATATCAATCCTGAAATGACAATTGGTCAGACTAGTACCGACGCGGGTGAGGTTGATCACGAGTCACCTATGAAGAAGGGGGGCTTGCGATCGAAGGATGAATTGAAAGGTCCGTCTCGGGCTTTAAGGCGCTCAGGAGACAACAAAGCCCCCAAAACCTACGCTACACCCCGACAGTCAACAAGAACCACGAAGCCTAGTTCAGCAAAGAGATCTAGTTCTGCAGGAAAGCCCAGCACAGGTCGATCTTCCAAGCGTACCTCAACTCAGATGTCAAGCCCAATGTCGTCTCTCACGCCATTGCCGAGTTCACCTCCGGTTCGCTCAGTTACCCGATCTTCTGCAAAGAAAGCTGCGATAGCTCCAACCCGATCCGAAACGCCGATCCCAGTACCTATGACATTGTCTTCAACCAGACGATCGGTCGGACAGAAGGCTGATGCCAGCACTCCTGCCTTACTCCCCAAGAATAAGTTAGCAAAAACCGATGTTAGCACCTCGGCTTCACTGCACACCAAGAAATCGCCGAAGCGAAAGTCCGCTGTGACTATAGCGTATGAAGACGAGCCTACACCACCTACACGATCTTCAAAAAGACGATCCACGGCAACTCCAAGAATAGACAATACCCCCGATCCTCTTATAGGTCCTATCAAACCTACACAACCTACATCGAGATCGAAGCCAACAACTCTCTTCGCCAACATGGCTTTTGCTGTCTCTTACATAAAGCGGGAGCAAGAGAAAGCCGTTGCAACACGTCTCATCAATGAGTATGGTGGCAAGATTTTGAATGATGGATTTGAAGCTTTGTTCGAGCCAGGGCCCGCTTCAAAGCCCCGAGCACAGTCTGAGGCTAGCGATTCCGACCTTGCTCTATCTCCATTCGCAAAAGGTTTCAGCTTTACTGCTCTGATCGCGGATGAGCATTCGAGGAAGGCAAAGTATATGCAGGCTCTAGCATTGGGGTTGCCCTGCCTCTCGGGACGGTGGATATCTGCTTGTGTAGATCGAGGCAAAATTGTCGACTGGCTGCCTTATCTACTTTGCGCTGGGCAATCGTCATTTCTCGGCAATGCTTTTCGCAGTCGTACTTTATTACCGTACCCTGCCGCCGATGCCAGCTTCCCGGAGACCTTTGCTAGTAGAGAGAAAATCCTTAACGGTAAATCGATCCTTGTAGTTGATGGCAAGGGGCAGGCTGCCAAAGAAAAACGCAAGGCGTACGTCTTCCTAACCCGTGCCTTGGGTCCCGCTCGCTTAGAGCAAGTCAGCGACTTCGAACACGCCAGAAGGAAGCTCCTTGATGCGGAAGGGGGCGAATTTGATTTGCTCTATGTGGATACGAACGAAAAGGGTGCCGAGTCCACTGTCTTCGGCTCGACTCTGTTTTCGAGTGGTGGGTCCAAAAAGCGCAAGAGAGGACCAACGGCAGTTGACGAGGCTCCGACGCCAGCTCCGAAAAAGATTCGAATCATTAGTGATGAAGTCGTCATCCAAAGTCTCATTCTTGGTCAGCTACTAGAGGAATGATGGTGAGGAAAAACGAGCATACTTTTTGGCGTACCACGGTATCTTTTGGCAATTCAGCATCTTTGCACAGCGCGAGGGGCATATTTGGGGTTATTTGCTAATATTAATTGCATTGCATGGCATGGTTTAGCGAACTCAGTAAGAGAAATTTGGGTGCTAGGATGGCGTTAACTTGCTTTGCTTACTTCCTCTCATAAAATGATACCAATTTTCATGGTTTACGAGGATTGGCCGCTGGGATCGGGATCACGCTATGGCTTAGATGGGGAGCAATGATATAGACCAATTATATGTATATAGCTACGAATGCAATACGAACTTTCCCCCATCTCTCCATTCCCAGGCCCCTCATATCCGTCTGTTTAATTCTATCAGCCAGTGATCGGCCCGCGTTCGATTTCCTTCCAAATGTGTGACTTGATTACGAACAATTGGGTGCCAATGTATAACTTGAGTATGAACAATCATGCACCAAGTAAATCTCACGCCGCTCGTTCTAAGATATAAAAGTCCTCCTTACCTCAAGGATTTGAAGAAAAAACTAAAGCTCGACTAAAGAACAGACGCTCAAGATATTTTGCTAGGTTGATGGCTCGGACACTAGTCTGAAAGGCTATTCTATTCTCTCCTGCTTTTTTCGCTCTCGACTTTACAGATCCCTCAGTCAAACAGGTATAGTTTTTATCTCAATTACAACGAGTCGCTGTAACTAAGCAGTAATACTCTAATGTTTGACGAGCCAGTTGATAACTCGTCCTTGCAGGTACTTTTGAAGTGGCTGTGTTCCTTGCGCCTAGCGTGGGGTTGGTACTTTTGCAAGCCACTTTGCATGTGCTGCATATAGCGATTGGCTAGAGGCTTCGCCAGAGCGTTATTGCCCCACCTCAGCTTGCAGGGCTGCGTGCCCAGCTATGCGCGCTACTTTGCTTGACTCCAGAGCCTTGTCGGCCTTTCTTCTTAAACTCCTCTGTGAGAATATCACATTGTTCAAATCTTCGAGATGGAGTCTTTCCTTATTCCGTTGGATCCCGAAGATTACTCTCGCCAGGAATGGGACCTTCGGCGTCCCGAGATTGAACGTCTCTATATCCAAGAGGATCTTAAACTTCCAGAGCTTATCGAGAAAATGAATAGTGTCGGATTTCATGCAACGTAAGCCCACGATTTGGACCTCGTCATTTCTACCTTATTGTTTCCGGACAGACCAGAAACCTCGAACGCTAATGACACCTAGGCCAAAGCAGTATAAAGACAGGCTTGCGAAATGGAAATTAAGGAAGAATATCAAGAGAGATCAGGCTCTCTGGATGGTCCAGAAGCAGCAAAAGCGGAAATTTCATGAAGGGAAGGATACAATATTCAAGATCAATGGCCGGCCAGTGAAAAAGGCAAAGATTGAACGTCACAAAATAAGAATGGAAGGAACAACATTCATCTCTGATTATGTTGCTGGTAAATTACTTTAATGATCCTTTTCAATAGTAGCGTAGAGCTAACAAAGATTCTGTAGCAACTCCCCCTGGAGTTAGCTATAGCACCCCACGAAATGGAGCCATGTCTCCAGACCCAGCACGAGTTTGCCTTCCTGAGAGTCCAAGATGCTGTTCACTGACCACCAAGAGCCCCATCGCACCAGATGTCTCACAAATCTGGCCAGCTGTCTCTGCTTATGCAGAATCACCCTCCTCGCAATCTCTTCATGAGAATCATGAATCACCCGGAGGCTCAAACATGTTGCCATATTACGATGAATCGTTCTTCGAGAGCAATATCGAGGACTTACTTGGAATTTCATTAAATCATGATCAAAATTTCTCTAATAGCCTGGCTATTTGTCCTGAAATTGTATTCAACTTGCCAGGGAGAAATCCTTCAGCCCAAAGCCCATCTCTCCCTTTTCAGCGTGGCCGGATCGGCTCACCCACCAGGTGGACCGAATCATCTCCCGCTAAATCAGACGGGTTTTTTTCAGCACTATATAGCATGCCCGATATTTCATTGGATCAACATCAACAGGTTTCCGACATTGATTTGGTTGACTTCCACGATTCCACGCCCGGGTGGCTCGCCTCAGCTCCTAACCCTGCCATATCTGGAAAGTTCGATAGCTGCTTCGGTCCTAGTATTGTTCCGGACAAAACTCTCGTACCTCAGTCCCATAATGAAGGCTACATAACTACCATTTCCACTCAGGATGATTCATCCTATCACTCTTCATTCAATTTCAACGACGCTACCAGTAACTTGGGAGAGTCGGCTACAATCACATCGATTTTGGCAAAAGCTGTTATGCCTTTGATGATGATGCACCCTCTGATTTATATGTTGATCTCTAAAACAGAAAGCTTATGGAAGGTCACATTACCACAAGCCGAGAAAAATTGGCTTTGGTCTGAATTTCGAATGCTCCTTGCCTCTAGCCACGAAGCTTCCGCTGCTGCTCTCAGACAGCAGATTGCAACTAAGTGCGAAGAAGGCACCTCTTGCGGAGTTTCCTCGTCCACATATTTTGGAGACTTGCAACAAGTTGAAGGTCCTTCCAAGCGTCTACACACGCATTGGCCGATGCCAAGCCCGTCAAGTAAGATAAGGACCTATCGCCGCACCGGAGAAGGATATTTAGCATTTGAATTGGATGGCTGGCCATTTAGTGACACCAACAGTTCCTCGGTCACAATATCCTTTGTCCCCCCACAGCTGGCTCCTCGAACGGGTGTGTCTATCAAATTTGTTAAGTTCCTTCAGGAACATCTCACGCCACAAATCTACAGGCATCTCACCATATTCAACATCATTCCTTGGAAAAGCCCACTTCGAAATGCAATCCAAAATAATGACATTTTAGAAGTGAGGAATTTATTTGCTTCGAGGAAAGCATCGCCTTATGATCGACTTGAAAATGGACACTCGATACTTTGTGTGAGTTTCCGGAGTCGTTTAGACATTGCTCTTCCACTGATCTCTGTAGATTGCCCGTGGTAGTTCTCTTGAAATGATACAGCTACTTTTACAAGAAGGCGCAAATCCAAGAGATGCTTATGGGTAGGTATTTTTCTACATCATTCTGCCGGGCTATCTCTAACCAAATTTAATATTAGGGGGAAGTATCATATGATCTGGAGCATTTGGTTACATTTTGTCTCTCTGGTATCGAGGAGGGAAAATCTCACTGAAGATCTATCCACATATATCGACCATTATAAGAAAGCAACCGACCTCGTTTTAAAATCGGGAGCCCATATTGAGGAGTGTGAGAATTTTATGGAATACGGCAACCTTCTTTTCTTTTCCGGATCAATCCATTTTGGTCAACCCCTCGATCTCGCTACCCAAACGAGCCTTAACGATTATTTCCTTGCTATTGGATCGGACATTGAGAAACGCAACAGCAGCCAGGGCAATACGCCTTTGTTGGCGGCAGCTGCTAATTATCATCTTTATGCCGCCTCGTTTCTTCGCTACCTCTTGGATAGAGGATCTGAGGTGAATGCCACGAACGGCAGAAACCAAAATGCGTTACATCTTGCCTTAGAGAGCTACAAAAGCTTATTAGCTAGGAGAAAAAGAAAAATATCCGAGGAAGGATATACGCACAGATCTATCGGTTTGTCAGTAGATGAGGAGCAAGAACTAGATGATACAGATGAGCGAATCCGGTTTATGCACCAGCACCAAGAACTGCAACAGAGGATTCATATTCTCCTCCAGGCTGGATGTGATCCATCATTGCGAGACTATTTGGGGCGCTCGCCAGCTGATGTAGCAGCGGAATTTGGGTTTTGGGAGGAGCGGAACGAAATTCTAGACTATCAACTAGCCGCTGAAATTTAATCCGGGGATCATATGAACTAATTTATTGATGGCGAATGAGCTACTCGGCGGATAGTGTATGATTTGCAGATTTCATACCTTAAAACCTTCACATCCTTAATTGCAAGGCTGACATTGGGATCTCAAACAGATCTAGTTAAGGCATTAGGATTTGAAAATAAAAAAAAAGCTGTCAGTGAGGAAATCCTCGTCCACAACCCACGCGCTGGTCATCTAGTTAGCTCAGAAGCAGAAAAGTTCAATCGAACACTAGCTTTTCCCTACAAATAGCGGACGAATATGATCTTCTCATGTGTTGGTACTATGTTCACCATCTGCGATGGCGGACACAATGATACGATTTTCTTCCGCCTCCTTGGTGGTGTCCAGGTCAAAATAGCTCTTGCTCCCTTGTGTGGTCTTGGTGTTCATCCGTATGTTATTGGCGTGGTTTGTGAGGGGCCCATGGCTCGGGGAGGCTGATTTTGGAAGGTCGGCAGCGAGCTGGAGCCTTATGCCATTAGTTATCTTGGTGGTCGGCAACAATATGATCAGAAGTGAGTGTGGTTCCGGAGCCGAAACCATCGCTATCCGCGGTGTCACTATCGGCGTTGTGTTGAGGATCAAGATTGCTGATAGCTGTGAGGTCAATCTCAAGATTTCTACAGTCTGTTTCAGACTCAGTGCCTATGTAGTGTACTTATCAACACTCGGGATAAGTGAATCTAATTTCATGATCAGAACTCGCGGCTAAATTGGGAACAGAGTGTGCTCATCCTGAGTGCTTCCTTCTATCGGCTGGCTGAAGGCCACAGAGCTGCCAATTTTAACTCGACATCCATTTCTCAAGCTGTGCTACTGGGTGTAGTGTGATCTTGCTGCATATCTGAAAGAAGGTCGGCTTTAAGCCGTGAAGTTTTCGCAAATCATTGAAATGATACTGCATATATATTATATATATCATGTTTCTGCTTCCGCTACAAACAAGCATAAAACAGCTACTCCCTAATATATCACCAACCTTCCACATTCCCCTTCCTCAAATATCGCCCCCTTCATCCCACCATGAACACACGCATCCCCCCAAAACCGCCGCCACCCCTCCACCTCTACAAAGCACAACCACATCCCCCGTCTTCGCCCCCCCGTGGAACCAACGCCACAAGCCCCTTCTCCGTCCTCGCCACAAGCCTATTATGCCCCGTGGCAATCACCCTAATCATCGGATGCAGCGACATAGCGTCATACAGCATCTCATACACCTTCCCCACCAGCAGCGGCGACTTATGTAAAATTTTCCGTCCTGCACCAAATGGCCTTTGAGAGATACTAAACGTACGGTTGAAACGGCATGCCTCAGTATCAGCAGGATGGGCTCAACAAACGGCGTCGCATTTGGCGTCACTGAGTGGCAATGACAAGCGATGGTCAACATTCTTTTCGAAAAAGGCTTTTGTGAAAAATACGGAGGAAGGATTAGTATCCTCGGCAGCGCAAAGCTGAAGCGGCGTCAGTGGGCAAACTTGGACGTATGTACGCTGTTATGTTGGGCATCGCAACTGGGATGTCAGCTAGCGGTCGAGGTATTGGTTTACAGAGGGGCAGTGATGGCTCTAGTGGACATTATTGAGATAAACTATGGGCCTACGGCCATTGTCGACGCGCCTTACATTAAGAATCAGACAGACATCAAGAACTTCGCCTCATCGCCAGTCATCCATTTCTGCTTCATATCCTTTAGCCATGCAGGCTGCACAGTAGTCATCAAGATTCATCCATCTCTGATCGGGAGTTGCCCTGTTCAGCCACTTTGCACATCGAGATTCTAGGCGTTGGTAATGTTCCTCTGAAGTTTCTGATACATTTACCGGATCCACAGCACCAATGATCGCCTTCACACGCTCCTTAACTTGGGAAAACTTGGTTGACGCAGCTTGCCCGGTCCAGCCAGCTTGGATAACATCTGCCAGAGCCTCAGCACCAGCTCCAATAGTGCCACGGCCCGCCAGCAGTTGACTCTCGATTTGTCGAACCTCCTTCACCGAGTTCACGTTGGCAAAGGGGTCAATTCCAGTGAGGATGTAGTGAAGACATGTAGCTAAACCAGAGTGGTCTCTTTTGACGTCAGCTGCGTAGTCATAATGGTCGTTTGTCGTAGCGGAGCCAAAGTCGAAGAGTTTGAGACGGTTTGACGAGTCGATGGCAAGATTGCGGATGGCCAGATCCCCGTGGGTGAAACCAAGCTCCTCCAGCCAACATACAGCATCGACAAGCTCTCTAATCCAGCGATGGCGCTTCATCTCATTAGTATTAGCCCATATTTCCTCCAAAGGCTGCAAGCGCTCCAGAAACAGGCAGGATGTCGAGTTCGCTTCCAACCTTCGCGCAATATTGGGATGTTGCCGGTTAATTACAGCATTGTACACTGCTAGTTCTCTCTCCATCGCAACGAAGCTTCGAAGCCCATGGTTCAAATAGAATATCGCTTCATCATCCAGATCGTCTGGAATAGTGTATTGAAAAGGTAGCTTGATCACGATATCGGCGTCTAAAGCGTAGACAAGACCTTGAGAGGGAGCGTGCGCGATACTGAGACAAAGGCCTAATTTGCCGAGGAACGGGACAATCAAATTCAAATTGGCCATATTAGGAGAGCTTATGTATGACCCTGTACAAGAGAAAGCCGTTTTATGTTTTAAATAGTATATTAACAGAATAGAGAAATGATGTTGTGACCAGAGGAACTTTCAACGTTTCACATTCACCGAGTCTGGTACACGAGATAATTCAGCAAGGTATGCACGTCCCTCTCGGTTCCTTCTTATGTAAGTGCCGTCTCTCGTTTACTAGTAAGCTAACTGAAAAGCCTTATGAATGCTACTACGTGATAACCCTTGACAATTCAGTTTATTCCTCTTCCTGCTGCAACGCAGTCGTCGCACCACTTGTTCACTTTATTATCAGTAATAGAATGATTATAAGTGGGATTTGCGCAGTTCGAGCCGTTCGGGTATTCACTGCAGTGGTATATCCTTTCGACACCATCCGTCTTGTGGTTACACTTGCGGTAGATCGTAGCGGGGGCAGCTTTAGTGCACATGTTTTCTATAGTAACTGTTAATTACGCCGTTTAATATTTCTCATCTTGGTAGAAACGCTAGTGTTATAAAGAGTGACAAGAGTAAGTTTGATTGTTTGCTGACCTTGACTGCCTGAATATTGAAGTTGCGTGACTGCGTATTGCGGCTAGCAATTAAAATGCGTCACTTCACGACAAGGAGTTCTGCGGAGTATTTAACAAGTGTTATCAAAGGAGTATTTCAGAAATAGATCGCAGGAATTTGCTTACTAATGTTTTGACTTATATTGAAAACCAACTTTCCAGAAATGGAATTACTCAGGGAAATCTTTGTTTGCGTTGCTGAGTTTGAACATTGGGGCTGAACCATCCTTCTTATACGTGTATTTGTAAACCCTTCTCATACAATGATGCCACTTGTTGTCACAACACATGCCAAATATCCAATATTTACCGCATGCAGGGTGCTCCCATCTAGTTATAGGCTCTTATCAATGCTTCTTTTGAGCGGGGGAGCACAACACAAGCTGTTGCTGATGTTTTAACGAGAAGACGCGGGCACCAATAGAGTACTGCATGTAATGGTCAGTGCGCAGAGAAACTACGGAGACAAATCAGTGGCGTGTGAATTCTGCGGAACAGGTGGGGGGAATGATAAGGAATCCTTGCGCAAACAGGGCCTCTTGGACGCTGGTTGGTGCCACGCCTAAAGGCCAAGACCCTGACGACTTGAAGTCTTTTGCAGTGAGGCTCGGATCAGAGTCTCAATCCCGCAGTAATCGGATAATTTCATTAGACGCCTAAGAACAAACTCCTAAAAACCTACCTGGCGGCGATTCCAGACCACGGACAGCGAGATCTGGTGGATAGCAAAGTATGGAAGTTCTTGCAAAATTCTATTGTCAAGCCTACGCACTGGTCCGAACCTGTCATCAACCCCATCAACATCATCAAATATATGGAATTACATCAGTACAAGTGCTTAGAGAGCTTGTCCGCTGTTCTCAAAACACCATCCAATCCCTCCGGATTGAGTAAGAAAACAATATGGAACATCTGGAAAAATACGCCCCACCGCCGTCAACAGTACGGCATTACATCCAGGCTAATTTTAATAAAGAGATGACGCTTCTTTTACATAGTCTCAACGTCTTGTTTGAGCGCACACAGAATATGATTGACAAATTGAAGGAACACTGGCTGGAGGTGAGGTGGCAAGCTGGGTGTCCATAACTTCAACCGCTGCCGGATCTGGTGGAGCAGAGTATGGCGATGCTTATCATTTATTAGTGGTTGCTGGATGCTTAGGATATATCTCAGACTATACTTTGCTTAAGGGATTAGGGGGAAGATACTATTTGAAATTTGTTTTGTTAGTCAACTATTTTTTAAGATTTTCAATATAAGACGCTCATAATGTAATGAGTTGCCTTTGAATCTAGTATATAATATAGAACTGAGTAAAATTCGTAATTGATCTTCAGTAATCTAGACAGAGAGTCTATTAATCTAATGCTTGAAAATCCTGTCTTTGCCGAATTCTTACCTTCTTGTGGGACTGAGTTTTGAAAGAATTGTATGTAAGGCAGAGCTGCATTATTTATACATGTACATTATCTTTGTCAATCCAAGAATCAGATGTATTTAAATGTTTGTCTTATTTGACTTGGTTCTGGATTTGTTTTTGGCGTCTAGTAAACTATTGGATATGTATTTCACACATTTGGAAATGGTATTTGTTGATTTTTAGTAGTGTTACTAGTAGAGCTATAATAGCTTTTTTGTTTATAGAATCGTTTGGAATATCTATTTCTATTTTGTTTTGCTAATTATCTATAGCTGATTAGTTTGTAAACTTTTTTTACTACTTTATTTTCACTTGTTCTCCTCTCTCCCCCGCCTTTTTTATTAGTATTTTCTTACCAATTTTTTCCCCCAAGTAATTCTATAGTTATCTAAATCTTTTGTTGCTTTTATTTAAAATCTTAAGCTAAAGTATTATATCGATAATTATTTTGTAGTTTTTTTTAAACTACTAATAGTTTTGCTATATTCTTAAGTCTAGATTTTATTCTATAGTAACTTGGCCAATAAAGACTTGGGATAGTAGATAAATAAATCGATAATAACTTTATTTATTGTTTTTCTAAAGCCACACTTAGTTCTTTCTTTGATTTAGTTATATTATCATCTTTCCGTCTATTATTACCGCTATCGAAAGACTTAGGGACGGAGTAGAGAGCAGACTCCATTAACGTGCTCCAAGTAATACTGCCAATACCTTGCTGGTAGATCTAAATTTGCGGTCGGGCTTGTGCAGGAGCAAAAGGCACGCTGTCCTGCTCATAATACCGAAGGTCCGAGGCTGTCTAAATATAGCGGCCCTGAGCATCATACTATAGACCAGATATACCAATAGATTTTGTCGGTGCTACAACGAGTTTTAAGGTTGAAAAAAAGTTATATAGACGTGTACTTAATTTAATACACCTGGTATCAACTTTATTATAAATTTTTTTAGTCTGATCTATAGTATATACCTTATCTAAGTCATTATTATTATTAAAAATTACTGATTGATTTGTATATCATTAGTAGACGGTTTATAGATACAAAGAACAGTAGATAAGTCTATCTTAACTCTTATTTTAGCATTTATCTGATTCTAATTACTCTTTTCAATTTCAGCTAACAGCAATTATAAAAAAAATCTAAATGGCTTATTCCTATCTACCACAGGCTAATATTTTGGTTTATGTCTTTAGCTAAGCTTAGATTTGGCTTGCCTACAGCTTAGGCTATAGCAGTAATTGTTTAGATTCAAAAATGGAAATGAAAATCGCTTAAATCAAGATTCCAATATTGAACTATCTGTTCTAATATATCGAAGCAGCCTCCTCAGTAAATGGGATATCTCTCACAACGGCCCTACAGAGAGAACCGAGTATTCCCGAGTTCCTCCAATTGGGAAAGTCAATGGAGAGAGCTCGAAATCCGCATCAGAGTCTAAGGAGGGCATCTTAAATCACTTATAGACTGCGCAACAGGTACCCATTCATAGAGTTTTAGTATTGAGAAACCTACCCATAGATATCTGATCACTAAGACAGATTTTAGGTAATATAGGAAATTTACTTAATAAATATCTAATAGATTGCTAAGAATCTACTAAATTACCAAGAGTCCAATAAGTATCTAATAAAATAAAGTTCTATTAGTTTAACTAAACTAAATTCTATTACTTTATATAATATTATACAATCTACTAGTCTATATAAGATTAGTACCTAATTTTTCTGCCTTTTATTTTCTGTTATAATATCTACTTTTTAAGTTACTAGATACCTAGTAAATATTCATAACTATTTTGAAAATTAAAACCTATCTATTGAATACTTAACGATCTTCAAAACCTGATCTATAGGGCACCTATCCACTAGGTATCCGATTCAATCTGGTCACCAGAAGCGCAGTCTAATCACTTATTGTTTAGGGTTAGAATATTATCCTCTTTTCGGGATATCAATATTCCATACAATACAAAAGGCGTCCCAAATTTCTCGATAAGCAACCCGCAATATGTTTTATCCCGCAGCAGATCCAAGCGGCTCGCAAACTCGGCGCATGTATCCTAACCTGCAAGTTTGTACTTCCATGGACTCAGAACCGACCTCTCGAGAGTTTCTCCTTCCTTCCAAATCCATCCAATATTTCGATTCAAGAAATAATAGACAGAATATGGGGCTCCGTGCTTTGGTGGGTGAAAATATACTGCCAACTGAATTTGGGATATTATGGTATGGCAGCTGTTTCTGTGGGGTCGGGTATAGATACGCCAAACGAGTGGAAGCCATTTATGGGAGATTTTTCGAATGCCTATACCGTCCGGCTATTTTGGAGGTAAGAATCTTCCCTCCTTTAAATCTGTAGGGTATGAAAGGCCGCTCACCGGTTTGCAGCCAGGTTTGGCATCAACTTGTTCGGAAACTCTTCACGGCATTGGATTGTTCGTCATATTCTACACGTTCAGACCAATCCATTGATCTCCCGATATACCAAGATATTTTTCGTGTTCTTTCTTTCCGGTGTATTGCATACTATTAGAGAGTTTAGTGGGGGGCTTGGACGACTTGAGCCGCTCTGGGACGCTGATGTTTTACTGTATGCAGCCACTAGGTATTCTATTAGAATATGGTGTGCAAGCAGCCTATCTTTCGCTTTTCGAGGCAGAGGCAGTTAATGGGTCGCCACCCTGGGCCAGGTTCTTAAGATATATTTGGGTTGTCGGATTTTTGTTGGTTTGGACAACGCCAATGTGGTTTGTTCCGATGGGACAGGCGAGGGGTATATGCGAACTACTATTAATTCTCTACCCTCGATATGAGGTCAGAGACTATGAAATCTGGACGGCCATTCTTAGTAGAAGGGGGATATTGTATTTGCTATTATATAAGATAGTTTTCACTTAGTTATTCAAGTGTATTATTTGACACTCAGAACACAAGACCAGACCTCTGATTTTAATTCGTTATAAAGTCTTTAAATGTCACTTCATCTATCCGCTAGAGCCTAATTAAACGCGCCGGGAAAGTCGTGTTTCCCTTCATCCCATATTTATTCTTTATCTGAATTATATGAAAATTCGAATAGAAAGATACCACAAATAAAATTTCCCTGCTGTGTAGGGTTAGTAAGCTTGCTGCTCTTGCTTAGGCGTTAATTACCCTCGGCTTAGTCGACTCGCTTGAGTAACCTGAGCATCCTGAGCAACTCACCTGAGATGGCATGGAAAATTATATCAACTTTATATTTAAGGCATTCAGAACGACATGACTCGCTAGGGCTTCTCTGTGCAGTTCACACACTGCCGAGCACGTGTTCGTAACACAACATCCAGAATCTCAGGTGCAGCTGACCTATCTTCACCGAAGGATGCTTTGAGAAATTCCTCCAGTACTTTTTTCAACGCCCCAAACAACTCCTCGGCCAGGCATCACCTTAATATGAGTCCCGAATATTCAAAACGGCGCACTAGCTCGAATGGACTACATCCTCTGTACCGTGTGCAATGCGCTCGATCTTGAACACGCTGTTCTCCACCTAGACCGCATCGCAATGGCCAGCCTCGGAGGTCTGGATCAAATATGTCGAAGATCCAACGAATTCGCACTATGTGACTTCATATCTAGAGTTCCACTTGCTTCAGATAAGGCCCAATATAAGTGCTTTCTAAGCTTCCGGTCCAAGGTCGGGAAAGTTGTTAGCACAGAAACCGGTCTCAGTTTCCAGTCCATTTACTATTATGACATAGTTCTCGAGTTCCGAGATGCAAATCACCTTTATCAGAATACGATCACTCTCGAACCTTGTACCGGGACTGTCCCGGCTTGTAAAGACACGATCTCTTCTCGAGACCAATTTGCCTAAGACCATTAGGGAGACCATGGCATTGGTTCGCGACCTCAGCGAAACTTATCTCTGGG
>Ga0182030_10009261_pt1 | contig 20185 bp, 17 predicted proteins | sample 812S3MmetaG_FD_121299 | JGI IMG/M metagenome (GOLD analysis project Ga0182030, IMG submission 121299) | Permafrost microbial communities from Stordalen Mire, Sweden - 812S3M metaG (Illumina Assembly) | ecosystem: Environmental > Terrestrial > Soil > Wetlands > Permafrost | place: Sweden... | reverse complement strand
GATGGACCGTTTCGATTTTGCCGTGCGCAACCAGATTCCCAATGCCGGATTGGGAAGCCTGAAAGCGCTGGCCGAAGGCATTCCCGGCGCGGAGCCGCTGCTGCACCGCATCGACGAACTCGGCAAGTTGGAAGAGTGGAGTTCCTTTTCGCTTTCGGCCGCCGATTGGGCGGCGCGCTTCCGCACGCTGCGCAACTTGTTTCGGCCGGTGCGCCCCCTACCCGAATCGGGCCACGCGGATCTCTGGCGCAGCCAGGCTGCCGCGCTGAACACTTTCGACGAAGCTCTCGACGAAGCCGCCGCCGCGCTCGGCCCGCGCCACTCCTGGCCGCTTCCGGATTTCTGGCGCGCGGCCAAGGCCGTGCTACGTCTCAAGCCGCTCCGCGTTGCCGATGGCCGCCGCAACGTGGTCCACGTACTGAGCGCGCAGGAGGCCCGCCAGTGGGTGCTGCCGTACGTCTTCGTCTGCGGCATGGTGGAAAAACAATTCCCGCGCATGCACCCCCAGGACCCGTTCTTTCCGGAGGGCGGCCGCCTGCAATTGAACGCCGCTGGAGTCCGCCTGCGGACCGCTGCCGAATTTGAAGCCGAGGAGCGCGCGCTCTTCGATTCCGCCCTCACGCGCGCCACCATGCTGGTGACGCTCTCCTACCCGGAGTTCAGCCCGCGCGGTGAGACCAACCTTCGTTCGCTCTTTCTCGAAGAATCCGGCGCTGCCGTGGAAGAGCAGACGGCGCGCCCCGTCAAACCGCAACCGCCCGGCCGCCGCGGCCCGGGCAGCGGACCTCGCGAAGGCATTCGCTCGGCGGAATTGTTGCGGATCCTCGGCGAAAAGTTGGCCATCGTGGCGCCCACGCCGCTCGAGACGTATTTGCAGTGCCCCTTCCAGTACTTCGGCCGTTACGCGCTCCGCTTGAAGCCGCGGCCCCTTAGGCCGGAGCAGCGGCTCGATTTCATGACCCAGGGGAACATCGTCCATAAGGTGCTGGCGCAGTTCACCGCTTCCCCGCAGGACGTCGAAACTCTGTTCGACGCCGTCTTCGCGGCCGCCGTGGAGGAGAAACAGATTCCGCCCGGCTACCATCGCGAGAGGCTGCGCAACGACATGCTGGATAATCTGCTGGCCTATGTGAACGATCCGAAAGTGCCGCGGGGCGGCGAGAGTTCGCAGGTGGAAGCAAAATTCCAGTACGCGCTGGATGATGGAATTGAAGTGCGCGGAAGCATCGACCGTCTGGACGTGGACGCCGAGGGCGGCGCGCTCGTCATCGACTACAAGTACAGCGGCGGCAAGAATACCAAGGATCGCCAGGACAATGACGACCTGCTGCAGGCGCCGCTCTACCTGCTGGCAGCTGAGCGTCACTTCGGATTGAAGCCGCTCGGCATGACCTACATCGGGCTCAAAGGAAAAGTGCTGGAGGCGCCTTGGAAGAACGGCCGGCTTCCCGCCGACTGGCGCGAAACCGTCACCCAACGGACCATCGATACCGTCGACCTGATCCGTCAGGGCCGCATGGAGGTGGCGCCGGCCGACCTCGCCAAGTGCAGATTTTGCGAAGAGCGCGACGTCTGCCGCGTCGGCCGCGCGGCTGCGGATGAGATGGAAGCGGAAACTGCATGAAGGATGTGAAGCTCACTCCCATTCAGGAACTGGCGGCCGATCCCTCGAAACGGCATCTGGATGCCTGTATCGTGGCCGGTCCCGGTTCAGGGAAGACCACCGTTCTCGTGGAGTACTTCGAGCGCCTGGTGACCGCGGGGGTGGACCCGTTGCGCATCCTAGCCATCACCTTCACCGAAAAAGCCGCGGGCAACATGCGCAAGAAGCTGGCCAAACGTTTCGAAGCTGACTTGGGGATGCGCGCCAAAATGGAGCGGGCCTGGGTTTCCACCGTGCACGGCTTCTGCTCCCGCCTGCTCAAGGAAAACGCCGTCTTCGCCGGCATCGACCCGGAATTCACCGTTGCCGACGCCAACGAAAGTAAGCGTCTGCAGGTGGAATCCATGAGCGCCGCCATGGACGGCCTGCTGGCCGATCATCCAGCCGCGTTCAAAGCGCTGGTGCGCGGCCTGTCGTCTTACAGCTTCGACCGCGCCATGCTGGACGCCTACGACGCCATCCGCGGCGCCGGCCTGCGCGTGGAGCAACTCGCCGAAATGCCGCCGCCGCTCGAAACTTCCCTGCACGACGTGGCGGAGAGCCTGAAGGAAATCTCGCGCGATCCCCTTTCCAACTGGAGCTACTCGCAGAAAGGGGAATTGCAGAAGGCAGTCGAAGGCGCCGAACGCGTCTTGACCGCCGACGGGCCGCGCGCCGCTCTGCATGCCCTGAGCGCCGTTTCCTTCAGCCTCAATAAGTGCAAACGCGGAACCGCCGCTTACATCCTGCTCAAGAAACTCAAGGACCAGCAGCTCCATGATTTACGCTATTCGCTCATCACTGAGCTTTATGCCAACGAGCGCCGCAGCTTGCTCGACATCCTGGTACGCTTCGACCGCCTCTACCGCGAACGCAAACGCCAGGCCGGACTGCTCGATTTTGCGGACCTCGAAGAGTACGCTGTCCGCCTGCTCGAAGATCACACCGACACGCGCGCCAGAGTCCGCGCGCAATTCGAACACATCCTGATGGACGAATTTCAGGACACCAACGGCCAGCAGGCGCGCCTTATGCAACTGGTGCGCCCCGTCGACTGTTTCTACGCCGTCGGCGACATCAACCAGTCCATCTTCGGTTTTCGCCACGCCGAGCCGGAGGGTTTTGAACGTTATCAGCGGGATATCGCCGCCCGCGGCCGCCACCTGGTGGAACTCACCGATAACTTTCGCAGCCGCCCACAAGTATTAAGCGCCGTAGAGACCCTGGTCGATGGCGCCAGCGGCATCGTGCAGCGCCCCCTGGTGGCGCGCCGCGAATTTGAACAGGAGCGCGAAGTCTGCGTCGAAATTTGGAATGCCGCTTCTTTGGAAGTGGAGGCGCGCATGGTGGCGCGCGGCATCGCGGAACTCGCGGCGGAGCGGTTCGAGTTCCGCCAGATGGCCGTGCTGGTGCGCAATACCGAAGTGATTGCCGATTTTACGCAGGCCTTCGAGGCAGCTGGAATTCCTTATGTGGTGAACATGGGGAAAGGCTTTTATGAAACCACCGAAGTCAAAGATCTCTCGCAGTTGTTGCGCACCGTCGCCAATCCGCGCGACGAAATCAGCCTCGCCGGCGTGCTCCGTTCGCCGCTGGTGGGAGTTTCCGATGACGGCCTGATGGCGCTCAAGAGCATGGGCGATAACCTGGGCGCATCGCTGTCGCGCCTCGCCGCGGAAAACGCCGCGGTGTTTGATCCTGAGGATTACAGCCGGCTGCTGGACTTCCGCGCCCAACTTCGCGAGTGGCGCGTGGAGCGCGAGTACGTGACCTTTGATCGCTTGCTTTCGGAAGCTATGGACTGCTCCGGGTACGCGGCCGAAATGGGCGCCCGCTGCGCCGCCAATATAGATAAGTTCCTGGCGCAAGCCCGTCAGGCCTCCGGCCGCATGACGCTCGATGAATTCGTCGAAGAACTGTCCGTGCTCCGCGAATCCAACCCCCGCGAGCAGGATGCCCCGCCCGACGATTCCGGTGACGCCGTCAACATCATGACTGTGCACGCGTCCAAAGGCCTGGAGTTCCCGGTCGTGTTTCTCGCCGCCATCCACAAAGGCGTGGAAACCAATCCGCCCGTCGTGGCCTTCTCGCGCCATTATGGATTGGGCGCGCGCTGGCGCGATCCCGCCACCGGCGAGGACAAGGACGACCTGTTTCAACACGCCATCCGCGCCGAATGGAAGCAGCGCGAACAGGAGGAAAGCAGCCGCCTGCTCTATGTGGCCACCACGCGCGCCGAAGAACATCTGGCGATCAGCTTTTCCGGAAGGCCGGTCCGGTGGGCCAGGGAGGTCACTACGCGATTGGGCGTGCAACTCGACCCCGCGCAGCCTTGCGATGAAGTGTGCACCATCCCGGCTCCCGATGGCAAGACCTTTCAATTGCGTGTGGTCTCCGCCAACCAGGCGCCGCAAGGCTCGCCTGTACCGCTGCCCGCACAGTTTGTTCCCATCGCCCCGCGTGAAGTGGAGGTGCTGGCCGCCGCGCCCGTGGTGGACCGCCAGGAGAGCAACGCGCCCGTCAGCGCCCTGTCGAAGTTCGCCAGTTGCCCGCGCGCCTATTACCTGCGCTACTACCTGGGTTTCGAAGGCCGCGCGCGGCGCGTCGGGGAGCCCGGTGGCGAACTGCCAGCCGGCCAACTCGGCACCCAGGTGCATGCCCTGCTGGCCGGAGTTGACGTCCCTTCGCCCGATGACCGCGCCCTGCGCGTGGCCCGCGTGTTTCAGGAAAGCGCTCTGGCGAAGCGCGCGGCCCGCGCTTCCCGCGTGGAGCGCGAATTCAGTTTCCTGATGGCCGTGGAGGGCCTGGTGCTCAGCGGCCAGGTGGACCTCTGGTTCGAAGAGGCGGGCGAACTGGTGATTGTCGATTACAAGACCGATGACGTCACCGCCGCCGAAGCCCACCAGCGCGCCGGCGATTACGAAATGCAATTGCGCCTCTACGCGCTGGCCGTGGAGCGCGTTGTAGGCCGGCCGCCCGATAAGGCCTGGCTGCATTTTCTGCGCCCTAACACCCTGGTGCCCGTCGATCTCACGCCGTCGCTGCTCGAATCCCCGGAACAACTCGTCCGCGATTTTGAGGACGCTCAGGAGCGCCAGGTATTTCCCCTCCGCGAAGGCCCGCACTGCAAAACCTGCCCGTTTTATCGCGACCTGTGTCCCGCCGGCGGTGTGTAGCCTTTACCAGACGTGGCAGGCGTTCTGGCTCACCATCGGCGCCGTCGGCTTGCACGAAAACGCCTTCTGGAACTCCGGCATATTCTGTACCGTACCGTTCACGCGGAAACGTCCGGGAGAATGCGGATCGGTCATCGCCCGCTGCCGCAATTCCTGCGGCGACATATTCTCACACCACACTTGCGCAAAGCCCAGGAACAGCCGCTGCTCCGGCGTGAAGCCGTCCACCTTGTCTTCCTTGCCCTTCAGCGCGTCTTCGAGCGCCATGTAAGCAATCCGCAGCCCGCCGTTATCCGCCGTGTTCTCACCCAGCGTCAGCCGGCCGTTCAACTTCACATCGTCCACGGAAGTGAAACCGGAATATTCGTTCGCCACGCAGCTCACGCGCTTCTCGAATTCCTCGCCGTCCTTGGCGGTCCACCAGTCGCGCAGGTTGCCGTCGCCGTCAAACTTGCGACCCTGGTCGTCGAAGCCATGGGTCATCTCGTGGCCAATCACGCTGCCCACTCCGCCATAATTCACCGCCATATCCCGCTGCGGGTCGAAGAACGGCGTTTGCAGAATGCCCGCCGGAAAGTTGATGCTGTTGTTTTGCGGGCTATAGAAAGCGTTCACCGTCGGCGTAGTCATGCTCCACTCCGTTTTGTCCGTGGCCTGCCCAATCTTCACGATGCGCTGTTCGTACATCGCCTGCGCCGCGCGCAGGTCATTGCCCACATAATCGTGCTGGTCCACCGTCACCTTGCTGTAATCCCGCCACTTCCTCGGGTACCCGACGTTGTTCGTAATCGCCTTCAGCTTCTTCTCCGCCGCGGCCTTGGTCTCGTCCGTCATCCAGGTCAGGTGGGCAATATCGTCGCCCATGGATTTCTCCAGACCCTCCACCAGTTTGGTGATCTGCGCTTTCGCGTCCGCATTGAACGCCAGTTGCACGTATTTCTGCCCCAACAGATCGCCCAGCGCGCCGTCCGTCGCAATCACGCAGCGGATGTTCCGCGGCCGCTGCTCTTTCACGCCCGCCAGGTAACCTTGCCAGAATTGGAAGGCCTCGCTCTCAAAGTTCTCCGACAGGTTGGGCGCGAAATCGCGGATCAGATGGTAAGCGAAATACGCCTTCCAGGCATCTACCGATTGCGGCTGCAAGTCGTTCGCCAGCGCTTTCAAACCGTCCGGGTAGGCCACATCGAGCGCTGCAAAGGCCGGCGCGCCGATGGCTTTGAAATAGCCGTCCCAATCGAAGTTCGGGTCCAGCGCCGTCAGTTCCTTGCGCGACATCATGTTGTAAGTCTTGTTCGGATCGCGCATCGAAACGCGGTCCAGGGAGTCCTTCGCCAGCACCGTTTCGAAGGCCAACACCATCGCCGCCTTCGCCGCCGCGCCTTGTTCCGAATCGCCCGCCAGTTGGAACATCTTCTGCACGTGCTGCACGTAGTGCTCGCGAATCTCCACGCTCTTCGGGTCCTGCTTCAGATAGTAGTCGCGGTCCGGCAGGGACAACCCGCCCGGCCGCAGCCCGGCGATGGTCTTATTCGAGTCCTTCGGATCAGGCTGTGCGCCGAAAGAGAAAAGCGCCGGCACGAACATGCGGTGCAGGCGCGCCGTTTCCGCCACAATCCCCGCCGCGTCCGTCAAACCCGCAATCCTGTCCAGCTCCGCCTTGATCGGTTCAATCCCTCTCTTGTTGATGGTCGCTGTGTCCATGCAGCTGGCGTAGTAATCGCCAATCTTCTGGTCGAGCTCCGATCGCTTAGCGGTGCTCACCGCAGCTCCCTGCAGAATATCCAGCTCCACGTTCTGGTTGTGATCCTGTAGCTCATTGAAGCGCCCGAAGCGCGACCGGTCCGCCGGCAGCGGATGACTGGCCATCCAGTTGCCGCAGGCATACTGATGGAAGTCCACGCACGGATCCACGCTGGTATTCATGGCGGCTTTATCAATGCCCGAAGCCATCGAAGCCGCGGGCTTCTGCGCCAGGGCCAGCACCGGCGCCAAAAAGAGAATCAGACTCATTCGAACCATAAGTCCCGATTCTATCCCGCTTCCGCTCCCTTTTGCTTGGATAGGCAGCCTGTTCCACCTGCTGCCGTCCTTCACTCCGCCCGCCATTCGCCAGCGGCCGAAACCACACGGACTGATCTCTCAGCCCCTTTGCCTTTTTGTCTCTGTGTCTCCGCGCCTGCGATGAGAATTCTTTTCTCCGCTTCCCCGCGTCTCCGCGTTGAGGATCTTTCTCCCCGCTGTGCGCTATATTTCTTTCCATGAAGCTTTTTTTGTGTCTCGCCCCGGTCTTCCTGTCGATCCCGCTCTTCGCGCAGCCCAGCGCCGCCGTCCCCGTCAAGCCGGGCCGCGACGCAGCCCAGCCCGTCGACGACGAATACACCAGGAAAATTCGCGAGTACACCACCGAACCCTTCTTCAACTCGCCGCTCACCGATTATCTACCGGCCTCCAAGACGGTTCCCACTCCCAAGGCCGTCCTCGGTGACGTCGCTGGCGCTCCCGGCATCCTGCCTTACTCCGCGGAAGTCTATCGCTACATGCGCATGCTGCAGGCCGCCAGCCCGCGCGTCAAAGTCTTCACCATCGGCAAGACCGAAGAAGGCCGCGAGATGATCGCCGTGGCCGTCGCTTCCGAAAAGTTGATCGCTCAGCTCGATCAGAACCGCGACCGTCTCGCCAAACTCGCCGACCCGCGCACCATCGCCATGAACGACGCCGAAGCCGACAAGCTGGTTGCCGCGTCCACGCCCATTTACTACATCACCGGCACCATCCATTCCACCGAAACGGGCGCGCCCACCGCGCTGATGGAGCTGGCCTATCGCCTGGCCGTCGACGAAAGCGCCTACGTTAAGTTTATCCGCGAGAACGTCATCACTCTCATCACGCCTATCGTTGAAGTAGACGGCCGCGACCGCATGGTCGACATCTACAAGTGGCATCTCGCCAACCCCGGCAAGCAATGGCCCAACCTCATTTATTGGGGTCACTACGTCGCTCACGACAACAATCGCGATTCCATGGCCCTCACTCTGCAGCTCACCCGCAACGTCCTCAACACCTTCACCGGATGGAAAGCGCAGGTGCTGCATGACCTCCACGAATCCGAGCCCTACCTCTACGACAACACCGTCGGCGACGGCCCGTACAACGCCTGGATCGACCCCATGCTGGCCGACGAGTGGCAGATGATGGGCTGGAACAACGTCTCTGAGATGACCAAATTCGGCATGCCTGGCGTCTACACGCACGGGACCTTCGATACCTGGTCGCCCAGTTACCTGATGTTCATCGGCGCCATGCACAATGGCATCAGCCGCCTCTATGAGACTTTCGGCAACGGCGGCGCCGATACCGAGGAGCGTACGCTCCGTCCCAGCGAATACGCCCGCACCTGGTACAAACAGAATCCGCCGCTGCCCAAGGCCATGTGGTCGCAGCGCAACAACAACAATTACGAAGAGTCCGGCCTCATGACCGCGCTGGCATTCTTCGCCGCCAACAATAAGCTTTTCCTGCACAATTTCTATCTCAAAGCCAAGCGCTCCATCGAAAAGCCTCATACCGAAGGCCCCGCCGCCTACGTGTTTCCCGGAGACGATCCCCGCCCCGGCGCGCAGGCCGACCTGCTCCGCATGCTGCAGGATCAAGGCTGCGAGATCTCTCGCACCAGCGCGGACTTCACTGTCATGATGCCCGGCAAGAAGCCGCGCGCCGGCCGCGGCGGCGCCGGAGCTGCCGATTCATCTACTGATGGCGACGCGCCCAAGCCCGAAGAAAAACCCAAGCCCGTCGCCCGAACCTTCCCCGCCGGCACTTACGTCCTCCGCATGGATCAGCCCTACAGCCGCATCGCCGACACGCTGCTCGATTACCAATATTGGGCCGCCAACGATCCGCAGAAAAGTATCTACGACGATACCGGCTGGACTTTCGGTGAACTCGGCAACGTGCAGGTGGCGCGCGTCGCCGATATCAAAGTTCTCGACGCTGTCATGGCCAAAGTTCCTGGCGCCGTCAAATCGCCCGGTGGAATCGAAGGCTCGGGCGATATCTACCTCATCAACCACAACACCGATAGCGCCCTGATGACGTTGCGCTACCGTTTCCCCGCAGCCACTTTCGATGCCGCCGAAGAGCCATTTGAAGCCGGCGGCCACAAGTTCAGTCGCGGCTCCTTCCTCGTTCGCGGCATTCCCAACGCCGCCTTCACCGCCGCCCTGGCTGAACTCGGTGTTCAGGCTTATGCCGCGGCTGCCGCGCCCACCGTGAAGACTCACCCACTACGCGCCGCCCGCATCGCCATCATGCACACCTGGCTCAACACCCAGGCCGAAGGCTGGTGGCGTCTGGAGTTCGACCGCCTGCAGATCCCCTACGACTACTTCAGCACGCAGGCCGTTGCCAAAATCGCCAACCTGCGTGCCAAGTACGACGTCATCATCTTTGCGCCCGGCGCCGGCGGCAACCCGCAGACCATCGTCAATGGCCGCCCCCTGTATGGCAACCCGCTGCCCTGGAAAGTCACTCCGCAAACGCCGAACCTGGCTCATACCGACGAAACCGACGACATGCGCCCCGGTCTCGGTTGGGCCGGTCTCGACCGCCTGCAGGAATTCGTCCGCCAGGGCGGCCTCTTCATCACCGCCAACGACACCACTAGCTTTGCGACCACCTTCGGCTTCACGCCCGGCGTCTCCACGACCGCCGCGCGAAACCTGAAAGTCACCGGCTCCGCGCTCCGTTCCAAAATGGTCGATACCACCAGCCCCATCGTCTATGGCTATGCCGATAACCTGGCGATCTTCGCTTCCAACCCGCCGATCTTCTCGGTTTCCAACCTGGCCGGCGGTGGAGGCGGCGGCCGTGGCGGCGCCGCTACGGAACGCCCCACCGGCCGCGGCACAGCCGACGACCCCGACATTCCCCAAGGCCGTCCGCTCGCCGATATCCCGGATGAGCCGCACGCCGAAATCTGGCAGCCCACGCCGCTCACCGACGAGCAATTCCGCAACCCGGTCAATGTGATTCCGCCCGCCCAGCGCCCCCGCGTGATCCTGCGTTATTCCAACGCGACCGAACTCTTAGTTTCCGGCCTGTTAGACAACGGCAGTGAGTTAGCCCAGCACGCCGCCGTCATTGACTCGCCCCTGGGTGAAGGTCATGTGTTGCTCTTTTCGAACAACCCCTTCTGGCGCGCCGAGACCAAAGGCAGTTACTTCCTGGTGTTTAATGCCATCTTGAATTTCGACAACCTGGCGGCGGGGAGAAAGTTGGCGCCGCGGTAGCCTTGCCCAAATTTCGAACGGGCGGGATCGAGTCGTGCCGGGCCGACAGGCTACACGCGTCTCTCCCGGACCGTGCCTGATCTCGAAGCCTTCAGCGGCCGGCGGCCGCTTGGAATGGCCGAATGGGGACGGCCGAATGGGGACGGGGCCGAATGGGGACGGACGCATTTTCGCATGGGCCGAATGGGCCGAATGGGGACGGACGCATTTTCGCATGGCTTGGTAACCCGTCATCGGTAGGCCTCCTTGCGATCAAGCACGCGGGAGATTTCCAGGGCCGAATGGAGGCCGAATGGGGACGGACGCATTTTCGCATGGCTTGGTAACCCGTCATCGGTAGGCCTCCTTGCGATCAAGCACGCGGGAGATTTCCAAATGCTGGCCCTTGTCGCGGAAGAATACGCGGTGATCCTGGGCGCGGAGACGGATCAGGGGCGGCTCGATATCCCGAAGCTGCTTTGTGTTGCCCTCGCCGGTCTGGGCATAGCGCGCTAGCGTCTTGAGGATTTGCAGCGCAATGGGCCGCTCAATGCCGCGGAGATCGGCCTTGGCCTGTTCGGTCCAGACAACGCCTTTAGCCATTCTGGCGAGGTGTTGCTTCCGGTACCGGCTCTTGGCCCATCTTTTCCCAATCGGCGCTAGTCAAGCCGAACTCCGCCAGCACTTCCTCATGGGCGATTGGCCGATTCTGCTTGAGCCATTCATCGGCCTCGGCGACGGCCTTGCGCTCGGCATTGCTCAGAGTGTCTCCATCTTCGTCGGGCGAGACCATCGTTTCGAGCAGATGAACCACGGCGGCGAGTTGGCCTAAGCCGAGCTGGTCGAGCAAGTTGTGGGCGTGCTGCCTGTCGGGCGCCATCGTGTCCCTATTGTACCGCTGTGGGGGAATAGGGATGAACCGAATGGGGAGGCATTTCTCTTAGCGATCGCGGCGCTGTCGCAACCGTTGTTTCACCATTCGGTTTGCACCCTCTGCTCGGCGTGGGTCGCGGCCGGCAAGGGTTCCAATGCACTGCGATGCTGCCTCGTGGAGCCTCGCTCGCAGTGGCTCGAAGTGCAGTTCCAGCGCTTCCTTTAGGTTGACTAGGCCTCGTCCTCGGTTTCGCCCTGGCCGGCGATGTCGAGTTCCAGGCGTGCGGTTTTGAATTTCGATAATTTGGGGGCGGGGAGAAAGTTGGCGAAGATGGTAGTTGAGCACGGCATCGCCCCAGAGGTGGTGCTTCACCCAGAAAGCGGTGTGCAACAGGGGATAGTATTGCTGCGTTGCGCCCAGGTCGAACCAAATCCGCCAAAGACCGTGCCAGGACTGCAGACTACGGGCGGTCACATGATCGGCGTCGTCCAAGCAGCCCACCACGGAGTGCCGGGCCGTAGGCGACCAATGTCGCGCAGAAAAGGACCGCCCACGTCGCCGCGGCCAGCAGAATTTTGTTCCCGGCCTGAGAATCGTTCTTGGCCTGGGCATCCGCAATTCGGGCGGGACGCGGCCGGCGTTTGTCCGCCATGCGAACCATGATACCCCGCCGGCGTAATGGGGGCAACGCGATTGTGACTCACGGAAAATGGGGTCGGGGCGGAATAGGGCCGGACGCATTTTCGCCCGCGATCCGTCTGGGAACCGCATTTTCGTTAGACCGCCGCACTCCTCGCATTGAGGGCCCGCCTTACGGCCGCTTGCCCGGCAGCACCCGGAAACGCCGCTTGCCCTCAATCCGGTACGTTTCGAAATCCGCGTGGTCCACGGTAAGAACCGTCGGCAAAGATTCCCGCTTCGCCAGATAGACCAGAGTCGCATCGGCGAAATCCATCGGGCGGTCCCAGTAGCGCGACATCAAGGCGTGGACAGACCGCAATTCGGAATCCTCAATCGTCGCCAGTACAATTGCCCCGGTCCGAACGAACCGCCACGCTGCCTCCATTTCAACGCGACTCTCGCCAACCAGGTGAAACAACTCCGTCAGGACCGCCTCCGACGTCATCAAAGGAAGTCGGAGTTGTTGGAACGCCTCGGCGCAAGCCGCGTGCCAGTTGTCCCCTCTGTCCAGCAGAGCGAGAATCGCTCCGGTGTCGATGAGCGCGTTACCGCGCATGGCGCCGCCGCAATTGCTCCCGAACTAACCGGCTCGCGTTCGCTGCTCGCTGTGGGTCTCGCCCCGCAACAGTCCCCAGGCATTTGGATGCTGCCTCGTGCAGTGCGAGTTGTTGCGCATCTTCGTCAACGCTGGAGGCGCTTTTCTTAAGCCACTCCCGAACCGCCAGATTCAGCACGCCCGCCACCGACGTCTTGCGCAGCGTCGCTTCCCGTTCCAGGTCCGACTTGAGTTCGGTCGAAACACGCCAACTATAGACTTCGGTCCCCATGTACTACATTGTAGTGCATTGTTGCCGCCGGCAGGCCCTTCAACGCGGAGACGCGGAGGAGCGGAGAAGAACACGCGAGGACTGGAGTTGTGAACGGAGCGGATGACCGGTGTCTTCGCGCGGCGGCTGTTCCGAGTAGCCAAGTATTTGTCGCTCTCTCATGCTCGCGGCTCGGCTAGGGGCGTAGATCCTGTCTCCAGTTCTTCCCAGCTTCTTCAGGCTCTGGCAGTAGCGGACCGGCCAGCCCGTGGTTTCCGATAAGCCCCATAACGTCCACAACAGGGATTTCAGGGTGCTGTGCGTTAAACTCGTCTGCTATGTCATCTGATCGAAGGGAAAGGTCCGGCAGACTTGAGACTTGCCGGGCTCACCACTACAGCCGGAACAATGCTGGTGCTTTCTCTCTTTCTGGTCCCCGCTTCCGTTCACACCTACTGTGAGAATCGACCGATTGCTGGGGTATTTGATGCGGTGTCATTGCTGGTCGGCGTCACACTAGGGCTTTCAACTGCAGACACGCGTGCTGGACGAGTGGTAAAGGTGGCCGGTTTGATTCTGTCGGTCTTCGCCATGGCGATCAATACTGCGTTCATCGTGTGGGCGACGAACACCTGTCGTCACATGTTCGACCTCTTGAAGTGACACGAAAGGCCGCCGCCTTCCTTGCGCCTCTTGCACGCTGAACCTTCGTTCTTTCCTATAAGGTTGTGGAGCAGTCTTTCCGGGAAGTCTAGCGATGTGGCATCAAAAGCCCACCGCTCACGTCGCAGTACTCCCAATCCACGAATGGCGTACCGCCCCGCACGAAAACACCGATCGTCTTCTCTGATTCCGACTCACCGCTCAACCGTTTTCCTCTCCGCTCCTCCGCGCCTCCGCGTTGAAGAAGTCACTTTCAAGAAGCCCTTGACAGTTCGCCACCGCTGCTTTATATTTAACTTTCTAGTTAATTAACCAATCGGTTTATTACAGAATGCCGTCTGACGCTCTCAGCAATACCTTCGCCGCGCTGGCAGATCCCACGCGCCGTGCCATCCTCGCGCGGCTCGCCGCCGGAGAGATTTCCGTCACGGCTCTGGCTGAGCCCTTCGAGATGAGTATGCCGGCCATCTCCAAGCACCTCAAGGTGCTGGAACGCGCTGGGCTCATCGCGCGCGGCCGGCAGGCCCAGTGGAGGCCCTGCCGCCTGGAAGCTGCGGCGCTGAAGGATATCGCCCAGTGGGTGGAGCATTACCGCCGCTTCTGGGAACAAAGCTTCGATCGTCTGGACGACTATCTGCGCGAACTGAAAAGTCAGGAGAAAAAACATGGCCGCAAGCAACCCCGGCGCCGCAACTAATACCGCCGATCGCGAAATCGTCATCACGCGCCTCTTCGACGCGCCACGCACCTTGGTCTTTGAGGCCTGGACCCATCCCGAACACGTGGCCCGCTGGTGGGGACCGAACGGCTTCACCACCACTATTTCTGAGATGAACGTGAAACCCGGCGGCGATTGGCGGCTGGTGATGCACGGCCCCGATGGCCGGGACTATATCAACCACATCGTGTTTGTGGAAGTGGTCGAGCCGCGGCTGCTGGTCTATCAGCACGAGCCCGAACCCGGTACCGAGCCCGTCAATTTTCAGACCACCGTCGCGTTTGCCGAGCAAGGCGAAAAAACCCTCGTCACCTTGCACATGCTGTTCCCCACGGCCGCCGTGCACGAGCACGTGGTCACGCACTATCACGCCATCGAAGGCGGCCAACAGACGCTCGGCCGCCTGGCCGGCTACCTGCCCAGCATGTCCGCCGCGGACGACCTGGTGTTACAGCGCACATTCGACGCGCCGCGCGAGCGGATCTGGCAGGCCTGGACCCAGGCGGAACACTTGCAACGCTGGTGGGGGCCTAAGGACTTCACCAACCCCGTCTGCCAGGTGGATGTGCGGCCAGGCGGCGCCATTCTGATTCATATGCGCGCGCCCAACGGCGTGGTCTATCCCATGGGTGGCGTGTTTCATGAGGTAGAGCCGCCATCACGCCTGGTCTTTTCGAGCTACGCGCTGGACCCGGCGGGCAATCACATGTTCGAAGTTCTGAACACGGTGACCTTCGAAGAGCACTCCGGGAAAACCAGACTCACACTCCGGGCCAAGGTCACCATGCAGACCGATGTCGCTCCACAATATCTGAAAGGTATGGAGCAAGGCTGGAGCATGTCCCTGGACCGCCTTGCCAGCACTGTAGCCTAGGCGCCTTGGCGCCGCAACTACTCCGCCAACGCGCCCGCGTAAACCGCCATCCCTTTCTGCTGCGCGTTCCGAATCTGCCTGGCCTCATCGGCAAAGGCCTGCAGAACCGCGGCGTGCCACGATACCAGTTTCCCGCTCTTGCCGCGCGCCGAAGAACACAAGCGGGGAACCTGCTCGTCCGCCAGCACGATCCGAAAATCGATCTCCACCGTGTTCCGCGTGCGTTCCGCGATTTCCGTGAACACCACCGCATCGCAGCTCCCGAGCGTTCCCTGTACTCCCGAAACAAAACCGGCGGCGCGAATCCGGTCGGCCAGTTCCGCACCGGCTTTCGTCATTTCCATTTCCATACCGGCCAGATTGAGCGGCAAATTGACGCAGACCGTTGCACCCGGCTTCAGACTGCGCGATTGGCTGAGACTGTGACCAGTCGAAGCCACGTGACTGCTGGAGCCGGGCGCCACCCCAATTGCCACTTGCGCGGCCCCGATGGCCGTAGTCGCCAGTGCCGTCAGGCAGATTCTGCATATCAGGATTACTTGCACTTGTTTCCCCCTCCTACCAGTACATAGCGCGGACGGGGTCCAAAACGCCTCATGGTGGTTTCGACTAAGACGTTTCCGAGGCTGAAGCGGCAAATGGCGCCGGTCGTAAACGGGTTTGTTTGGTTCGTTTTGTAATCAGTGCAAGAAACGGGCCAGAGCAAGCTAAGAAAGCACGCCCCACCTTCAGAAACGCAGCTTCACCGCACCCTCAAAATCACGCGGGTTGGCGGAGTTGGTAATGGTTCCGAAGGCGGCGCTGCCAGAGGATCCCTTCGGATCGCTCAACGGCGGAGTGTTGCTCACGTTAGAGGCTCGTAGCCCCGGAACGTCCTAGTGAAAACATAGACTTCGGCCGATGAGGGTTGTGATGCGAACAAGGGAAGAACATGCGGCGATCACGAACGTGCTGATCCTTGACGATCAGCACCAGGTCTTTCTGGAATCGATGGATCGCCTGGAAGAGGCCATGAAAGAAGGAACGGGTGCGTCGAGGGTGCCGTCGATGCTTGCCGATCTGATGCAATATGTGGAAATGCACTTTGGAACCGAAGAGAGACTGATGGAGTCCTTTGAATATCCGCTTCGGGACATGCATGCTCTCAAACATCTAGAGGTCAGGGAGCGCCTGAAAACACTCATCCAGCAACAAGATGAGGCCTCCATTGCGGTTCGGGTGCTGTGCGAGTCCCGCCGTTGGCTGAAGGAGCACATTCTCGACTGGGATGCCAAGCTGGGCGAGTATCTGAATGCTCGTGGAGTGACCTAACAGGCGGCGGTGCGGCAACGCATCCCGGAGCCTAGTGTTTTCCAGCCCGCCGTTCTTCCCGCTGGACCGCAACCAGCTACCGTTCCGAATCCGGCTTCATCGCGTAGTACCCCTTGCGCGCCTGTGCCTTGAGATCTTTGTTAGACAGTTTGATATCCAGCTTGCGATACGCGCCGTCCTTGGAATCGTTCTGCGGCGTATAGCCAATGGCGTACTGGCTGCGCATCTCGTCCTGCAACTCCTTGAATACTACGTCCAGCGTATTCTTGCGGTCTACTTTGTACACGTGGCCGCCGGTATCGTCGGACATGCGATGCAGGTAGCCGCTGCCCGCACTGCCCATGCCCCAGCCGAAACCGCCGTAGGCGCCGGGGTCGGAGTATTCGATGCTATAAATCACGGCGTCGGCCTTCTGTGCAGCCATAATCGCATCTTCAATCCTGAGGCGGCTACCCTCGTCCACTCCGTCCGTAATCACCACAATCACTTTGCGGCCTACCTGTTTCTGCAACTGGTCGTGCGCCGCCAGATAGATGGCATCATAGAGGACCGTGCCGCGCGGGCCGCCGGCGGTGGGGACAGGTCCGGGACCAAGTCCGCCCACGCCCGAACTCACCCGCAGGTCCCGCATCGCATTGGTCAGCAGCCGGGCGGACCCGGTATAGTCTTGCAACAACTCAGCCTCTTCGCCAAAGCTGATCAGGAACGCCTCATCCTTCTTCTGAAGCACCTTGCTAAAGAACTGCGACGCGGCGTTGCGTTCAATTTCGATCAGGTTGCGCTGGCTGCCCGAGACGTCAATCAGCAGCCCGATGGTCAGCGGCAAATCCGTTTCCCGTGTGAAGTATTTGATTTCCTGCGGCTTCCCATCTTCCAGGATGGTGAAATCCTCTTTGTTGAGGTTGGGGACTAGCGCACCCTTCTTATCGCGCACACTCGCCAGAACGCTGACTACATTGACGTCCGCCTTAATCGTGGGAAGTTCGTCAATCGGCACGGGCTTGGCCTGTTGCGGCGGATTGGTCTGCGCAAGAAGCGCCGATGCCAGAGAGAGGACACAAAGAAATCGCATACCAGTACAATAAGGACGTATCCGGGCCAGATCCTGTTTCACTTTGAGCTGTTTGAGCATGCGATTTTGAACCATGAAAGAAGCCATACACCACCTTCGACGCAACGACAAAATCCTGGCCGAAATCATTCGCCGGGTAGGAGATTACCGTATCGAATTCCGCCAACCGGACTTTGAAACGCTGGTGAAATCGATTGTATACCAGCAGTTGAGCGGGCGGGTGGCGAGCATCATTTTCGCCCGCCTGGCCGCCGCCGCTGGCGGCCCGCTCACCCCCGCCGGCATCCTCAAACTGCGGCCCGCCCGCATGCGGAAACTGGGTCTGTCGAAGCAGAAAACCGAGTACATCCGCGACCTGGCCCGCCACACCCGCGATGGCCGCGTCGTCTTTGAAGATCTGCCCGACCTGAGCGACGCGGAAGTCATCGAGCGTCTGACGGTGGTCAAAGGAATCGGAGTCTGGACGGTCCACATGTTTCTGATGTTCGCGCTGCGGCGGGTGGACGTCCTGCCGGTGGGCGATTTAGGCATTCGCAACGCCATCAAGTCAGCCTACGGTTTGAAAGAGGCTCCGACACCGGCCGAAGTGGAAGCCCTGGGCGCGCGCTGGCGGCCCTATTGCACCGTCGCCAGCTGGTATTTGTGGCGCAGCCTGGAGCCAAATGCCAATTTATGAACTATTTGCGCCCTTTAAGCCGGACCGCTGAGCGATTACACCCTTTTAATTTTCACGGCTTGTTGAGATTTCCGACATTGGAGTTATAATATTTTCAGGAAATCAGATCTTGAGGTATGCTTTAACCTCAGGTAGCAAGAAAGTTTAGGAGCAACCAAAAAATGCGCATGTTTAAGTTGGCGATTCCGGCGGCGGTTGTGGCGGCGGGCTTTTTGTTCTGCACAACGGCGAGCTATGGCAAGCCGGAATACCAGAAGAAAGAGAATCTGAAGGCCTGCACCACCTGCCATGTGAAGATCGGCGCCCCGGCAGCGATGCATACGGAACCGAACTTGACCGAAATCGGCAAGTGCTATTCGACCAACGATCACTCGCTGGCGAAGTGCAACGTTCCGGCCGACGCGAAGAAACAGTAAGGCCGTAAAATCCGTTGTGCGGGTTCGCTTGATCCCGCCAGGTGCTGTTCCGGTTGGGGACAGGCCCGGAGATCTGGACTTGGTTCTTGGAAGGCGGAGGCCGCCAACGGCGCGGACCTCCGCTTTTATTTTGTAGCGACCCGTCTAGAAACCTTCCCACACCAAGGCCAGGAACTTCCGGCCGGTGCGGAAACCCATCCGCTCATAAAGCGCCACGGCGTTTTCATTCGCTGCCGTCACCGTCAAACTGGCCGCGTGGCAGCCCAACGCACGCAATGCTTCGAGCGACTGCCGCATCAGTTCATGGCCCACACCCGTTCCGCGCGTCGCGGGCGAAACGCAAATCTGTGTGAGGTGGCCGCAGTCCGGGGCCACCAGGCTCGCCAGCGACATCCCGCACAGCTTTCCACTCTCCGGCTCAAAGGCCGCGAAGGACGCCGGCCGGTGAAACACACCGCAGCCCGGATACTGCACAATGTTGAACAGGAAACGCCGTGCCCCCACAATATTCTGGTATTGATCGTTGATGCGGCTGTCCACGTGGTCCCGGTACGCTTCGGTAATCAGGTTAGCCGCTAGTTCGTTCCACTGGTCGTTCCAGCGCTCAATGCGCACCAGTTTGCGCACCACTCCCCGTCCCAGCAGCGCCCGTCTCAGTTCCACGCGCATGAAATTGCGCTCAAACCTGCTCAGGTATTCGGCCCGCGGCAAAGCGCGGTCCTTGGTGTGCGGCATCATGAGGAACTGCGATTCGATCCGGGTGGTCCCGGGTCCCGCCATGATTTCTTCGAGCGCCGCATCCATCAACTGGTTCTCGCGCTCTTCCGTCCGCCAGGCCTGCTTGATGTAAAGATCGCCCAGCAATCCCTTGTTGTCTTCGAGCACGTAGTAGAGGTACCCAATGACCTCGCCGTCCTCAACCAGCGCGCGTCCGTTCAACATGTGCAGATCCACAAACCGGCGCACCAAGTCCGCGGATCTTTCGAATTCCCAGTCCAGCGTCTCCCGCCAGGCTGCGGTCTCTTCCGCCAGCAGGCTATCCAACTCGCGCGCCGCCAACAGCCGCAAGTCGACAATCTCGCACATGGATTGCACCTTCATCAGCTTAACTGTCCGCGGTCCCACCACGCTACCCGCACGTTGTTCCCGCGCGGCGCCCAAACCCGTGGATCGCTGGCTCCGAACAGCGCCAGCACCGGCGTCCCGGCGGCTGCGGCCAGGTGCGTAATGCCGGAATCGTTCCCGATGTACAGCCGCGCCCGCGCCAGCCAGCACGCCAGTTCCCACAGGTTGTCGATCCGCACGGCGCCATCGAGCGGCGGATCTTCCACGCCCGCGCACCACCGGACCGGCATCACTCGTTCGAGCCGCGCGGCCAGCCCGCGAAACTTTTCGAGCGGCCAGTTCTTTCGCGGGCTGCCAGAAAACGGATGGATCACGGCGAAGTCCTCGCGTGCTGCCGCGCACCGCAGGCGCGGCACCGCATCGCAGGCGCACGGCGCGATCGCGCGCACCTGTTCCACATAGAAATCAGCGGCGTGCTGACCGGACTCTTCGCCCGGCAGCGCCGCCAGAAACCGGAACGGCAATCCCAGCCGGCCTACCAGGTCGCGAAATTCCGGACGCCGCGCTCCATACCAGGAGACAATCGAATCGAAGCTGCGCAATTCGCTGATCACCCGCTCCGATTCGTCCGTGTCGCGAATTCCCAGCAGGTCGATTCCCGTGGACGCAATTGACCTGACTCTATCCGCAAATCGCACCAGCGGCACATGCGCGGACGCCGTCCACACCTCCAGGTAATCCGTTCGCAGGCATTCAATGGCGGGCACAGAGAGGATAAAATCCCCAATCGCGCCGGGCCGGATCACAAGCCGCCGCATCCAAGCCAGTATCGCAGGCTGCGGCCAAACCACAATATACCGGCGCTGTTTTATCCACACGAGATTCACCATCACACCCGTGTAACCCACTCGAAACAAAGGCAGATAAATGCTGAGGATTTTGGT
>Ga0182030_10009260_pt1 | contig 20187 bp, 23 predicted proteins | sample 812S3MmetaG_FD_121299 | JGI IMG/M metagenome (GOLD analysis project Ga0182030, IMG submission 121299) | Permafrost microbial communities from Stordalen Mire, Sweden - 812S3M metaG (Illumina Assembly) | ecosystem: Environmental > Terrestrial > Soil > Wetlands > Permafrost | place: Sweden... | reverse complement strand
TGTCCCCACCACCTAATTGTCCAGAATCTCCAACCGCTCCTCGATCTTGGCCGCCATTGCTTCCATCGCCGGGAATCTCAAACCTTGGAACACTTGGGAAAGCGATTCCACCACGTCGTCGTAAGCCGGCGGAGCCTCGAATTGCGCCGACGAAAAGCCCATCGCCGTAGCCAGCCGGCAGGCGACTTTGAGAGTTTTCAGTAAGTCGGAATCGGATGGCGCCAGCGGGAAATGGTGGCGCCGGCAGATTTCGTCGAACCACGTCGGCAGCACCCAGTATTCAATCAAGTAGGCGCCCGCCGCGCCATGGTCCATGCTCAGCGCTTCGCGTTCCGCCTGGATCACATCGTCCGCTTCGGAAAAAGTGGTGGTGAGGATTCGTTCGGTCTCTTTGGTATACGATTTCAGGAAGCCGAAGCGCCCGATGTCATGCAGCAGGCCAGCCGTAAACGCATGCTCCGAAGAGCAGCCCAGCGCCGGTGCAACGGCCTCGGCAATTGCCGCGCAGGCAATGCTGTGCCGCCAGCAAGGCCGGATCAACGGTCCCACTTCGCGCACCAGTCCGCGCATCGCCACTGCCGCCGCCAGGTCGCGCACGCGGTTGATTCCCAGTACGGCCACGGCGTGACGTAGCGATCCAATGCGCGCCGGGAAACCGAACAACGAGGAGTTAGCCAGAAACAGGACATCCGCGGCCAGTGCCGGGTCGCCGCCCACCATCAAAGCGATTCGCTTCACGTCGGATTCCGGCCCGCTCGCCGCCGAAACCACGTGGCTCGCCACCGAGCGGAAGGTCGGCAGACCGCAGAGCCGCACTTCCACTTGAACCGTTTCGGTGAGCCGCGCCAGGTCCGCCGGATTTACCGTCGGGACGGTGGCGGTTGCCGGGGATGTGGGAACTGGCTCTAGCATCGTAAGCCTCCAGCTGAAACGAAGATTGGCGACCTCGCCGGATGAGGTACACCCAAAGTATGACTAGTCCGCCGGGTGGGGAATAGTCCCACGCGTACCAGCAAGGTACCGAAGGAACCAGTGGCAGCAGCCTTGCAGATTTCGGGGCAACGCTAAAGCCTGCCCCACCTTACGGATGTAGGCTCAGCGTCGCTTTTCCGGCGGGGCCATTGTAAATCAGCTCCACCGAGTAAATGCCTTTTTCCAGGCCGTGGTAGGAGAAGAACAGCAAGCCGGCTTGCGGCAGCGGACGGTCGCCCTCAGGCAGCGCGGCTTTTTGAATCTTCTGCTGCATCACGCGTTGCAACGGCAACGGCATATGAACCGGCGCCGGCGCGGAGGCGGCGTCTGCTCCGCCACCTGTTGAAAGTCCGCCCTTCGATTTCGACGAGGGCGCCTCTGGCGGTTCCCAGGACGGGTCCTTCGCACTGGAGAAAACCGTGCCGAAAGGCCGGCTCGGCAGGGGCACCTTCTTTCCGTTGATGCGCAGCGAAAAATCGTCCGCGGAGATCTTGAGCTGCGCTCCGGCCGGCCCGTATAAACCTGCCTCCACAATCACAAAATCTTCCGTCGAAAAAACGCCGCCCTGCGTCGGGATGGCGTGCTGCTGGAAGTCCGCCGCAAGGATTACCGTGCCGGCGTGCGCCATGGCCTGATAATCCGTGGGCGCCACTCTTGGCGGCACACCTCTAATTTCAACGGCAGGCGCCTCTTTGGCAGGCGCGTCTTTGGCGGGAGGCTGCTCCTGGGCGCACACACAGAGCGCGACCATCCAGACACTGTTTCGCAACGCTTGGGAAATTCGCATGCCAGCTATCAAACTAACATGACGAGCGGCCCAGCGGGTGAACCCCCTGGTCAGCCTCCGTTGTAAGCAACCCTGCGGCGTGATACCGTCAGATTCGGACGGAAACGTCTCGAAAGCGAGGGCACGACGCATGAACCGAAACGCACGCATTTCCTGTTTTCTCGGATTCACGCTCGCCGTACTGAGCGGTTGTTCCAGCGGCCCATCGGCCAGCGAATCCAAGAAAGCAGCCCCCCTGGACCGGATCCAGGGAAAGGCCCAGGTTCTCATTGAAACCGGCATCAGCGCCGCCGATGCCGCGCTAAACGCGGGTGGACCGACTGTCTACATCTGGGTAGGCGCGCACCGCTACCGCCTGTTTATGACGAAGCCCGCCGATATAGTCCACGGGGACCAGTATGTGGTTGAGGGAATCGACGCGCAAAAGGCCATCGACAAAATCGGCGATCCCGACAATGGCAAGAACGGCTATCCGCTGCAAGCCAGTTGCACGCAAGTTGTCCAGATGGCCTGGAAGGATCTGGCCTTCGATGCCGTCGATGCGCAGGCCGGGGTTTTGCGCACCCGCGTGCAGCGGTATCCCGCCAGGACCGTTTTCCTGGTGGCGAGCGTCCGGCCCGCCACCGACGCGGACAAGAGCACCGCTACCGCCGACTCGAATGCCGCGGCGGACGACAAAGCAAAGGAAGTCGCCGTCCCGGCCGAAAAACAAAAGGCGCTTTTGATTGAGGGCCCCACCGTTCAAACCGCGCCTCTTTGGGATTCAGCCGGAGAGACTGTGCATTGCAAAGTGGTGATCGGCACCGACGGAAAAATCGCCGATCTGGATACGGGCGCGCAGCTCTGCGAAGCGGTGCCGTGGGGGCAGTTCAAGTATCAGCCCCCGGTCCAGGCCGGCAAGCCCGTCAAAGTCAGTACCGAAGTGGAAATCCGTTTCGACGCGCGAAAGTAAGCGCGTCGCCATACGCCGCCGGTTCGCGCCCGTGATGCGGGCGCGAACCCAGAGCAGCGGTGTGTCCTACACCTTCTCTACTCTGGCCTTTGTACCCGCAACCCGACTCGGATGGAAATTCGTCGCCCCTGCGCTGAACGGGATCGCGTCGCTCGACTGACGCCAACTAAAGGTGTCATTCTATGAATATGAAGCCATTATCGAAGCCGGATAATCCCTGTTTTTCGTCCGGACCGTGCGCGAAGCGGCCCAGCTGGACGCTGGACGCGTTGAAAGGCGCCGCCGTGGGCCGGTCCCATCGCGCCCGGGTCGGAAAGGCCAAACTGGCGGAGGTCATCGAGCGCAGCAAGAAGATCCTCGGCATTCCCGCGGACTATTTCCTTGGAGTTGTTCCGGCATCCGACACGGGCGCGGTCGAGATGGCATTGTGGTCGCTGCTGGGTGAGCGCCCGGTGGACGTGCTCTGCTGGGAGAGTTTCGGCAGTGGCTGGGCCGCGGATTGCAAAAGCCAGCTCAAACTGAAGGACCTGCGGGTTCTCAAGGCCGAATACGGCAAGATTCCGGACCTAAGCCAGGCCGATTGGACGCACGACGTGGTGTTCACGTGGAACGGAACCACCTCCGGCGTGCGTGTGCCGAATGGAGACTGGATTGCCGCCGGCCGGCAGGGCCTCTCGCTGTGCGACGCCACCTCGGCCGCTTTCGCCATGGACTTGCCGTGGGACAAACTGGACGTGGTGACGTGGTCGTGGCAGAAGGTGCTGGGCGGCGAGGGCGGACACGGAATGCTGGCGCTGAGCCCGCGCGCGGTGAAGCGTCTGGAGAGCTACACGCCGGACCGTCCACTGCCCAAGATCTTCCGCATGACGAAGAGCGGCAAACTGGTGGGAGGCATCTTCGAAGGCGAAACCATCAACACGCCTTCCATGTTGTGCGTGGAAGACGCGTTGGACGGATTGAAATGGGCGGAGAGTATTGGCGGACTTCCGGCGCTGATTGCCAGGTCCGCGGCGAACCTGAAGGTTATTGAGGATTGGGCCAGGAATTCAAACTGGGTGGCGCTGCTGGCGGAGGATCCGGCGATTCGGTCCAGCACCTCGGTCTGCCTGAAATTCACGGACCCGGCTTACCTGGCGCTGTCCTCCGAAGATCAGGTCAAGCGGGCAAAGTCACTCGGGTCGCTGCTCGAAAAGGAAGGCGCCGCATTCGATATCGGCTCGTACCGGGACGCTCCTGCCGGGCTGAGGGTGTGGTGCGGGGCTACGGTGGATACTTCCGATGTGCAGTTGCTGATGCCCTGGCTGGATTGGGCTTACGGAGTGGTCAAGGCCGAGTTCTAGAAGTAGGAAGTTGTTATGCGTATCTTACGCGGGATGGGGATGGCGGCGCTGCTGGCGGCGCCGACCTGGGCGCAAAACCCCAGCGACATCTCGTTGACTCTGGCGGCAAGAGACCACAAGTCGACATTTCGGGTGGGTGAAGCGGTGGAGCTGGAGCTCAGGTTTCAATCGAGCGTACCTGGAAAATACCAGGTCTGGTCTGGCTATCCGAACCGGTACACGCGCCAGGCGGAGTACGACCGGTTTTCGTCGATCCCTCTCTGGGCGGCGTCGACCCGTTGCAGGATATCTTCGCGCAATCCGGCGCGGTGATGGTTGCGGGCAAGCTGCCGACGCCTTCTCCGGTGGGTGACCAGCCGGTGGTTGTGGGGATTGAGCTCAACGAGTGGCTGTCGATCCGGCAACCGGGCCACTACCGCATGACGGCTGAGACCACGCGCGTGGTGACGGGCGCCGGCACGAACCCGTTGCCCGGCAAGCCGGGGGACTGCTGTGCCGTTGCGCTCCGGCACGCTGGAAATCGACGTGATCGCGCCGGAGGCGGGCTGGGCAGCGACACAGTTGGCGGACGCCGTCGCGGTGCTGGAAAGGGGCGACCCGCCGCAACCGCGGATCGGCCAAATCTACGATGCGAACGCAGTCCGGGCGATCGACGATGAGGCAGCCCATGCGGGTCGCGTGCTGCGTTTTCTGGAAACAGCGGAGGCGGCGCGGGCGATGGTCCGGTTCTTTGAGCACGGACCGCGAGCGGCACAGCAGGAATTACGCGCGGGCCTGTTTGGGTCGCCCTGGCGCAAGGAAGTGACAGCGGCTATGGATGAAGCGACCGCGGCGCCCGACCGAGCGGTGACTAGCTATTTTCTGGGCACGCGGATCGAGTTCGAAATGATAGCCCGTCTGGAGCCGGCGCCGCTCGATACATCGAAGTCGCCGGAAGAGATGCGGGCGTGGATCGTCAGCCAGATGCCATATCAGGAGCGGGCCAAGGCGATCAGCTAGGAATTTTACGCGAAGCTCGACGACGCGATCGCCCACAAACCGGGCGAAGCCCTGGCCATCAGCCTGGAGACGCTGGTGGGGCCCGGCGGTCCGGCCGCGACACCCGCGACGGTCAAAGCGCTAGCCGGGAATTTTCACTCACTGCCGGAGCAATCGCAATACAACCTGCTGAGCACGAATTGGTATCGCATCGCGTCGCCGGCGCTGGAGCCGGTGGTGCGTGCCCTGGCGAAAGGAAGCAGCCCCTTGCGCGACGCGGCACTGGCGCGGCTGATGGACCTCAACCCAGAGGCGGCGCGGCGCATCACGCTCGACCGAATTCGCAAAGCGGATATTTCGCGCGATATCTATCACAGCAACCGCGTCCTGCTGACGCTGCCGGACAAGACCCTGCCGGACCTGGATGAAGCGTTGGTTGGCGCGCTGGAACAGCATAAACAGGTGGAGGTGCTGGTGGCCCGGTACGCTTCGGAGGCGGCGCTGCCGCGCCTGCGGGCGATGGTGGAGGAGAATCCCGGCGCCGGATGTGGAACGGGGGCGCTGCTGGCTTATTTCTTTCGTGTCGATTCGGCATGGGCGGCCGGGGCGCTGGCCCGGGCCCGGGCGTCGTCGCCAGGCCCATGCACCTTGAATCTTTCTCCCAACGAGGACCTGTTGACGAGTCCGGGACTGGAGCGCCAGGCGGTGGAAGACCTGGACCACGCGGGACATGATGGTCCGCGGCGCTGCCTTGACGCTGCTCGAGCGTGGAGGGTCGGCCGCGGCATTGCGGCCCCTGCTGGATGCGTTCCTGCGGCTGGAGTCGGCCGGCATCGCGCCAGCGGACGCCAACAAGCAAGGCAGCGAGTTTGGATTCGTGAGCGCGCTGACGCGCGGCGCGGGCTGGATGTTGACGCCCGATCAGTTTCGGATTGTTTTCGCAGCGTGCAGCACGGAGGAGTGCCGCAGACGGGTCTCTATGGCTCAGAAATTGTTGGAAGCGCCGATCAACGTAAGCCCGACGGCCGGCGGCCCACTCGATTTCGGGGAGTTCATGATGGGATCGGTGCAGTTGCACGGGCGCAAACAACTGGAAGAACGGACGGCGCAATTCCCGAAAGGCACGCAGTTCTTCATTGGGCGCTATGAAGGGACGGCGTGGTATGTAGAACGGCGGGCACGCGAGATTCGGGAAGTGCTCGAGGCTGCGGGGATGCGGATAGTGGATGCACCCCGAATCCTCCCGTAACACGCGTTCCGACCCGCGGAAGTAAAGGCGTCTCGCCGATCGCGGGCGCGAGGACGCAAGTCGCAGTATGTCGCCTACTCCGGCTGGGCCGTGGCGTTTGACAATTCCACGGCCCTCACTCCATACACCCGCAGGATGTTGCGGCGGATTTCCTGCCCGATCCGTTCGAGGTTTTCGTCGGGGTCGTGTTCCACTTCCACTTTGAAAAAGAGATCGGTACGGCTCATCGGCTGAAGAGTCTCCAACCTTTATACTAAGGGAATGGCCTGCGCCTTGTGCGAGACGCGCCGGCCGCGGCGCTATTGTCCCGCAGTCCGGGGCGAGATTTGCACGATGTGCTGCGGGTCCGAGCGGGAAATCACGTTGGATTGTCCCTTCGATTGCGAGTATCTGTTGGAGGCGCGCAAGCACGACAAACCGGTTCCGGTGACCGGCGCTTCAATTCCCAATCAGGATATCCCCGTCACCGAAGAGATGGTGTCTGAAAACGAGGCTCTGGTGCTCCACTTGGCGAATGAGTTCATCCAGGCCTCGGAGGCTGCTCCGGAGCTGATCGATTTCGACGCGCGCGAAGCGCTGGAGGCCGCCATTCGCACCTACCGGACGCGATCGAGCGGCCTGTACTACGACAGTCTTCCGGAGAATCCCCTGGCTGCAGGGCTGGCGCGGACGCTGCTGGACGGTATTGAAGAGTTTCGCCGCGAGGAGACTGAGCGCCTGGGAATGACCCACACTCGCGATTCGGCTGTGCTGGGTGTGCTGGTCTTCCTGCAGCATTTCGAACTGGACCGCAATAACGGCCGTCGTCGCGGCCGGGCCTTTCTGCAAGCGCTCCAATGGCTCTACCCTTCCGGATCCGGCGAGGATTCGCCGGGAGGTTCTTCGCTCATCTTGCCGTGAACGGGGACGGGACGAATCTGATCGATCTGGCAGGCCCTCTTGCGTCCGGCTCCCACCAACTGGGCTGAATAGCGGTGCGTATCGTTCACCAGCAATTCCACCGTGCGCTCCACAGGGTAATCGAAAGTGAGCAGGTGCCCTTCGGTCAATTCCAACAGGTCCCGGACCGCGAGCGTGGGGCCTTCGAGGCGAGCTTCGAGCGTGAGGGCTCCTTCGCGCAGCACCGCCAGCACGCGAAGCTGTTCGGCCAGGCTGGCGTGCGTCTTGCGCACGGACCATTGCTGGTCGAACTTCTGCCGCATCATCTTGATCACAATGGAAGGCATGGCGATATTCATCATGCCTAAGGTCTCGCCGATACGGACTTCCACGCCGACCGCGACGACCGCCTCATTGGGCGCCAGCAGGTGGAGTAACTGGGGCTCGGTCTCCATGGATTCGATGGTGAAATCGACGGCCGTGACGCCCTTCCAGGCTTCGCGAAGGTCATGCAGAATGATGCGGAAAAGTCCGTCGAGCAGTTTTTGTTCGATCTCCGTGATCTCGCGTTGGATGGTGGAGGACGTCTTGCCGGTTCCGCCCAGCAGCATTTCCAGTATGGGAAAAACCAGCGAGGGATTGAGTTCCAGCACGGCGTTGCCATCGTAAGGACTCAGCCCGAGCGAGACCATGCATGTGGGAGACGGAAGACCGTCGAGGAACTCAGCGTAAGAGAGCTGTTCCACGCTGACCAGGTTGACGGTAAGATACGAACGCAGGTAAGCCGAGAGGCTGGATACGAGGTTGCGAACGAACGTATCGTGGAGCAGGTGGATGGCGCGGACCTGGGACTTGGGAATCCGGTCGGGGCGGCGAAAATCGAAGCGGACAGCCGGCGTCTCTCTCTTCCGCTCCCCCGTATTGGAGAATACGGCATCGATTTCCTGCTGAGACAGTTCCCGGTTCAAATCTCGCGCTCCTGGGTCACATATCGGCATTTCCCTAGCAAACTGTAGCCCCCGGCATAAATCCCGGGGCGCTTCCGCCGCCATTATTTTTCCACCGGATTCTCCGCGCTCTTTCCTAATGAAATCGCGCCCTCGTTCCGATGAATAACAGTGTAAGGAGCCGAATGGAATCCGACGTCTTAGTAGTCGATGACTCCGCTGCGATCCGCAAGATCCTGCAGCGCGTACTCCGCCAAACCGGCATGGCAATCCGCACGATCCATGAAGCGGGTAACGGAGAGGAAGCCCTGGATGTGATGAACGCTCACAAGGTGGATCTTGTCCTCACGGACATCAACATGCCCAAGATGGACGGGCTGCAGTTTCTCGCCGCGGTGAAGGCGTCCGCCGAGTGGCGTCAGGTGCCGGTGGTGATGATCACTACCGAGGGCGGCGAAACCAAGGTGAGCGAGGCGGTCAAACTGGGAGCGGCCGGATATGTGCGGAAGCCATTCACGGCCGACCAAATCAAGGAAAAGCTGGTCAGAATCCTGGCGCCGGCGGTGGCGTTATGAACTTACAACCAATCTTAGTGGAGTCGGTTTGCCAGGCAACTGCCCAGGTATTTTCGACCATGCTGGGCGTCGAGGTCGCACGGGGAGAAATCACTACCGAGGACGGCAGCCAGGACGCCAACGACGGCGTCGTCTCGTTCATCGGCCTGGCGGGAGCCTGGGCCGGGACCGGGAGCTTGAGCTGTTCCCCGGTTCTGGCATGTCGTGTCTGCGCCACCATGCTGATGTGCGAGGCTGCGTCCGTCAACGAGGACGTTCTCGACGCGGTGGCCGAACTGACCAACATGATCATCGGGAGCGTCAAAACGGATCTGGAAACCCATCTGGGTCCGCTCGGCTTGAGCATTCCGACCGTCGTATTCGGGAGAAACTTCAAGACCAAGAGCGCGGGCGCCAATGAGTGGACCGTGGCGCGGTTCCAGTGGGAGGACGAAACGCTGCAGGTAAGAATCTGTCTGGCTCCGAGCGGCCGTTCTTCTCACGTGATGTTGCATCCTGGCGGCACGCAAACTTGCGCGCTGGAGATCTAGAGACCCGGTTCAAATTTTCAACGGCGCCATTTATGAAACAGCATAACGGCTCAAGCAACAACAGTTCCTCTGTTCCCGGCACGGCGGACGGTCCCGTGGATGAGGCGGCCTTTCGGCGAAGCCTGCTGGCGTTGAGCAAGGCCGTGGTAGCCGCCACGACGCAGAGGGCGGCCGACCCGCCGGAAAGCCCGTCCCGCGTGGGAAAAGCGAAGCCCATTCCCGACTCCAAGAACGCGCCGTAGGCCTGCTGTCACGCAGTTTGAGGCCGCGCGGAAGAGCGCAGCCTTGTTGGGCGTCACGGCGCCGCGGCACCGATAGTTCGGTCCGTCCGATGATCCGATTTGTGACGGGGGTGAGTAAGCGTGGCTATGCCGGGCCAACAATCGCTCGGTTAAAGTGCTCGGTTAAGGTTGACGGTGAGGCATTCGGCTAGTTACAGTAGAGGAGTTCGCCTTTCCTAGCGCAGAAAGTCCCCATCGTCTAGCCCGGCCTAGGACATCGCCCTTTCACGGCGGTAACGGGGGTTCGAATCCCCCTGGGGACGCCAGTTTTAGAATACCACTTGACAACCCACCTCACGAGTGATCTCCGCCCTATCGCCCTGGGCCGTCCCCGGGGGAGGATTGCGCAGTCGGCCCTATTCCGCCAACCGGCGGTACCGGCTGGCGAAATATATCAGGGGACTTCCTTCGGCCACCCGGGCGGTCACCATTTGGGCCAAAAAGATGTCGTGATCGCCAGCCCGGATCCGCTCCACGGTGCGGCATTCCAGGGCTGCCAATACACCCGCAAGAAGTGGCGCTCCGTTCGGGCCGGGATGCCATTCGATGCCTTCGAAACGGTCGTGTCCCTTGCGCGCGAAGCGCTCCGACAAAGGGCGCTGATCTTCGGCTAACACATTGATTCCAAAATAAGTTGCGGCCTGGAAGGTGTCGATCAAACTGACGGCATGTCCAAGGCAAATGGAAACCAGAGGCGGCTCGAGTGAAACCGATGTAAAGGAATTCACTGTTAACCCATGCGGGGCGCCTTGGGAGTCTCTGACGGTGGCGATTGTGATGCCTGTGGTGAAGCGTCCCGTGGCGCGCCGGAATTCCTCCGCGGTGAGCGGCTCAGCCTGCCCGCTGAATGCCTCGCTTGACATGTGGATAAATTCAATCCTATCATGTAGTTGACTAATGCGGTGAGCAGATTTCGCCCGGTCCCCGGGTTCCCCGGATAAGGAGGCTGTTTTGATCAAGCTGGACATCATCAACGAAGTCGTGAACCGAACCGGCATCACGAAGACCAAAGCGGAGATGGCCGTCGAAACGGTTTTCGAATCCATGAAGAAAGCTTTGGAGCAAGGCGACCGCATTGAGTTGCGCGGATTCGGCGTCTTCAACGTGAAGCCGCGCAAGACCGGCATTGGACGGAACCCGCGGACGGGTGCGGAAGTATCCATCCCGCCGGGCAAGGCCGTTCGCTTCAAGCCCGGCAAAGAGTTACAGACGCTGCAGTAATCGCCGCGCTGCGCGGCCGGTTTCTATTTGTGTCCTCTCAGGATTTCTCTCCTGCGTCGTATCCCGTGTATGCCGAAGCCGGCACGGGAGAGCCGTATGAAATTCCGCAACAACGCACGGGCGAACGGTACTGGCTTTACGGCCTGCTGTTTTCGCTGACGCTGTTCACCACAACGGTGGTGGGCACTTCGATGCAGGTGGATTACCGGCGCAATATTCCCTTCGACGTGGAGCGGGCCTTCGATCTGTTCTTTCATCCGCTGATCTGGTTGCATCCCGCCGTGCTGCTGCACGGCCTTCCCTTCTCTCTGACGCTGCTCACCATTCTGCTGGCTCATGAGTTCGGGCATTACCTGGCAGCGCAATATCACCACGTGGACGCCAGCCTGCCGTACTTTCTACCGTCGCCGTTTCTGGGCACATTCGGAGCTTTCATCAAAGTGCGCTCGCCGATTTATTCGAAGCGGGTCTTATTCGATATCGGCGTTTCGGGTCCGGTGGCGGGTTTCGTTTTTGTGCTGCCGGCGCTGGCGATCGGGCTGGCGTTCTCCAAGGTGATTCCCGGAATCGCCCACCAGGGCAGCCTGCAGTTCGGCGTTCCGGCGCTGGAGCGTTTGATGGAGCTGCTGATTTTTCCGGGTGCTGGCTCGGGCGATATCTACCTGCACCCGGTGGCGCGCGCGGCGTGGGTGGGCATGTTCACCACCGCGCTGAATCTGCTGCCCATCGGGCAACTGGATGGCGGCCACATTCTGTATGCGTTCTTTCCGAAATATCACAGCCTGGTTTCCCGGCTGATGGCCGTGGCGCTGCTGCCGCTCTGCTGGTTCTGGTGGGGATGGCTGCTGTGGGGACTGGGAATGTTCTGGCTGGGCCGCCACCATCCCATGATCTTTGACGAAGCGGATCTGGGAACCGGCCGGCGCAAGTTGGCATTGGCGGCGCTGATCATCTTTGTTCTATGCTTCATCCTGATCCCGCTGCGGGCAGGCGCGTTGTAGACGCCCATGAAAATTACCGCGACTATTATTACGCTCAATGAAGAGCGCAATATCGTACGCGCCATCGAGAGCCTCCGCTGCGCCGATGAAATCCTGATTGTGGACAGCGGTTCGGTGGATCGCACGGTGGAGCTGGCGCGGAACCTGGGAGCGCGGGTGCTCGAAGCCGGTTGGCGCGGGTATGCCGGGCAGAAGAATCTGGCCACCGACCAGGCGGCCAACGACTGGATTCTTTCCCTGGATGCCGATGAGACGCTCAGCGAAGCGCTGGAAGCTGAAATCTGGAATCTGAAGAAGAGCGGGGCGCAATTCGATGGCTATACCATGCCGCGGCTGGCGCGCTACCTGGGCCGCTGGATCTATCACTCGGGATGGTATCCGGACCGCAAGATCCGTCTCTACGACCGCCGCAAGGCCAAGTGGGTGGGCGATTTTGTACATGAATCGGTGGAAGTGCAGGGCCGGCTGGGACACTTGCAAGGCAACCTGCTGCACTTCACCTGCGATTCGCTTTCGGAACACGTCAGGACGATGGACCGCTATACCACGCTGGCGGCTGAGGAACTGGTCACCAACAGGGTGAAAGTGCCGTTGACCCGCCTGATTCTGGACCCGGCCTGGACCTTCGCGCACACCTATTTTCTGAAAGGCGGATTCCTGGACGGGCCGGAAGGCCTCACCATCGCCCAGATGGCCGCCTTCTATGTTTTCTTGAAATACTCCAAAGCGAGAAACATGAGCTGATGCGCATTCTGCATCTGGACGCCGGGAAGGAATTGCGCGGAGGCCAGTGGCAAGTGCTTCGTCTGCTGAAAGGCCTGGCCTCGGCGGGAGTGGAATCCACGCTGCTGGCGCGCGGCGGCTCTCCGCTGTTTGAAGCCGCGCGGCGGCAGGGCCACCATGTGGAGGCGCTGGGACTGGCGCGCGCCGTGGTGCTGGCGCGCCGCCACGACCTGCTGCACGCGCATGATGCGCACAGCCACACGCTGGGCGCGATGGCCGCGGGCGATGCGCTGGTGGTTTCGCGGCGCGTGGCGTTCGCACCAGGCAGCGCACCTGCCAGCCGCTGGAAATACGGACGCGCGCGGCATTACCTGGCGGTCTCCGAGTATGTGAAGACCGTGCTGGCGTCGGCCGGCGTGCCGGAAGGGAATATCAGCGTGGTATATGACGGCGTGCCGCTGCTCCCGCCGGCGCACGGCTCTGCCATTCTGGCGCCGGCCTTCACCGGCGATTCGCAAAAGGGCGCGCCGCTGGCTCTCGAAGCCGCCCGCCTGGCCGGCGTCACGCTCCAACTTTCCAGCGACCTGGAACGTCAGTTAGGCCAGGCCGCCATCTTCGTCTACATCACGCACAGTGAAGGGCTGGGTTCGGGCGCCCTGATGGCGATGTCGGCCGGCGTGCCGGTGGTGGCCAGCCGCACGGGCGGCCTGCGGGAGATTATCCGCGAGCGTGAGACCGGCCTGCTGGTGGAAAACAGGGTGGAGGAAATTGCCGCCGCCATCCGCGAATTGGTGGCCGACCAGGCGCTGGCGCGCCGTTTGGGCGATGCCGCCCGCCGCAGCGTGATGGAGCGCTTTACCGTGGACCACATGGTTCGCCATACCATGGAAATTTACAGCCGGATTCTCTCATGACGGAAGCCTTGCTCGCGCTGCTCTTCGGGCTGCTCATCGGCAGCTTTCTGAACGTCTGCATTTACCGCTGGCCGCGCGACCTTTCGGTGGTGAAGCCGCGCTCGCACTGCATCCAGTGCGAGAACACCATCGCCTGGTACGACAACATTCCGGTGGTCAGCTTCCTGCTGCTGGGCGGGCGCTGCCGCGCTTGCCACGCGCGCATCTCCTACCGGTATCCAATTGTGGAACTCGCAACCGGCCTGCTGTTCTTCTATTGCGTGTACACGGCGGGGTTGACCTTGCTGGGGTTGAAGCTATGCGTGTTTTCCGCCATGCTGGTGGCCCTGATCTTCTGCGACTACGAAGAACGGATACTGCCGGATGAGTTTACGCTCGGGGGCACGGTAGTCGGGCTGGTGTTTGCCGCCTTCGTGCCGGTGCCGGGCTCGCCGAATCAGCTGGGAGTAGCGCCCATCCTGCTGGGGTTGTTGGGGGTGAATGCGCCCGATCGCGTGAGTTGGCTTTTGGAAGCGGCGTTGGGCGCCGCGTTGCCGGCCCTCATCCTCTGGTTTTGCGGGTGGATCTACGAAAAGGTGCGCCACCGCGAAGGCCTGGGCTTCGGCGATGTGAAGTTGCTCGCCATGATCGGAGCCTTCCTGGGAATCAGTGATGCGCTCTGGGCCTTCCTGTTGGGGTCGATCGCCGGTTCGGTTCTGGGTATCGCGTATATCAAGTTTACCCACAAAGAGGCGTCAAGCTATGAACTGCCGTTCGGCACGTTCTTGGGACTCGCGGCGCTGGTCACGGCCCTGACCGCCGGATGGTGAAGGCCGTCCGCCACGCCCCATCACAGCCTTAACACCCGCGGCGCACAGCGTGATGGGATAGAAAACCAGAAGGACCAAGCCGCCTGCGATTGAGGCAATCAGCATATCGCCGGCAGCGTGCACTAACCCGGAAAGCGAATGCGACTCGGGATCGAGCATGGATGGAAGACCTCCTGCCAGTCACGAACCCCTGAATCCCGATCCAGTTTCGAAAATCGTTCCCGCCGAGGTATTGATTCGTACAGGGGCGGCTAGCGGGTGGGGTTACCGGTGGCCCAGAAACCGCAGCCGGAAGTTGAGAGCGCGCGCCTGGCCGCCGTATTGGTGCAGATAGGTGGGGCTGCCTATCACATTGTCCACCACATTCGGATTGGAGTGGCCGGTGATATTGTTAAAGCCGCCGCGCAATTCCAGGTGATAGCCTTTGATGGAGAGAAGGCGTTCTATGAACAGATTCAGCTCGAAAAATTGCGTGAACCGGTGGTCGTCAACGCTGCCCGCCAACTGGCCATATTCGTCCTGCACCGAGAAGGGCAAGCCCGTGTGCCAATCCAGCAGATAAGCGATGGCCCAGCTCTTACCCCAAGCCGGAAGATAGCCCCAACTGAGCAGGCGGTTGGGAGCGCTCCACGGCAAAGGGCCGCTGTTGCTCGCGATGCTCAATGGCTGGTCGACAGTGCGCTCAATCACGGCATTCGATAACGAACTGCTGCGGGTGTAGCTGACCATCCATTCAAACCTTCCTTTGAGCGGCTGTCCCACCGAAACTTCCACCGAATCGTATTGGTCCTGGCGTTGATTGGTGAGCACATAATCGATAGTGAGCGGACCGGGATTCGGAGCCCCGGCCAAAATGGCAGGGAACTGATCCACAGACGGCACGTTGTTCTGGTAGTCGAATCCGTCCGAGGAGCGCCGGCGCAGCAGCTGAACTTTAGCTTCGACGGCTTTGCGGAAGACGCGCGCCAATCCAAGGTTCCAGACATCGGCACGGGGATTCTTCAGGTTCACGCCAAAAGAAAAGATGGAGGTCACCGGGCCGTAGATCACATTGCCGGAGCTGTCGAAATACGTGGAGATGGCGGATTGATCGAGCGGGCGCGTGAAGAGCTGCAGGTTGGCGGGGTCAATGATGCGGGCATAGCCTCCGGAAATGCGCGTATTCTCCATGCCCGGCGGAGAGAAAGCGAAACCGGCGCGCGGCGAAGAATTCAGCCGGTCGAGCAAGCGGTCCTGGTCGGTGCGCAATCCCAACTCCACCAGCAGCCAGGGCTTCAGCCGCCAGGAATCCTGTATGTATTGAGCGCTTTCATAGTTGTCGTGGGAGAGGCGCCCGGAGCCGGCGAAGGTAATGGTGCGAACAATGTCCGATGCGTCATCCAGATAATCGATGCCGGAGCGGACGATGTTCTGTTCATAGTCCAGGTGGACCATGTCGCCGCCGATCTTTAGTTGGTGCTGTCCCCAAAAGTGGAAAGCAGGCAGAAAATAATTGACCAGCGCCTGCTGCCGCTGGGCGTCCTGGCGCGAGTTCGAGTAGTTGTTTCCCAAGCGGCCGGTGGGCGTGATCAAGTAGGGCGAATCGCCCTGCGGCACGGCCCCGCTGTGCGTGATGCTGGCGGCGAATCCAAATTCGATGAGTGAGCTGCGGGAGAACGAATGCTGGTCCTTGACATAGCCGAACCACTGATGGGACCGGCGATTGACCGTAGTTTCGCGCGGGTCCAGATAAGTGATTCCGTTGCGCGGAGCGTAAAAGTAATTGAACAGGATCCCAACAAAAAGGATGTTCTTGCTGCTCAGATTGACCTGATTGTGCAGCAGATTGTTGAAGCGCCAGCTAATGGAGGAATTCTGACTGGCGGGGAGCTGCGGTACGGTGGTGCGGATGAATTGCAATTCGGAGGTATTGAAAAACCAGGCGCGCCCTTTTTTCCACGGACCGGAAATGTTGCCTCGCGGGGTCCAACTGGAGAACCGCAGGCCCTGACCGATATCGATGCCGGGAAAAACGTTGGTGGCTGAAAACTTCAATTCGTCGCCGCCCGTGCGCGCATGCAGGATCATGGTTCCGGCGTCGCCGCGTCCCATGTCGGCGCTGGCGGGCGATGCCTGCACGTCCACCGATTGCACGGATTCCAGACTCATGCGGGCGTCGAAGCGCCCGGTGAGCGGATCGTTCAACTGAAAGCCTTCGAAGCTGTATTGCGACTGGTCTTCCGACCCGCCGAACAGGTGAATGCCGCCGGTGGAATCCTGCACCACCCCAGGCATCATGCGTAGCCCGCTGCGCAGATTGTTCTGATCGGGAAAGGGCACGTCGTACAACGTGCGGCTGCTCAGGGTGGTTTGCGGCGTGACGAGGTCCATGTCGATCATGCCCGGATCGCCGCCCTTCACCTCAATGGAGGAACGGATTTCGTGGATCGACGCCAGCGCGACGTGCAATTCGAAGGGCGGTTCCTCGGGGGCCGTGGCGGGCACCGCGACAGAGGCTTGGGTAACGACGTAAAAACCCTCGCGATCCACCTTCAGGGAATACGCGCCTGGCTCAGGCAACAGCAGGACGAAAGCGCCGGTTGGATCGGAGACCGCTTCATAGCTTTTGGTGGGGGGAATGTCTTGCAGCGTGACGCGCGCGCCCGCGACGGGCGAATTGGTTTCGTTGGTCACCCGCCCCAGCACGCGCACCTGCGCGCTGGCCAGCGGGCACAGGGTCACGATGATCGCGCAACACACCACCGGCAGCCGCATGCTCTTCCCGATGATAGCGAAATTCAGGCCGGAGGTTTACTTGCCGGCGCGGCGTGCGTGGCCGCCGCCTTCCAGCACTTCGCGCGCTTTCGCGGCCAGCGCCGCCGGAGAGAACGGCTTCGCCAGGAATGCCACGCGAGTCCGCCTGACGCCGCGTCTTTCGATGGCGCTCTCGCCATAACCCGAAATGTAGAGAACCTTCATGTCCGGGCGGCTGCGCAACAGCGCGCGGGCCAGATCGTTTCCGCTGGCGTCCGGCATCACAACGTCGGTAATCAGCAGATCGATTTTCCGGTCCCAGCCATCCGCCAGGTGGCGGGCCTGCGCGGCGCCTGCGGCATCCAGCACATGGTATCCGTTGGCCTGGAGCGTCTCAAACATCAGAGCCCGCACCATCTCTTCGTCTTCCACCAGCAAAATGGTCTCAGCGCCCTGGGCCGCTTGGGTACTGGGCGCCGCCGGTGGGGCCACCACCTCAAGGCTTACGGACGGCAGGTAAACCTGGAAGCACGTTCCGGCGCCGGGCTTGCTCATCACGTCCACCGCGCCGCCGCTCCGCTTCACAATTCCAGCCACGGTGAAGAGTCCCAGGCCGGTGCCCGCGCCTTCCGGCTTGGTGGTGAAGAATGGCTCGAAGATATGCGCCCGCGTTCCCTCATCCATGCCACAGCCAGTGTCGCTCACCATCAGAAGCACGTACGAACCCGATTTCAAAGTCGGCGTGCGGCCGTGAGGGTCGCGCTCCACTTTGGCATTCACGGTTTCGATGGTCAGCACACCGCCCTTCGGCATGGCGTCACGGCTATTTACCGCCAGGTTGAGCAGCACCTGCTCAATCTGTCCGGGATCGGCAACTACCAAGGCCAGTTCTTCACCCAGCGAAAGCCGCAAATCGATATCTTCTCCGATCAAACGCTTCATCATGGTGCTCAAACTGCTGGCCACGGAGTTGAGGTCAAGCGGCTTGGGTTTGGAAGTGCGGCGCCGGCTGAAGGCCAGCAACTGGCTGGTAAGTTCGCCGGCTCTCGCCGCGGCCTTCACAATCTGTTCGGCCGAATGGCGGTTCGGATCGTCATTCGAGGCTTTGGCCAGAATCAACTGGCTGTAACCATCGATGATAGTAAGCAGATTATTGAAGTCGTGGGCCACGCCGCCCGCCAGCATGCCAATGGCTTCCATCTTCTGCGCCTGGCTCAACTGCTCTTCCAGTTGGCGGCGGCTGGTGATATCCATGACCACTGCAAGCGCTGCCTGGCGGCCGCCGTATTCGATTTTGTGGACCGCAATTTCAACGTCGATCAGCCTGCCGCCGCGATTGCGGTGGCGCCATGCGTTGGCCGCTGGCTGCGCGCCGCTGCGCAGCTCTTCGAGGAACCGGCCGGCTTCTTCGGGCGCTTCCACCGCGGCGAGCGTCATGCCAATCAATGCTTCGTGATCGTAGCCATACAAAGCGCAGGCCTGCGTATTGGCAGCCAGAAACTGCAGAGTGGCAGCGTCGACAATCCACATCGGCTGCGGATGCTCTTCGAACAGCAATCGGAATTTCCGGTCCTGATTGGCCAAAAGGCGCTTAACGGGCATGTGTGTGTCTCACCCTTTGAGTATGTGGCGTCCGAAATTGTGAAAGCGTTATGAGCGTACACCAAAAAAATCAGGGCGCTGGTTCGCTTTCGCACAACACCCTCATCGGCAGGGTACTGGATGGGCTATCCGGATATTAAACGAGGGCTCACCAAAGATCACCGCCAGTTTCCGCGCAATGGCGCCGTCGCGAGCTGTAAGATGACGCCCTGCGCCTAGGCCCAGTACGTACAGTCCATCGCCCCCGGCAAGAGTTCGGCGGCCGGCTGGAGAGGCCGGCCCGACCAACCGCGGGAGTTTGCAATCGGACTAGCCAGCCCAGCGCAGGATTCCCAATACCTGCGGCGTCAGTTGGATCGCGATCCTCGGCAGCATCATGGCGGCGGGCGCCAGCAGCCACGGAACGCGATGCCGCGCCGCAATCCCCGCCAGACACAGCAGCAGCGGAGTATAGACCCGGCCAAAATCGTACACGTTCTCCCATTGATCCGGCCGCTGCAACACCAATGCCATTCCGGCAAACAGCACGGCGGCGATGCGCGCGGGATCCCGCGGGCCCCGGGCGAACCAAACGAACGCAAATCCAAACGCGAGCAACATACCTGACAATGCCAGGTAATCCGCGGCCCGGACGGCGTCGGCAAAAGGAGTTCCCGGCGGATACTTCCACGGATGTTCCAGGACCTGCAAAATAGCCGACAGGGGAATCAGTGAGGCGCCATACGGTTGGCCCGCGGTCCTCAACTGAACATAGCCGTACCAGGCGGCCGCCGGCGCCGCGCTCAAAGCGAAAACGGCGGCCATTCGCAGTTCCCGCCGCCACGCCAGGTGCGCGCAGTACGCCGCCACCAGCAGCCACCCGGTTTCCCGCGTCAGCGCCGCACACATCAATACCGCGAAGAGCTTCCACGAGGGCGACCGGCTGAAAATCAGAAACGCCACCGTGAGCGCGGCCAGCCCCCCGTCGATCACCAGGCGGTCCACCGTAACCGGGATCGCCGGCACCAGTAGAAACAGCAGTCCCCAAACCGCGCTCAGTCCGGCGCCTTTCGCATACCGGCAACTCCAGTAGACTCCCAACCCGATGCTCAGCAGGCACACCACTTCGTATGCCCGGTCGATCAGCCCCGCATGGCCCCAGGCCAGCCCATATGCCAGAAGTGGGATCAGTATCCGACGGTAGCGCAGCCGGGGATCGTCGATATAGGTCTTTAGATCGGAGCGCAGAAAGGGGTCGTGCGCGATGTAATGATAGATTTGCCCGTCAAAGCCGGTGGAGTTCGCGAACCGGTAGATGTGTTCCGAGGCGGCCAACGGCGGCTGTGCCTGCACGCTGCCCGTGCAGAACAACGCGGTCCAATTGCCGCTGTAGTTCGCGGTGACGGTGGCCCATTGCCACAGCGCAACTAAGGCGACGGCCAGGACAGCAAACGTCCAAAGTGGCAGCCGATTCCATTCAGACTGTCGCAACACTCCATCCTAACCGCCCGCGCAACGCCGCGCGAGCGGGGCCAGTGGCGCCGGGCGTGAGACATGAAAGTTGGAGCATCGCTCGTTTGCCGGGAAATGCGCGAGGTTCCGAGCGTACCACCTACTCAGCTCCCCTGAAATGCTGACACCGAGCCCCGACAGGGGCGGCAGATATTAGCCCAGTGCGCGAGCACTGGGAGCATGTCGTCATAGTGTCCAGCCCC
>Ga0182030_10009258_pt1 | contig 20189 bp, 15 predicted proteins | sample 812S3MmetaG_FD_121299 | JGI IMG/M metagenome (GOLD analysis project Ga0182030, IMG submission 121299) | Permafrost microbial communities from Stordalen Mire, Sweden - 812S3M metaG (Illumina Assembly) | ecosystem: Environmental > Terrestrial > Soil > Wetlands > Permafrost | place: Sweden... | reverse complement strand
GCCAATTTCGGCGCCTACATGTCGCTGTTCTCGTCGTCGGTGCCGACCTATCTCTATGCCACGCTGTTGTCGGGCCAGTACAACATCCCGGCGATCCATGCCGAGGTGATGGGCGTCTATACCAACACCACGCCGGTCGACGCCTACCGCGGCGCCGGCCGCCCCGAGGCCAGTTTCCTGGTCGAACGGATGATGGAGACCGCGGCGCGCCAGCTCAAGGTCGATCCGGCGGAATTGCGCCGCAAGAACTTCATCACGGCCTTCCCGCACCAGACCCCCGTGATCATGGCCTATGACATCGGCGATTTCGGCGCCTCGCTCGACGCCGCGATGAAGGCGATCGATTATGCCGGCTTTCCCGCGCGCAAGGCCAAGGCCAAGTCCGAGGGCAAGCTGCGCGGCATCGGCCTGTCCTGCTACATCGAGGCCTGCGGCATCGCGCCGTCCAAGGCGGTCGGCAGCCTCGGCGCCGGCGTCGGCCTGTGGGAATCCGCCGAGATCCGGGTCAACCCGGTCGGCACCATCGAGGTCCTGACCGGATCGCACAGCCACGGCCAGGGCCACGAGACCACCTTCGCGCAGCTGATCTCGGAACGCCTCGGGGTCCCGATCAGCCAGGTGCAGATCGTGCACGGCGACACCGACAAGGTGCAGTTCGGCATGGGCACCTACGGCTCGCGCTCGATCGCGGTCGGCGGCACCGCCATCGTCAAGGCGATGGAGAAGGTCGAGGCCAAGGCCAGGAAGATCGCGGCGCATCTGTTGGAGGCGTCGGAGGGCGACATCGTGATCGAGAACGGCGAGTTCAAGGTCGCCGGCACCGACAAGACCATCGCGCTGCCGATGGTGGCGCTGGCCGCCTACACCGCGCACAATCTGCCCGACGGCATGGAGCCCGGCCTGAAGGAGACCGCGTTCTACGATCCCACCAACTTCACCTTCCCGGCCGGCGCCTATATCTGCGAACTCGAGGTCGATTCCGGCACCGGCAAGACCAGCTTCGTCAATTTCGTCGCCGCGGACGATTTCGGACGGCTGATCAACCCGATGATCGTCGAAGGCCAGGTCCATGGCGGGCTCGCCCAGGGCATCGGCCAGGCGCTGCTGGAAGGCGCGGTCTACGACAGTTCGGGCCAGCTCGTCACCGCGTCGTTCATGGACTACACCATGCCGCGCGCCGACGACCTGCCGTCGTTCAAACTGTCGCACACCCCGACGCTGTGTCCGGGCAATCCGCTCGGCGTCAAGGGCTGCGGCGAGGCCGGCGCGATCGGCGCCTCGGCCGCCGTCATCAACGCCATCACGGATGCGATCGGCAACAACAGGCTGGAAATGCCGGCGACACCCGACCGGGTGTGGCACGCGATTCACGGCTAGCGCTGCGTCATTCCGGGGCGACGCAACGCGTCGAACCCGGAATCTGAAACACGGTTGAACTTTTTCGAGATTCCGGGCTTGCGCCTTGCGCATCCCGGAATGACCGAGGAAAATCCTCAGGGAGCAGAACCATGTACGAGACAACCTACCATCGCCCCTCCAGCGTCGCCGAAGCAGCCGCGCTGTTCGCCAAGGGCGCGGAAGCGAAATATCTCGCCGGCGGCCACACCTTGATCCCGGTGATGAAGCAGCGGCTGGCCTCGCCGTCCGACGTCATCGACCTCGGCCGCATCAAGGAACTGGTCGGCATCGAGCTGTCGGCCGACACCCTGACCATCAAGGCGGCGACCACCTATTTCGACATCCTGGAGAGCGCCGACGTCAGGAAGGCGATCCCCGCGATCACGCACCTGACCTCGGTGCTCGGCGATCCCCAGGTGCGCTATCGCGGCACCATCGGCGGCTCGATCGCCAACAACGATCCCGCGGCGGATTATCCCGCCGCCGTGCTGGCGCTCGGCGCCACGGTCAAGACCAACCAGCGCGCGATCGCCGCCGACGATTTCTTCAAGGGCCTGTTCGCGACCGCGCTGAAAGACGACGAGATCATCACCGAGGTCGGGTTCCCGATTCCGGCCAAGGCGGGCTACTCCAAGATGCGCCACCCGGCCTCGCGCTTTGCGCTGACCGGGGTGTTCGTGGTCAAGACCAAGGCGGGCGAGGTCCGGGTCGCCGCCACCGGCGCCTCGCAGAACGGCGTGATGCGGGTGCCGGCGATCGAGGCGGCGCTGAAGGCCAACTGGTCGGCCTCCGCGCTCGACAGTGTCAAGATTTCCGATGCCGGATTGCTGAGCGACATCCAGGGATCATCGGCCTATCGCGCCAATCTGATCGTGGTGATGGCGCAGCGCGCGGTCGCCGCCGCCGGCTGACCGCGGTTGCTGCCGGCACGAAGTGCGGCGCGCAGCGATGCGCGCCGCGCTGCATTTTGCCGGCCAAAAGGGCGCTTGCCGCCCTGGGCAGGGCGAGACGCTGAATCAGACTCGTCATTTTCTCATATCAGGGATGATCTGGTCCGATTTGGGCATGATCCGGTCCGAAAACCGGTTTCCACTTTCCGCCATCATGCCCTACAATTTGGCCAACCAGAGAGTTCGGGAGAAAACCAAAAGTGCTCGACAAATCCTCACCTCAATCCTCCACCCGAACCTCCGGCCCGCTGGCGGGTTTTCGCATCGTCGAGTTCGCCGGCATCGGCCCCGGCCCGTTTGCCTGCATGATGCTGGCGGATATGGGGGCGGAGGTGATCACGCTGGATCGCGTCGGCGCCAGGAAAAACCTGAAATCGGTGGCCGGGCGCGGACGCAGGGTGGTCGAGCTCGATCTCAAGAGCGAGAGTTCGATCGCCGGGGTGCTCGATCTGCTGGCCCATGCCGACGCGCTGATCGAGGGCTTTCGCCCCGGCGTGATGGAACGACTGGGGTTAGGGCCGGACGTCGTGCTGGCGCGCAACCCGCGGCTGGTCTACGGCCGCATGACCGGATGGGGCCAGCACGGCCCGCTGGCGCAGGCCGCCGGCCATGACATCAACTATATTTCGGTCACCGGCGCGCTGGCCGCGATCGGCGGCAAGGACAAACCGGTGCCGCCGCTCAACCTGGTCGGCGACTTCGGCGGCGGCGCGCTCTACCTCGTGGTCGGCGTGCTCGCCGCACTGCTGGAAGCGAAAAAATCAGGCCAGGGCCAGGTGGTCGATGCGGCGATGTGCGACGGCGCGGCGTCGCTGATGTCGATGTTCTACGACATGATGGCCGCGGGCCGCTGGAGCGAGCAGCGCGAGAGCAATTTCCTCGACGGCGGCGCGCATTTCTACGGCGTCTATGAATGTTCCTGCGGCCGCTTCATCTCGATCGGCTCGATCGAGCCGCAATTCTACGCGCTGCTGCGCGAACATGCCGGGCTTTCCGACGACGATTTCGATCGTCAGATGGATCCGAAGGCATGGCCGGCGCTCAAGCAGAAGCTGACGGATGTGTTCAAGAGCAAAACACGCGACGACTGGTGCAAGCTGATGGAGGGGACCGACGTCTGCTTTGCGCCGGTTCTGACCATGTCGGAGGCGCCGGCGCATCCGCACATGGCGGCCCGCGAGATCTTCGTGAGCCGCCACGGCGTCACCCAGCCGGCGCCGGCGCCGCGGTTTTCGCGCACGCCATCGGCGATCCGCGAAGCCGCCACGGCCGATATCGGCGATCTCACGCGCGAGTGGCAGGCGGGAGGGTAGTTCTCTCGTCATGGCCGGGACAAGCCCGGGCATGACGATGAATTATGAGGTTGGCGATTTGTGAGATGGCTTACGCCGCGCCCTTCAGCACCAGCACGCCCCGTCGAATCTGGTCTTCCTCGATCGACTCGAACAGCGCCTTGAAATTGCCTTCGCCGAAGCCGTCGTCGCCCTTGCGCTGGATGAATTCGAAGAAGATCGGCCCGATCGCGTTGGCGGAGAAGATCTGCAGCAGCACCTTGGTATGGCCGCCTTCGACCACGCCCTCGCCGTCGATCAGGATGCCGTCGCGCCTCAGCCGCGCGACGTCCTCGCCGTGATCGGGCAGCCTTGTGTCGATCTTCTCGAAATAGGTCGCAGGCGGCGACGGCATGAACGGCAGGCCGTCGGCGCGCAGCCGCTCGACCGTGGCGTAGATGTCCCTGGCGCCGCAGGCGATGTGCTGGATGCCCTCGCCGCGATAGACGTTGAGATATTCCTCGATCTGGCCGGAATCGCCGGCGTCCTCGTTGATCGGAATCCGGATCTTGCCGTCCGGGCTGGTCAGCGCCCGCGAGAACAGCCCGGAAGCGCGGCCCTCGATGTCGAAAAAGCGGATCTGGCGGAAGTTGAACAGCCGCTCATAGAATCCGGTCCAGACGTCCATCCGGCCGCGATGCACATTGTGGGTAAGGTGATCGATATAGAACAGCCCGGCGCCTTCGGGCCGCGGATCTTTGGCGCCCAGCCAGTCGAATTCGGCGTCATAGGCCGAGCCCTTGGCGCCGTAGCGATCGACGAAATACAACAGGCTGCCGCCGATGCCCTTGATGGCGGGGACGTCGAGGGTCTTCTGCGCCGGCGGAATGTCGGCAGCTTCCGCGCCGAGCGACAGCGCGCGCTGATAGGCCTGTTGGGCATCGACCATCCGGAACGCCATCGACGGCGCGCAGGGCCCGTGCGCGGCCACGAAGCCATGGCCATGGGTGCCGGGCGCCTCGTTGACCAGGTAATTGATGTCGCCCTGGCGGTAGACCGTGATCTTTTTGGTCTTGTGGCGCGCCACCGCCGCATAGCCCATCAGCCTGAACAGCGCGTGCAGCTCCTGCGGCCGCGGGTGGGCATATTCGACAAATTCGAAGCCGTCGGTGCCCATCGGATTGTCGGCGCTGACGGTCGCCGCCGGCGCGTCGTGCGGAAATGGACCCATGGCTGGCCTCCCTGATCTGACGGCATGGATCTTCCGTCGTCCGGGGCGCAATGTGCATGCAAATAGCGGATATTCCGGCTAGCATATGCATGGTTCGTGCATCAGCAGGGTGTTTCTCGCATGATTTCGGTTGACGGCTTCGACCTGAAAATACTCGGCGCGCTGCAGGATGACGGCCGCCTGACCAACCAGCAGCTGGCCGACATCGCCGGCCTGTCGGCGTCGCAGTGCTCGCGGCGGCGGATGCGGCTGGAACAGGAGCAGGTGATCTCGGGCTATCACGCCGATCTCGCCGGCGAGGCGCTCGGCTTTGGCGTCATCGCCTTCATTCACATCACGCTGGCGACCCATTCGCCCGACAACGCCAAGCGGTTTCGCGCCCTGGTCAACCGGGTCGACGATATCCAGGAGGCCTATTCGCTGACCGGCGACGCCGACTATCTGTTGAAAGCGGTGCTGCGCGATCTCAAGAGCCTGTCCGACATCGTCAACAACGTGCTGATGCCGCACCAGAGCGTGGCCCATGTGCGCTCCTCGATCGTGCTGGACCGCTTGAAGCAGAGCTCGCGGCTGCCGCTCAAGGTGTTGCAGCGCTAGCTAGATGCAGGGCGAGTTCAAGTTGATGCGCAATAGCCAGCTGCGAACAGACCCTAGCTCGCCGGCAGGATGGTGCCCTCGACCTCGCCAAAGCCGATGCGATAGCCGTCGCCCTGGCACCAGCCGCGAAAACTGAGCGAATCCCCGTCTTCGAGAAAGGACCGCCGGATGTCGCCTGCGAGTTCGATCGGCTCGGTGCCGTTCCAGCTGATCTCGAGCAGGCTGCCGCGCTGGTGCTTTTCGGGACCGCTGATGGTGCCCGAGCCGAGGAGGTCGCCGACATTCATGGCGCAGCCCGACGAGGCGTGATGCACCAGCTGCTGCACCGACGACCAGTACATGTATTTGAAATTGGTGCGGCAGATGCCGGCAGCCTCGTTGACCTGCGCCGCGCGCAGAACCACGTCGAGCTCGAGGTCGTAATTGTTCGGCTGTGTTTGCTGCAGATAGGGCAGCGGCGTCGGATCCTGCACCGGCCCGTGGACCCGGAACGGCTCCAGCGCCTCGCGGGTGACGATCCAGGGGCTGATCGAGGTGGCGAACGCCTTGGCCTGGAACGGCCCGAGCGGCACATATTCCCATTGCTGGATATCGCGCGCGCTCCAGTCGTTCAAAAGCGTGAAGCCGAAGATCATCTCCTCCGCCTGCCGCTCGCTCAGCATTTCGCCCATCGGCGACGGCAGCCCGATCACGACGCCGATTTCGAGCTCGAAATCGAGCCGCCTGCAGGCGCCGAAAATCGGCAGCTCGGCGTTCGGCGGCTTCAATTGGCCGCGCGGCCGGCGCACCTTGGTGCCGCTGACCACGACGGTGGAGGCGCGGCCGTTGTAGCCGATCGGAATGTGCAGCCAGTTCGGCAGCAGCGGATTGGATTTGTCGCGGAACATGGTGCCGACATTGGTGGCATGCTCCTTCGACGAATAGAAATCGGTGTAACCGGCAACCGCGATCGGCAGCTGCAGCCTGGCGTCCGCCATCGGCAGCAGCGCGCGCTCGCGCAGCTTGGCGTCGTCGCGCAGCTCGGGATTGTCGTGGCGCAACAGCGCGCTGATCCGCGCCCGGGTGCGCGACCAGACCTCGGGTCCCAGCGCCATGAAGGCATTGATCGAGGACTGCGCGAACACGCCCCGCCCGGCGGCGGGAACGACAAGTCCTTCGCTTTCCAGCACCGCGAGATCGAGAACGAAGTCGCCGATCGCGACCCCGACCCGCGGGGTCGGCGACGCCGCCGTCGAAAACACCCCATATGGCAGGTTCTGGATCGGGAAGTCCGACGCCGGATCGACGTCGATGAAGGATCGAAGCCTGGGGTCGTTGGGATGGGTCACTCAGTTCTCCGATTAAACGTCGTCACGGCCGGGCGTGTCCTCGCGATCCACGACTTCCCTTTCGAGCCAAGAGACGTGGATGCCCGCGAGCGCAGGCAAGTCTGCGTAGTCTGCGCCAGGCAGGCTACTATGCCCAGGCATGACGAACGAGGCGCTAAAAATCTCACGGTTTATTCGGATCGAACCGCTTTTCCAGCCCCTTCCAGCAATCGGCGTAATCCTGCTGCAGGGTTGCGGACTTCGCGGCGTGCGCGGTGATGCGCTGCGGATAGCGGGTCTCGAACATGAAGGCCATGGTCCCGGTCAGCTTGACCGGCTTCAGTTCCGAGTTGCTGGCATGGTCGAAGGCCTCGCGGTCGGGGCCATGCGGCAGCATCAGATTGTGCAGGCTGATGCCGCCCGGCGTGAAGCCCTGCGGCTTGGCGTCATAGACGCCGTAGATCAGCCCCATGAACTCCGACATGATGTTCATGTGATACCATGGCGGACGGAAGGTATTTTCCGCCACCATCCAGCGTTCCGGGAAAATCACAAAGTCGATGTTGGCGGTGCCGGCGGTTTCCGACGGCGACGTCAGCACGGTGAAGATCGACGGATCGGGATGGTCGAAGCCGATGGCGCCGACCGGCGAGAAGGTCCGCAGATCGTATTTGTAGGGCGCGTAATTGCCGTGCCAGGCCACCACGTCGATCGGAGAATGCGGCAATTTGGTCGAAAACAGCGAACCGCCCCATTTCACGAACAATTCGGTCGGGGTGTCCTTGTCTTCATAGGCCGCGACCGGCGTCAGGAAATCCCGCGCATTGGCCAGGCAATTGGCGCCGATCGGACCGCGCTCCGGCAGCGTGAAGGCGCCGCCGTAATTTTCGCAGAGGTAGCCGCGCGCCGGGCCGGCCGGAATCTCGACGCGGAATTTGACGCCGCGCGGGATCACCACGATCTCGCCGGGCTCGGCATCGATCCGGCCGAACTCGGTGACGAACCGCAGGCTGCCCTGCTGCGGCACGAACATCATCTCGCCGTCGGCGTTGTAGAAATGCTGGTCGACCATCGATTGGGTGATGAGAAAGACGTGCGCGGCCATGCCGGCCAGGGTGTTGGCGTCGCCCGCCGTGGTCATGGTCTGCACGCCCTGCAGGAACGTCATGTCGGCCTTCGGAATCGGCGCCGGATCCCAGCGCAATTGCTCGATCGGCATCTCCACCTCGTGGCAGGGCGCGGTGCGCCACAGCCCGGAATCGACCTTGCCGAAGCGGCCGGAATGCTTCACCGATGGCCGGATCCGATACAGCCACGAGCGCTCATTGCTGCCGCGCGGCGCCGTGAACGGCGAGCCGGACAGCTGTTCGGCGTAAAGCCCATATGGACAGCGCTGCGGCGAATTGCGCCCGACCGGCAGCGCGCCGGGCAGCGCCTCGGTTTCAAAACTGTTGCCGAAGCCGGACATATAGCCCGGCGTGATGTTGACGGAACTCCGGCTGATCAGCTCGGGCGAGGTGTTGATATTCATGGTCATCCTCCTTGCAGGCTTGCCCACATTTCCTGGTCGCGCTTGTCGGTCCAGATCACGGGGTCGTCGATCCCCGAGGCCTCGTCGAACGCGCGCGAGACGTTGAACGGCAGGCAGTGTTCGTAGATCGCAAACTTCGAGAATTTCGGATCCATCACTTCGCGGGCCGCGGCCATCGTCTCCTTCAGGTTGCGGCCCCTGGCGACCGCGGTTTCGGCCGCGCCATACAGCGAGGTGACGAAATCGCGGGTCATGGCGATGGCGTCGCGCCCGGTGGCAACGCCCTTCAGCGCGTCGCCCCGCCCCGGCGCGATCGCCTTGGGATTGAAGGCGCGAATCTCGTTCAGCGTCGCCGGCCATTCGCGCAGATGCGCGTCGCCGCAATAGCAGGCCGAATGGTATTCGATCAGGTCGCCGGAAAACATCACCTCCGCATCCGGCACCCAAGCGACGATATCGCCGGAGGTATGTCCGGCGCCGAGCTGCATCAACCGCACCTCGCGCTTGCCGAGGTAGATCGACATCTCGCCTTCGAAGGTGAGCGTCGGCCAGGTCAGCCCCGGGATGCTCTGGGCGTCCTGGAACAGGCGCGGAAAGCGGCCATATTCGGAATCCCAGTCCTGCTGGCCGCGCTCCTCGACCAGCCGATGGGTTTCCTGCGAGGCGATCACGGCCTGCGCGTGATAGGCCGACGCGCCGAGCACCCGCACGGCATGGTAATGCGACAGCACGACATATTTGATCGGCTTGTCGGTGACGGTCCGCACCCGCTCGATCACCTTGTTGGCCATCGCCGGCGTCGCCTGGGCGTCGAACACGATGCAGCCGTCGTCGCCGACGATCACGGCGGAATTCGGATCGCCCTCGGCGGTGAAGGCATAGAGATCGGTGCCGATCTCGGAGAACGTGATCTTCTTCTCCGCCATGTCGGTCGTTGATGCGAAACCCCTGGCCATCAATTCATTCCCTCTGCGAGTTCTGAGTCTGAGACCGTCATTGCGAGGAGCACTCTTGTCCGCCGAAGCCCTCCTTCGGGCGAAGGCGGATGCGACGAAGCAATCCCTGCTTTGCTTGTTGCTTTGGATTGCTTCGCTGCGCTCGCAATGACGACTCCAATCATTCCGTGATCTACTGTTGCTGCTGTTGCTGTTGCTGCTGCTGTTGCTGCTCGGCATCCACCATGCGGCGACGGCCAAGTGCCAAGGCCTCGCGCAGCACCGCGAGATCGCCGATATGATTGGCGAGTACCAGAACCAGCGCCGCATCGAGATCGGCGCTCTGTGCCTCGCTCAATCCGCGATGCGCCTCGACGATCAGCCGGTAGGCGGCGTCGGGATCTGCGAAATTCGATGCCGTCGAAAGCGTCATCGCTGTTCCCAACCTCGTCCGCTGGCGCGCGCCACCGCCTGTTCGATCGCCGCCGGCGTCGGATGCCTGAACCGCGCGGCGACATAGCCGTCCGGGCGCAGCAGGTAGGCCGAGCCGGGCGTGGCGTCATAACGAGCTGCGAACAATCCGGCGCTATCGCGCAGCGGCGCGTCGGCGCCGATCCGGATCCGGCCGATTCCGGCCGCGGGCTCGAACGCCGCGCCATTGGCGCTTTCCAGCAGCACAAAACCGCCGCCGGCCGATGCAAAGGCCTCGGTAAGATAGACCGGCTCGCCATTGCCGCGCACCAGCGGCGCGTCCGGCATCGACGCGCCCGGCCGCGGCCCAGCGTTCCAGCCATCGACATCGGCCGATGACAGCGGCGTGTCATAGACCGCCGGCACCGACAGCCGGCCGGAATTGACCATGCGTTGGGCGAACTCGGTTTCCGCGGCAAGCCGAAGCACCGCGGAGCGCAACCTGCGCTCCTGGCTTGAGTGCGGCGCGATGAAATCGGTCGACCGGGTCGAGGCCCGGATGTTTTCATCCGCGGCCGGCCCGCGCTCCTGTTGATAGCTTTCGAGCAGGGCCGATGGCGCTTCGCCACGCAACACCATGGCGAGCTTCCAGGCCAGATTTTCGCCGTCTTCGAGCCCGGAATTGGCGCCACGCGCGCCGAACGGCGACACCTGGTGGGCGGAATCGCCGGCGAAGATCACCCGTTCATGGACAAAGCGCTGCATGCGGCGGCACTGGAATTTGTAAAGCGAAATCCATTCGAAATCGAAATCGCCATGGCCGAGCATCCGCTCGATCCGCGGCCGGACATTTTCCGGCAACCGCTCGACCGCCGGGTCGGCGTCGGGGCCGAGCTGCAGATCGATGCGCCAGACATCGTCGGGCTGGCGATGCAGCAGCGCCGACTGGCCGGAATGGAATGGCGGGTCGAACCAGAACCAGCGCTCGGTAGGAAATTCCGCGGTCATCTTGACGTCGGCGATCAGGAATTGATCCTCAAAAACCTCGCCGGCAAATTCAGCGCCGACCATGCCGCGCAACGCCGATCGCGCGCCGTCGCAGGCCACGACATATTGGGCGCAAAGCCGGTAGGCGCCGTCCGGCGTTTCAATGACCAGCTCCGCATGATCATTGTGCTGCTCCAGCCCCGTGACCTTGTTGCGCCAGCGCAAATCGATTGCGGGCAACTCCTGCACCCGATCCACCAGATAGGATTCGGCATAATATTGCTGGAGGTTGATGAAGGCCGGCATCTTGTGGCCGTCTTCCGGAAGCAGGTCGAACTGGTAGAGCATCTCGCGGCCAAGAAAGACCTTGCCGACTTTCCAGACCACTCCCTTATCGACCATGCGCCGGGCGACGCCGAGGCGATCCCACACCTCGAGCGAGCGCTTGGAAAAGCAGATCGCCCGCGAGCCGTCGCCGATCCGGTCGGCATCGTCGAGCAGCACCACGGCCTGGCCGCGCTGCGCCAGATCGATCGCCAGCGACAGCCCGACCGGTCCGGCGCCGACCACCACCACGGGATGTTCGGCAGCACTCTTGCCGGCCCGATCCTGGTCGGGATGCCGGCGATAGCCGAACTGGGTCTTGGACTGCTGCGCCATTCAGCTTGCTCTGGCCACGGGACTTCGTCCCGGTTAAGATAGTCGCATCTGCAACTATCTAAACTCCGAGCCGGTTGCGCCGTCAACTCAAATTGGAGCGATGCTTGACAAAAACTTCTGCAGGCGGCGCGAGCATCGGTTCGCGTGAGGTCACCACGTCGACCGGCCCCCGACTCGACCTATTCAGGTTTGTGCCGTTCCGGCTGAACCGGCTGGCGGCCGAGGTCAGCGCCGCGCTTTCCGACGAATACCAGCAGCGCTACGGGCTGGATATTCCGGAATGGCGGGTGCTGGCGACACTCGGCTTTCGCAACGAGGCCTGCAGTGCGCAATACATCGCGCATTGCACCCGAACCCACAAATCCACCATCAGCCGCGCGGTCACCGCGCTGATGGCGCGGCAACTGGTGGAACGCGTCGAAAATGCGGACGACCGCCGCGAATTCGTGCTGCGCATGACACGCAAGGGCAAGGCACTGTACCAGCAGCTGATTCCGCGGCTCTTGCGCAAGGAGCAGGCGATCCTGTCGTGCCTGTCGGCACGCGAGCAAGAGCAGTTCGCCGCGATGCTCGGCAAGATCGAGAGCAGTCTCGATCTGGTGCAGACCCGCCGGCAGGCGGATGCCGAGGACGCCTATTGAAGCGTCGTGGCGATTTCCGCGCCGCCGCGGCGCCCGCTCACTTCCCGGCCGTCACCACGATCTCGACGAGATGCGGCGGTTCCAGATCGACGCCGAGGCAGGCCCGCATCGGCGGATTTTTGCGGTCCACCCATTCCTCCCAGGCGCGGTTCATTTCATCCTTTCGCCTGATGTCGGCGACATAGATCACGGCCGAGAGGATCCTGCTCTTGTGCGAGCCGCACAAAGCGAGGCTCTCATCGATGCGGGCGAGCGCCTTTACGCTCTGTTCGTACAACGAGGAGGTAACTGGATCGGGCGCCACTGCCACGGTGACCACAAGGTCACCATGAACGACGGCGCGGCTGCGGGTCGGCGTCAGCCCGGCAAAGCGATCAATGGCGATCTTGGCTGATTCCGGCTGGACGGTGCAGCCACCGGCCTGACCGATATGTTTGGCGATCACGGGAAAATAGGCCGCGCCGGAGCCCTCGTCGATCGCTTCCTGCAACACCTGGCCGATCAGTTCGGCACCGCGGATCCTGACGCCCGCGTCATCGGCCAGTTCCAGCGCGTAGGACAGATCCTTCAAGGCATATTCGGTAGAGAACGCGCGTTCCGGGAAATTTTCCGGCACGATCGCCTTCATGCCGTGATTGCGCAGCGCAAAACTGTCAGCGGAACCCTTCGAAAGCGTATCGAGCAGCAGCGCCGGATCGACACCGTTGGGTTTGGCGACGGCGACCGCTTCGGCCAGCGCGTTGACGGTCTGAAACAGCACCATGTTGTTGAGAATCTTGGTCACCTGGCCGGCGCCGGTGCCGCCGCAAAGCGTCACATCGGTGGCAAAGCAGCGGATCAAGGGCTCGATCGCGGCAAACAGTTCCGGCGACGCGCCGACCATGACGCTGAGCGTTCCATCCTGCGCGGCCTGCCGGGTGCGCGCGATCGGCGCATCGGCCCAACATGCGCCCCTCGCCTGCAACTGCGCGGCGAAATCCCGGGTCTGTTGCACCGATGAGGTTCCGAGGTCGACCACGACCTGGCCCTCGCGGATATGTTTCAGGATGCCGTCGCCCTCGAATACCGCGCGCGCATGCCTGGCGCTCGGCAGGCACAGCAGCACGATGTCGCTGCTGCCGACGACGTCGGCGACGGAGCCGGCGATCTCGGCGCCTTCCGCGCGCAGCCGCGCCAGGGGCTCCGGCGACAGGTCGAAGGCGATCAGGCGCGCACCGCTGTTTTTGATCAGGTTGCGGCAGATCGGCTCGCCCATGACGCCGAGGCCGATAAAGCCAACGGTCTTGTAGGCCGGCATCCGATCGCCCGCGCTACTCATTTGGCGAACGAACGCGACGGTTTCAGGTGCAAAGCGAACGCATCGACCTTGTCGCTGACGCGCGGATAGATCGCGGCGACGATCGGATCGTGACCGGGAATGACCCGGTCGGGATCGCCGGCCAGCCGCTCGACGATTTCCCAGCCCTGGCACATCTCGCCGATATTGTAGACGATCGGAAACGGACTGCGGCGGTGCAGGTTGCCATAATAGTGCGCGGCATCCGACGCCAGCACCACCGGCCCGCGCGCGGTCTCGACCCGCACCACCTGCAGTCCATCGGAATGGCCACCGACGCGATGCAGCGTCACCCCCGGCGCGACTTCGCCGTCGCCGGAGTGAAAGGTGACGCGCTCGCCGAAGACGTGGCGCACCATCAGCGTGACATGCTCCACCGAAAACGGATGCCGCAGCGCCCCGAAGCACATGCAGCGTCCGGTGGCATAGCTCATCTCGCGGTCCTGCAAATGAAATCGTGCATTGGGAAAGCGATCGAGATTGCCGGCGTGATCGTAATGCAGATGGGTGACGACAACGTCGCGGATGTCGCCGGCCCCGACCCCGAAGGCTTCCAGCGCATCCACCGGATTTAACGTCAGCGTGCGGTTGCGCAGCTTGGCTTCCGCGGCATTGAAGCCGGTATCGACCAGAATGTCGCGGCCGCCGCCGCGGATCAGCCAGACGAAATAATCGAGATCCGAAGCCGCGGTCTCGTGGGGATCCGGCACCAGGTAATTCATGTGGGGCGTGCGCGGCGACATCGTCGCATAGCGGAGGGCGAAAATTTCGTAGACGTTTCCCATCGGTTTCACTTTTTGGTTGCGCGATTGGCCGAGCGGCGCACCAAGCCACCGTCATCCGCAAAGGTCAAACCTGGCGGAAATGTGAGATCGGTCACATTATGCCGCATGGCGCGGCGCGATCGCAACACGTCGTTGATTCTCCGGCATGGTTCCGTCACTGGGGATGCCGGACGCCTGTGGCGGGCAACCGCTCGCTTCGCCGGCAAGCGCCGGTTCGGGCCAGACGATTCGAGGCTCCGCCAAGCCGTGGCCGGCGTTAACGATCGCTATCATTGGGGACCGCCGAATTGACAGGACTTGCGAGCCCGGTTTGATAATGCGATTTCCGTAGAGTAAGGTCGCCGTGGCGCGAGCTGGGATCGGCGCCGTGTTGGTTGGACCGCCGTGGTATGAGAATTCGCCTCGCACTGCTTGCAATGTTGATTTTGTCGGTGGCATCGGTCGGTCGGTCGGCCGCCGGCGGCGCCGACCGGTTCGCGCTGGTGATCGGCAATGCGAAATATCCCGACGCCGAGGCGCCGCTCAAGGAACCCGTCAACGACGCCCGCGACGTCGCCGACGAACTCAAGCGCGACGGCTTCAGCGTCGAGATCGGCGAGAATCTGACCGGCGAGGCGATGCGCCGGGCGTTCGATCGGTTCTACGGACACATCAAGCCCGGTTCCGTTGCCTTGATTTTCTTTAGCGGCTTCGGCGTACAGGCCGCCCGCCAGAGCTACATGATCCCGGTCGACGCGCAGATCTGGACCGAACCGGATGTTCGCCGCGACGGTTTCAGCCTTGAGACGGTGCTCGGCGAAATCAACAATCGCGGCGCCGGCGTCAAGATCGCCCTGATCGACGCCTCCCGACGCAATCCATTCGAGCGCCGGTTCCGCAGCTTTTCGGCTGGCCTCGCGCCGGTAATTGCTCCGAACGGAACGCTGGTGATGTATTCGGCGGCGCTCAGCTCGGTGATTTCAGACAATGGCAGCGATCACAGCCTGTTTGTCCAGGAACTGCTCAAGGAAATCCGGGTTCCCGACCTGATGGCGGAAGAGACGCTCAACCGGACCCGTGTCGGCGTCACCCGCGCCTCCCGCCAAGAGCAGGTTCCCTGGATTTCGTCATCCCTGGCCGAGGATTTTTCGTTCATCCCGGGCGCACGGCCGTCCAATACGGTGGCAGCGATTCCCCCGCCCCCTCCCGAACCGCCACCACTGCCGCACATCGATGCTCCGAAGCCGGTCGAAATCCCGATTGCTGCGCCGGACAAGGCGGTGGAAAAGCCGGTGGAAAAAAATGACGAGCTCGCGCTGGCCGACGACCCGACCATCAAGAGCCTTACCGTCAAGCTCAGCGATAACCCCGACGACGCCAACGCCTATTATCGGCGCGGACAGGTCTACGCCAGCAAGGGAGCGTATGATCTGGCGATCAAGGACTTCGACGATTCGCTGCGGCTGAACCCCAAGGACGTCGAAGCCTACAACAACCGGTGCTGGACCCGCACCGTGGTCGGCGACCTGCAGGCGGCATTGAAGGATTGCAACGAGGCGCTGCGGCTGCGCCCCAATTTCGTCGATGCCCTCGACAGCCGCGGCCTGGTCAATTTGAAGAGCGGGCAGACCAAGAACGCGATCGCCGATTTTGACGCAGCCCTTAAGATCAATCCGAGACTGACCTCGTCGCTGTACGGGCGCGGCCTTGCCAGACAGCGCAACGGCGCGATTTCGGAGGGCGAACTGGATATTTCCAATGCCAAGGCCATGGATCCGAATATTGTGAAGGAATTCGCCAGTTACGGGGTACGTTGACGAGATTTTGAGTTGGAGCCCCCGCCGTTGCTCGAACCCCAGGGCGGGTGCCGGAGACACAGGGGAAAGTGACCACGACCGAGAGTGATTGCGAACAATTCGTCCGGCGGGATTTTTGCCGGCTCGTCTGCAGCTTGATTGAAACCGCGCTCATTGCGCAGGAGGGACTGGCGATGTCGAACATTCTTGGAAGCAGAAATCTTGCCGCGATCCTGTCGATCCTGACGATAGGTGCAGCACTTTCCGTCAGCGTGGCAACCGTTCGCGCCGGCGATAATGTGACCGAGGATCAGATCCTCCGGGCGCTCGCCCCGGCCAAAAAGCCGCTGACCCGAGGTCTGTCAGTGGGGCCGCAGGCCGATCCGGCGGCGGTCGCCGCCGAGGGACGATTTGTCCAGACCATCCGCAACCGGGCCACCCGTTCGCTTTCGGTCGATGAGCGCGAAGAAATCGCCACCATCGCCAAGGACAAGCCGAATATCGATCTCGAAATCAATTTCGACTACAATTCGGCCGACATCAGCGCCAAATCGCTGCCCTCGGTGCAGGCGCTGGGACGGGCGCTGACCAATCCGGATCTGAAGGGCGCGACCTTCATCGTCGCCGGCTATACCGATGCGGTTGGCGGCGAGTCCTATAATCAGGACCTGTCGGAACGGCGCGCCGATTCGATCAAGCGCTATCTGACCGACAAATTCGGCATTGCCGGCTCCGACCTTGTCACCGTCGGATACGGCAAGACCAAACTCAAGGATCCGAGCAACCCGACGGCGGAAGTCAACCGGCGCGTCCAGGTCGTCAACATGGCGAACAAGACCACCGCATCGAAGTGAAGCGTTGTGGCGCTGAGTGAGGTTTTGCAGTTACACTGCGTCCCGCAACCTTGCGGGACGGGCGTTCGTTACGGGACCAGTTCCGGCCTTTTCGGAGGTCTCGCCACTTTTTTCCGCCTTGGCGAGCAGGCAAGCAACGGACTCATCGACTTGCGGAGCCCGTCATCGGGCGCGTTCTCGTCAAGGCCCTTTATGATTGGCCGCATTTTCGGTCATACTGTCCCGGCAGCGATGGATTGATCCGGCGATGACGCTCTCCGAATACCTCAAACCCGCGCTAGCCGTGGTGGCCGTTGCTGTGCTGGGCGTGGGCTACTACTGGATCGAGCACCGGTCACACCCCGAGGAGAAGGAAACTCCCGGCAACGCCCTGGTGGTTGTCACCAAATCCACCAATGCCTGTTTCTCCGACCTGGTGCGGGGCACCGGATATATCGTGCCGCGCCGGGAAGCGGTCGTCGGCGTCGACCAGGAAGGATCCAAGGTTTCCGATGTTCTGGTCCATGAAGGCGACACCGTCACCGACAACCAGGAACTGGCGCGGCTGACGCCGCCGCCGGCGCAGCCTGGAGCCCCGAGCAATGGTGGCCGAGCAGCGCCGACCTCGCTGCGCGCTCCAGCCGCCGGGCTGGTCACCGAAGTCCGCACCATTGCCGGCGCGCCGGCCTCGCCACAGGCCGGACCGATGTTTCGAATTGCCATCAACAACGAAATCGAGCTGGATGCCGAAGTGCCGAGTTTCCAGATGCTGAAGCTCAATCCGGGCGCGACAGTGCGCATCAGCCGGGACGACGCGCCGGACCTGGTCGGACGCGTCCGGCTGGTTTCGCCGCAGATCGATCGCGCCACCCAGCTCGGCCATGTCCGGATCTCGCTGGCCAGCAACCCCTCGCTCAAGGTCGGCATGTTTGCCCGCGCCAACATCGACGCAAAGCGCAGTTGCGGTGTCGCCATTCCGCTGACCGCCATTGACCATCTGACCGTTCAGGTGGTCAAAGGAAATACGGTGGAGACGCGGAACGTCAGGGTCGGTCTGGTGTCCGACAGCAGCATCGAAATCCTGGAAGGCCTCGACGCCGGCGAAATCGTCGTGGCCGATGCCGGCAGCTCGCTGCATGAGGGCGACCAGATCAAGACCATGTTCGCCGAGGACCTCGATCGGACGCGGGTACGCTGATGGCACTGAATATCTCGGCATGGTCGATCCGAAATCCGCTGCCTTCCATCGTGTTTTCGATCATCCTGTTGGTGCTGGGCTGGGTCAGCTTTACCAAGCTTGCGGTGACCCGGCTGCCGAGCGCCGACATTCCGGTGATCTCGGTGGCGGTATCGCAGTTCGGCGCGGCGCCGGCCGAACTCGAATCCCAGGTCACCAAGACCGTCGAGGACGGCGTGTCGGGCGTCGAGGGCGTGCGGCACATTTCATCGTCGATCACCGACGGGCTGTCGCTGACCACCATCCAGTTCGCGCTGGAGACCAACACCGACCGCGCCCTCAACGACGTCAAGGACGCCGTCACCCGGGTCCGCTCCAACCTGCCGCAGAATGTCACCGAGCCGTTGATTCAAAGGGTCGATGTCATCGGCCTGCCGATCGTCACCTATGCCGCGATCTCGCCCGGCAAGACGCCCGAGCAACTGTCCTATTTCGTCGACGACGTCGTCAAACGCGCGCTGCAGGGGGTACGCAACGTCGCCCAGGTCGAGCGCATCGGCGGTGTCGAGCGCGAGATTCTGGTGTCGCTCGACCCCGACCGGCTGCAGGCCGCCGGCCTCACCGCGGTCAATGTCAGTCAGAGCCTGCGCGGCACCAATGTCGATCTGGCCGGCGGTCGCGCCGAGATCGGAAAGAACGATCAGGCGATAAGGACGCTGGCCGGCGCCAAGACCCTCAACGATCTGGCCGGCACCATGATTCCACTGTTCGGCGGCGGCGAGGTGCGGCTCGACGATCTCGGAACCGTCACCGACACCATCGCCGACCGCCGCACCTTCGCTCGTTTCAACGGCGAGCCGGTGGTGGCGCTCGGCATCAAGCGTTCGAAGGGCGCCAGCGACGTGGTGGTCGCCGCCGCGGTCCAGAAGCGGATCGACGCGCTCAAGATCGCCTATCCCGATGTCGACCTCAAGCTCATCGACACCTCTGTGGAATATACCAAGGGCAATTACGAGGCCGCGATCTCGACCCTGTTCGAAGGCGCCATTCTCGCCGTCATCGTTGTGATGCTGTTCTTGCGCGACATCAGGGCCACCATCATCGCCGCGATCTCGCTGCCGCTGTCGATCTTCCCGGCATTCTGGGCGATGGACATTCTCGGATTCTCGCTCAACCTGGTCAGCTTTCTGGCCATCACGCTCTCGACCGGCATTCTGGTCGACGACGCCATTGTCGAGATCGAGAATATCGTGCGCCATATGCGGATGGGCAAGTCGCCCTATCGCGCCGCGATCGAGGCCGCCGACGAGATCGGACTGGCGGTGATCGCGATCAGTCTCACCATCATCGCGATCTTCGCGCCGGCGAGCTTCATGTCCGGCATTGCCGGGCAGTTCTTCAAGCAATTCGGCATCACGGTTTCGGTGCAGGTGTTCTTCTCGCTGCTGGCCGCGCGGTTCGTCACGCCGATGCTGGCGGCCTACTTCCTGAGGCATCATGACCATGACGACCCGCCCCCGGGACGGGTGCTTCGAACCTATACCAGGCTGGTCACCTGGTCGGTCCGGCATCATCTCATCACCGTGCTGATCGGCTTTGGCATTTTCGCCGCATCGATCTGGAGCATCACGCTGCTGCCGCAAGGCTTCCTGCCGGCGCAGGATAGCGCGCGCTCACTGCTGGCGATGGAGCTTCCGCCGGGCACGCAGCTGGCGTTCACCGAGAAGACCACCGAGGAAATCGTCGCCCGGCTGCGCAAGCGGCCGGAGGTCAAGAGCGTGTTCGTTGACGGCGGCCGGGTGCCGCCGGGGATGTTCGAGGTGCGCCGCGCCGCGCTGATCATCAACTACACGCCGAAAACCGAACGCAAGATCACCCAGCGCGAGCTCGAACTTTCGATCGGCAACGAACTCGACAACGTCCCGGATATCCGGTTCTGGTTCCTCGACGAGAACGGCCTGCGCGCGGTCTCGCTGGTGGTGACCGGTGCCGACAGCAACATCGTCGGCAACGTCGCCAGCGAGCTGGCCACCCAGATGAAGCGCATTCCGCTGCTCTCCGACGTGATCTCCGAGACCTCGCTCGACCGGCCCGAACTTCGGATCCAGCCGCGGGCGGATCTGGCGGCACGGCTCGGCGTCTCCACCGAAAGCCTGTCGCAGACCATCCGGGTCGCCACCATCGGCGATGTCGGGCCGGCGCTGGCCAAATTCGACGCCGGCGACCGTCTGGTGCCGATCCGGGTCCAGCTCGAAGACGGCGCCCGCTCCGACCTGCAGATGCTGGAGCAACTGCGGGTGCCGCTCGGCGAGCACGGCGAAAAGGGCGGCGTCCCGCTCGCGGTGGTCGCCGACATCACCCTCG
>Ga0182030_10009257_pt1 | contig 20190 bp, 15 predicted proteins | sample 812S3MmetaG_FD_121299 | JGI IMG/M metagenome (GOLD analysis project Ga0182030, IMG submission 121299) | Permafrost microbial communities from Stordalen Mire, Sweden - 812S3M metaG (Illumina Assembly) | ecosystem: Environmental > Terrestrial > Soil > Wetlands > Permafrost | place: Sweden... | reverse complement strand
GTGTCAGGATCCTTGTAGAGCGAGTACCAGGCATCGGTGCTGCCGCTGGCCAAGGTGCCGGTGTAGGCGGCATTGCCTTGGAGTGGGGGCCAGGCGTTACCGATGTTGGTGCCTGCTGAGATGGAGCCCGTCGTCGGAGACGGCGCCGTGCCGCCCCCGCCTGATTTGAGGTCCAAGGTGTACGTCGTCGGTTGGCCCGCCGGTGGAGTGCATCCGTCCGATGTGACTTCTACGAAGTAGCGGTCTGAACCCGACTCGGACCCCGATAGTTGGTAACTCGTATCAGAACCCAACACCCTCGAAGCCACGACATCATCGGAACCGTTGGTTGCATCGAGTGATACCGCAACAGACCCGCAAGTCGAGGAGGTACTCGTGGTGTCTTCTGCGTCCAGCGTCACCGTCTCACCCAGTGACGAGGGGTAGATCACCCACCAATTGTCGGCCGCAGCGCTTGCCAGCGAGCCACTCACGCTCGCGGTGATCTGCGTCGCATCGCCGATATTGGTGCCGGCCCCGGGGGCGTCGGCGGTGGCGGCACGCTTCGACGGCCGGGGCGAACCCGAAGAGGTCGAATGCCGCAAACCGGTGGTCGAGGCTCCAACGGTGGCCGTGTTGATGGCCACCCCGCCCAGCAGGATCACCAGGACGGCCGCGAAGGCGGCAAGGCACCTCTTTAGACTGGCCCCAGTGTTCGTCACCGACATGTGATCGCGTACACGGCTTGCTACTGAAGTCGGTCGAGCGAGTTGTTTGGTCACCGGATTCCCTTTACTGGAAGAAGCCCGCGCATCAACAGAAGGAGTATCGATACAATTCGCCTCAAGTGACTTCGCCGTGCTTGCCCTCAACGCCTCTTAGTCCCAGCCCGAGTTCATTGTCGCACCGAGAGATAGCGAAGACAAGTGTGATTGAGGTGAGGTGAGCCTCGGTTGAGGCCAGCGGGGCTGAGTCAGAAGACGCCCGACTCACAGGCCGGACAAGCGCAGCCTGGTGCTACCGGCTCAGTAGGTCCTTGGCGATGTGGGTGACCTGGATCTCATCGGTGCCGGCGTAGATCTGGAACACCTTGGCGTCTCGGGCCAGCTGCTCCACCCGGAACTCGGCCATGTACCCGTTGCCCCCGAAGAGCTGCACGGCCTCCATGGCCACGTCGGAGGCGGCCTGGGCCGAGTAGAGCTTCATGGCTGACGCCTCGGCCAGCGTCAGGCTCTTCCCCGCCGCGGAAAGCTCGATGTGCCGGAAGACCAGGTTCTGCACGTTGAGCCGGGCCACTTCCATCTTGGCCAGTTTGAGCTGGATGAGCTGGCGGTCACCGATGGGTTGGCCCCACAGCATCCGGTCCTTGGAGTAGGCCACACACAGCTTGAGGCACTCCTCGATGACCCCGAGGGACATGGCGGCCAGCCCGGCCCGCTCGGTTACGAAGTTTCCCTTGGCCGACTCCCGTCCGCCCCCGGCCCGCTCGTCCTCGGTCTCGCCCAACAGGTTGAACTTGGGCACCCGCACGTCGGTGAGGAAGAGCTCCCCGGTAGGCGAGGAGTGCAGGCCCATCTTGCGGAACGGTTTGGACTGCACCAGGCCCGGAGTGCCCGTGTCGAGCACGAAGGTGAGGACCTGGCGATCCCTGATCGGGGTGTCGGAGCCGTCATCCAGCTTGGCGTAGAAGACGATGGTGTCGGCGTAGGGGCCGTTGGTGATGAAGGTCTTGCTGCCGTTCAGGATGTACTCGTCGCCGTCCCGCCGGGCAGTCGACTTCATCCCCCCGAGGGCATCGGAGCCCGAGTCGGGCTCGGTGATGGCCCAGGCCCCGACCTTCGCGCCGGTCATCAGGTCCAGCCCCCATCGTTCCATCTGGGCCGGAGTACCCAGTTTCATGATGGTGCCAGCCGCCAGTCCCACGCTCACTCCCATGGCCGTCACGATGCCCGGGCAGTAGTGGCACAACTCGATGATCGGGATGATGGTCATGGCCGCGGCGCCACCGTCGCCTCGCCGCCCGGCTTGCCCAGGAGTGTCTGCGGTGTCGTCGGATTTGGCCTCAGCAGCCGCGGGGGCGGCGCCGGCGGCCTTGCGGTCGAGCTGGGCCTTGAACCGGTCGCGGGCCAGCTGATCCATCCCGAAGGTGGCGTAGAGCTTGCGGATGATGTCGTACGGGGGGAGGTCGCCGAACTCCAGCGCATCGATGTTCGGCACCACCTCGGCCTCGACGAACCGACGCACCGCGTCACGGACCATCAGCTGCTCTTCGGACCATTCGAACAAGGTGGACCCCCTTGGCGTCCTGTCGGATTACCGCATCGGTTGACCCGAGGCTAATCCAGCGGGGCCTACAGTCGGGTGTGTGGTGCAACTGAGACGCGGGCCGCGACAGACAGCGTACGAGCGATGGGGCGGCGAGGCGTTCTTCACCGCCCTGGTCGACCGTTTCTATGAAGGGGTCAGCACCGACCCGTTGCTCCGGCCCATGTACCCCGAGGACCTGACCGACTCGAGGAGGCATTTGGCTCTGTTTCTCATGCAGTACTGGGGAGGTCCCGGCCAGTACAACACCGAGCGGGGACACCCGCGACTGAGGATGCGGCACGCACCCTTTGTCATCGGCCCCGAGGCCTCGGCCGCCTGGTTGCGGCATATGACCGCTGCGGTGCACGACTCCGGCCTGGCCCCGGCCGATCAGAAAGAGCTGCTCGACTACCTGACCATGGCCGCCGACAACCTGATCAACGCCCGCATCTGACCGGGCTGATGAGTGGGGGACCGGCCCCGCTCACCAGGTCATGCCGAGTGTTTTGCGCATGGCTGACTCGAAGGCCTCGTCATCGAGATGGGCCCTGGCCGCCAACACGGCCACCGCATCGTCACCGACCGGGACCCGCAGCGGCGTGGACGGGTCCTCGATGGCCCGGCGGATAGCCACCGCCACCAACTCCGGGCCGGACCGTCCGTCTGGCCCGGTGAGCTTGGCGTCAGTGCCCTCCCACTCCTCCCACAGCTGGGCATAGTCGTCGCTGCCGGCCACACGTTCCGTCCTCTTCATCCCCGGGGCGATGTAGCCCGGTTGGACGATCACCACCCGGATGCCGAAGTGGCCGAGCTCGTAGTGCATGGTCTCGGAGATGGCCTCGAGGGCGTGCTTGGTCCCGGAGTACGGACCCTCGAGGGGCGTCGCCACCCGTCCCTGTACCGAGCTCACGTTGACCACCACCCCGCTTCCCCGGACCCGCCACTGGGGCAGAACCTCCTGCAGGAGCCGGAGGGGGCCGATGGTGTTGGTCTCGAACATCTCCCGGAGGCGGTCGATCGGGAAGCTCTCCATGGGACCCTTGGTGGAGATGGCGGCGTTGTTGACGACGGCATCGAGCTCGCCGGCTTGGGCCAGGGCCTGGCGAACCGAGTCCGCGTCACTTACATCCAGGGTGAGCCGCGTGGCCACGTCGAGCCCGTTGAGGAGGGAGACGTCCCTGGCGGTGGCGATGACCTCGTGCCCGGCCCGGGTCAGCTCCTCGGCCGTGGCCGCGCCGATGGCCCGGGCCGAACCGGTGATCAGGATGCGCATCCCGGGGAGCGTAGCGAGTAGCTACCGTCCCGGCCGGGGATTGGCTCAGGTGGTCTCGTGCACCGGGGTCCGGGTGACGTCGACCGAGACGTCCAACAGGTGGGAGTCGCCTCCACCGAACACGATGCCCTTGAGCGGCGACACGTCGGCGTAGTCGCGGCCCCACGCCGTGGTCACGTAGGTCGAACCCACGAACTTGTCGTTGGTCGGGTCCACGTCCAGCCAACCCCACCCGGGCACGAACATGGACGGCCAGGCGTGGGAGGCATCGGCGCCGATCAGCCGCTCCCGACCGGCCGGCGGCGCCGTCTCGAGGTACCCGCTCACGTACCGGGCGGCCAGGCCCATCGACCGCAGGCACCCGATGGCCAGGTGGGCGAAGTCCTGGCATACGCCACGGCGGAAGGTCAGGACCTCCTCCAAAGGTGTGGTCACCGTGGTGAAGCCAGGGTCGTAGGCGAAGTCGGTGAAGATCCGCTCGGTGAGCTCAGAGATGGCGTCCACCAGGGGTCGATCCGGCAGGAAGGACTGTTCGGCGTAGGACCGTACGTTGCCCGATACGGGGACCAGGGGCGACTCGAAGCAGAACTCCCGGGCGGCCAGCATCTCTGCACTCAGGTCGGTGGCCAGGGTGTCGCGAACCCGCTCCCACGCCGTCCCGGTGGGAGGTAGGCGCTCCCGCCCCGACACCGACACCGAGCTGGTCGAGACCACGGTCAGTTCCTCGAACGGCCCGTCCACCACGAAGGAGAACACCGGGTTACCGAAGAAGTCGGTGCGCTCGGACCAGCTGGTCGGGGTGGGCTCGACCTGAAAGTCGCTGCTGACACAGAGCTGGCGGTCGGTGTCCCGGGGCCGGAGGTGGGCCTCGTTGCGACAGCGCGACACCGGTGCGTTGTAGCGGTAGTGGGTGCGGTGGACGATCTGGTACATCATCGGAGTTCCAGGGGGGAGTCCGGTCGGCCGCCGGCCAGCACCGACAGCCGTTCGTGGGCGAAGAAGGTCTGACGCAGGCTGTCCAGCAGCTCGGCCAACAGTCCGTCCACCCGGCCCAGCACGGCGTCGAGCTCCGGACGGCGCTGACGCTCCGGGTCCACTGTCGCCATCCGGCCGGCATCGGTGAGCCGGAGCATGGTGGCGGCCTCCAGCACCAGTCGCTGGTCGTCACCGAGCCGCCGGCCCGGTGACCGGCTGGGCAGGTCCGACAGATGGTGGACCAGGCTGTCGAGTTGGTAGAGGACGCTGCGGGGGTTACCGGAGTCGTAGACCACCAGGTCCACCGCGGCCGCCACCTCCATGATCGAGCCGGACCGCCGCCGGAAGGTGATCAGGCTGTCCGAGGTTTTGAGCAGCGACTCGACCAACAGGTCCTCGACCACCGCCACCCGTTGTTGGACCAACACCGACCGGACCAGCCGGACCAGCGACTGGGCCCGCTCCAAGCGTCGGCCGGCGTCGAGGAACAGCCACGCCGAGTCCCGCTCCATGTTCTCGGCGGCCAATCCCGACAGCCCCAGCAGGGCCTGCAGCAGCCGCTGCAGGCTCGACTGCACCCCCACCAGCTGGGTCGGCGGGCGGTTGCGCAGCCGGGCCACTTCTTCTTCCACGTCCCCGACCAGCTGCCAGCTGTCACTCGAGAGCTGCTCCCGCACCGAGTACGCCGCGTCGACCAGCAGGCCCAGGGACGAGACCAGGCTGCCGTCGATCCCGGCGTCGAGCACCAGGGCCAGGGCTCGGCGGTCGGTGGGGAGGTCGGGCTCGGGGGGGACACCGTCGGGAACCGATCCCGGGGCCCCCCGCGGCAGGGTTTCTCCGCCCACAGGTGTGCCGCCGGCTTGGGTGCCGGCGGCACCATCGGGCTCGGACACCGGATCGAAACCGGAGACGGAACCGAGGGTCGACAGCAGTACCTGGAGGGACTCGGCGCCTCCGTCCACTCCCAGCCCGAGCGGCTGGTCCAGACGGGCCAGAATGGTCCGGACCAGCCGGATGACCAGTTCGGCGTGCTCGGAGGTACGACCCAGCACGAACAGCTGGGCGGCCACCCGGCCGGGGAGGGGGGTGGCCATGTCCGATACCACCTGGGGCGACATGGGCCCTTCCGACGACGAGCGCAGCCAGGCACTCTGTTGCAGGGCCGGTTGGGGCGAAGCCACCCAGGTGTCCTTGCTGGTCCCCTTGCGTCGGCTGGAGATCAGCAATGCCGTCGGGTCGGCCCCGACCCGGGTCAGGCCCCCGGGCATGACCCGGTACCCGTGATGGGCACCGCGACTGTTGTCGTCGTCACCCACGGCGAAGGTGCGCAGGATGGTGGGTCGGGGCTCCAACAGTCCGGTGCCGGTCACCGTGGGGCTGGTGGAGGGTTCGATGATCTCCTGGCCTACCCACTCGGCCGGTCGGGCCTGGATACGGCTACGGAGTTCGTCCAGGGCCGCGGTCGACAGGGTCGAGGCCACCAGGGGCCGGACCGCGGTGGAGGAGTTGACCGGCAGGACGATCAGGCGCTCCAGCTGGGCGAGCACATGGCTGAGCCCACTGGCGGTCCCGCACCACCAGGTGGCGGGGCCCCGAAGCGCCAGCTCCTCGCCCAACAGGATCGGGGCCAGGGTGCCCAAGAGTCCGGTCAGCGCCGGTTCTTCCACCACCCCGCTCCCCAACGGGTTGACCACGGTGACCCGGCCCCTCCGGGTCGCCTCCAGCAGACCGGGCACACCCAGCAGCGAGTCGGCCCGCAGCTCGACGGGATCACACCAACGGTCGTCCACCCGCCGGATGACCACGTCGACCGGGTCGTAGCCGGCCAGCGACCGCAGCCAGACCCGGTTGTTGTCCACGATCAGGTCGCGTCCCTCGACCAGGGTGTAGCCGAGGTAGGAAGCCAGGTAGGCGTGCTCGAAGTACGTCTCGCTCAGTGGGCCCGGGGTGAGGATGACCACCCGGGGATCGTCGGCGCCGTCGGGGGCCGCCCGGGCCAGGCCCGCGCGGATGGAGCGGAAGAACCCGGCCAGGCGCTCGACGCCCAGCTCCCGTTGGAGTGACGGGAGGACCCTCGACAAGATGGTGCGGTTGACCAGGGCGTACCCCAGTCCCGAGGGTGCCTGGACGTGATCCCCGATGGCCCGGAACTGCCCGCTGGCGTCCCGGGTCACGTCCACCGCGGTGATGAACAGCCGGTGGTCGGTGGGAGGGTCGATGCCCACGCACGGTCGGAGGAAACCCGGATGCCCGAGGACCAGGTCGGCCGGGACGAGGCCCCGGGCCACCAGGCGGCGGTCGCCGTAGAGGTCGGCGAAGATGAGGTCCAGCAGAGCCACCCGCTGGGCCACCGCCGACTCCAGTCCGGCCCATTCGCTCTCGTCGATGACCAGCGGGCACGGATCGAGGTGCCAGGGGCGGCGCCTGCTCTGGGCATCGATGGTGACGTTGTAGGTGGCTCCCTCGTTGCGCATGAGGCGGCTGAGTTCGGTCCGGCGGGCCAGCAGGCCATGGGGCCCCAGCCCGGCCATCTCCGTCGCCACCTGCTGCCATCGGCTCCGGATCTGGCCTTCGGGTCCGAGGAACTCGTCGATCCGCCCCGGGACCGGGACGTACTCGGCCCATGCCGTCCCTTCGGCTCCGAGGGAGGTGCCGTCCTCGAAGGGATCGGCGGTGGTTGCCGTGGTCACGTCGCCAGTGGCACGGTCACTACGCCACCGACCAGGTCACGTCGCCGCGGACTGGGGCTGCCAGCCCTCGAAGGTGGGTCGGAAGTAGGTCTGGTCGATCTGATGGTGGATCTCGTCCAGAGCCACCTGGACCTCGTCGAGGAACTCGCTGAGGCCCCCGAGCGTCAGCCGGGGCACCGCAGCCGAGGCCACCAGCATGGAGGCGTCGGCGCAGGCGTCGAGGGCTTCCTCGGACCGGGCCAATCCCTTGAGCTGGCTACGGGTCTCGGTGAGACAGGCGCTCACGGCGCGGGGGAAGCGGTCGTCCTGGAGAAGGAAGCGCAGGGTGGAACCGCCCTGGGGGCGGGCCGGCATGGCGCGGCGGAAGGGTTGGTACGCGGCGAGCGACCGGAGCACGGCCATCCAGTGGACCTCGACATAGGGGTCGTCACCGCGTTGGGGATGGAGGTTCTCCGAGCGCACGTCGAGCACCCGGGAGGTCAGATCGGCGCGCTCCAGGTTCTGGCCGATGGTGAGGAACGACATGGCTTCGTCCCGGGTCATGGTGCCGAGCAAGATACCGTTAATCCGTTGGCAGCCGTCGATCACCCGACGCAACCACTGCACCCGGCCTTTCCTCGACTGGGCCTCGTCGAGATAGTCCGAGCAGTTGAGCCAGAGGTTGTGGCCGGCCTCCCAGGCCTCGCGGGGCACCACCGGACGGGCCGTGCGCAGGTTCTCCCGGGCCGCGGAGACGGCTGCCAGGATCGATGAGGGGTTGTCCTCGCCGTGGAGGAGGAACTCGACGACATCGTCTTCGGCCGCCCGCCGGTCCTCGGATCCGGACACACTCGGGTAGCGCTGCCCGAACTCCGTGTCGACACCGGCGATGGCCAGCAGGGGCTCCCACCCCACGTCCTCACCGATGGGCATGTCCACATGGGCATCGGTGTGGACCTGGACGATCCTCGCCGTGCATTCGGCGCGCTCGAGATAGCGCCCCGACCAGTAGACGGCTTCAGCCATTCGTGCCAGCAGCATCTTGGGCGCCTCGGTTTCGTTCGCCGGATCGTTATCCCGGCTCGGATCGGTGCTCTTCTCGGTTGTCGTTTCGGTCATTGTCTCTGTCATCGTTCTCGTACCCGTTGCGGTCAGCTGTCCGGATCCGGGTGCGTGGGCACCGCCGGTTCCTTCGACGCTGTTGACTCCTTCGAGGCTGTTGACTCGTTTGACGCCGCCGGCTGGTTCGGCACCTTTGCTCCGGTCGTGCCGACCACCCAGGTGTCCTTGCTCCCGCCCCCTTGTGACGAGTTGACCACCAGGGAGCCGGCCCGGCGGGCGACCCGGGTCAGCCCGCCCCTGGTCACGTAGGCGCCTTCGGGGCCGAACAGGATGAACGGCCGGAGGTCGACATGCCGGGGAGCGATCTCGCCTTCACACAGTGTAGGAGCGGTCGACAACGGGATCACCGGTTGGGCCACCCAGCGGCTCGGCTGGGACTCGATCTCCTTGGCCGCCTCCGCCAGCTCGGACTCGGTGGCCTGGGGACCCACCATCACCCCGTAACCGCCGGACTCGTTGGCCGGTTTGACCACCAGCTTCTCGAGGTTGTCGAGGACGAAGCGGCGGGACTCCTCGTCACTGCACCGCAAGGTGGACACCGTGGACAGGATGGGCTCCTCGTCGAGGAAGAAGCGGATGAGATCGGGGACGTAGGAGTACACCTTCTTGTCATCGGCGATGCCGGCTCCCGGGGCGTTGACCAGGGCCACCCGACCCGACCGCCACGCCCGCATGAGACCGGGTACCCCCAGCATCGAATCGGGCCGGAACACCTCCGGATCCAGAAAGAGGTCGTCGATCCGGCGGTAGATCACGTCCACCCGCTGGAGTCCGTCGATGGTCCGGGCGTAGACGCAGTCATCGTCCAGCACCACCAGGTCCCCTCCTTCGACCAGTTCCACCCCCAGCTGCTGGGCCAGGAAGGCGTGTTCGAAGTAGGCCGAGTTGTAGACGCCCGGGGTCAGCACCATGATGGTGGGGTCGCCGGTGGAGGGGGAGACGGAGGCCAGCAGGCCGGCCAGCCTCCCGATGTAGGGGTCGACCGGCTCGATGCTGTAGTGACGGAACAGCTCAGGGAAGACGTGCTTGGCCACGATGCGGTTCTCCAGCAGGTACGACACTCCCGAGGGGACCCGCAGGTTGTCCTCGAGCACGTAGACGGTCCCGTCAGCATCCCGGATGAGGTCGCTCCCACAGATGTGGGCCCACACTCCTCCGGGCGGATCGACCCCCACACACTCCCGGCGGAAGTTGGGTGACCCGGTGACCAGTTCGGACGGGACGATCCCCGAACTCACCGAGCGCTGGTCGTGGTAGACGTCGTCGATGAAGAGGTTGAGGGCGCTCAGCCGCTGGACCAGGCCGGCCTCGATCACGTGCCACTGATCGGAGGGCATCACCCGGGGAATGATGTCGAAGGGCCAGGGCCGGTCCCGACCGGTGGATCCCTCGTAGACGGTGAAGGTCACGCCGATGGCCCGCATCTCGCGATCGGCAGCCTCTTGACGTTCGTTCAGGGCCCCCGGGCCCAGGTCGGCGAAGTGCTCCCACAGGGCCTCCGCGGCCGGCCGGGGCACGCCCCCCGGTCCCACCAGCTCGTCGTAGAAGCCGTCCGGGTCATAGGAGGGCCAGGCCGGGGCCTCCTGCCCGGCATCCGGGCCTGATCGGCGTCCGCTCACCGAGCCGTCTCCGGGCGCGTCAGCTGGTGCGCGGTCATCCACAGCCCCTTTGATACGCCAAGGATGGGTCGAAACGGTTGCCACAGTGTTTCCACTCCGTGAATGTCACAGTCCGGTAACATCTCCCCAGGCCGGGCACCCCATTGGCCGGGCCCGAACGCCGACGGGCCCGGTCCGGCGCCAGTCCGTCCAGTCGGTGACAGCCGACCCGCAACCAGTGGCCGTCGGGCCTGAACACCAGCCCGCGACCCACAGACCACGACACAGGAGTAACCGTGCCCGCAGAGACCCACATCGAAAAGGGTCCCCTCGACCGCCAACAGGTGCTCGATCTCATCCGCGACCTGCTCGCCGACATCCTGGAGATCGAGCCGTCGGCCATCACCGAGTCGGCGTCGTTCGCCGAGGACCTGGATGCGGACTCCCTGGCCCTGATCGAGCTGGTGGAGGGCCTCGAGGAAGAGCTCGGCGAGCGATCGGTGGGCTTCCGCATCGACGACGAGGACCTGGAGGAACTCCGGACCGTCCGTGACTCCGTCGACTACGTGTACGCCAAGCTCGGAGGGGCCTGAGGCCCCCGATGGCGTCTGCCGCCGACCCGGTGCCGTCCGGGGGGGGAGTGGCCGGGGGGGAGCTGGCCGACCGGATCAGCTACCGGTTCAAGGATCCGGCCCTGCTGGAGCAGGCCATGGCCCACCGCTCCTGGTGCGCGGAGCAGCCCGGACGCCGGTCGAACGAGCGTCTGGAGTTCCTGGGCGACGCAGTGTTGGGTCTGGTAGTGGCGGAGTACACCTACCGGTCCCACCCGGAGCTGTCTGACGGGGAGATGTCCAAGGTCCGGGCCTCGGTGGTGAATACCCGGGTCCTGGGCGAAGTAGGCCTGGACCTGGGGATCGACCGGAGCCTGTACCTGGGGCGGGGCGAGGATCTCTCCGGCGGTCGGAACAAGGAGTCCATCCTGGCCGACGCCACCGAGGCCGTGATCGGCGCCCTCTACCTCGATGGAGGGCTCGACCAGGCCCGCACACTCATCCTCTCCCTGCTCGAGGACCGAATCACCGTGGCAGTCGGGGAGCCCGGGGAGTCCGACCACAAGAGCCGCTTGCAGGAGTTAGCAGTTCGGCTCGGACGGGGTGTTCCCCACTACGAAATGGAGAGTTTCGGCCCCGATCACGCCCGGAGGTACCTGGCCACGGTGTACGTTGCTGGCCAGTGTCTCGGAACGGGGGAGGGACGCTCCAAAAAGGACGCCGAGCAAGTTGCCGCCCAGGCTGCGTGCGAATCGTTGGAAGTCGAGAGAGGCGGGGGGGATGCCTGAGCTTCCCGAAGTTGAGACGATTCGCCGCGACCTCCAGAGCGAGGTCGTGGGCCGGAAGATCAAGTCCGTCGAGGTGCGCAACGGTCGCACGGTCCGCCGCCATCCCAGCGCCAAGCACTTTCGCTCCCGCCTGGAGGGCCACACCATCAAGTCCATCGACCGGGCCGGCAAGTACCTCCTCCTCTCGCTGGACGACGGCGGGACCCTGGTCGTGCACCTGGGCATGAGCGGCCAGCTCCAGCGGGCCAAGAGCGCCAAGGAGGCCAAGGCCCCCCACACCCATGCCGTGATCACCTTCACCCAGGGCGGCCAGCTCCGCTTCGTGGATCCCCGCACCTTCGGCGAGATGTTCGTCTCCGCCCCTCCCGAAGACGGTGCCCCGCCCCTTCCCGAGCTCGCCCACCTGGGCTTCGATCCCCTCGAGGATGTGATGAGCTGGGAGAAGTTCTGGGTGCTGCTCTCATCCCACAAGAGCGGTCTCAAGGCTCTGCTCATGGACCAGGAGTTCGTGGCCGGCATCGGCAACATGTACGCCGACGAGATCCTCTTCGCCGCAGGTCTCCGTTACGACCGCCTGTCCAACTCGCTCTCCTCCCAGGAGGTGCGGCGCCTGTACCGGGCCATGGTCGAGACCCTGGCCGAGGCGGTCAAGCGACGGGGCTCCTCCCTGGCCGACGAGCAGTACCGGGACCTCTTCGGTGAGGTCGGTGACTACCAGGACCAGCACCAGGCCTACGACCGGGAGGGTCAGGCGTGCCGGCGCTGCCGGGCCACCATCGTCAAGGTCAAGTCCGGCGGGCGCTCGACCTATTTCTGTGACCACTGCCAGGTGTGACCGGCCTCACCCTTCCGACCAGGGATTCCGGCGTAACCCCGCGACGGCCGATAGGGTGAGCGCGCGGTGTTCCTGAAGTCACTCACCCTCAAGGGATTCAAGTCCTTCGCCGACCCGGCAGTGCTCGAATTCGAGCCCGGAATCACCGTGGTGGTCGGTCCCAACGGCAGCGGAAAGTCCAACGTGGTGGACGCCGTGGCGTGGGTGCTCGGGGCCCAGGGCCCCCGGACGATGCGCTCAGCGAAGATGGAGGACGTCATCTTCATGGGCACCGCCAGCCGGCCCGCCCTGGGCCGGGCCGAGGTGTCCCTGACCATCGACAACGGCTCCGGCCAGCTGGCCACGGAGCTGGCGGAGATCACCATCACCCGGACCCTGTTCCGCTCGGGCGACAGCGAGTACTCCATCAACGGGGCCCCCTGCCGGCTCCTCGACATTCAGGAGCTCCTGTCCGACACCGGGGTCGGTCGTCAGCAGCACGTGATCGTCAGCCAGGGGCATCTCGACGCCATCTTGGAGGCCCGGCCCGAGGACCGTCGCTCGGTCATCGAAGAGGCGGCCGGGGTGCTCAAGTACCGCCGTCGCCGCGAGCGGTCTGAACGGCGCCTGGCCTCCACCGAGGAGAACCTGGAGCGGCTGTTCGATCTGGTCCGTGAAGTCAAACGCCAGATCCGCCCGCTGGAGCGCCAGGCCGCCGCGGCCCGTGCCTACACCGGCCTGGCCGACGCCCTGCGGGAGCTGCGGCTGTATGTGGCCGGCGCGGAGCTGAAGGCCCTCGACGCCCGCCACGAGGACGGGGAGCGGACCCGGTCCGAACTACGGGAGAGCGAGGAGAGGATCGGGGGGTCGCTGACCCTGCTCGATGCCGACACCGAGCGGACCGCTGACGAGATGTCGGCCCAACGCGAGTCCGACCTGGCCTCCGCTCTCGGCCGGGCCGAGGGCATGGTGGAGCGGGCCCGGGGGCTGACCGGCGTCCTGCGTGAGCGCCAGCGGTCGCTGGCCCAGGCGCTCGATGCTGCCGCCGACGCCGATGTGGTCTCGACCCTGGAGGCCGAGGGGGCCCGACTGGGGGAGGAGTTGGCCGCCACCGAGGTCGAGGCCGAGGCCATGGTGCCCGAGCAGGTGACCGTGGCGGCGGTGGAGGCCGAGGCCGCGGCCTCGTTGGAAGCCCATCTGGAGGCCTGGGGGGACGGAGCGGAGCTGCGCCGGGCCGACGAGGCGGTCACGGTGGCCACGGGGCAGTTGGGGGCCCTGGACCACGCCCTGGAGCGGGACCGGCGCTCCTTGGACCAGCTCTCCAGTCGACTGGCGGCGACCGAGCGCCGGGTAGCGGTGATCGAGGGCGAGGATCACGAGCTTGGCGAGCGCCTGGCCGAACAGGAGCAGGCCCGCCATCGGCTCCAGGCCACGGTGGCCGAGACCGAGGCGGCCCACGGGCGCGCCACCCAACGGCTGGAGGGGGCCGAGGAGGCGCTGCGCCAGGCCGAGCAGGAGCACCACCGTTCGGTGGCCCGGGCCGACGCCCTGGAGCGCTCCCTCGACGAGGCCCGGGGTGCGGCCGGCGCCGAGCTGTTGTCCGGGGTCGACGGCGTGGTCGGCATCCTCTTGGACCTGGTGGAGCTGGATGAGGGCTGGGAGGACGCCTTCGAGGCCGCCGCCGGGGCCTCGGTTGCGGCCGTGGTGGTCTCGGGCAACGCCCCGGCCCGCTCGGCCCTGGCCCGGCTCCGCGAGGGCGGGGCCACCGGAGCCGTGCTGGCCCTCACCGACCCGGTCTCGGGGTCCGGGGCCGGCACTTCGCCGAGTCTCCCGGCACCGCCGGGGACCGAATCCATCCGCCCCCATGTGCGCCCCCGCTCGGGGACCGGGCACCTCCCCGGGCTGGATGCGGCCCTCGACACCCTGCTGGCCGGAGCCCACTGCGCGGTGGGCGGGTGGTCCGAGGCCATCGACCTGGCTCTGGCCCGCCCCGACCTGGTGGTGGTGACCAGGGACGGCGACCGCTTCTCGTCCACCGGGTGGCGGGTGCGGGCGGGCGGTGGCGTGGTCACCGCGGCCGTAGTGGACGAGGCCCGGGCCCGGGCCGAGGTAGCCGAGGTGGCTGCGGCCCAGGCGGCCGAGGAGCGGACCGCCGCCCGTGCTGCGGTGGAGTCGACCCGGGCCACGGCGGCCGAAGCCGTGCGGGCCGACGACCGCAACGAGGTCGACCACACCACGGCCCGGACCGCCCGCCAGCGGGTGGCCGAGGACCGGCTGGCCCTGGTGTCCGAACTCGAGGAGACCCGGCGGGCCTGCGCCGAGATCGAGGACCGCATCGCCCGGGACACCGCCCGGGCCGTCGAGCTACGCCAAGAACTGCCCCGTCTGGAAGAGGCCCGGGCCGCGGCGGCGGCGCAGGTGGCGGTAGCCCGGGAGGAACGTCGGCGGATCGACGAGCGGATCGCCGAAGCGTCCGCTCTGCGGGCCGAGTGGGAAGCCCGGTCGGCCGGCCTGATCGAGCGCCGCCGGGTCCTGACCGAGCGGCTGGTCGAGGTGGAGCGGAGACTCACCGGTCATGCCGACGAGCGCCGCGAGGCCGCCGAGCGTCGGACCCGTCTCGAGGCCGATGCCACCGCGGTCGAACGGCTCCTGGTGGTGGTGGGATCGGCTCAGAACCAACTGGACTCGGCCCTGGCTGAGCTGCGCGAGCGCCACCGCCGGCAGTTGGAGGCGGTCCGGGCCGGGGGCGCCCGCTTGGAGGAGCTGCGTCGTCAACGCTCGGCCAGCGAGCACGAACTGGCCGCGGTGCGGGTCCGGCTCCAGAAGGTGGAACTGGATCTGGTCGAGGCCTCCATCCGTCGGGAGTCGGTCATCGAGCTCCTGCGCCACGATCTGGCCTGCGGTCCCGACGAGGCTTTGGCTGCTCCGGCTCCCGAGCTCCCCGAGGACACCGATCCAGTCAGCCGGATCGAGCAGCTCGAAGCGGAGTTGGCCGCCCTGGGCCCGGTCAATCCTCTGGCCCTCGAAGAGCTCTCCGAACTGGGGGAGCGCCACCAGTTCCTCGAGAGCCAGGTCGAAGACGTCCGGTCCGCCCGCCGCGAGCTCCATCACGTGATCCGCACCTTGGACGAGGAGATCATGCACGTATTCGACTCGGCCTACGCCGACGTCAACGAGCACTTCTCCACCCTGGTGACCTCACTCTTCCCCGGCGGCACCGGTCGGCTCTCGCTCACCGAGCCGGAGAACCTGTTGGACACCGGAGTCGAGATCGAGGTCCGTCCGGCCGGCCGCAATGTCCGGCGCCTGTCCCTGCTCTCGGGGGGCGAGCGCTCGCTGGTAGCCATGGCCTTCCTCTTCGCGGTGTTCCGCAGCCGCCCGTCGCCCTTCTATCTGATGGACGAGGTGGAGGCGGCCCTCGACGACGTCAACCTCCAGCGCTTCCTCGGTCTGGTCCATGAGTTCCGCGAGGGCGCCCAGCTGATCATCGTCAGCCACCAGAAGCGCACCATGGAGGCCGCTGACGCCCTGTACGGCGTGACCATGGCTCCTGGCGGCTCGTCCAAGGTGGTCAGCCAGAAGGTTCCCCGGCAGCGGGAGGACGGACTGGACTGGTCCGACCAGGCCTCTGGGCCGGCGGCATCGGCAGCTCCGACGCCTGCGACCATCCCCGAGGCGCCGGTCGACCCGGTCGAGGACCCCTGGAACGAGGACCCCTGGGCCGAGGATTCGTCGGCGGCGTTCGATGGGATCGAGGGGGAGACTCCGGATCCTTCGGACGGGGCGGACGGGGCGGACGGGGCCGACCGCGACTGGGCCGACTTCACCGACCCCATCGAGGACGACGTGTCGGATGGCATCGTCGACTACACGGAGGATTCGACGGTGGCGCCGGATCGCAGCGTCGAAGGCGCAGAAGTCGAAGGCGCAGAAGTCGAAGGCGCAGAAGATGCCAAGGATGACTCGGTGGATAGCGGCGGCGACGGGACCGAGGATGGCACCGACAGCCCCGTCGACGATGACCGGGACGATCCGGTCGACGGTCGAATCGGCGGAGCCACCCGTGACCTCGGGGGCAGCCGACGTCCCGGGATGTGGGTCGAGGACCGGGTCGAGGCCGAGTCGGTCGGGAACGCCGACGCGTGATCGATCCAGCGGGTCTCGATGCCGTCTCAGATGCGGTGGTCGGGCTGTTCGTGGCCATCCCGGTCCTGGTGGTGGCCGGTGGCGTGGCGGTCGGCCTCCGGGTCCGCGGCCGGGGCACGAAGGATCGGGTGCCGCCCGGCGAGGTGGCCAGTGATGCCGCCACCGACATCGAGCTGGAGCGCAGCACCCGTGCCGCCCGGCGAGCCCAGCCCACAGAGATCAGGCCGGCCGCCGGGCCGGTCACCCCGGAGACCGAGACCGCCGAAGCCCCGGCAGCTGCCGACGAGATCACTGCCGCCGAGCCGGTCGCACCGGAGCCGGTCGCCGCAGAGCCGGTCGCCGAGCCGCCCACCTACCGGAGCCGGCTGGGCAAGGCCCGCGGCCTCCTGTCGGGCTACCTGGGCACGGTCCGTTCCAAGGGAAAGATCGACGCCGGCACCTGGGATGATCTCGAGGAGGCCCTGATCCGGGCCGACGTCGGGGTAGGAGCCACCGACGCTCTGCTCGACGGGCTACGGACCAGAGTCAAGGGCGGTGAGATCTCCGGCCCGGACGCTTTGGTCGACGCCCTCAAGACCGAGTTGGTGTCCATGCTGACGACCGGGGATGCATCGCTGGCCCTGCCCGGTTCCTCAGCCGACTCTGCCCAGGACGGCTCGTCGGCCGACGGCAAGGACCGCGAGGACGGCGAGGACAGCCGATCGGTGGATGTGTGGCTGTTCGTCGGGGTCAACGGTGTGGGGAAGACCACCACCGTGGGCAAGGTGGCCAATCGCTTGTCCCGGTCGGGGACCAAGGTGTTGCTGGCCGCCGGGGATACCTTCCGGGCTGCGGCCGGCGAGCAGCTCACGATGTGGGCCTCCCGGGCCGACGCCGACATCGTTCGGGGCTCTGAGGGCGGTGACCCGAGCTCGGTGGTCTTCGACGCCGTGCAACGGGCGGCCTCCCGGGGGCATGCCGTGGTACTGGCCGACACCGCCGGTCGCCTTCACAACAAGGTCAACCTCATCGAGGAGCTGAAGAAGATCCGACGGGTGGCCGACCGGCCGCCGGGCCGGGTGGTGGAGGTGCTCTTGGTGCTGGATGCCACCACCGGCCAGAACGGCCTGGCCCAGGCCAAGGTGTTCCTCGACGCTGTGGACGTGTCGGGCGTGGTGCTGACCAAGCTCGACGGCACGGCCAAGGGCGGGATCGTGGTGGCCATCCAGCGCGAGCTCGGTCTCCCGGTCAAGTTGGTGGGCCTGGGCGAGGGCGTCGAGGACCTCATCGACTTCGACGCCGCGGCCTTCGTCGACGCCCTGTTCTGACCGATCGTTTGCCGACAGGAAGGCATCGGCGTGCGGAGTCGATCCCATGGCGACGGCACGAACCACGACCATGACCACCGTCCTATAGCCTGAAGCACTCATGTTCGAGAGCCTGACCGACCGATTCGAGGGGATTTTCACCAGGCTCCGTGGCCGCGGCCGCCTGAGTGAGGCCGACGTCGACGAGGTCCTCCGCGAGATCCGGACCGCCCTGCTCGAGGCCGACGTCGAGATCGGGGTGGTGCGGGGATTCACCGACGCCGTCCGGGCCCGGACCGTAGGCCTGGAGCTGGTCCAGAACCTCAGCCCGGGCCAGCAGGTCATCAAGATCGTCAACGAGGAACTGGTCGGGATCCTCGGGGGCGAGACCCTCAGGATCACCTATGCCGGGCGGCCTCCGACCGTCATCCTGCTGGCCGGTCTGCAGGGCGCCGGTAAGACCACCACCGCTGCCAAGCTGGCCCGCTGGTTCAAGCAGCAGGGAAGGAACCCGCTCCTGGTGGGTGCGGACCTCCAGCGTCCCGCCGCCGTCGAGCAGCTGCGGGTCCTCGGGCAGCAGGCCGGCATCACCGTCTTCAGCGAGCCCACCGATCCGGTGGCGGTGGCCACGGCCGGACTGGAAGAGGCCAAGCGGCTGGGCCGGGACGTCCTCATCGTCGACACCGCCGGACGACTGGCCATCGACGAGTCGCTGATGGACGAGATCCGCCACATCGCCGGCGCGGTCGATCCTCACTACACGTTCCTGGTCATCGACGCCATGACCGGCCAAGACGCGGTGTCGACGGCGGCGGCCTTCCACGAGGCCCTGACCCTCGACGGGGTCATTCTCACCAAGTTGGACGGCGACGCCCGCGGCGGCGCCGCCCTGTCGGTCAAGGAGGTGGTGGGCAAGCCCATCGCCTTCGCCTCCACCGGTGAGAAGCTCGACGACTTCGACCAGTTCCACCCCGACCGGATGGCCGACCGCATCCTGGGCATGGGCGACGTCCTCAGCCTCATCGAGCAGGCCGAGCGCTCGATGGACAAGGACGTGGCCACCAAGGGCGCCGCGGCCATGCTCGAGGGCCGGTTCACCCTGGAGGACTTCCTCGAGCAGCTCCAGCAGGTCAAGAAGATGGGCTCGGTCTCGGGGATGCTCTCCCTGCTGCCCGGGATGCCCAAGGATCTGCGGCAGGCGTCGTCAGCCATCGACGACCGCCAGATCGGCCAGATCGAGGCCATCATCCGATCGATGACCCCGACCGAGCGTACCGAGCCGGCCATCATCGACGGTGCCCGCCGGCTCCGCATCGCCAACGGCAGTGGCACCACCACCTCCGATGTCAACGCCCTCCTCAAGCAGTTCAAGGAGATGCAGAAGATGATGAAGGGGTTCGGGAAGGGCGGCATGGCCGGAGCCATGGGTGGCCTCGGCGGCCTGCTGGGCCGGGGTGGCCCGAAGCTCTCGCCCAAGGCCATGGCCGAGATGGCCGAGATGGGCTCGGCCGCCGACCTGGGGGCACTGTCTTCCATGGGCGGCGACCCCGGGGCCCTGGGGGCCGGAGAGGCGCCCGGATCGTGGCCCGGCCTGGGGGGCGGCCCGCCGGGTGCGGGCGGGGGTGCCGGAGGCGGCGCGGCAGGTGCCTCCCGGGGCTCAACGAAGTCCAAGAAGGGCGGAAAGAAGGGGAAGGGCGGAGGGAGAGTCACCCCGAAGGCCCGCTGAGCGGACGGGTTCCGGTCGACCGGAACCCGGAGCCGGAGGGTGACGACCGGTGACGACGGGGGCCTGGTTGTCGGTGATATCGGGAGGGAATAAGGACGGACAGGCCCTCCAACCGGGCCCTGTCCACGGCGCCTCCCCGTTGGTGGGAGACTGTAGGGCGCTATCAAGAGAATGCAGAGGAGTTCATCGTGGCCGTAAAGCTCCGCCTCGTGCGGATCGGGAAGAAGAAGCAGCCGACCTACCGGTTGGTGGCAGCGGACAGCCGCTCGCCCCGCAATGGTCGGTTCATCGAGATCGTGGGTACCTACGCTCCTCGTGGCAAATCGCTGGCTGAGCCGGACGCCGTGATGGAGATCGACAACGCCAAGGCTGTCAAGTGGCTGTCCCAGGGCGCCACACCGACCGAGCGGGTCGAGAAGCTGTTGAAGAAGTCTGGAGCGCTTGACGAGTTCGCTCTGGCCAAGGCGGCCAAGTGAGCGACGAGCTGGCCCTCGATTCGCCCGAGGACGTCAACACCATCGATGACGACGATCACGAAGACGACGACGCCGGCAACCGGGTGTCGGGCGGCACGCCTCTGGCCGTGGTGAGCTACCTGGTCAGCTCCATCACCTCCGACCCCGACGCCGTCGTCATCAACACCGAGGAGCGTGGGGACTCCGTCCGCTTCCGGATCCACGTGGCCCCAGACGACATGGGCCGGGTCATCGGCCGTCGGGGACGGGTGGCCCAGGCCATCCGCACCGTGGTGGCGGCCGCCGGCGCCCGCGACGGTGTCCAGACCAGCGTCGACATCGTCGACGACTGAGCACCTGAGCGTCACCGGTGTGGTGAGGGGCACCTCGTCGGCGGCCCGCGACGGGGTCGCGGCGCTTGGTGGGCTCCGGATGGTCACGGGTGACGGGCTGCGACGCTGTGGCTGACAGCGGCGGGGTGGCTGAGGGCGGCGGGGTGGC
>Ga0182030_10009256_pt1 | contig 20192 bp, 15 predicted proteins | sample 812S3MmetaG_FD_121299 | JGI IMG/M metagenome (GOLD analysis project Ga0182030, IMG submission 121299) | Permafrost microbial communities from Stordalen Mire, Sweden - 812S3M metaG (Illumina Assembly) | ecosystem: Environmental > Terrestrial > Soil > Wetlands > Permafrost | place: Sweden... | reverse complement strand
TGCAGCACGCAGGTGTGCGTGCGCCACGCTCTGCCAGTCAACCCTACATAGACCGGTCGCTAGTCCTCCAACAGGCCGGCATGCGCCATGTGGGTGAGGACCTGGGGAAGCCGCGCGCGGATTTCTTCCACCGGGGGCGCCCCCTCGAGCCGCGCCAGGCCGCCTGCCAGGTCGTCGAACTCGCGTGTGCCGTCCAGCAGGCCAATGAGGGTTCGGACCACGCCATCCGCCTGATTCGCCGAGTGGTTAGAGTAGGTCACCCAACCGGTACGAGCGCCCTCCCATTGAGCCAGACGATTGGCCCGCGGCCGCGGGCTCACGTTCTCTGGCGGCGCAACGCCGTGGGTATGGAACGCCGCGAATCCGCTGGAGATCAAGCTGAACAGAATCCCGCGCAGAGCTTCCCGATCGCTGACCGATTCCAGGAGCTTGTCAAACGCCACCGGCGCCGGATAGACCGCGCCCATGGCGGCTGCCACGCGCGCTACGGCCTCCGGCGGCTCGATCATGCAAACCGAATGCAGGCCTTCGATCTGCCCCTCCGATTGCCGGGCTGGCGACGAGAACAGGAACCGGTCCAGGCGTTCCGGACGGGCCGGCCGGTCGAGCCGGACCTCGCTGCCGCACAGCAGCGTTTGCCGGAATGAGCGTAAGCAGAGAAAGTCGAAGTACTGCTCGCGTTGGATGACGTCGGCGCCCACCCAATCGAGCGAGGTCCCGGAATCGAACATGAGATGCGGCTCGGCATCGCCCAGATATTGCAGCTCGTGGCGCGCGGCGCGTGCGGCGAAGTCGCGGACATAGAAGGAATCGTTGATGGGCGCCAGATCATCGTGAAAGAACCAGCCGTCGCTGCCGGTCAGCGCCGGCCTGATCTCCCTGTCGATCATCGGCTGCCAGGCGCTCGAGACCAGATGTGCTTCGCCCAGCATGCGGAGCAAGGCGCGCGCTCGTTCGATGCGCTCCCCGGCATCGGCGCAATTCCGCGTATGGTACAGCATCATGTCGCGCAGCATCATTCGCACATAGCGCCCGGGGAGCGCATTGTAGCTGATGAACGCCACGCCTTGCGGCGCCAGGCACTGGCGGCAGACAGCCAACAATCGATCACGAAGATCGTCCGGGATCCACGAATACAGTCCCTGAGCGATGATGTAGGCGAATTCGCCCATCGCCGGACCGATGTCGCATAGATCCATGGCGAGCAAGTCGAGATTAGCCAGTCCGAGCTCGTTAGCGGCGCGCTGACCCTCCGCAATCGCCTTATCCGCCAGATCGACGCCCGTGAAATGGCTGCCGGGCAGGCGGTATGCCATGGGGAAGAGATTGCCGCCGGAGCCGCAGCCTATCTCGAGAACCCGGCAAGAGGTGAGCGGAGCGGGTGTCATTCCGAACAGCGTCGCCACCGACGCGAGACGATCGGGATGCGTTTCCGGCGTCGGACCCGTAATGTACGGAACCTGGTGATACGCGTTTTCGGGCATCTTTTCATTATGCTTGGGGCGGTTCGTTCCTGGGGAGGGTGGCAGGCGGCGCTGTTCCCCGGGGGTCAGCGCCGCGAGAGTGAAGAGTCATCGGACCTAACCGTGCTATTCACGCGTTCGCCGACAGGCGGACTGCGAGACGGTCGGGTGTCTTCTCTCGTTGCTGCCGGGCAGACGCCGTACCCCGGCGTTTTAGAGACTGCGCCGCGAGACTGGCCGGCGGTGACGATGTTTCTGTATGATTCCCGCCAGTGCGCGCAAAGCCTCATTTGCCTCCCCTGAACTGGGGAAGGCGGCGGCAACATCGGGTTCCAGAACTACAACGGCGCTTCCCGCAGCGTACCGGGATGCGAACTTGTTCGGCGAGCCGCGCTTGAAATCGTATTCGGGAAGAATCTCGCCGGCATCCACACGCTCGGCGGGCACGCCTTTACTGAGGGATTTCTTCATAATCTCTTCTCTCCGGGCGAGTGGCCTGCCGGGCGCCGATAATGCGAACCGCCCCTGTGCGCTCGATGTACATGACCGCAAGCAAACGCCGTTGTCTGGAAATGCCCAACAATACCAACCGCTCTTCTTCGGCTGAATGACGCGGATCAGCCACAATTCTACCTAATGGATCGCCGAAGACCGTCGCCGCCTCCTCGAACGACACTTTGTGCTTGGCGAGATTTCCCGCAGCCTTTCGCGGATCCCACTCGAACTCCAAGGCCAAACCCCATTATACTTGCGAAGTTATTCTTGCGAACCCTAAAGAGGGCGCGCCGGGCGCCGGTCAACTACCGATGAGTTGGCATCCCGTCCGGGAAGGATTCCCGTCGCTTGGAGAAACGTTCCCGGCCCGCAGAACCGGTTCGCGATCCTGAAGATTCATGCCAGAGGGATCGTACCAGTATTGCGACGTCAGTCTGCCCGTGCCGGTCGATCAGCTTTTTACCTACGAGCTGCCGGAGACGCTGCGCCATCGCGTGCAGCCCGGCAGTCGTTTGATGGTGCCGTTCGGGCATCCGGTGCTGACGATAAATCCCCGTGCCTTGGGTGACCGGGTCATTTCTTCGGTACAACTCACCGATTCGGTAGTGGGCAGTGGAAAACCAGGTTTTTGGCTCACCCAGCTTGACCCTAACATGCTGGCGCAGTGACAGTTACGGACAGGCGCAAGAAAAGGGGTCCCTCCAAAAACGAAAATACCGGATACGAGGGGAGCGGAGATTTACCGCCGCATTCCCGTTGCTAGACCTCCAGCTTCCAGGGACTGCGGTAGCGTGCCTTCAGATGCTGCTTGCCTTCCTCCTGCTGCACGGTCCAGTTGGTCTCGTCCCAATCCATCCTCGTCTTGAAACGCATGGAGAGGTTGGCCAGCAGGCAGACCGTGGAGGAGCGCACGCAGGTTTCGATATCGCTGGTGGGCTTCTGCCGGCTCTTGATGCATTCCGCCCAGTTCTTCCAGTGCGGCACGTTCATCTGGCTCATCTCCGCGTTCTTTTCCCACGCCTGCGCTTCGAGCTTGCTCTTGGCGTTGGGAATCACCCAGCAGCCGCTGCGAGTCACGAAGATGGTGCCTTCCGTACCGTGGATCGTGGTGCCCGCGTCCTGGTCGCGGCCAAACAGCGGCAGCGGGTTGCAGGTGCGGCTTTCGTAGGTGACCAGAAACTTCGGGTAATGGAAAGTAGCCTGCATCGTGTCCGGGGTTTCGGTGTTGTCCGTCACGTAATATTTGTCGCCCAGCGCCACTACGAAGTTGGGCATCACCTCGCCGAAGCACTGGTGCAGCGGGTCGATCAAGTGGACGCCCCAATCGGTCATGGCGCCGCCGGCGTAATCCCAGAAATAGCGGAAGGTGGGGAAACTGGCGGCCTTCACGCCCCAGCGGTTGGGGTTGAAGGGCCGCTTCGGCGCCGGTCCCAGCCACATATCCCAATTGAGATCGGCCGGCGGATCGCCGTCCGGCGGATTGCCGTATCCCTCCTTCTTCACCGCTCCGCTTTGGAAGGCGTGGCAGAAGGTGACATCTCCGATGGATCCGCCGGCCACCAGTTCCGCGGCCTTTTTGAAGTAGCCCCCCGAACGCTGCATGGTGCCGGCCTGCACGATGCGGTTGTATTTGCGCGCCGCCTGCACCATCTTGCGGCCCTCTTCCACGAAGCGGCAGGAGGGCTTCTCCACGTAAACGTCCTTGCCCGCTTTGCACGCCTCCACGGTCATGTAGGCATGCCAGTGGTCGGGCGTCGAGATGCACACCGCGTCGATCGATTTATCGGCCAGGACATTGCGGAAATCCTTGACCGCCTTTACATCCACGCCGCCCTTCTTGGCTTCCGCGACCGCGCGCTCCTCGTGCGGTTTGTAGACATCGCAGATGGCCACCGGCTGCACTTCGGGCACCTTCATGGCGTAGCCCAGGTTGCCATGGCCCATGGCGCCCAACCCGATGAAGCCGACTGAGATCCGGTCGTTGGCTCCCCTCACGTTTTCAGTGAACAAAGCGGTGGTGAAGGCGGTAGTCGCCGCGGCCAGGACCTCCCGGCGGGCGATAGTGTTTTTGGATTCCATACTGACTGTTAAGATATCGGATTTCGCGGTCGGGTTGGGAAGGCTGGTGGAGGCACGGCTGGAAGTGACGAACGAATCTTCTGGTGAAATCTCGGTCGTGTCGCTGGAATCGAAAGAAGAATCAGGCCCTGTGTTTACGAGCTACATAATGATCGATAGAGCGACGGTAGGTCGGCAATGATTGGGGTTTCGCCGGGCTGTTTCCGGTAAGCGGGCTTATCGTGCAGTGGCTTTCGCCACTCGGACGAAAAGCGTATCCCGCCATCTGATTACCTTGGCGGCCCGGCACCGGAGACCGTTGGCGACTGTGCGGGCAAGTGGCGCGGCATCGACGGATCACCGAAGCGGCTAAGCGCTCATTCGGAAGCCCGCTCAAGATCCAGGGCAAAAGCCAGCGCGCCTTTGAGTTGCTCCATTATTCCCGCGGAAAGCCTGCCAATCCTGCGTTCAAGACGCACCGTTGGAAGAGATCCTAATCCTTGAACATGGGCTACGGATTCACGATCAAGAAAGGGAAGCCGCGGCAGCGGCACTTCATACGGACTGTTTCTCCGCTAGGTGGTGAGAGGCACGTACAAGACGAGAGCCCGCGGCGGGTCGGGGTTTTGGCGGGAAACGATGACGACGGGAGGCGTCTTGGCAGCTAGTCCCAGGTCAGCCAGCCAGATCTCACCGGGGTGGGGGTTCATCGTCCCCGGCCGCCCGACGCAGGTTCGCTATCCTGAAGATTCATGCCAGAGGGATCGTACCAGTATTGCGACGTCAGTCTGCCCGTGCCGGTCGATCAGCTTTTTACCTACGCGCTGCCGGAGACGCTGCGGCATCGCGTGCAGCCCGGCAGCCGTTTGATCGTGCCGTTCGGGCCACGCAAACTGACGGGCGTGATCCTGCGCTGCCACGACGATCCGCCGCCGATGGCCACGCGCGAAGCGCTCCGGCTGATCGATGCCGCGCCGGTTCTGGACTCGGAGCTGCTGGCGTTGGGACGCTGGATCGCGGCGTACTACTGCGCGCCGCTGGGCGACGTGTTGCGCGGCATGCTGCCGCTGGCGGCGGAGTTGCGGCATGGCAAGATCTGGTCGCTGACCGATGCCGGCCGCGATGCCGCGCGGCAACTGCTGCTCGATTCTTCTCCCGACGATCCGGTGGCGCAGGTGCTGCGCATGCTGGAGAAGCGGCCGCTCTCGGCGCTGTACCTGGCCAAGGCGCTGCCGCTGGCCGATAAAGCGGTCAAATCGCTGGCGCGCAAAGGCTTCATCGTGGTGGAGCAGGTCGAGACCGAGCGCGATCCGCTGCGCGCGCCGGCGGACCGGTTGCGCGTAGAACTGGCCGGCGCGGCGGCCGCGGACCTGAAGTTGAACAAGCCGGAGCGCGAACTGCGGGCCTTTCTGGAGCTTCACCCGGGGTCGCACAATCTGAAAGATCTGGAGGGCACGGTGCGGAATGCCAGCCCGGCGGCGCGGTCGCTGGCGCGCAAGGGGCTGGTGACGCTCCAGCCGGAGACCATGGCGATGCCGGCCGGCCCGGTGCGCGTGCGGCACAGGCTGAACGCGGCGCAGCAGGCGGCGTACGACCAGATCGCCGCGGCCATCGCGGAGAAACGGTATCAGACATTTTTGCTGCACGGGGTCACCGGCTCGGGCAAGACCGAGGTGTACCTGAACGCGATCGAGGCGGTGCTGGCGGGGGAGCGCAGCGCGCTGCTGCTGGTGCCGGAAATCGCGCTGACGCCGGCCATGGCGGGGCAATTCTTCGCGCGCTTCGGCGATCGCGTGGCCATCCTGCACAGCGCCTTGACGGACGTGGAGCGGTCCGAGCAGTGGCGGCGGATACGGTCGGGCGCGGCGTCGGTGGTGGTGGGCACGCGGTCGGGGGTGTTCGCGCCGGTCCGCAATCTGGGACTGATCGTGGTGGACGAGGAACACGACGGTTCCTACAAGCAGGAGGAGACGCCGCGCTACAACGGGCGCGACGTGGCCATCGTGCGCGCGCAGGCGGCCGGGGCGTGCGTGGTGCTGGGGTCGGCCACCCCCAGTCTGGAGAGCCGCTACAACGCCGAGCGCGAGAAGTATACGCTGATCGAGCTGCCGGGCCGGATCGAAGAGCGGCCCATGCCGACGGTGGAGCTGATCGATATGCGGCAGGAGTTTCTGGAGACGCGCCAGCAGGCCACGTTTTCGCGCAAGCTGCTGGAGGCGATCGGCGCGCGGCTGGAGAATGGGGAGCAGACCATCGTGCTGTTGAATCGCCGCGGGTTTTCCAGCTTCGTGGCGTGCCGCTCCTGCGGAGAGCGCGTGAATTGCGCCAACTGCTCGCTCACGCTCACCTATCATAAGCGCGACCGGCGGCTGCTGTGCCACTATTGCGGGTACGCGGAAAAGGTTCCGAGCGTGTGCCCCAAGTGCCAGAGCGAGCATATTTATTTTCTGGGGATGGGGTCGGAAAAGGTGGAGGAAGAGCTGCACCGCGCGTTTCCGGCGGCGCGCATCGCGCGGCTCGACCGCGACACGGTCACGGGCAAGCGGCAGTACGAAACCATCCTGAACGAATTCCGCGAGGGCAATTACGACGTGCTGGTGGGTACGCAGATGATCGCCAAGGGCCACGATATTCCCAACGTGACGCTGGTGGGCGTGGTGTCGGCCGATATCGGGCTGGGGATGCCGGATTTTCGCGCGGCGGAGCGCACCTTCCAATTGCTCACGCAGGTGGCGGGACGGGCGGGGCGCGGCAACGTGCCGGGAATCGTGCTCATCCAGACCATCAATCCCGATCATTACGCGGTGCGCATGGCGGCGGCGCAGGACTATCCGGCGTTTTACCAGAAGGAGCTGCACTTTCGCCGCATGATGCTGTATCCGCCGTTCAGCGCCATGGCCAACGTGCTGGTGCGCGCCGAGAAGAAAGAGATGGCCATGCGGATGAGCTCGGAATTGGGGCTGCTGTTGATGCCGCCGCCGGAGAAGCTGAGAATCATGGGGCCGGCGGAAGCGCCGGTGCCGCGCTTGAAGAACGAATATCGCTACCAGTTCCTGGTGAAAGCGGCCAGCCGCAAGGCGCTGAACGAACTGCTGCAAGGGATCCGCGCGTATGCGCTGGAACATAAGTGGGGCGCGACGGCGCTGGTGATCGACGTGGACCCGCTGACCCTCATGTGAGCCCCGTGAAACGATACTACCGGTACTTTCTGGCGCTGCTGGTGGAAGTGGCGGCATTCCACTGGCGGGTGTTATTCGAGCGGGGCTACCTGTTCCCCTGGGATTTCCGCGGCGTTCACCTGCCGCTCGCCACCTTCGTGGCGGCCTCGCTGCGGCGCGGCGAAATGCCGCTGTGGGACCCCTACACGTACTGCGGCAACCCGATTTTCGCCAACATCCAGGCGGCGCTGTTCTATCCGCCGGTGCTGGCGGCGACGGCGGCCAGCAACTGGTTGGGCGCCGGCTGCCTGCCGCGGCTTCTGGCCATGGCGGTGGCCGCGCAGATCTTCTTCGCGGGCGTGTGCACCTTCGCGCTGTTGCGGCGGCTGGGCGCGCAGCCGGGCGCGGCATTCGTCTCGGCCACGGTGTATCAACTCGGCTGCTTCTTCGCGGCGCAGCCCGAGCACATGGGCGCGATGCACGGCGGGAGCTGGATCCCGCTGGCGTGGCTGGCGGTGGTGGAATTGCGCGCCGGGCTGCGCTGGTTCTGGATGGCGGCGCTTTCGCTGGCGCTGGCCATGACGGTCTGCGCGGGGCTGCCGCAGGTGGCCGTGGCGGCGTTCGGGTCGGCGCTGGCGCTGGCGGTGGCGCTGGCGGCGTTCGGGTTGGCGCAACGCCGGCTCCCGCTGCGGGTTTTGACGGCGTGGCTGTGGGCGCTACTGCTGGCGGCGGTACAGATAATTCCGACGGCGGAATTGACGCGCAACAGCGTCGCCAAGTTCCGCGCGGAGTGGCTGAAGGCGGGCGGCGGCATGAAACTGGGGGCTCTATATACGCTGGTGCTGCCGAATTATTGGGGCGTCTTCGACATGTCCAAATTTCACGGGCCGTCAGACCCCACGTTCCTCTATTTATACTGCGGGGTACTGGGCCTCGCGCTGGCGCTGGCGGCGATATGCTGGAAGCCCGGCCGGACGAGCCGCGCCTTCGCGGTGTTCACGCTGGCGGCGACGGTGTGGATGCTGGGCGATTCCACTCCCATAGGCCGCACCATCTTCATGGCGCTGCCGGTGAGTGTGCGCATCGGCATTCATCCGGAGTACACCCTGCCGGTGTTCGCGCTGGGGCTGGCGGTGCTGGCAGGACTCGGCGCCAACCGCTGGCTGAAACCGCGCTGGCAGGTGGCGGCCGGCGCCGCGATCGCGCTCGATCTGCTGCTGGTGAGCTCGGGCAGGCCGTTCAATACCGCGTTGGCGTCGGAGGCCGAGACCACGCACGAGATGCTCGACGGCAGCGCCCCGCTGGCATCGCGCCTGCGCGCACTCACGGGCACGGCACAGCCGCCGTATCGCTACGACATGGCCGACGCGCCGTACGCCTGGTCGGGCGTAGGGCCGATTCTCGAAATCCCGACAGCCAACGGGTGCGACCCGCTGGCGCCGGAGCGCGTGATTCAACTGCGGCTGGCGTTCGCGCCGGGCGAGCGATGGGGCACCTGCTACCAGGTGGTGAATGCCTTGTCGCCGGTGCTCGGGCTGGCGAATGTGCGCTACGTGCTATCGCGTTCGCCGCTGCCGCTGCCGCGCGTGGCGAACATCGCCGGGTACACGATATTCGAGAACGCGCGCGTGCTGCCGCGGTTCTTTTTCGCCCAGCGGGTGCAGGCGGCGGCCTCTCTCGCGGACGCGGCGCACGCGCTCCACGCCGCCGATTTCGACCCGCGGACGGCCATCGTGGAAGCGGCCATCCCAACGGGCGCGGTGGCGCCGGGCGAGGTGCAGGTGGTATCGTACGCGGCCAACCGAATCCGGCTGCGGACCCGCTCGGCGGGCGATGGCTTCCTGGTGGCGGGCGACACCTGGTATCCCGGATGGGAGGCGACCATCGACGGCCATCCGGCGCGCCTGTACCCGGCGGATGTGGCGTTTCGCGGGCTGCAGGTGCCGGCGGGCGATCATCGCGTGGAGATGCGCTTCGCGCCGCGGATTCTGTGGCGCTCGGCGGCGGTGTCGGGATTGGCGCTGCTGGCTGTTTTATGGGCGCTTATAAGCGGCAGGACCACCTGGCGGCGGGCGGCGGCATGGCCCGGCGCGAGAGCAGCAAAACGTAGTCCGGCGAGACCGTGACGGCATCGTGAGTAGTCGAGGAAACCGCGACGCGAAGCCGCGCGGGAAGGAAGAAATCGCTCGCCGGGTGCGCGGCCACGATGGCCTCGAGTTCCTCGGGCGTCGCCGCGAAGACCACCGTGCCCACCGGCTCGGCGGAATCGAGGCCCCACTCCTTCAGGCGCTGACGCAGGCCGGCATGCCGCGCGGCAGGTCGTCGAACTGGCGCGCATTCAGGATGATTCCCATGGAGGAGAAATCCATCCCATACGCGCCGGCCACCGGGGCCGCGCCTTCGAGAACGTAGCGCACCCTGGGAATCGGCAGGAGCGAGGCGTACATCTCGTCGGGTGTGTCGACCAGGATCAGCCCGTTGCCGCGAGCGCGCCGGCAGTAATCGGAGAGCAGCGGGGCGACGGCGACGGTCGAGCCGGCGCGGAAGGGCAGGCCCCAGGTTTCGCCCGGCAGGGCGGCTTTCCCCACGAAGACCGCGACTAATGCCGCCAGCGTCCACTTCGCCGCACGGCCGGAGCACAGCGGGTTGTAGGCGGCGGCAAGGATCGCCATCACGGGCACGAGGGGCAGCAGATACGAGACGCTGCGGTACTGCCAGAACAGGACCGCCGCGATCGGCAGGGCCAGCGCGAAGAGCAGCAGAACGGCCGGCGCCGAGCGGCGGCGCAGTTCCCGCCCGAATGTGGGGATGGCGGCGGCCGCGGCGGCCAGCAACAGCGGGTCTAGCAGCGCCGCGCGCGAGAGATAGAACAGCGCCTGGTTTTCCCGCGAGGTCTGCGGCGGCGCGCCGGCGCCGTATCCCAGGATTTCGACCCCTATGTGCTCCGCCCGGAACCAGCGCCCGTGCACCGCCAGTTGGTACAGGAACCACGGAGCGGCCAGCGCGATCGACAGCGCAGCCGCGACCGCCACGCGCCGGAAGCGCGGCCGGTACTTGGGCGGCGCGAAGATCCAGTAGAGCCCCAAGACCGCCAGGGGCAGCAATCCGGCCACGCTCTTGGTGAGGATGCTGGCGGCCACGGCGCCCGCGTACCCCCATAACGACCATCGCGATTCGAGCCACGGGTCGGCGAAGAGGCAGTAGAGCGCGGCCACGTAGAAGGCGGCCAGCAGTCCATCGGTGAGACACATGCTGGCGAGCGAATGCCACAGATGGTCGGACGCCAGCAGCAGCGCGGCCGAAGCTCCCGCCTGCCAGCAGTTCACTTCCGCCGCCCACCAGAAAAGCAGGCCCGCGGCGAGGCTGGCGAAGAGCGCGCCCGGCAGCCGCAGGGCGATCCGGGAAACGCCCAGGATGCGCGCCGAAAGACCCGCGGCGGCGGCCAGCAGCGGCGGCTTGTAGAGACCGTAGCGGCCCATGAACATGGGGGTGAGCCAACTGCCGTGCTGCGCCATTTGGATGGCGCTGTGGGCGTAGAGGGCCTCATCCTGCCCGCCGATGTGGCTGAAGGGGTCGATGTAATCGCCGGCCATGCCCATGCGGCCGGCGCGCACCAGCAGGCAAGCCAGCGCAAGCAGAGCGACGGCGCAGAAGGGCAAACGCATAACGTATGACGATAGCATGGTGGGCGAAAACGGTGTCGGCGGCGCGGGGGGCGCTTAAGCGTTTTCGGGAACGCACTCCGCTGGCTTACGCTCGCGGCTCTGTAAGCCTTGCGAAATCAACGCGACCGTTATCGAGCCGCGACGTCAGGGACCGCCAGGGAGCGGTTACCGCCGCAAATCCCGAAAACGTTTAAGCACCGGGGGCGCCCCACCGGGGGGCAAGCAGCGTGCATCGTTGGGTATTTCGATATCGCTGACGACACTGACATCCTGCAACGCGCCTCTCCGGAGGGGCGGCGATTTCGCCATCGAAGCGTTCCTTCCGCTGCGGGAGCCGCTCGGACATATCCGGCCGGACCGCTGGTTGGATTCCTGAACTACAGAAAGTCCACGCGGCAGGCCGGCGATTCGCCGGCGCGCTCAAGGCAATGGGCCGGTTTGCGGTTTCAACAGGCTGGGGAGTTGCTCGCTGGCATGGCCCAGCGCGCGGGCCAGGCTCAATTTCGCCACGTTGTGAGCGAAGACGCTGTCGATCAGGTCCAATTGCGCGCTGGAGACAGTCTGTTGCGCCTGCACCACCTCCACTGTATTGATCACTCCGGCTTGCATGCGCGCGCGGGTCATCTCCAGCGCTTCCTGGGCGACCTGCACATTCTGGCGCGCCACCTCGACCTGTCCGGCGGCGGCTTCGAGATCGAGGTAGGCCTGGCGGACTTGCGCTTCGATCAGCCCGCGGGTGTCCTCCAATTCGGCCTGGCGTTGCGCCAGCACGGCTTCCGCCTGGGCGATGTCGGCGTCGGTTCGTCCCCCTTGCCACACGGGAATGCTGAGCGTGCCGGCAGCGGTGAAGGCTCCGTGCGATTGCGACGGGTTGGTGCCGATCACCTCGTAATCGCCGCTGACCGCAACCGACGGCAGTCGTTCGGCGCGCGCGGCCGACAGGGCCTTGGCGGCCGCCTCCACCTGCGATTGGGCGGCCTTGAGGTCGGCGCGCTGTTGCTCCGCCTGGGCCACGGCGGCATCGACGCCCTGGACCGGCGCCGGGCTGAAGGGAAAGTTGTCCGTGAGCTCATAGCCGGCGTTCGGGGGTAGCCCGGTGAGCCGCGCCAGGTTGATCTTCTGTTTGGCGAGATCGTTGCGCAGGGTGATGATCTGCTGTTGCTGGGTCAGCGTCCGAACCTGGCTTTGGTCGACATTGAGCTTCCCCAGCACGCCCTCGGTATGTTGTTCGGAGGATTCATGGAAGACGGCATTGGCGGTGTCGAGCTGGGCTTGCGCGGCGTCCATGCGTGCCTGGGCGGCCAGCACCTGCAAATAGGCGCCGCCCACCGCCAGGGTGACCAGGTCGCGGGCATCCTGCAGGCTGTATTGGCTGGCGCGGGCGGTGGCTTTGGCGGAGCGGTAGTTATTGAGCGCCGTCAGGTTCGCCACGCTCTGGCTGAGGCTGGCTTGCAGGGCGAAATAGTTAAACGGCCCCACGATGGTGGGAATGTGGAAGCCCGGAACGCTGATCCGCAAGCCGAGCGCGGCGAGGTCGTTTTGCACCACGTTTTCGCTGAGCGATCCGTTGATATTCGGCAGCAGGGCGCTGCGCGCCACTCTCACCTGCGCGCCGGTTTGACGCACGGTTTGCGACAGCCCAACCGCGCCCAGGTTGTAGGCCAGGCCGCGCTGCAAGGCTTCCTGCAGCGACAACTTGCCGGAAAAAGGCATGGCCGCGGTGCTGCGCGCGCTGCCGGTGTAGGGTCCGGAAATCTGGACGCTGGGGTTGAGGGTGTTGACGCTGGTGGTGGTCCCCGGCACGGGTTGCCCGGTGGCGCCGACCGAGCCGCCCTGGTTGTTGCGGCCGGACGCCGGCAACACCACCGCGGGCGAGCCGCCGCCGCCGGACGACGACTGTGCGAAGGCGCTGCCCGCGCCCGCCAGGACGGTCAAAAACACGACGTTCCCGAATGATTTCATGGCATCTCCGGTCATTCCGAACTCCGTACCAATTTGCGCATGGCGGCCACCAACTGGCGCTGTTGGGCCGCGGAAAGCACCGCCAACTGGCGCGCCTCGGCGCGTTGCGCGCGGGGCAGCGCCCGGGCGAACAAGCGGTCGCCTGCCTCGGTGCGCTGCACGTATTGCATGCGACGGTCGCGCGGATTGCGCTGCCGGCGCAGCCAGCCGCGGCGCTCCAGGCCGTCGAGCACCGCCACCAGGGAACTGGGGTCGAGGCCGCACCGGTCGGCGATCTCATGCTGCGGCACGTTGCCGGCGCCGGCGATGGCCAGCAGCCAGAACTCGCGCGCGCGCAGTTCCAACGGCGCCAAGGCGCGATCCAGACGCCGGCGCGCCTCCAGCCAGATCTTCCAGTTGCAAAACCACAACCCGGGATTGTCCGGCTCCCATGCGGGCCTTACCTTGCTTGCGGACGTCTTGGCAACAGCGCGCGGCATGGCTACAAGGTCCGCCGGAACAGCAGGGTTGCGCCCGCCAGCACCACCGCCGAGGTCAACACCAGCGCGAAGATATCGGTGGTAACCGCGGTGATGCCGGAGTCTTTCAGCAGGAGCGTGCGAAGGCCGTGGACGGCGTAGGTGAACGGGTCGCATTCCGACATCAGCCGCAGCCACTTGGGGAAGCCGGCGATGGGATAGACGGCGCCGCTGGGAAAGAACAGCAGGGTGTTCAGCACGCCGAAAATAGCGCGCGGCACCAGCGGATCGCTGATGCGCGCCATGATGAAGAACATCATGCCTATCAGCGCGATGGAAGTGAGCACCACCAGCAGGGTCAGCTCCAGCACGCGCACCGGTTGGAAGAAGTTGGGGACCCCCGCCACGATGGCTCCCAGCACCAGAACTGTCTCTCCCGCCATCACCGCCTTGATCACGCCGGAGAGGTTGAAGCCCAGGATCAGCTCCCACTTGGTGATCGGGGTCACCATGTAGCCTTCGTGCAGGCCGCGCGACTTGTCGTCGATGAAGAGCAGGCCGCCGCCGATCATGGCGGTGACGAAAATGGCCAGCGCCACCGAACCGGGCAGCAGATACTTGATGTAGTCGATGTAGGGGTAGACCTCGACCACGTCGAGCGCGGCCTGCGGCGGTTCGCGGGGCGGGACTTCGGGCGCGTTGATGGAGGCCACCAGGTCGGACATCTGCGAGCCCAATGCGCCCGCCACCGAGCGGTCGGTGTTGTCGGTAATCAGCGCCAGGCGCGGCTGGCGCCGTTCCAGCAGGTCGCGGGAATAGTACTCGGGGACGATCAGCACCCCGGCCAGCAAGCCCTTGCGCAGGTCGGTGAGGGCGGCGCCCTCGTCGTTGTAATCGGTGGGCAGGAAGGTGCGCGCGTTGGCGCCCACGGCGCGGACGCGCTCCAGCACGTCCACCGATTCCGGTCCGCGATCCAGGTTGACCACGCCCAGGCTGACGTTTTTGATATTGCCGCCGAAGGCGTTGCCCAGGATGATCAACTGCACCAGCGGCAGCACCAGCGAAGCGAAGAGCAGCGCCGGACTGCGGCGAAACTTGCGCATATCGCGCTCCACCAGGGCCAGAGCTCGCTTCATCGGGGGCCCCCTTTCTTCGCCCGGCCGGGGACGGCGGGGGCGGCGGCTTCGGCTTCCGCGATTCCGTGGCCGGTGTAGTGCAGAAACACGTCGTCGAGACTGGTGGATTGCACCGACAGGCTTTTCAGCTCGAGCTTGCGTTCGCGCGCCAACTCGATCAACTCCTGCGCCGACGCCGGGCCGCGGTCGCTGGAGACGCGATAGGTGGCCGAGCCCAGCGCGCGCACCGACTTGACCGCCGGCAAGGCCTCCAGGTCGGCTGCGCCGTGAGGCAGATCGGGCTCGAACTGCAACTCGATGCGGCTGGCGCCGGGCACCGAGGATTTCAGCGCGACGGGCGTGTCCATCGCCACGATGCGGCCGCTGTCGACGATGGCCACGCGGTCGCAGAGGCGGTCGGCCTCGTCCATGTAATGCGTGGTGAGGAAGAGCGTGCGGCCCTGCTGGGCGCGCAGATGGGTGATCATCTCCCACACCGAAATGCGGGAGGCCGGGTCGAGGCCGGTGGTGGGTTCGTCCAGGAACAGGATCTGCGGGTCGTGCACCATCCCGCGGGCGATTTCGAGGCGCCGCCGCATGCCTCCCGAAAGGGTGGAGGCAAGGGCGTTGGCGCGGTCGGTGAGGCCGACGGCCGCGAGCAACTCCGCGGTACGCTCGCGGCGCCGCGCCCCGGTGATGCCGTACAGACGGGCGTGAATGCCTATATTTTCGGCGCAGGTGAGTTCCGGGTCGCTGGTCATGTTCTGCGGAATTACCCCGATGCTGGCGCGCACCGCGTTGGGGTCGCGAATAATATCGTGGCCCGCCACCACCGCCGTGCCGCTGGTGGGCGGCACCAGCGTGGTCAACATGCGGATGAGCGTGCTCTTGCCCGCGCCGTTCGGTCCCAACAGGCCGAAGATCTCGCCGCTCTGAACCGTGAAGCTGACGTTATCCACCGCCAGCACCGCCGCGCTGAAACGCTTGCTGATGCCTTCGACGTTGATGGCGACACCGTTTGGGGATTGGCCTGGCGTTTCCATGGCGGCTAGTCCTTGGGGCTGTTCACCGGCGGACGCGGCGGCAAGACCGGCACCGGCAGCATCACCCAGGCGGTCATGCCCAGCGGGAGTTTGCCCTCGGGATTGGCCACGCGCACGCGGATGGCTACGGTCTTGATATCGCGCTTGGTGCGGCTGACGTCGCGCTGCGTGGCGAAATCGGCTTCCACCGCTTTATAGATCACCGGCCCCGTAATCTCAGCGCCCGAAGGCAGGCGCACCCGCAAGGTCTGTCCCATGGCGATCAGATCGGCATAGGTTTCCTCGACGTCGGCATCCACCCAGGTCGAGCTCAAATCGAAGAGCGTGACGATGGGACTGCCCGGGCTTACCACCTCGCCTTGCCGCGCCGCGCGCAGCGTCACGATGCCGCTGGCCGGCGCGAAAATCCGCGTCTGCCCGAAGCGCGCTTGGGCGGCGGCCGCGTTGGATACGGCCTCCGCTTCGGCCGCGCGCAACGCGTCGGTCTGCCGCTGTTGCACGGGGACTTGCTTTTCCTGCTGGCGGGCGTCCGCCAAAGCGGCCTCGGCCGCCGCTACCGAGCGTCCGACCGCCTCGGCCGCGGCCTGCGCCGCCGTCACGGCGCGCCGGGTCGCCTCCACCCCGGCTTGCGCCGCCTGTTGGTTGGCCTTGGCGGAGTCGAGATCGGTTTGCGCCGTCACCAGATCTTGCGGCGGGTTGATGTCCCGTTCGACCAACGGCCGGATGCGGTTGAAGTTGTCCTGGGCCTTGGCCACCGCCGCCTGGGTTTGCGCCACTTGCGCCTGCGCCTGCTGCAGTTGGGCCTGGGATTGCGCCACTTGCGCCTGCGCCTGCTGCAACTGGGCCTGGGCTTGCGACACCTGCGCTTCCGCCTGGCGGACTTTCGTAGGCAAGGTATTCTCCAGCAACACGGTCTGGGCCACCGATTGCTGCGCGCTGGCGCGGGCTTGCGCGATGGCGTGGCCGGCGGCGCCCTGGTCGGCGCGCAACTCGTCCTGGTCGAGCACCGCGATCAGGTCGCCGGCCTTAACCGCTTGCCCGTCGTCCACCGTCAGGCTCACGATGCGGCCGGTGATCTTGCTGCCCACCACCACTTCGTTGCCATCCACCGTGCCGGTCAGCACCAGCGTCTGCGGGCGCGGACGCTCAAGCCACCAGACCAACACGGCGGCGGCCACAATCAACAGCACAAGGACCGCTCGTTTCATGCCGAAGACCTCCTTCGAGGAAAAGCAAAAATACATTGTAAACCAAATTATTGTAGATTCAAATTAAATTGTGTGGCTCTCCGCACGGCGCGATCCGGGCAACGGACCGGCATGGCGAGGTGGTAAAGGAGCCGCGCCGCGCGAGCCGGGCGAGCCGCGCCACAAGTGCGCCCCACCCCGCACTCCTGTTATATTTCTAGCCAGGACCCCTGAAACCGCAACCCTCAACCAACATGCCCCAGATTCTGGACGGAAATCGAGTTCGCGACGAGATCAAGAGTGAATTGAAACCCCGCGTCGAGGCGTTCGCCGGCCACGGCGCGCCGCCCGGACTGGCGGTGGTGCTGGTGGGAAATAATCCCGCCTCGGAAATCTATGTCCGCAATAAGATCAAGGCCTGTCACGACCTGGGAATCTATTCCGAGAGCATTACCCCGCCCAGCACCGTTTCCACGGAAGAATTATTAGCCATCGTGCGCGATCTCAACCGGCGGCCGGATATCGACGGCATCCTGGTGCAGCTTCCCCTGCCGGCGCAGGTGGATACCAAGCGCATTCTGCTGGCGGTATCACCCGAGAAAGACGTCGACGGCTTCCATCCCTGCAATGTGGGCAACCTGGTGGCGGCGCTGCCCGGGCCGCGTGCCTGCACACCGGCGGGCATTCTGGAACTGCTCAAGCGGTACAGCATCCCCATTGTCGGCAAACGGGCCGTCGTGGTGGGCCGCAGCGATATCGTCGGCAAGCCGGTGGCCATGCTGCTGCTCCACCAGCACGCCACCGTCACCATCTGCCATTCGAAGACGCTCGATCTATCGGCGGTGTGCCGGGAAGCCGATATCCTGGTAGCGGCCATGGGGCGGGCGGCGATGATTACCGGCGAGTACATACGGCCGGGCGCGACCGTCATCGACGTCGGCACCAACCGTCTCGACAGCCGCGAGGAGGTGGCGCGCATTTTCCGGAACTCGCCGGAAAAATTGGCGTCTTTCGATAAAAGGGGAAGCGTGCTGGTGGGCGATGTCCACCCGCTGGACGTGGCCGAAAAGGCCTCCGCCTATACTCCCGTGCCCGGAGGCGTGGGGCCGCTGACCATCGCCATGCTGATGGTCAATACCGTAGCTTCCGCCGAGCGCCGGGCCGGTATATGTTGAAGGTAGGGCTCACCGGCGGACTGGCCTGCGGGAAGTCGTTTGTCGGCGAGGTCCTGCGGGACTATGGATGTCTGGTGATCCAGGCCGACGAACTGGGCCACGCCGTGCTGGCCCCGGGCGGAGAGGCGTATGATGACGTGGTGCGCGAATTCGGGAGCGGCATCCTCGACGCGGCCGGCCGGATTGAGCGGCGGGCGCTGGCCGCCCAGGTTTTCGGCGCACCGGGCCGGCTGGCCACGCTCAACAGCCTGGTCCATCCGCCGGTCTTTCGCCGGGAGGACCTGTTGCTGACCGAATTCGCCGCGCGCGAGCCGCAGGGAATTGCCGTGGTGGAAGCCGCGATTATGATCGAAACCGGCAGCTATCGCCGTTACGACCGGATTGTGCTGGTGGTCTGCGGGGAAGAGCAGCAGAGGGAACGGGCGCTGCGGCGCGATGGCGCATCCGAAAGCGATGTGAGCGCCCGTCTGAGCCGCCAGATGCCCCTGGAAGAAAAACGAAAGCACGCCCATTTCGTCATAGACACATCCGGGGAAAAGGAGGACACGGTGCGCCAGACGCGCGCCGTTTTCCAGGAATTACGGAGGATCGAATCATGAAAGTTCTGCGACCTTTAGTGTGGGCCACGATACTGGTGTCCGGATTTGTGTACATCACGTCGGTGGGCCATTGGGATTTCGCGCGGGTCCGGTCCTTGGGCCGTCTGTGGAGCGAGCCGGCCGCCGCCGCCTCGGCATTTTCGCCGGACGAGCAGAATAACATCGACGTCTATAAAGCCGCCCGCGACGCGACGGTGAACATCACTTCGAAGACCTATGTGCAGGACTGGTTCATGCGCGTATTTCCGCAGGAAGGCACCGGCTCGGGCTTCGTCATCAATGCGGACGGGCAGATTCTCACCAACAATCACGTGGTGCAGGGCGCCGCCCAACTGACCGTAAAGCTGGCCGACCAGAAGGAATACAAGGCTAAAGTCCTGGGGCGGGATCCCCGCAGCGACCTGGCGCTCATCAAGATCGACGCTCCCGGCAAACTGCCTTCGCTCCACCTGGGCGAATCCGACAACCTGGTGGTCGGGCAGAAGGTGCTGGCCATCGGCAACCCGTTCGGATTTCAGGGCACCCTTACCACCGGCATCGTCAGTTCGCTCGACCGCACCATTCAGACCGAAGACAGCCAGGCGCCGCTGGAGGGCATGATCCAGACCGACGCCGCCATCAATCCCGGCAATAGCGGCGGACCGCTGCTCGATTCGCACGGCAACGTAATCGGCATCAACACCGCCATTTACGGACAGGGCAATATCGGCATCGGTTTCGCCATGCCCATCAACCGCGCCAAGGCGATGCTCGACGAGTTTCAAAAGAATGGCAAGATCTCGCTGCCCGCTCCCCTAGGCATAAAAACGTTGTACGTGGCCGGCGATCTGGCTGACGAGCTGCGCCTGCCGTCGAAAGGCGGCTTGCTGATTCAGAGCGTGGAAGATGGCTCGGCGGCCGATGAAGCCGGCCTGCGCGGTCCCACCCAGACCGTGGTCGTCGGCGGGAGATACCAGATCAATATCGGCGGCGATTTCATCACCGCGGTCGATGGCCAGCCGGTGACCGGGAACGAAACGCTACAGCGAGCCTTGTCCCGCAAACGCGGCGGCGACACGCTGGAACTGACGGTGATCCGCAACGGGAAGACCCAGACTGTGAAAGTCCGCCTCGCCGAAGCCCCGCAAGTGATTTGAGGCGGCCGGGCGGCGCGCGGATGTGCGCAATGGGCGCGGAAACTAACCCGGATTTCTTGGCGCCTTTCAACCGACACTGCGCAAGCTGTTCGTGGCGCAGCCTCTTATAATCAGGCCTGCCGGCGGAATCAACCGCGCCGCCCTCTTACTGTATGGCGACCGTGGCGTCCGTCCGGGAAGACGCTCCGCCGATGGTCACCACCAGTGGCACCGCACCGCCGGTGGGAGCATTGGCCGGGATGAGCACGTTGATTTGAACTTCCCCGGAATACACCAGGCCGTCAAAAACCACGTTGGCGGCAGGTAACGGAACGCCTCCCAGACTCACACTCACCGGCAGCACCGGAGTTGGAAACGGTGGACCGGTGGGTTGGATGCCGTCCGGCGGCGGGGCACTGACATAACCTTGCCCGGTGATCCAGAACGCCACGTAAGTGCCCCGTGCAGCAGGGTTCGAACTGGAATTGAACGTGGAATCCTGGTTGACCATCCATGCCTGACCCGGACCATAAGCCTGGGTGAAGATTCCAGGCGAGGCGCCCACTATAGGGACGGTCACGCTGCTGCTCATCACGCCGTTGACCTCGACCTGAATCGTGGTTTGCGCACCCCCTGCGCCGAAAGGCGCCAATGCGTTTATCTGCCCGTCCTGGGCATAGGTCAGATAAGCTGGCGTTC